>Ga0315912_10002265_pt1 | contig 20963 bp, 20 predicted proteins | sample VfabasoilMG_FD_204469 | JGI IMG/M metagenome (GOLD analysis project Ga0315912, IMG submission 204469) | Garden soil microbial communities collected in Santa Monica, California, United States - V. faba soil | ecosystem: Environmental > Terrestrial > Soil > Garden | place: USA: California...
GCGGCCGGGCTATATCGCGCACCGCGACTTCACGCCGATCCAGTGCCTCCCCGATGACTGCCTGCTCAAAGCCTGCGACGTGCCGCTGCCCTGGAAGAACGGCACGCCCGTGGATGAACTCAAGGGAAATTTGAAGGCGGCATGAACTTATATTCGAAACTGAAGGAACGGGAAGAACAGAGGAAGCCGCTTCGGGTCGGCCTCATCGGCGCGGGCAAGTTTGCCGCGATGTACCTTGCGCAGGTGCCGCGCACGCCGGGTATCCGGTTGGCGTTGATCGCCGACCTGGCGCCGGCGAACGCCAGGACGAACCTTGAGCGCGTGGGCTGGAGCCCGGCGGCGATCGCGGCGGCTCCCGTCATCGAAGACTGGCGGAAGCTGGTTGCCGATCCGCAAATCGATATCGTGATCGAAGCGACGGGAAATCCGGTCGCGGCGGTCGAGCACATCCTGGCCGCATTCGAGCACGGCAAGCACGTCGTGAACGTCACGGTGGAGGCGGACGCGTTCTGCGGCCCGATCCTGGCGCAGCGGGCCAGGCAGGCCGGGGTGGTGTACAGCCTCGCCTATGGCGACCAGCCGGCGATCATCTGCGACCTGGTCGATTGGGCGCGCGCGGCCGGGTTTCCCGTGGTCGCGGCAGGGCGCGGGCACAAGTGGCTGCCGCATTTCGCGCAATCCACGCCGGAGACCGTCTGGGGCTACTACGGACTTTCCCCGGAGCAGGCAAAGCTGGGCGGGCTCAACCCGAAGATGTTCAATTCCTTCCTCGATGGCTCCAAGCCGGCGATCGAGACCAGCGCGGTCTGCAATGCCACCGGCCTGACGCCCGCGCCCGAAGGCCTGCTGTATCCGCCGGGTTCCGTGGATGAGATCCCGATGCTGATGCGGCCGAGAGATGAGGGCGGCGTACTGCATCACAAGGGGCAGGTCGAAGTGGTGTCCTCCCTGCGGGCGGATGAAACCCCGATTCCCTACGACATCCGGTTCGGGGTCTGGGTGGTGTTCGAAGGCGAGAGCGAATACATCCGCCGCTGCTTCTCTGAGTACGGGGTGAGGACCGATCCTTCGGGACGCTATGCCTGCATGTACAAGCGCTGGCACCTGATCGGGCTGGAGGTCGGGATATCGGTCGCCTCGGTCGGCCTGCGCGGCGAGGCGACCGGCTGCGCAACTGGGTGGCGGGCGGACGCAGTTGCAGTTGCAAAAAAAGCCTTAAGGGTAGGAGAAATTCTTGATGGAGAAGGCGGGTATACGGTGGTCGGCAAGCTGATGCCGGCGCAAGCGTCGCTCGCGCAGGGTTGCCTGCCGCTCGGCCTCGCGCACGGCTGGAAGATGCTCAGGCCGGTCGCGGCCGGCCAGGCGCTCAGCTGGAGCGACGTCGCTTTCGAGGCGAACGTTCCCGCCGTGAAGCTGCGGCGCGAGATGGAGAGCGCAGCTTCCGCAGGTAGTGATAAATCTCCGTATGGTCGGCCCCGGCAGGCAGCTGCCTGAGGGCGGTTTTCCAGAGTCTTGCCGTGGTTTTCAGGTAGGGCGCCGGCACCCCGAGATTCCGCGCCATGCCGTTCGCGATGCCGACATCCTTGGTCATCAGGGCGAGCGCAAACCCTGAAGCGAAGGCTTTGGTGAACACCTGCTGCGGTATCTTGCGCTCGGTGGTGCTGTTCCTTCCCGTCGATGCGTTGATGACGGCGATCAGCGTTTTCGGATCGAGGCCGAATTTCTCGCCGATCAGGAGCGCTTCCATGCCTGCGACGGTACCGGCGGCGCCGAGATAGTTGTTCAGCGCCTTCGTGGCGTGGCCCGAGCCCAGCTTGCCGGTATGGAAAATTTCGCTGCCCATCGCCGAGAGCACCGGCTGCACCTTGTCGAGCAGTGCGGGATCGCCGCCCACCATGAGCGCGAGCGTGCCGTCAGCCGCCCTGGCCTTGGCGCCCGACACCGGGCTGTCCAGCATGTGGACGCCCTTTTCCCTCAGCAGCGCGCCGAGCTCGCGCGTGGTGGCCGGATCCGACGAACTCATGTCGATCACGATGGCGCCGGGCGCGAGGCCGGGCAGAGCGGCCATGACCGCTTTGCGCACGGCCTTCCCGTCGGGAACCATGGTGATCAGAACGGAGGACTTTTCTGCAGCTTCTCGTGCAGACTTGCAATTTCCGGAACCATTCAAATCAAAAGAACTTACTTCAAACCCGGCTTTTCGGAGATTGGCGGTCATCAGGCTGCCCATCAGCCCGAGACCGAGGAAAGCGACCTTCACACGCCGCGTTCCTTGAAGACTTCCTTGGCGGAACGGAAACTTTCGACGGCAGCGGGTACGCCGCAGTAGATCGCGACCTGCAGGAATACTTCACGGATCTCTTCCTTGCTGAGGCCGTTGTTGAGCGCGCCGTTGATGTGCAGCTTCAGCTCGTGCGTGCGCCCGAGCGCGGAGAGCATCGCCAGGTTCAGCATGGAGCGCGTCTTGCGTTCCAGCCCCGGCCGGTTCCAGACGTCGTTCCAGCAGTAGGTATTCAGCAATTCGGTGAATGGCCTGTTGAAGTCGTCTGCCGCCGCCTGCGCCTTGTCGACGTATTCCGCGCCCAGCACTTCGCGGCGCGTCTGCAGGCCGGATTCATGGCGTTCCTTATGCGATCTTTTGTCCAAAGGTGTTGCTCCGAAAAATTGAACGGGGGAAAAATCAAACTAGGTCTTCGTAACGGATTCCTGCGCGGCGCAGCAGGCCGTCGAAGGCCAGGCCGCCGGGGCGCGGGCCCGAACGGAACGGCGCGGTGCGCGCCGGTGTTTCCTCGAGCACCTTGGGCGTGATCGGCAGGTTGTCGCCTGCCATGGCGTCGGTCGCTGCCTGGATTTCGCAGGCGCGCTGCAGCGTCCAGTAAGTCGTGAAGGCTTCCGGGATGCCGGGGCAGGCGACCAGCAGGCCGTGGTTGCGCAGGATCAGCACCGATTTTTTCCCGAGGCTGCGCACCAGTCGTGATTGTTCCGTGACGTCGGTGGTCACGCCCTCGAAGTCGTGGTAGGCCACTTCGCCATGCAGGATGCCGCTGTAGAAATTGTCGTAGCGCAGTCCGTCCTTCTTGCAGGACACGGCGCTGCCCGCGGTGGAATGCGTATGGATGATGCAGTGGGCGTCCTCGCGAGCCGCATGCACCGCGCTGTGGATCACGAAACCGGCGATATTGACCGGATATTTGGAACCGTCCACCGCCTTGCCTTCGAGATTGACCTTGACGAGGTTGGATGCCGTCACCTCGCTGTACCAGAGGCCATAGGGGTTGATGAGGTAATGCGGCTGCGGGCCCGGCACCTTAGCCGTGATGTGGTTGTAGATCAGCTCGGTCCAGCCCAGCCAGTCGAACGCGCGGTATAGCGCAGCCAGTTCCAGCCGCACGGCCCATTCCTCCGCCGTCATGCCGGCAGGCTTCAGGCGCAGCACTTTCTCGCTCAGGTCCATGATGCGGTCCTCCAGAAAAGAAAAAGCGCGGGCTGAGCCCGCGCTTTTTAACTTACCACAACAGGATCGGCTACTTGCCCATCACTTCGCCGAACCCGACCCAGTCCTTGCCGTCGAACCTGGCCAGCTGCACCGATTCGATCGGCGCGAAGTCGGTCGCGCTCGTGTTCATCTTGATGCCGGGCAGCAGGCAGCTGGGCGTGAAATCCTTCAGGCTCGCGGCCTGCTTCATGATGTTCTCGCGCGTCAGGTTGTTGCCTGCCTGTTTGACTACCTGCACCATGGTCTGCGCCACGCACCAGCCGTAGAAGTTCTCGCTGGCGACCAGGCTGCCCTCCGGGTAGTACTTCTTCATGAACGCGGTCCACTCGATGACCGCCGGATCGTTCGCAAACTGCTTGTCGGTCGGGTCCTTCAGGTACCGCGAGGTGATCAGGCCGACCGACTTGTCCAGTCCGGCGGGGCGCAGTACCGTGCCGGGGGAGGCCGAGACGTTGTTCAGGTAGTGCACCGGCTTCCAGCCGCTGTCCCAGGCCCTGCGGATCGCCTGCGCCGCGAATTTCGGCGTGGTGATGTTGAAGAAGGTGTCCGCGCCCGAGGCCTGGAGCTGCGCCATCTGCGAATCGACCGTCGGATCCGCCACCTCGTACGAGGCCTCCTTGACGATCATCGTTTTCGCCTTCGCGCCGAGACCGGCCTTGAAGCCCTCGAGGTAGTCCTTGCCGTAGTCGTCGTTCTGGTACAGCACCGCGATCTTGGCGTTGGGCTTGTTCTTCAGGATGTGCGCCGCGTAGATCCTCGCTTCGGCCTGGTAGTTCGGCTGCCAGCCCATGGTCCAGGGGAATTTCTTGGGGTCGTTCCACTTGGTGGCGCCGGTGGCGACGAACAGCTGCGGCACCTTCTTGGCGTTCATGTACTTGTGGATCGCCGTGTTGGGCGGCGTGCCGAGCGGCTGGAAGATCAGCAGGACCTTGTCCTGCTCGACCAGCTTGCGCGCCATCTCGACCGTCTTGGGCGGGCTGTAGCCGTCGTCGTAGGAGATCATGTTGAGCTGGCGCCCGTTGACGCCGCCCTCTTCGTTGACCTTCTTGAAGTAGGCGGCAATCGAGCGGCCGATGGTGCCGTAGGCCGAGGCCGGCCCACTGTACGGGTTGATGTGGCCGAGCAGGATTTCCTTCCCGGCGATGCCCACCACTTCCTTCTTCTGCGCCAGCGCCGAGGGCGACGCGAAAGTGGCGGCAAGCAGCGCCGCGATCGGGATCAATTTCAGTTTCATGACAGTCTCCTCCTCCAAGGGTATTTCAGGGATTTTGCCTCTTTCGCTGCAGGCGCGCCATGCCCATGCGGATGGCGCCGGCGACACCGGCAGGCAGTACATACACGAAGGCGAGCAAAAACAGGCCGAAAATGGCCCAGGGCGCCGCTTTCGAGATGTCGTCGGCGATGTTGGGCACGAACTGGATGAACAGGGCGCCGTAGATCGCGCCCTGGATCGAGGCCAGGCCGCCGATCACGATGCCGATCAGCAGCGTGATGGACAGGAAAATGTTGAAACTGTCGGGGGCGACGAACTGCACCGCGATGGCGCCGAGCGCGCCGGCAATCCCCGTGTACATCGCCGACACGCCGAAAGTCAGCGACTTGACCATCGCGTTGTTGACGCCCATGGTTTCCGTGGCGATGTGATTGTCGCGGATGGCGATCATCGCCCGGCCAATGCGGCCGCGCAGCAGGTTCCAGGCGACCAGGAACATCGCCACGGTCACTGCAAGGGTGAAGTAGTACAGCCACTGGTCCTGGTTCAGCGCAATGCCGAGCCCGTTCAGGAATTCCGGTGGGTCCGGCTTGAGGATGGAGATGCCCTGCACGCCCCCGGTCCACTGTTCCAGGTGGTGGTATTTCAGCAGCGGCGGCAACGACACGCCCAGCGCGAAAGTGGCGAGCGCGAGGTAGAGGCCTTCGAGGCGCAGGGCCGGCAGCCCGAACAGGAAGCCGGCAACGAGGCACACCGCGCCGGCCACCGGCAGCGTGGCCCAGTAGGGCACGCCGTACTTGTCCATCAGGATGGCCGCGCAATAGGCGCCGATGGCATAGAACGCGCCGTGGCCCAGCGAAATCTGGCCGTTGTAGCCGGTCAGCATGTTCAGGCCGAGCAGGGCGATCGCATACACCAGCACCAACGTGAACTGGAAGGTGCGGTACTCGCTGACCATGAGGGGCAGAACGCAGGCGGCGGCCAGCACGACAGCAATCACGATGAGGTTGTTCCTGCTCATACGCGCGTCACGTGGACCTTGCCGAATAAGCCCGAGGGTTTCACCGTGAGCACGCCGATGATCAGCACAAGCGCGACCGCGAGCTTGAGTTCGTTGCCGATGACGAAAGCGCCGAGCACGTTTTCCAGCACGCCGACCAGGAAGCCGCCAAACACCGCGCCCCAGGGATTGTCGATGCCGCCAACCAGCGCGCCCGCGAACGCATACAGCAGGATGCCGCCCATCATGTTCGGGTCCAGGAAGACGATGGGCGCGACCATCATGCCGGCCACGGAACCGATCGCGGCGGCGAGGCCCCAGCCCAGGGCGAGCATCCAGCCGACCCGGATGCCCACCAGGCGGCTCGATTCGGGGTTTTGCGCCGCCGCGCGCATGGCCAGGCCGAGCGGCGTGAAGCGGAAGAACGCATAGAGCAGCAGCAGAACCACCAGCGTCACGCCTATCGCGCCGATTTCGTGCGACGACATGTACTTGTTGCCGAACAGCGGCTGCTCCGGAAACGGGCTCGGGAAGGTCTTGATGGTGTAGGTGAAGATCCAGCCGGTGACGCTGTTCAGGATCACCAGCAGCGCGATGAACACCACCACCACGGACAGCACCGGCGCGTTTTCCACCGGGCGGATGACGACGCGTTCGATTATGACGCCGAGCACGAACGCGAGCATCACGGTGAGGAAGAACGCCGCCCAGTACGGCACGCCGGCGTTGATCAGCGACCAGGCGATGTAGGTCGCGAACATCGCCAGCTCGCCCTGCGCGAAATTCACCAGGTGCGTCGCCTGGTAGATCATGACCAGCGCCAGCGCAAGGCTCGCGTAGATGCCGCCGGTCGCGAGCCCGGCCAGTACCTGGTGGATGAAGGCGTCCATGATGGTTTCCCGTCTGCTCTTAGTAGCCGAGATAGGAACGGCGCACGGCGTCGTCGTTTTTGATGTCGTCGGAGGTGCCGGAAAGCATGATGCGGCCAGTCTCGATCAGGTAGGCGTGATCGGCAAGGTCAAGCGCCATGGCAGCGTTCTGCTCCACCACCAGCATGCTGACGCGCTCCTTTTCGTTGACCGAGCGCAGGATGCCGAACAGTTCCTTCACGATCAGAGGCGCGAGGCCGAAGGAGGGCTCGTCCAGCAGCATCAGCTTCGGGCGCAGCATCAGCGCGCGCGAGACCGCGAGCATCTGCTGCTCGCCGCCTGAGAGCGTGCCGGCCTGCTGCGTGCGCCGCTCCTTGAGGCGCGGGAAATAGCCATACATGCGCTCCAGGTCGGTTTGCACGGCGTCGCGGTCCTTGCGCGTGTACGCGCCGAGCAAGAGGTTTTCCTCCGTGCTCAGGTTCGCGAAGGTGCCGCGGCCGTCGGGGACGTGGGCGATGCCGAGGCGCACGATGTCCTCGGTCGCGCGCCCATCGATGCGCTGGCCGCCGAAGCGGATCTCCCCTTGGGTCTTCACCATGCCGCACAGGGCGCGCAGCGTCGTGGTCTTGCCGGCGCCGTTGGCGCCCAGCAGCGTGGTAATGGTGCCTTCCTCCATGGCGAAGCTGATGCCGTGCAGCACGTGCGTTTGGCCGTAGGAGGCATGCAAGCCGGTGGCTTCGAGCAGGGCCATGTCAGGCGCCGCCGCCCAGATAGGCCTGGATCAGTTCGGGGTGCTGCTGCACTTCCGCCGGCGTGCCTTCGGCGATCTTCCTGCCGAAGTTGAGCGCCACCACGCGGTCGGAAATGCTCATCACCAGGCTCATGTGATGCTCGACCAGCAGCACGGTGAGATTCAGCCGGTTGCGGATGTCCCGGATCAGCTGGCCCAGGGTACCGACCTCCTCGTGGTTGAGTCCGCTGGCCGGTTCGTCCAGCAGCAGCAGTTTGGGTTCGCTGGCAAGCGCGCGCGCCAGTTCGACGCGTTTCTGCGTGCCGAACGGCAGGTCGGCCACGCGTGTTTGCGCGACGGCATCCAGCTCCAGCAGGCGCAGCAGTTCAAGCGCCTTGTCATGCGTGCTTTGCTCCTCGCGCTTGACCGCTGGCAAGCGCAGCGCATTGACGAAGAACCCGGTGCCGGTGCGGCTGTGACGGCCCACCATCACGTTGTCGAGCACGGTCATGGTTCGAAACAGCGCCAGGTTCTGGAACGTGCGGCCGATGCCGGCGCCGGCGACGCGGTGGCGGGGCAGCTGCAGCAGCGAGCTGCCATTGAACAGGATGTCGCCGTTGTCGCACTGGTAGAGGCGCGACAGGCAGTTGAACAGGGTGGTCTTGCCGGCGCCGTTGGGGCCGATCAGGCCGAGAATGCAACCGGCGGGCACGTCGAAGGAGACATCGTCGAGCGCGACGATGCCGCCAAAGCGTACTCCGACGTTCTGCACGCGCAGCAACGCGCTTGCATCACTCGTTCCGATAGACCCTCCTCCATCAGAAGTTGACTCGATGCCGACGACTCAATAACGACGATACGCATTTGTTGCGTATCGTGTCGGATTGTCGGACGATACGTTTTTCTCGTCAAGAACAAAGAAAACGAGGAGGTCCCTTGGCGGGGCTTGCAGAGAAATTCCGGCGCATCAGCGCGACGCCGGCCTACCGGCTCGTCGCCGAAGCCATCGAGCGCAGGATACTCTCGGGCACGATCCGTCCGGGCGAGCCGATCGGCACCGAAGCGGAGCTTGTGAAGCAGTTCGGCGTCAATCGCTCGACTGTTCGGGAGGGCATCCGGCTGCTCGAGCACGACGGCCTGATCCGGCGCGAAGCCAATCGGCGCCTGTCGGTCGGCCTGCCGCACTACGAACGCATGGCGACGCGCACGACGCGGGCGCTGATCCTGGGCGAAGTCACGTTCCGCGAGCTGTACGAGGCCGCGATGGCGCTGCAGATGGCGACCATCGAGAGCGCGGCCGAACGGGCGACGCCGGCGCACATGGTCGCCATGGAGGAAAACATCGCGCGCACGGCGACGGTGCTGGATGACCCGGCGGCCGTGGCAGGCCTGGACACCGAGTTCCATGCGCTCATCGGCAAGGCCTCGGGGAACCGCGTGCTGCAGCTGGCCCGCGAGCCTTCCGACCTGCTGGTCTTCCCGACGACGCGGCTGGTCTTGAGCCAGGTGAAGGAAGGGCCGGCGCGCCTGCTCGAAGCGCACCGCTACATGCTGGACGCGATCATGCGCCGGGACAAGGATGCGGCGCGGCTCTGGGCGCGCCGCCACATCAACGACTGGCGCAAGGGCTTCGAGCGCGCCGGCAACGACCTCGACCAGCCGATCGACAAGATATACCTGCGTTCCCTGGTCAAAGAGGAATTTGCGGCCGATTGACGTGATCCGCTCGACGATGCAGCGGGTGCCGCTGTCGATCAATCCGCTGGTGGAGCGGGCGGGAAAGCTGTTCCCGGAAGTCGAGATCGTCAGCCGCCTGCCGGACAAGTCGCTCCGGCGCCACCGCTTCGCCGATTTCCACCGGCGCACGCGCCGGCTGGCCGCGGCGCTGCTCGCCGCCGGACTGCAGAAGGGCGACCGGGTGGCGACGCTCTGCTGGAATCATTACGCCCACCTCGAGTGCTATTTCGGCATACCGGCGGCGGGCGGCGTGATGCACACGCTCAATCTGCGCCTGGCGCCCGACGAGATCGGCTGGATCGCCAGCCACGCGCAAGACCGCTTCCTCGTCGTCGACGACATCCTGCTGCCGCTCTACGAGCAGTTCAAGGCGAAGGCGAGCTTCGAAAAAGTGATCGTGGTGCCCTTCGGTGGGGCGAAGATTTCTGCGCCGTTTTTGAATTATGAAGAATTTATAAACACAGACGAAAAAACATTCGCCTATGTTCCGCACGAAGAGGACGACCCGATTTCCATGTGCTACACCTCGGGCACCACGGGGCGCCCGAAGGGCGTGGTGTACTCACACCGCTCGACCATCCTGCATACGCTGATGGCCAACCAGCCGGATCACTGGGGGCTTGCCGCGGGCGACAGCGTATGCCCGGTGACGCCGATGTTCCATGCCAATTGCTGGGGCGTCCCGTACGGTTGCGTGATGATGGGCATCAAACTGGTGTTTCCCGGCCCGCACCTGCATCCCGAGGACCTGCTGACGCTGTTCCACGCGGAAAAGCCGAGCTTCGTGCTGGGCGTGCCGACCATCTGGCTTGCCATGCTCCAGCTGCTGGAAAGCGACCCGGCGCGCTACCGGCTGGAGCCGGGCATGAAAATGCTGGTCGGTGGCGCCCCGGTGCCCGAGGCGCTGATCCGCGCGTTTGCCCGCCACGGCGCGGAAATCCGCCAGGGCTGGGGAATGACCGAAACGAGCCCGGTGGGCTCCATTGCCTACCTGAAGCCGGAGTTGCAGGACGCTTCCGAGGACGAACGCTTCCGCCGTTTCGCCTCCGCCGGCGTCCCGGTGCCGCTGATGGACATCCGCCTCAGCGGCGATGACGGCGCCGAGAAACCCTGGGACGGCGCATCCATCGGGGAAATCCAGGTGCGCGGGCCGTTCATCACCGGTAGCTACCACGAGGTGCCGGCGGACCCCGACAAGTTCACCGCCGACGGCTGGCTGCGCACGGGCGATGTCGCCTCCATCGACGCGCATGGCTACATCCGCATCACCGATCGCACCAAGGACCTCATCAAGTCGGGCGGCGAGTGGATCAGTTCAGTCGACATGGAAAACCTGCTGATGGCGCACCCGGCGGTGCTCGAGGCCGCGGTGATCGCGATCCCCGACCCGAAATGGTCCGAACGGCCGCTTGCCTGTGTGGTTCTGAAATTGAACAAACAGTTAACACCGGAAGAACTGCGGGCGCACCTGTCCCCGCACTTCGCGAAGTGGCAGCTGCCCGAGCGCTTCGAATTCCTCGATGCGCTGCCGCGCACCTCGACCGGGAAATTCTGGAAAGTAAAGCTGCGCGAAAGATTTGGCACGGGGCAGCCAGGCAAGACCTAGCTAGTCGTCGTCCCGCTCTCCCGCCGCGCGCCGCGCGGACTCGCGCGCGGCGGCGTGCGCTTCGGCCGAGAGCAGATCGCCTGCGGCGAGCGGCTTGACGAGGTAATACACCTGCTTGTCCGATCCCGGCACCAGTTCGCGCATCAGTGTTCCCGCCGGGCCTTCGAACATGCCCGAGAGCAGCAGGTTCGCGCCGGGCGCGGCGCCGGTCGCCTGGCCGACCGATTCCCGCACTTTCAGCCGGCGCACGCCAACCAGCGTATACCGCTCCCTGCCGACGGCGACCGTGTTGCCCGCCGTGTGCGGGTCGGCGGCGGGTGGAAAGGGGCGCAGCAGCGCATAGCGGCCGGCGGCCGCTTGCTCAAGCAGCACGGGTGCGCCGGAGCCGCCCGAGAGCAGGTAGCGGAACGTGGATTGGCCGCTCGCGCCTTCGAGCAGCATCCTGCCCGCGACGCGCATCGGCTTGCCGCGATACACCACGGCTGCGTCCAGCCCGAAGACGATGGGTCCGGCCATCATGCGCCCCCAATCAGCATCGGTTTGCCATCGGCGTCCAGCGCGACCACGCGGTCGCGCCCGGCCGCCTTGGCGTAGTTGAGCGCGGCTTCGGCGCGCCCGATCACCAGGCGCGTGTTCTCCCCCTTGCGGTGCTCGGCGACGCCCAGCGTGCAGCTCTGGTGCTTGCGGCCCTTTACTTCGGGCAGGGGTTCCTGGCCTACCGCTGCCCGCAGGCGTTCGGCGGCGATCAAGGCGCCCTTCAGGTCGGTGTCCGGCATGATGGAGAGAAACTCCTTGCCGCTGTAGCGTCCGAATACGTCGACATTGCGCAGCGCCGCCGCCGCCGCGCTGGCGAAGCGCTTCAGCGCGATGTCGCCGACCGCATGGCCATGGCTTTCATTGACGCTGCCCAAGCCGTCCAGATCCACGCGCGCAATCGACAGCGGTTTGCCGACGCGCTCGGCCCGAGCGATCTCGCGCTCCAGCACTTCCATCAAGTGATGCTGGTGGTAGGCGCCCGTGAGCGGATCGCGGCTCGCGGCGTCGCTCGCCTCCTGGTCGATGTCGTGCAGGCGCCTGCGCGCTTCGGCCAATCGCTCTCTCAGCCTCAGCACGGTGCCGGCGGCATAGGCGGACCAGACAAACGCGAGCGCGAGGACTGCGAACTGGGACCAGACGGCAGGCCGATTGAGGCGAGGGTCGCCGTCGATGAGCATGAACAGCGCCGTACCGTGTGCAGTCAGCGCGATTGCAGCGACACCTGCAAGGCGCATCCGGTCCAGCGTCAGCACGCCGTAGACCATCGGCAGGGCATAGAGCAGCTGGATCGCGGCAAGGTACTCGCCGGCGCGGCTGCTGAGCCAGGCGAGGAGCAGGTAAACGGCTCCCATGCCGACGAGCACGCGGCGAATCCGCTGTGCGCGACCCGGACTCATCCCGCGAAGCGCGCTTCCGGCAGGCCACGCACGCCCGGGCGCAGCGCGAACACGCTGCCCGCGAGCGGCTGGCGCGCGAGATCTTCCGCGCTCAGGCGCTGGCGGGCCGTGGTGACGTACAGCTCGTCCAGCCCCGGACCACCGAAGCAGCAGCAGGTCGGGTTGTCCACCGGCAGCCCGATTGCGCGATCCACTTTGCCGCCGGGCGTGTAGCGCAGGATGCGCGCGGCGCCGTACTCGGCGTTCCAGAGGCAACCGTCGGCGTCGACGCAGGAACCGTCAGGCCGGCCGGCGCCGGTGTCGGCGAACACCCGTTCGCGGGTCGCAGCGCCGGTGGCGGGATCGTAGTCCCAGGCCCAGATGGTATGGCGGTAGGTGTCGGCAAAATACATGGTGCGGCCGTCGGGGCTCCAGGCAAGGCTGTTGGGAATGATGATCGCATTTCTCAATGGCGTGCAGGCCAGATTCGCGTCGAGGCGGTAGAGCGTACCCACCGGATCGCGGCGCACGTCGCTCATGGTGCCGGCCCAGAAGCGCCCTTGGCGGTCGCAGCGGCCGTCGTTGAAGCGGTTGTCCGGCCGCTGCGGTTCCGGACAGGCCGCCAGCGTGAAAGCACGGCTGCCGGGATCGAAGAAGTGGATGCCGGATTTGGTCGCCGCGAGCATGCCTCCCCGGGCGCGAAACGCAATGCTGCCGACGGTTTCAGGCAGCGGGAGAACCTCGAGCGCGCCGTTGTCGATCTTCATGCGCTTGATCGCCGGGGCGCGGCAGTCAACCCAGTAGAGTCGCCCCTCCTGCTCGTTCCAGAGCGGGCATTCGCCGAGCTCATCGGCCGATCGGGCAATCAACTCCACCGCAAGCTGCATTTGCGAATTCATCGGTCGGCAGGCACGATAGCACGCGCGGGATGGCCGCTTCCTGGTGCAGGGCATGGCCGCGCCGCTGGGCCAGCCGGTCGTGATCGAGAACATCAGCGCGGCCAGCGGCGTGCTGGGCGTTGAGCGCGCGGCCAACTATGCGAAGGCAATCGGCTTCAAAGCCGATTGAACGGCGCTCAGTTCGCCTTCTTGCCGGAGAGCTGGTCGAGCAGGTCGCCCATGGTCTGGTCGGCCCAGTACTCGGGGTCCTTGTCGATGACCGCCTCGCCGCGCGCGACGACGTCGGCGCCGATCTTGCGGCGCTGGCAGTAGCCGCGCCAGAATTGCTTGACCTCTTCCGCTGACATGTCCATGGTCGGGTCGCTCTAGTTCGATTGATGGCTCCTCGACCTGGACTCGAACCAGGGACCTGCGGATTAACAGTCCGACGCTCTACCAACTGAGCTATCGAGGAATTGTGCGAAGGGCCGGAATTTTATGCGGTTTCCGCTGCCCAAGCAATTCAAATCAAAGAGGATTATCGTAGGCGCCTATGCGCAGCGTTCCCCGGGCTGTACGCTGGCTGCTGGTCGTGGTAGCGCTGCTGGGCGGCGCCGCGGTCGCCGTTCCGTTCCTGGTTCCGGTATCGCGTTTCATACCCGAAATTGCGCGCAGCGCGAGCGGCAGCATCGGTCAGCCCGTCGCGATCGCCGGCTTGAGGGCCCAGCTGCTGCCGACGCCGAGGCTCGTGGCCGAAGGCATCCGGATCGGAAAGAAAGACGAGGTGGTGATCGGCGAGCTGGAAATCGTCCCGGAGCTGCTCTCGTTCTTTTCGGGCAAGCGCACGATCCGCCTGCTGCGCGCCGAGAGGATCGAATTGAAGGAAGCGGCGCTGTCCATCCCGGACCGGATGCCGAAGGGCGGAGACCCCGTGCAGATACGGCGGCTGGAACTGCTCGACATCCGGCTGCAGCATTCGACTTTGAAGCTGCCGCCGTTCCATGTAGAAGTCCGAATGGGCAGCGGACGCGAAGTCGAGACCGCCCGCATCGACACCAGCGATGGCGCCCTCAAGCTGCTCGCGCATCCGGACGGAGCGGGCAAGACGATCGTCAAGCTCGAAGCCAGCCGGTGGCGTTTGCCGCTGGCGGCGGCACCGCTCGTGTTCGACTCGCTCAAGGCCGACGGCATCCTCATCGGCAAGCGGCTCGATCTGACGAATATCGACGCCCGCCAGTACGGCGGGACATTGCAGGGAAACGCGCGCGTCGACTGGACGAAGTCTTGGCAGGTGACGGGCGCTGCGAAGATTGCCGGCATCGACCTGACCGCCGCGCAGGGGGCTCTGGGAATCGAGCCGCGGCTCTCGGGCAAGCTGGACGCGACCACGAAATTCTCTGCGACTGCGAAATCCCCCGAACAGCTCGCGAGCGTGCTGGCGGTCGATGGTCCATTCAATGTTGCGAACGGCGTGTACCGCGGAATTGATTTCGCTATGGTGGGCGACCTGACCGGGAGCAAAGGCGCCGGCGGCTCGACGCGCTTCGATGAACTGCGCGGCGTGCTGCGGCTGCTCGGCAAGCGCATACGCATCAACAATCTGTGCGTGAAATCCCCGGGCCTGCGCGCGGCAGGATTCGTCGAACTGGCCCCAGACCAGGCGTTGACGGGACGGCTGGACGTGTCGGTGGCGAAAACCGGAGGGTACGTCGGGGTGCCGGTTGCGCTGTCCGGTACCCGGCAGGATCCGGTCGTGCGGCCGACGAAGGGCTATACCGTCGGGGCCGTCCTGGGTTCCGTGCTGCTGCCCGGGGTCGGCACCGCGCTCGGCGCCTCCGCCGGCGCCGCTGCCGAGGGCAAGGCCGGCGACTGCAAGTGAGCTAGCGGATCACCTTGGCGATCGCGTCCGCGACGTAGTCGATGTTCTTCGTCGTCAGCGCGGCCACGCAGATGCGCCCGGTCTCGATGGTGTAGATCGAATACTCGCTGCGCAGGCGCAGGACCTGTTCCTTCGTGAGCCCGGAGTAGGAGAACATGCCGCGCTGCCGGAGGATGAAGGAGAAGTCCGAGCCGGGGACGCGCCGGTGGATTCCGTCCACCAGGGCCTTGCGCATCTGCTTGATGCGATCGCGCATGGCGCCCAGTTCCTTTTCCCACTGCGCGCGCGTGTCCGGATTGCCCAGCACCCTGGCGACGATGGCGCTGCCGTGGGTGGGCGGGTTGGAATAATTGGTGCGCACGACGCGCTTCAGGTGCGAGAGCACGCGCGCAGCTTCGTCGGCGCTGGCCGTCACGACGCTCAACGCGCCGGCGCGCTCGCCGTAGAGCGAGAAGGACTTGGAGAAGGAACTCGCAAGCAGCACCGGGTGCATGGACTCGGCGAACAGGCGCGGCGCGTAGGCGTCGGCGTCGGTGCCCTCGGCGAAACCCTGGTAGGCGAGGTCGAGGAAAGGCACGATCCCGCGCGACCTCACCACTTCCAGCACCTGGCGCCATTGCTCCTGGGTCAAGTCGACGCCGGTCGGGTTGTGGCAGCAGGAATGCAGCACCGCGACGTCGCCGGCCGGCATTTTCTGCAGCGCGCCAAGCATGCCGTCGAAATCCAGGCCGTGCGTTCTCGGGTCGTAGTAGGCGTATTCCTTCACCTGGAAGCCGGCGAATTCGAACAGGGCGCGATGGTTTTCCCAGCTGGGAGCGCTGATCCATGCGCTCGCGCCCGGACAGACCTGCCGCAGGAAGTCGGCGCCGATCTTGAGGCCGCCGGAGCCGCCGATGGCCTGGATCGTGACGACGCGATTCTCCTTCACCGCGGAGGACGCCGGGCCGAAGACCAGTTCGCGCACGGCCTTGTCATAGGCTGCGAGGCCGTCGATCGGCAGGTAGGACTTCGGCGCTCCGCTGCTGACGCTGGTGTCTTCCGCCTCGCGCACGCACTCGAGCAGCGGCACCTTGCCGTTGTCGTCCGTGTAAACGCCGACGCCCAGGTTGACCTTCTTCGGGTTCTGGTCGGCGACATAAGTTTCCGTGACGCCCAGGATGGGATCCTTGGGCGCCATCTGGAGGGCGGCAAGCGGTGAGGGCGAGGAGGGCAAGTGCGGCGCGTTCATCTGCTAGACTCGAAGGTTGGTTTTTGCAGTGCAATAGTCTACTCGTGGACCTGACTTTCCCCAACAGTCCGTTCAAGCTGCACCAGCCGTTCGCGCCGGCGGGCGACCAGCCCGAGGCGATCGCCAAGCTGGCCGAAGGCCTGGGCGACGGGCTTGCCTTCCAGACGCTGCTGGGCGTCACCGGGTCGGGCAAGACCTTCACGATGGCGAACGTCATCGCCCAGCTCGGCCGGCCGGCGCTGGTGCTGGCGCCCAACAAGACGCTGGCTGCGCAGCTGTACTCGGAATTCCGCGAATTCCTTCCCGACAACGCGGTCGAGTACTTCGTCTCCTACTACGACTACTACCAGCCCGAGGCTTACGTCCCTTCTCGCGACCTGTATATCGAGAAGGACTCGTCGATCAATGAGCACATCGAGCAGATGCGCCTGTCGGCGACCAAGTCGCTGATGGAGCGGCGCGACGTGGTGATCGTCGCCACGGTGTCGGCGATCTACGGCATCGGCGATCCTTCCGAATACCACGGCATGATCCTGCACCTGCGCCAGGGCGAGAAGATGTCGCAGCGCGACGTCATCGCGCGGCTGGTGGCGATGCAGTACGACCGCAACGAGCTGGATTTCCGGCGCGGCACCTTCCGCGTGCGCGGCGAGGTGATCGACGTCTTCCCGGCCGAGCATGCCGAGCATGCCATCCGGATCTCCCTGGATGACGATGCGGTCGGCAAGCTCGAGGTCTTCGATCCGCTGACCGGCCGCATCCAGCACCCGATGGCGCGCTTCACGGTGTATCCGTCCAGCCATTACGTGACGCCGCGCGCGACCACGCTGCGCGCGATCGAGGCGATCAAGGTCGAATTGCGCGAGCGCATCGACCACTTTCACCAGGCGCAGAAGCTGGTGGAAGCGCAGCGCATCGAGCAGCGCACGCGCTTCGACCTGGAGATGCTGGTCGAGCTGGGCTTCTGCAAGGGCATCGAGAATTACTCGCGCCACCTGTCCGGGCGCAAGGCGGGCGAGCCGCCGCCGACGCTGATCGACTACCTGCCTCCGGACGCGCTGATGTTCGTCGACGAGAGCCACGTGACGGTCGGCCAGCTGGGCGGCATGTACAAGGGCGACCACTCGCGCAAGTGGAACCTGGTGGAATACGGCTTCCGGCTGCCCTCGGCGCTCGACAACCGGCCGCTGCGCTTCGACGAGTTCGAGGGCGTTGTGCGCCAGACCATCTTCGTGTCGGCCACGCCGGCGGACTACGAGGCGAAAAAGTCCGCGCAGGTCGTGGAGCAGGTGGTGCGGCCCACCGGCCTGATCGACCCGCCGGTCGAGGTGCGGCCGGCCGTGACGCAGGTCGACGATCTGCTGTCGGAGATTTCAAAACGGGTTGCCCGGAACGAACGGGTCCTGGTCACGACCCTGACGAAACGGATGGCCGAAGAACTGACCGAGTACCTCGGCGAGCACGGCGTGAAGGTCCGCTACCTGCATTCCGAGGTGGAGACGGTGGAGCGGGTGGAGATCATCCGCGACCTGCGCCTGGGCGAATTCGACGTCCTGGTCGGCATCAACCTGCTGCGCGAAGGGCTCGACCTGCCCGAAGTGTCGCTGGTGGCGATCCTCGACGCGGACAAGGAGGGTTTCCTGCGCTCGGAGCGCTCGCTGATCCAGACCATCGGCCGCGCGGCGCGCCACATCAATGGCGCCGCGATCCTTTACGCCGACCGCGTGACGGATTCGATGAAGCGCGCCGTCGCCGAGACCGACCGGCGGCGCAACAAGCAGATCGCCTTCAACAGGAAGAACAACATCACCCCGATCGGTGTGCAAAAACGCATCAAGGACCTGATCGACGGCGTCTACGACGCCGACGGCGCGCAACAGGAGCTGAAGGCGGCGCAGGTGGGGGCGCGTTACGAGGCCATGAGCGAGAAACAGCTCGCGCGCGAAATCCGCGCGCTGGAGAAGCAGATGCACGAATGCGCGCGCAACCTCGAGTTCGAAAAGGCGGCGAAGGCGCGCGACCAGCTTGCCGAGCTGAAGAAGCGCGTCTTCGGTATAGAACTGCCTGCCGAGTGAGTCCCGGCTACTTGTTGCGCGTCTCTACCTGAACCAGCTCGTCTGAGGCGGCCGGCACCACCGGGCGCTCGCGGCGCGGACGCCCGAGCTGCATCGGTTCGGGCTCGGGCAGGGGCTCGCGCGCCTTCGAGCGGTCCGTCTCGACCATCTGCAGGCCGGCACTGGAAAGGATCTCTTTCGGATCTACGCGCGGGGTCTCCACACGCGGCGCTTCCGCCCGCGGGGCTTCATAGTGCGGGGTTTCTACGCGAGGCGCTTCGGGCACGGGCGCTTCTGCGCGCACCGGCTCCTCGACGCGTGGGGCAGGCGCCGGTTCGTGATGCACCGGCGCTTCGGCCTCTTGCGCCATCGCGGCCTCGCGCTGCTGCTGCAGCCGATGTTCTTCCAGCTGCTGCGCATATACCGATTGGTCGGGGCGTTGCTGATGCGGTTGCGGGCCTTCCGGGCGGTGCTCGCCGCGATCCGGACGGTCTCCGCGGTCTCCGCCGCGACCGCGTCCGCCGCGATTGCGGCGTCCACGGCGATGTTCTTCACCTTCCTGTAGGGGCGGACGCTGTCCGCCGTTGTCGCCTTGCGGCCCGCGTTGCTGCTGCGGCGGGCGCGGCGGCCGCTGGTCCGGCCGGCGCTCGCCCTGCGGGCGGTCGCCATTCGTGCGTTCGGCCTGCACAAGTTCTCCCTGTTGCGGCATTTCCGCCTGCTGGCGTTCGGCCTGCGGGCGATCCGGTCGCGGCTGCTGTTGCTGGGCATGGGCTGGCCGCTGGTCGCGGCGTGGCTGCTGGTCGCCGCGCTGCTGATGGTCGCGTCCACCGCGGCCGTCGCGCTGATGATCGCCACGTCCATCGCGGCCATCGCGACCACCACGTCCGCCACGTCCACCACGGCCATCGCGTCCACCACGCCCGCCGCGGTCATCGCGGCCGCGCTCGTGGCGATTGCGGTTCTCGTCGCGGGGCCGGTCTTCGCGGGCTGGACGGGCAGCTCGCATGGCGGGTTCATTGGCGGCCGCCGGCTGGTCGACCGGTTTTTCGGTCTTGAGCCAGCCGAAGAGGCGGCCAAGGAAACCCGAGCGGGCCGGTTCCTGGACCGCCGGGGCGGGCGCCGGCGCCGGCGCTGCGCGCGGCGCTTCGGCCCGCGGCTGGGGCTCCGGCACGACCGGTGCAGGCTGGTCGGGAACGATTCCCTGCACCATCGCCTGCGGACGCTCCTTCTTCGCTTCGGCTTCCTTGCCCGGCGCGCTGGGCTCCTCGGGCTGTTCGACCAGCTCGTAGCTGGCCGGCACGTGCTCCATCTGGTTCAGTTCGTCGTGCTTCAGGCGCTGGATCTTGTAGTGGGGCGTGTCGAGGTGCGAGTTGGGCACCAGGACGATGTTCACCTTGATGCGCGCCTCCAGCTTCTGGATCTCGGCGCGCTTCTCGTTGAGCAGGAACGAGGCGACATCGACGGGCACCTGCGCGTGTACCGCGCCGGTGTTCTCCTTCATGGCTTCTTCCTGGATGATGCGCAGCACGTGCAGCGCGGTGGATTCGGTGCCGCGGATGAAGCCGGTGCCGCCGCAGCGCGGGCAGCTGATGTGCGCGGTCTCCTCGAGCGAGGGCTGCAGGCGCTGGCGCGACAGTTCCATCAGGCCGAAGCGGGAAATCTTGCCGATCTGCACGCGCGCGCGGTCATGGCGCAGCGCCTCGCGGAAGCGGTTCTCGACTTCCCGCTGGTTCTTCTGCGATTCCATGTCGATGAAGTCGACGACGATCAGGCCGCCGAGGTCGCGCAGCCGCAGCTGGCGCGCGACTTCTTCAGACGCCTCCAGGTTGGTGCGGTAGGCGGTTTCCTCGATGTCGTGGCCCTTGGTGGCGCGCGCCGAGTTGACGTCGATGGAGACCAGCGCCTCGGTGTGGTCGATCACGATCGCGCCGCCCGAGGGCAGGTTGACGTGGCGGCCGTAGGCGCTCTCGATCTGATGCTCGATCTGAAAGCGCGAAAACAGGGGCACATCGTCGCGGTACAGCTTCACCTTGGCGACGTTGGCGGGCATCACGGTCTGCATGAAGGCGACCGCCTGGTCGTAGATTTCCTGCGTGTCGATCAGGATCTCGCCGATGTCGGGCTGGAAGTAGTCGCGGATGGCGCGGATGACGAGGCTCGACTCCAAATAGATCAGGAACGGCTTCTTTTCGGTGTCCTTGGCCGCGCTGTCGATCGCGCTCCAGAGCTGCAGCAGGTAGTTCAGGTCCCACTGCAGTTCCTCGATCGAGCGGCCGATCGCCGCGGTGCGGGCGATGACGCTCATGCCGTCCGGCACCACCAGCTGGTCGATGGTGTCGCGCAATTCGTTGCGGTCCTCGCCTTCGACGCGGCGCGAGACGCCGCCGCCGCGGGGGTTGTTCGGCATCAGCACGAGGTAGCGTCCCGCGAGGCTGATGAAGGTGGTGAGGGCGGCGCCCTTGTTGCCGCGCTCGTCCTTCTCGACCTGGACGATGAGGTCCTGGCCTTCGCTGAGGGCGTCCTGGATGCGCGCCCGGCCCACGTCGACGCCCTGGCGGAAGTAGCTGCGCGCCACTTCCTTGAACGGCAGGAACCCGTGCCGCTCCTCGCCGTATTCGATGAACGCGGCTTCGAGGCTGGGCTCGATGCGGGTGATGATCCCCTTGTAGATGTTGCTCTTGCGTTGTTCCCTTGAGGCCGACTCGATGTCGAGGTCGACCAGTTTTTGTCCTTCAACGATGGCGACGCGCAGTTCTTCCTGCTGGGTCGCGTTAAACAACATGCGTTTCACTTAGTTTTTCTCCTGCGCGCGCAGGAGCGCCGTCTTTCGGTCGGTCTGTGTTCTCCTAGTGGAAATTTCC
>Ga0315912_10002266_pt1 | contig 20962 bp, 18 predicted proteins | sample VfabasoilMG_FD_204469 | JGI IMG/M metagenome (GOLD analysis project Ga0315912, IMG submission 204469) | Garden soil microbial communities collected in Santa Monica, California, United States - V. faba soil | ecosystem: Environmental > Terrestrial > Soil > Garden | place: USA: California...
CCTGAAGTTTGTACCGTTCCCAGGCCTTGCCGCCGGCCAGCCCCAGGAGGAGCGCCAGCAGAATGCCGAGAAGTACGGTGTAGTCCTGCACAGTCGTCAGTCCTGATACTGCGCCAGCATGGCATCCCACTGCCCGCGCGCACGCAGGATCAGTTCGATGAACTCGCGCACGGCGCCGCGGCCGCCAGCATACGCCGAGACCCAGTGCGCCCGCGCCACAACTTCAGCCACGGCGTCCGACGGCGCGCCGGCCAAACCGACCCGCGTCATCACCGGTAAATCGACGAGGTCATCGCCCATGTAAGCCACCTGGTCCGGCGTCAAGCCGCGAGCGGTCAGCACCGCCAGAAACGGTTCGCGTTTTTCCGGCGCGCTCTGAATCACCAGTTCGATGCCCAACTCGCGCGCGCGACTCGTCGTGGCGTCGGACGCGCGGCCGCTCAGTAGCCCGACCTCCAGCCCGTGCCGTTGCGCCCATTTCATCGCCAGGCCATCGCGAATGAAAAATCGCTTGGACTCGTGGCCGTCGGATCCAATCGCGACGGATCCATCCGTCAGCACGCCGTCCACATCGAGCAACAGCAGGCGCACGCGCTGAGCGCGTTCGGCCAAATCCGTTTTCGGCAGACTCATCTGATCAAATCATCTCGGTGCGCCACAGATCGTGCAGGTGCACCACACCCTCGATTGCGGCGTTCGATCCGACGACGACGAGCGACGTGATCTTGCGCTCTTCCATGATGTGGATCGCCTGAGCCGCCAGCGTCGTGCGATCGACGGTCACCGGGTGGCGCGTCATGACGTCGGCGGCCTTGAGGCTGAGAAGGTTCGTCCGCGTGGCCATGTGGCGGCGCAGATCGCCGTCAGTCACAATCCCCAGGAGCCGGTCGCCGTCATCGGCGACGCACGTCATGCCGAGGCGCTTGCTGGTCATCTCGTGAATCACATCCGGCATGACCGTCGATTCGCTGACGCGCGGCACGGCGTCACCGGACTGCATCAGCGCTTCCACCCGCATCAGTCGCCGGCCGAGCCGGCCGCCCGGATGCAGGTCCGCGAAGTTCTCGGGTTTGAAGCCCTTTCGCGTCGACAGCGCCATCGCCAGCGCGTCGCCCAGCGCCAGTGTGGCGGTCGTGCTGGCCGTCGGCGCCAGATTCATCGGGCAGGCTTCTTCGGCCACATGGCAACTGAGCGTGACATCCGACGCATTGCCCAGTGTCGATTGCGGATACCCGGTCAATGAAATCAATTTGGCGCCGATTCGGCGGATCGCCTCGAGCAGGCGGACGAGTTCTTCGGTCTCGCCGCTGGATGACAACGCGATCACGACGTCGCCGTGCTGCACGATTCCGAGGTCGCCGTGCAGCGCTTCGGCCGGATGCAGGAACGTCGCCGCCGTGCCGGTGCTCGACATCGTGGCCGCGATCTTCCTGGCAATGATGCCGGACTTGCCCATGCCGGTGACGATGACGCGGCCGGTGCAGCTCTGCAGCATATCCAGTGCCGCGCTGAAGGTGGGCCCGAGCTGCGGAATCAGCCCGAGAATCGCCTGCGCCTCAGTCTCGAGGACCTGACGCGCGAACGCGAGGGAGTCGCCGTTGTGCTCCCTCACTGCTGACCTCTGACTTCTGACTTCTGACTTTCCTTTGCAATCGCGTTGATGCGCACCAGTTGCCGCAGGAGCGGTTCGAGATTCGCGAGCTTGAGCGCGTTCTGCGCGTCGCTCTTGGCGCGGGCCGGTTCTTCGTGGACTTCGAGAAATATGCCATCGACGCCGGCGCCAACGCCCGCCCGGGCCAGCGGATCGATGTATTCCGCCAAGCCGGCCGTGACGCCATCGCCGCCGCCCGGCAACTGCAGGCTGTGCGTGACGTCGAAGACGACGGGGATACCGAGGTTGCGCATCATCGGAAACGCGCGCATGTCCACGACCAGGTTGTTGTAGCCGAAGGAGAACCCGCGCTCGGTGACGAACACGCGGTCGTTGCCCGACTCGCGGACCTTGGCGAGGGCGTGCCGCACGTCGAGCGGCGCCAGGAACTGGCCCTTCTTCAAATTGACGACGCGTCCCGTTTTCGCCGCCGCGACAATGAGATCGGTCTGGCGAGAGAGGAACGCCGGAATCTGCAGCACGTCGGCGACTTCCGCGGCCGGCGCCGCCTGCTCATGTTCGTGGATGTCGGTCAGGATCGGGACCTTGACCTCGTCGCGAACCCGCGCGAGTGCCGCCAGCCCCGCCTTGAGGCCTGGCCCTCGATAGGACTTGAGCGACGTGCGATTCGCTTTGTCGAAGGACGCCTTGAAGATGTAGGGCACGCCCACGCGCTTCGCGATGGCGGCGATCTCCCGCGCGATGCCGACGACGTGGTCGGCGCTTTCAATCACGCAGGGCCCGGCAATCAGCACGAGATCAGGCCGTCCGAGAATCACCCCGTCGGCGATGCGGACTTCAGGCACGAGCGGCGAAACAGGCAAGGGCACAGCGGACAATTCTACTATCGAGGGCCTATCGTGACCCGGATCCTCAATCAACAGGGCGGGGACAGGGCTCGTTGCATTCCTACGCGAGCCCTGTCCCCCAACCTGAACCTGCGTGGGCATCAGTAGGCATCGGACTGCCCAGAGTTCGCTCGATTCGCGCGGCTTTCCCGGGAACCAAGTGAAAGCGACGTAATCGCGCATGGCCCGTTATTTGAAGAGTAAAGCTTCAAATGCGGTTGCTGACGCCACTCCGGAGGTTGCCCGCGCGCTTGCGTGCGGCGCGGCCGGCGTGGGTCACGAAGCGCCGCGTCCGCGTGGCCGCCGGTCTGGTCCTCGGTCTTGTTGCGGTCGGCACTGCCGATGTGGTGATCGGCACGCCGAATCCCGAGCAGATCCGGACGTTGGTCCACATGCCGCAGGCGACCACCGTCTTTGACATCCACGGTCAACTGGCGTTCACGATTTTCAAAGAGCGGCGCATCGCCGTCCCCCTGACGGACGTCTCACCGAACATCGTCAAGGCGGTGCTGGCGATCGAGGACCAGCGCTTCTACGACCACTACGGTGTGGATCCCTGGCGGATTGGCGGCGCGATCCTCGCCAATCTCCGCCACGGCGAGTCGCTGCAGGGTGGATCGACGATCACCCAGCAGTTGGCGCGCAAGAGTTTCCTGACGGATGAAAAGACGCTTCGGCGGAAGCTGAAAGAAGCGTATCTGGCGCTGCGCATCGAGCGCCACTTCACCAAAGATCAGATCCTCGAGCTGTATCTCAACAAGGTGTACTTCGGCGACGGCTACTACGGCGTCGAGGCCGCGTCGCGCGGGTATTTCGGCAAGTCGGCCAAATCGATTGAGATCGCTGAAGCAGCGCTTCTCGTCGGCCTGATTCAGGCGCCATCGCACTATGCGCCGACCGGTCATCTGGATCGGGCGACCGCGCGGCGGGCGGTCGTGCTCCGTCAAATGGTGGCCGCCGGCTTTCTGGACGCACCGACCAGCGCGAAGCTCGCAAGCTCGCCTGTGGCGCTGGTCGACGGATTCGGCCAGGAACGATCCGGACAGTACTTCAAGAATCACATCGCCCGCATGCTGATCGATGAGGTTGGCTGGGAGCGCTTGTCGCAGGGCGGCCTGCGTGTCTTTGCCACCATCGACACGGCCGTTCAGGTCGCCGCCGAACGCGCGGTCGTCCGCGGTCTGGACCGCGCGGAACAATTGCCCGGGTTCAAGCATCCAAAACGCGGCAATCCCCGCACCATTCACGCGGGAGGGAGCCCGTCCTATTTGCAGGGTGCCCTGGTCGCGATCGATCCCTCGAGCGGCGAAGTACGGGCGATGACCGGCGGGCGTGACTTCAATGAAAGCCAGTACAACCGGGCGATCCAGATGGAACGACAGGCCGGATCGGCCTTCAAACCCATCGTGTATGCCGCAGCGATCGAGTCGGGTTATACGCCCGCGACATTAGTGACGGATCTGGATGCGCCGATGCAAGTGCCCGACGGCGCCTGGCTTCCCGACGATGGCCACTCGAAATCATCGTCGATGACTTTGCGCACCGCCCTCCGCACTTCGAGCAACCGAGCAGCCGTTCAGGTCCTGCGCGCGGTGGGCATTCCGGCCGCGGTGAACTATGCCCACCGCCTCGGTCTGGACGCGCCGCCGGTGCCATCGCTCGTTCTTGGCACCGGTGATGTCTCTGTGTTGTCGATGGCGGTTGCATATGGCGCGTTCGCGAACGGCGGTTTTATGCGTGAACCAGTGTTCATCCGGCGCGTCGAGGATGCGGAAGGCCACGTCCTCTATTCGGCGAAGCCCAAGGCCGTGCCGGTGATCAGCGAGGACACCGCCTTTCTCATGGCCCAGATGCTCGCCGACGTGGTGAACAGCGGCACGGGCTTTCGCGCGCGCGAAGCGGGATTCCAATTCGCGGCGGGCGGCAAGACCGGGACGACCAACGAGTACCGCGACGCCTGGTTCATCGGATTTACGCCGGCGCTCGTCACCAGCGTCTGGGTCGGGTTCGACCAGCCGCAGACGATCCTGCCGGGCGGCTACGCGAGCGAGTTGGCGGTGCCGATCTGGGGCCGTTTCATGAAGGACGCGGCCACGACGGACGCCGGGTGGGTGAAACGTCCGGCCGACATCGTCTCGATCGAAATTTGCCGGTTGACCGGCGCGCTACCGACCGAAGGCTGTCGCCGTGCCACCGCGTTGAACGATCGGGGTGAAATGACCGCGCGGTCGTATCTGGGCGTGGAGTACTTCCAAAGCGGGACGGAACCCGTTGACGAGTGTCCCATTCATGGCGACGGGATGTTCAGCGGTACGCGGCGGTCGATCATCAGCGCCGCGTCTTTTCCGGTCCGGCCCACCGACGACGTCGTGCACCCGATCGCGCCACTCGGTCTGCCAGGTCAGATGCCAGCGATTGTGAAAATTGCGGCGCCGCCGAAACCCGCCGGTCGATCGGGCGGCGGATAAAGGGTCCAAAGGTCCAAGGGTCCAAAGGTCCAAAGGTCCCAAGAGCCCAAGTGACCTTTACCGTCGTCTTTCTCCAATCGCTGTCACGTTCGTCGTCGCACCGCTCACCGTCAGCTGACGCTTGTGAACGGCCTCGACGAAGCCGGCGAATAACGGATGCGGGCGCAGCGGCTTGGATTTGAACTCCGGGTGGAATTGCACGGCCAGGAAGAACGGATGGCCCGGCAGTTCGACGATCTCGACAAACTTGCCGTCGATCGATCGTCCGGTAATTTTCAGTCCCGTGTCCGTCAGCGTCTTTTCATAGAGGCAGTTGAACTCGTACCGATGGCGGTGGCGCTCGTGAATGATTTCGTCGCCATACAGCCGGAAGGCGAGTGAGTCGGGCGAGAGCCGGCAGGCGTAGCTGCCGAGCCGCATCGTGCCGCCCATGTCATCGATCCCCAGCAAGTCGCGCAGCTTGTAGATGACTTTGTGCGGCGCGTTCTCCGTGACTTCGGTCGAGTCGGCCTCGGCCAGGCCCGCCACGTTGCGCGCGAACTCCACGACCGCCCACTGGAAGCCGTAGCAGATGCCGAAGTAGGGAATCCGTCTCGTGCGGGCGAACTCGGCGGCGGCCATCATGCCGCGGCTGCCGCGATCGCCGAACCCGGGCGCCACGAGAATGCCGACCGCGTCTTCGAGCAACCTCAAGCCATCCGGCTGTTCGAGCGCCTCAGCCTCGACGTATTTCAGGTTCACCTTGATCTGATGGTGGAAGCCGCCATGGAAGAGCGCTTCGTTGATGCTCTTGTACGAGTCCTCGTACTCGATGTACTTACCGACGAAGTGAATCGTGATTTCGTCTTTCGGCTGCCGGATGCGCGAAACCAGCGCGCTCCAGTCGTCCATGTTCGCTTCGGTCTGCGGCAGCGAGAGCCGGTGCAGCAGGATGCGGTCGAGCCCCTGCTCGGCAAGATTCTGCGGCACTTCGTAAATGCTGGCCACGTCCTGCGCCGTGATCACCGCGTCTTCGTCGACGTCGCAGAACAGCGCAATCTTGCGCTTCATGTCGTCGTCGAGCTTCCGGTCCGTGCGGCAGAGGAGGACGTCCGGCTGAATGCCGATCGATCGCAGGTCGCGCACGCTGTGCTGCGTGGGCTTGGTCTTCAGCTCACCAGCTGACGCGATGTACGGCACGAGCGTGAGGTGGATGTAGAGCGTGTTCTCGCGACCGAGGTCCTGCCGCAACTGGCGGATCGCTTCGAGGAAGGGCAGACTCTCGATGTCGCCAACGGTTCCGCCGATCTCGACGAGCAGCACGTCCACGTCTTCAGCCGCGAGACGCACGGCATCCTTGATCTCGTTTGTGATGTGCGGAATCACCTGGACGGTTCGTCCGAGGTAGTCGCCGCGCCGTTCCTTCTGGATGACCGACAGATAAATCTTGCCGGTCGTGTAGTTGTTGTCGCGCGTCGCGACCATGTTCGTGAAGCGTTCGTAGTGACCGAGGTCGAGGTCCGTTTCCGCGCCGTCATCGGTCACGTACACCTCGCCGTGCTGATACGGGCTCATCGTGCCCGGATCAACGTTGATGTAGGGATCGAACTTCTTCAGGGCCACCTTGTAGCCGTGGCGTTCGAGCAGGCAGCCGATCGACGCGGCCGCCAGACCCTTGCCCAGGGAGGACACGACGCCTCCGGTGACGAAGATGAATTTTACGGATCGATGACGGTCGCTATGTGCCATGAGTTGCGTCAGGTGTGGGCGCCGGCAGCTTCGTTATACCGGTCTCGGCCTTCGCCTTGACCTAGGAGCTGACGGACCCGTTCCAGATCCTCCGGAGTGTCCACGCCAATGGTATCCGCCGACGTCTCGGCGGTGCTGATTCGAAAGCCGTGCTCGAGCGCGCGCAATTGTTCCAGACCTTCAGCCAACTCGAGCGGAGTCGGCGGGAGCCCGGCCAGCTTGGCGAGAAATTCTCGCCGATAGCCGTAGAGACCGAGATGCCGCCACTGCGTCGGCCGCGGATGACCGGGCCTGACGAATGGAATGGGGCTGCGGGTGAAATAGAGCGCATATCCGGCGTGGTCCACGGCCAGTTTGACCACGCTGGGATTGTCCAGGTCCGAATAATCGATGATCTGGCGGCGCAGCGTCGACATCACGTCCTGCGGCCGCGACAACAGAAGGCCGACGGCCGCATCGATGGCCTCGGCCGTCATCATCGGCTCGTCGCCCTGGACGTTGACCACGATGTCGCTCTCCAGCGCGCGCGCGACCTCCGCCAATCGGTCCGTGCCGGTCGCATGATCCGTGCGCGTCATCACCGCAGTCGCGCCAAACCCAGCGACGACGTCGGCGACGCGCGCGTCATCGGTCGCAACGACCACCGCATCCACGCGCGTGGCTGCGGCCGCACGCTGAAACACGTGCTCAATCATCGTCTTGCCGGCAATCATCGCGAGAGGTTTACCTGGAAGCCGTGTCGACTGGTAGCGCGACGGGATGACGGCGACAACTCGGGCGGCACGAATGGTTTGCGGGAGCCCTGCAGGCAGAACGACGGGCACGGTGAATCTTAGCATAGGAAAAGTTCTATGCTATGCACATGAACCGCGTCGCGGCCCTGGTTCTGCTCATCGGCGGGGCATTGCTCCTGTCGTGGGCGGTCGCGCCCGCGACGTCCGGGCCGGCGCCGCAGGTGGCCGCGCCCATTTCGATCGATCGCAAGCCTCAGCGCCAGCCCCAGAACATGACCGCCGAGATCGAGAGACTGCGCGAACGGCTCGCGATTGTTCCCGAGTTCCCTGAGCCGTCCCGGGATCTGTTCCGGTTCGGCGGGCGAGTGTCGCGTGCGGCCGCCGCACCGGCGCCCGCCGATCCCGTGCCAGTTGCCACGCCCGAGCCCATCCTTCCGCGACTGGTCGCGTTGATGGACGACAGCCGTCCGGGCGCGCCGCTGTGGCGAGCCGTCATTGCGATCGGCGACGATGTGCGGATTGTGAAGGCGGGAGAAACGGTTGCCGGTTTTTCTGTGAAAAACGTCGGCGCCGACGGCGTCGATCTCATCGACCCGGCCTCGCAGCGATCGTTCCGGCTGCTGCTGAAATAAATTTCGTACCCATTCCGCCGCGCTCGCGAGACGCCGGAGCGCGGATATATAATGTGCCGATCTGCGTCGCGCCGTGGGACGCACCATGTTGGTGCAAACCGCAGGTCCACTGGGTTTGCTGAGTAAAAATCGCCACGCGCCAGAGTTTTCCACAAAGTTTTCCACAGAAACTGTGGACGCCGGAGTCGAAACGCCGCATGTCAGAGAACGCCACCGCCATCCAACGTCAGAACGGCGCATTCATCGTGCCGTCTTATCCGATCATTCCTTTTATTGAAGGTGACGGCACCGGACCCGACATCTGGCGCGCCAGTGTGCGCGTGTTTGATGCCGCGGTTCAGAAAGCGTATGGCGGGAAACGTCAGATCAAGTGGCTCGAAGTCCTTGCCGGCGAGAAGGCGTTTGCCCAAACGGGTAACTGGCTACCCGAAGAGACGCTCGCGGCGTTTCGCAAGTACCTCGTGGGTATCAAAGGTCCGCTGACGACCCCGGTCGGCGGCGGCATCCGGTCGCTGAACGTCGCGCTCCGTCAGGAACTCGATCTCTACGTCTGTCTACGGCCCGTCCGCTACTTCAGTGGCATGGAAACGCCGGTGAAGCGGCCGGACCTCGTCAACATGGTGATCTTCCGCGAGAACACCGAAGATATTTACGCGGGCATCGAGTTTCACGAGGGCACGCCCGAGGTGGCCGAGTTCCTGCGTGTGTTCCAGGCCGCCTTCCCGAAGCTCCACAAAAAAATTCGGTTCCCCGAGACGTCCGGGATTGGCATCAAACCGATCTCGCGCGAGGGCAGCGAGCGCCTGATTCGGGCCGCCATCGAATACGCGGTGGCGAATAAGCGCAAGAGCCTGACGCTCGTGCACAAGGGCAACATCATGAAGTTCACGGAAGGCGCCTTCCGTGACTGGGGCTACGAACTGGCCAAGCGGGATTTTGGCGCTGTGGAGTTCGACGGCGGTCCCTGGTGCCGGTTGCCCGGCGGACTCGTCATCAAGGACGTCATTGCAGACGCCTTCCTGCAGCAGATTCTGACGCGGCCGGCCGACTACGACGTGATTGCCACGCCCAATCTGAACGGCGACTACATTTCGGACGCGCTCGCCGCGCAGGTCGGCGGCATCGGCATCGCGCCCGGTGGCAACATTAACTATGTGACCGGGCACGCGGTGTTCGAGGCGACCCACGGCACGGCGCCCAAGTACGCCAACCTGGACAAGGTCAACCCGGGGTCCGTCATCCTGTCCGGCGAGATGATGCTCCGGTTCCTCGGCTGGACCGAGGCCGCGGACCTGGTGGATGCCTCCCTGGAAAAGGCCATCGCCTCCAAGCGGGTCACCTACGACCTGGCCCGCCTCATCGCCGGCTCGACCGAACTCAAAACATCCGAGTTCGCAGACGTAATGATCTCGATGATGTAGCTTAGCGAGCGAGCGCGCGAGCGAGCCGCGCGAACGGAGCGGGGCAAAGGGTCCCCCGCGAGTGAGCGCGTAAGGGGGGTTCGGCGGGGACGAAGTCCCCCCGAGTAAGCAAAGTTCGCGAGCGGGGGTGGGGCCCCGCGAGCGATTAAAGAAAAGTCCGCGAAGCCCGCGACGTAGGAGCGGCGCTGAGCGGGCGAGCGGGGGTGGGGCCCCGCGAGCAAGTAAGGAAACGTAAGGAGACAGGACATGAACCGCAAAGTAACCGTCGTTGGCGGAGCCGGCAACGTCGGCGCCACCGTGGCCCGCGCCATCGCCGTCAAGGAACTGGCCGATGTCGTGATCGTCGACATCGCGGGCGAAAAGGCCCAGGGCATTGCGCTCGACATCTACCAGGCCTGCCCGATCGACGGGTCGGACACGCGGCTGATTGGCACCAGCGACTACGCCGCCACGGCGGGGTCCGACGTGGTCGTCATCACGTCCGGCGTGCCCCGGAAACCGGGCATGAGCCGCGATGACCTCCTCTCGGTCAATTACAAAATTATGCAGTCGGTTACGGAGCAGGTGGTCAAATACTCCCCGAACTGCGTCATCGTCCCCGTCGCCAACCCGCTGGACGCGATGTGCCAGGCCGTCTACCGCCTCAGCGGCTTCCCGCGGGAGCGCGTGGTGGGCATGGCCGGGGTGCTGGACTCGGCCCGCATGCGGACCTTCATCGCGATGGAGTTGGGCGTCTCGATTGAGAACGTCCACGCGTTCGTCCTGGGTGGGCATGGCGACACCATGGTCCCGCTGCCTCGGTACTCGACGGTAGCCGGGATCCCCCTGACCGAACTGGTCTCGATGGGCATGCTGAGCCAGGCCAAACTGGACGAAATCTGCACCCGGACGGCCAACGGCGGGGCGGAAATCACCAAACTGGTGGGCACCAGCGCCTGGTACGCCCCCGGGGCGGCCGCGGCGCAGATGGTTGAGGCCATCCTCAAGGACAAGAAGTCCATCCTGCCGTGCTCGGTCTTCCTTCAGGGCGAGTACGGAGTCCGGGACCAGTTCCTGGGCGTCCCGGTCAAGCTGGGCAAGGGCGGCGCGGAGCAGATCATCCAGATCAAACTGACCCCCGACGAGCAGGCGGCCCTGATGAAATCGGCCGCGGCGGTCAAGGAATTGACGACGGTTATCGGGGTTTAGGCGGGTCCGGCGGTAGTGGCGCGGCGGGCTGAAGCCCGCCGCCTCCAGCCCGCGGGCGTCGTCCCGTCGGCGCCTTTTTCAGGTACACCGCTTGCACTAGTAGTGGCCGGAGACGAGTATGGCCACAGTCGTTACTTACGTTGGATGCGCTCTCATCGCTGCCGGACTTTGGGGATCAATGGTGACCCTCTGGCGCGACGGGGCTCGGTAGCACGCAGCACCAAGCACTCAGCACCAAGCACTCAGCACCAAGCACTGACCTGAGCGCTACGTCTTGCCGAGTAGCGCCCTGAGATATTCCCGGTTCATCGTCGCGATATTGCCGAGCGAGATGCCCTTCGGGCAGACGGCCTCGCACTCACCCTCATTCGAGCACGACCCAAACCCCTCAGCGTCCATCCGTTCGACCATGCTCACGACGCGCGTCGTGCGTTCGACCTGGCCCTGCGGCAGATGCGCGAGGTGGGCGATCTTGGCGGACGTGAACAGCGCGGCCGAGGCGTTCTTGCACGTCGCGACGCACGCGCCGCAGCCGATGCACTGAGCCGCGTCGAACGCCTGTTCCGCGGAGTCCTTCGAAATCGGCAGGGCATTGCCGTCGGGCGCACCACCCACGTTGACCGACGTGTAGCCGCCGGCCTGGATGATGCGATCGAACGCGCTGCGGTCCACGACGAGGTCGCGCAGGACCGGGAACGCCTGCGCGCGCCAGGGCTCGAGCGTAATCACGTCGCCGTCGTTGAAGGTGCGCATGTGCAGCTGGCACACCGTCGTGCAGGGCTCGGGGCCGTGCGGCCGGCCGTTGATCATGAACCCGCACGTCCCGCAGATGCCCTCGCGGCAGTCCGAGTCGAACGCGATCGGCTCTTCGCCCTTCTTGATGAGCCCTTCGTTGACGACGTCGAGCATTTCCAGGAATGACATGTCGGGCGAGACGTTTTCCTGGGTGTAGATCTCGATCTTGCCCGGGGCGGTCGGGCCCGCCTGGCGCCAGACGCGGAGATGAATGCGCATCGCCACCTACTTGTAGCTCCGCTGGGACGGCTTGACGTATTCGAACGTCAGGGCTTCCTTGTGGAGGGTCGGCTTCGTGCCGACACCGTTGAATTCCCAGGCCGCCGCGTAGGAGAACTGGGCGTCATCGCGCTGAGCCTCACCCTCGGGCGTCTGGCTCTCTTCGCGGAAGTGGCCGCCGCATGATTCGGTCCGTTCGAGGGCATCCAGCGCCAGCAGTTCGGCAAACTCCAGATAATCGGCCACCCGGCCGGCGTATTCCAGGTTCTTGTTGAGGTTGTTCGGCTCGCCCGGCACCGACACGTTCTGCCAGAACTCCTCGCGCAGCTGGGGGATTCGGGCGAGCGCGCGCTTGAGGCCGGCCTCGTTGCGGGACATGCCGACTTCATCCCACATCAGGCGGCCCAATTCCCGGTGCAATTCGCGCGGCGTGCGTGATCCGCGGACGGACAGGATACGGCTGATGCGACCCTGCACCGCCGCTTCGGCTTCGGCAAACGCCTCGTGGTCGGTCGTGACCTTGGGCAAGGGCGTGGACGCGATGTAGTGGGCGAGCGTGTAGGGAATCACGAAGTAGCCGTCGGCCAGGCCCTGCATCAGGGCGCTGGCGCCGAGCCGGTTGGCCCCGTGGTCCGAAAAATTCGCCTCGCCCAGCACGTGCAGCCCCGGCAGGTTGCTCATGAGGTTGTAGTCCACCCACAAGCCGCCCATCGTGTAGTGGATGGCCGGATACATCCGCATCGGCTCGGAGTACGGGTCCTCGTCGGTGATCTTGCGATACATCTCGAACAGGTTGCCGTAGCGCGCGGCAATGGTGTCGCGTCCCAGCCGCCCAATCGCATCCCGGAAGTCGAGATAAACCGCCAGGCCGCTTTCCCCCACGCCTCGGCCGTCGTCGCACACCGACTTGGCGTTCCGCGACGCCACGTCACGCGGCACGAGATTGCCGAAGCTCGGATACTTGCGCTCGAGGTAGTAGTCGCGCTCGCTGTCCGGAATGTCCTTGGGATGTCGCTTGTCGCCGGCGTTCTTCGGCACCCACACGCGGCCGTCGTTGCGCAGCGATTCGGACATTAACGTCAGTTTCGACTGGTCGTCGCCTGAAACCGGAATGCAGGTCGGATGAATCTGTGTGAAACACGGGTTGGCGAAGAGTGCGCCGCGTTTGTGCGCGCGCCATGCCGCAGTCACGTTCGAATTCACTGCGTTCGTGGACAGGTAGTAGGCCGTGCCGTATCCGCCGGTCGCCAGGCACACCGCATCGGCGACGTACCGTTCGAGCTCGCCGGTAATCAGATTGCGGCAGATGATGCCGCGCGCCCGCCCGTCGATGACCACGAGGTCGAGCATTTCGCGATTGGTGAAGAGCGAGACCGTGCCGCGCTCGACCTGTCGCATCATCGATTGATACGCGCCCAGCAGCAGCTGCTGTCCGGTCTGCCCGCGCGCATAGAACGTGCGGGACACCTGCGCCCCACCAAACGACCGATTGTCGAGCTGGCCGCCATATTCGCGCGCGAACGGCACGCCCTGGGCCACGCACTGGTCGATGATGTTCACGCTCAGCTGCGCGAGCCGGAACACGTTGGCCTCGCGGGCGCGGTAGTCGCCGCCCTTGATCGTGTCGTAGAACAGCCGCTGAATGCTGTCGCCGTCGTTCTGGTAATTCTTCGCGGCGTTGATGCCACCCTGCGCGGCAATACTGTGCGCGCGCCTGGCGCTGTCATGGATACAGAAGCTCAGGACGTTGTAGCCCAGCTCACCGAGCGACGACGCCGCCGACCCGCCGGCCAGCCCGGTGCCCACGACGATCACGGTGTGACGACGACGGTTCGCCGGGTTGACGAGTTTGGACTCGAACCGGTGGCGGTCCCACTTGTCGGCCAGCGGCCCCGACGGCACCTTGGAATCGAGAGTCATGTGTTTAATGGGGCCGAATAAAGAAATAAATGTAGACGGGGATGAGCACGAACCCCGCCCCGATCACCGCCGCCGCGCCAAAGCACAGGCCCAGGAACATCCGCGTCCATCGCGCCGGAATCAGCCCCAGCGATTGCAGGCTGCTGGCCACCCCGTGTCGCAGATGCAGCGCCACCACCGTCATCGTGATGACGTAGAACACCACGTAGCCGGGCGACTGGAAAACTTCGATCAGCAGGCGATAGAGGTCGCGCACGCCATCCGCGCCCATGTAAGTGGGGCCGTACTTGAACGTGACCAGGTGGATCGGCACGAACAGGAGCAGCACCAGCCCCGAGTAGATCATCGTCGTGGACGCCCACGACTTGCGGCTCGGCCCGCCGGCCCAGGTTCGGCGCTCGTAGGGCTGGGGCCGGGCAGTGCGATTCGAGAAGAAATTCAGGATGGCCTTGATGGCGTGCAGCAGAAAAATCGCAAGGAGCCCGATTTCAGCCGGAACGATCAGGGGATTGGAGATCAGGGCGTGCGCGTGCTCGTTGTAGGTCTCGGCCCCAAAAACCAGCAACAGATTGCCGTACAAATGAAACGCGAGAAACCCGACGAGCGCCAGGCCGGTCAATCCGAGCAGCAGTTTGGTGCCTACCGAAGAGCTGAACGCTTGACGCGCTCGCATCGACATCTCCAACCCCGGATTGTACCTCAGACACCAAAAGCACTCGTCAGTCCACACGGAGGCACGGAGGACGACGGAGCCACGGAGTAAATTTTGGGAGTGACCGCGTGACAAGCGCTTTACCCAAGAATTCTCGGGAGTGACCGCTCGACAAGAGCCTTACCCAAAGAAATTCTCCGTGCCTCCGCGTCCCTCCGTGCCTCCGTGTGGACTGACAAGCGTTTTTGGTATGCTTCCAACCCGCATGAAGATTCACGAATATCAAGGTAAAGAGATCCTCAAGAAGTACGGTGTGGCCGTCCCGCGAGGTGAGGTCGCATTCACGACTGGTGAGGCGCGCGCGATTGCTGAGCGGCTTGGTGGCGGCGTGGTCGTCGTCAAGGCGCAGATTCATGCCGGCGGACGCGGTAAAGGCGGCGGCGTCAAGGTCGTCAAGAGCGCAGCCGAGGCCGAGACGGCTGCCAAGGCCTTGCTCGGCATGAAATTGGTGACCTACCAAACCGGTCCCGAGGGCAGCATCGTCGGACGCGTGCTCGTCGAAGAGGGTCTGCAGATTGCACGAGAGCTCTACCTCGGCATCGTCATCGATCGATCGACGGAAATGCCCGTCGTCATGGTCAGCCAGGAGGGCGGCGTCGAGATCGAGAAGGTTGCGCACGAAACGCCCGAACGCATCTTCAAGGCGTTCGTGAATCCCGCGCTCGGCCTGCAGCCTTATCAGGCGCGCCAGTTGGCGTTCAGCCTGGGTCTTACCGGCGATCAAATCGGCAAGGCCGTGCGCATGATGACGGCGCTCTATCAGGCCTTCGTCTCGACGGACGCGTCGCTCCTTGAGATCAACCCGCTCATCGTGACCGGCGCCGGCGACCTGCTGGCGCTCGACGCGAAACTGACCTTCGACGACAACGCGCTGTACCGGCATGCGGACATCAAGGAACTGCGCGACGTGTCGGAAGAAGCGCCGCTCGAAGTCGAAGCGTCCAAGTTCTCGCTGAACTACATCAAGCTCGACGGCACGATTGGCTGCATGGTGAACGGCGCCGGACTCGCGATGGCGACGATGGACATCATCAAGCTGGCGGGCGGGGAGCCGGCGAATTTTCTGGATGTGGGCGGCGGCGCGAACGCCGAGCAAATCAAGAACGCCTTCCGCATCCTGATGTCGGACAAGAGCGTGAAGGCCGTGCTGATTAACATCTTCGGCGGCATCCTGCGCTGCGACGTGCTCGCGCAAGGCGTCATCGAGGCCGTCAAAGACCTCGGCGTGCCCGTGCCAATCGTGATCCGCATGGAAGGCACGAACGTCGAGCTGGGCAAGAAGATGCTGAAGGAAAGCGGCCTGAACTTCACGACGGCCGACTCAATGGGCGAAGCCGCCGAGAAAGTTGTCGCAGTGGGGTCCTCACGCTAATGGCTGTCTATATCAACCGACAAACCCGTCTCATCGTCCAGGGCCTGACCGGCCGTGAGGGTACGTTCCACGCCAAGGCGGCGCAGGCGTATCACACGAACGTTGTCGGAGGCGTCACGCCGGGTAAGGGCGGGACGACGCATGAGGGGTGGCCGGTGTTTAACACGGTGGCGGATGCCGTGAAGGCGACCGGTGCGAATGCGACGGTGATTTTTGTGCCGCCGCCCGGCGGTGCCGATGCCGTGATGGAAGCGGCGGATGCCGGTCTGCCGTTGGCCGTGTGCATCACCGAGGGCATTCCGACGATCGACATGATGCGCGCGATGACCGTCGTCCGTGCGCGGAAGATGACGCTCATCGGTCCCAATTGCCCAGGACTGATTACGGCGGGGCAGGGCAAAGCCGGCATCATTCCCGGCAATATCTGCAAGCCGGGCCGGGTGGGTGTGGTGTCCAAAAGCGGCACGCTGACCTACGAGGCGATTCACCAGTTGACGGCGCTTGGGCTTGGCCAGACGACGTGCATCGGCATTGGCGGCGATCCACTGATTGGCACGTCGTTCATTGACGCACTGGGGCAGTTTGCTGCCGATCCCGAGACCGAAGCGGTCGTGATGATTGGCGAAATCGGCGGGAGCGCGGAAGAAGAAGCGGCAGCCTTTATCAAGGCGTCGTTCAAGAAGCCGGTCGTCGGGTTTATCGCCGGTCAGACGGCGCCGCCCGGGCGCCGGATGGGACATGCCGGCGCGATTATCGCGGGCGGCAAGGGCACGGCCGCCGAGAAGATGGCGGCGCTCACGGCCGCGGGTGTGCGTGTTGTGAAGAGCCCCGCGGATATCGGACGGGCCGTGGCGGATGCACTGGGCTCTCGCTGACGGGCTATAATAAAACGCGTATTTTGACCGCACGGTCCTCGTTCGGTCACGACTGGCAGGGAAGGCCGGATGAGTTCACCATCTCCAAGCGTCGAGTCTGCAGCGACGGGTCCCGAGACGCACGTCATCAACGATTTCTCGATTCAGATCGCCACCGTCAACGGGTCTGGCAGTCAGACCGCGAACATGGTGATCCTGCGTGCCATCTTCCAGATGGGCGTGCCCGTCTCGGGCAAGAATCTGTTCCCCTCGAACATCGCCGGGTTGCCGACGTGGTACACGATCCGGGCGAATCACAAGGGGTACATCAGCCGCCGGAAGGAAATCGACTTCTGCGTGGCGATGAATCCGGAGACGGCCAAAGAGGACGTCATGTCTCTTCGGCCGGGCGCGGCGGTGGTGTACGACGAGCCGCTCAATCTTAATGCGCTTCGCGCAGATCTCATTTTTTATCCCGTGCCGTTCGACAAGATCGTGAACGCCGTCACGACCGACGCGAAACTGCGTCGTCTCGTGCGCAACATGGTGTACGACGGCGTGCTGTCGCACCTGCTGTCGATTGATCTGACGGAGATGGAAAAGGCGCTCGGCACGATGCTCGGCAAAAAGCCGAAGGCCATGCAGTTGAACATGGGCGCGCTCGAGGCCGGCAAGAAATTCGCCGTCGAGAACCTGAAGATTCAGCACCCCTTCAAGATCGAGCGACTGAACAAGACCGCCGGCCAGATTCTGGTCGAAGGCAACGCCGCGGCCGCGATGGGTTGCATGTTCGCGGGCGTCACCGTGGTGGCGTGGTATCCGATTACGCCGTCTTCGTCGCTGCCGGAAACGCTGATTGGCTACATGCGGAAATACCGCATGGACAAGGAAACAGGGAAGTCCACCTTTGCGATTGTGCAGGCGGAGGATGAAATCGCGGCGATCGGCATGATCGTCGGCGCTGGTTGGGCCGGCGCGCGCGCCATGACGTCCACCTCGGGCCCGGGCGTGTCGTTGATGTCCGAGTTCTCCGGCCTGGCGTATTACGCCGAGATTCCGTGCGTGGTGTTCGACATTCAGCGCGTGGGCCCGTCCACCGGCCTGCCGACGCGAACGGCGCAGGGCGACATTCTGTCCACGGCGGTCAATTCGCACGGTGATACGCAGCACATCATGCTGCTGCCGGGGTCCGTCGAAGAGTGCTACGAGATGGCGTACGCCTCGTTCGACGTCGCCGAGCGCATGCAGACCGTTGTCTACGTGATGAGCGACCTCGATCTCGGCATGAACACGTGGATGTCTCCGCAGTTCACCTACATCGACAAGTCGTTCGATCGCGGCAAGGTGCTTGACGAGGCCAAGGTCAAGGAACTCGGCGCGACCTGGGGCCGCTACAAGGACGTTGACGGCGACGGGATTCCGTATCGTTCGCTGCCGGGCACGCCCGCGCCCAGCTTCTTTACGCGCGGATCCGGCCACAACGCGATGGCTCAGTACTCCGAGCGCGCGGACGACTACGCCGCGAACATGGACCGGCTGGCCCGCAAGTTCGACACGGCCCGCACGGTGGTCCCGGCGCCCATTCTCGACAAGGTGGCGGGCGCCAAGGTCGGCATCATCGCTTATGGGTCGAGCGACTTTGCCGTGCAGGAGTCGCGCGACCAACTGCTCGCGGAAGCGGGACTCAAGACCTCATACCTGCGGCTGCGCGCCTATCCGTTCGCGCCGTCGGTCGAGGAGTTCATCCGTAACCACGACCGCATCTACGTCGTCGAACAAAATCGCGATGGCCAGATGCTCAAGCTGCTCCGGATGGACAGCGATCCCACGCTCGCCGCGAAGATGAAGAGCGTGCTCCACTACGACGGGCTCCCGATCGACGCACGCAGCGTCACGGACCTCATCGTGGCGCACGAACAAGCTGTCTAGCTGAATCCGAAGGATCTGTAGGAACTTATGTCTGAGACTGCTGTCCCCGTCCCGCCGAAAAAGGTCAACCGTATTGGCATGGAGCTGGCCACCTACCGTGGCAGCAAGACCACGCTGTGCGCCGGGTGCGGGCACAATGCCATCACCGAGCGCATCATCGACGCCTTCTACGAAATGGGCGTGGATCCGAAGCGCGTGATGAAGTTCTCCGGCATCGGGTGCTCGAGCAAGAGCCCGGCCTACTTCCTGAACCAGTCGCATGGGTTCAACTCGGTGCACGGGCGCATGCCGTCGGTCGCGACGGGCGCGCTCCTGGCCAACGCGAGCATGCTGGGCATCGGCATCAGCGGAGACGGCGACACCGGCGCGATTGGCATCGGTCAGTTCGTGCACACGATGCGCCGCAATCTGCCGCTCATCTACATCATTGAAGACAACGGTTGCTACGGTCTGACGAAGGGCCAGTTTTCGCCGACGGCGGACCTCGGGTCCAAGGCCAAGAACGGCGTTGTGAACGATCTGCCGCCTATCGATACGTGCGCGCTGGCGATCGAACTCGGCGCGTCCTTCGTGGCGCGGTCCTTCTCGGGTGACAAGAAGCAGCTTCTCGGCATTCTCAAGGCGGCGATTGCGCATCGCGGCACCTGCATGATTGATGTCATCTCGCCGTGTGTGACGTTCAACGACCACGAGGGCTCCACCAAGAGCTACGCCTACGCCAAGGACCACGACGAGGTGCTCGGCGAGGTCCAGTTCGTGCCGTTCTTCGAGGACATCACGGTCGAATACGAGGCGGGATCGACGACGGCCGTGACGATGCACGATGGATCGCATCTGTATCTGCGCAAGGTCGCTGAAGACTACAACCCGTCGAACAAGATGGCCGCCATCAGCCTGTTGCATGAGACCGCGGCGCGCGGCGAGTTCGCGACCGGCATGATCTACATCGCGCCCGACCAGGAAAACTTCATCGACGCGATGAACATGGTCGAGAAGCCTCTGGCGATGCTCGGGGCCGACCAGACCCGTCCGCCCAAGGCGGTCCTGGACGAACTCATGGCAGGACTGCGGTAAGGCGTTCAGACCCGCCGAACCCAGATAGATCGATAGATCGATAGTCAGATAGATCGATACAGGGTTTTTCTATAGAATCGTTCGGATATGACCGAACGAACATTTGCCATCATCAAGCCGGACGCCGTGCATGCCGGGCACGCCGGACGGGTTCTGGCCCGCATCGAAGAAGCCGGTTTCACCGTGCGCGGGATGCGTCTCGTGCACCTCAGCCTGCGCGAGGCCGAGGGGTTCTACGCCGTCCACCGCGAGCGGCCCTTCTTCGGCAGCCTGACCCACTTCATGTCCTCCGGCCCCTGCGTCGTCATGGCGCTCGAGGCGCCCGGCGCCATCAAGAAGTGGCGCACACTCATGGGCGCGACCGACCCGGCGAAGGCCGACGAGGGCACGCTGCGCAAGGAATTCGGGACGTCGATCGAATTCAACGCGACGCACGGATCCGACGCGCCGGAAACGGCCGCGTTCGAGCTCGGGTATTTCTTCAGAGGCATGGAACTCTAGAGAACCCCGGAACCCCGGAACCTCGGAACCTCGGAACCCCGAACCAGAGAACCTGGAACCGCGAACCCAGAACCCCGAACCCCGAACCAGAGAACCCCGGAACCTCGGAACCCCGGAACCCCGGAACCAAAATTATGTCCATCAAATCCGACCGCTGGATCCGCCAGATGGCGCGCGAGCACGGGATGATCGAGCCGTTCGTGGACGATCAGGTGCGCACGGGTGTCGTGTCGTACGGGCTGTCGTCGTATGGTTACGACATCCGCGTGGCGGACGAGTTCAAGGTGTTCACCAACATCAACAGCACGGTGATCGACCCGAAGAACTTCGACCCGCGGTCGTTCGTGGACATCAAGTCGGACGTCTGCATCGTGCCGCCCAATTCATTCGCCTTGGCGCGCACGGTGGAGTACTTCCGGATTCCGCGCGACGTGCTGACGATCTGCCTCGGCAAATCCACCTACGCGCGCTGCGGCATCATCGTCAACGTGACGCCCTTCGAGCCCGAGTGGGAGGGCTTCGTCACGCTCGAGATCTCCAACACCACGCCGCTGCCCGCGAAGATCTACGCCAACGAGGGCCTCGCGCAGGTCCTGTTCTTCCAGAGCGACGAGCCCTGCGAACGGTCCTACGCCGACAAGAAGGGCAAGTACCAGAAGCAGCACGGAGTGACGCTGCCGAAGATCTAGTCGTGGGTCAGTTCGGGATGGAACGGACGGATCGCGCCTCCTCGGAGCTTGACGCGAGGAAACCGCTCGCTCCGTGCGCTCGGATTTCAGACTGACGCCATCGCGCGATTGCTATACTTCTGGCTCAAGCCACGCAAGTCGCGCTCGAAATCCTCGTATATGGACTCCTCCTGTTGGCAAGAGCCACGTTGGCTGGCGTCGGATCAGGTGCACTCGTATATCCGGCC
>Ga0315912_10002267_pt1 | contig 20961 bp, 17 predicted proteins | sample VfabasoilMG_FD_204469 | JGI IMG/M metagenome (GOLD analysis project Ga0315912, IMG submission 204469) | Garden soil microbial communities collected in Santa Monica, California, United States - V. faba soil | ecosystem: Environmental > Terrestrial > Soil > Garden | place: USA: California...
GTCTGCCCTTTGTGCTCGACGGCGGAAAAGACGTACGCTTTACGGAGAAGCTCGAGGTCGGCGCCGGGATGGTGGCGCTTGACCGTCTCGTAGATGTCTTCGAAGCGGATCATGGCGGGCCAAAGAAGCTCTTTCCTGCTCTTGGGGCTCAGTTTAGGAGGGGGCCATGGGACCGTCAACCACGGGCCCGATTCCTTGACTTGGCTTTCCCCCTGGGACTATAATCCGCGCCCTTGGCGTAGTCGAAGGTTCTTTTGCTTCAAGCTTTTAAGCGGAGATCGCGGATGAAGAGCCGACCCAAGCTGATCGCCCTCCTGGTGTTCCTGCCGCTCGTCTCGGGTTGCTCCGACATCCGCGCGCGCATGGCCTTCAAGGAAGGCAACAAGCTCTACAAGGAAGAGAACTACCGCAAGGCGATCGAGGAATACGATCGGGCGGTCACCCTCAACCCGAACATGGCCGAGGGCTACTTCTACCTGGGCAGCTCCCACCAGGCGCTCTTCCGGCCGGGCAAGGACGACAGCGAGAACAAGCAGCACCTGGACGCGGCCATCCAGAACTACACCAAGGCCATGGACATCAACGCCGGCGACACCGAGAACGCCAAGAAGGTCCGGATCAACACCTTGGGGGCGCTGACCGGCATCTTTGCCGAGCCTCCCTACCAGGACTTCCAAAAGGCGCTCGACTACGCGCAGCAGCTCGTCAAGGACAACCCGGACGACTCGAAGAACCTCTATGCCCTCGCCAACCTCTACGAGAAGTTCGGCAAGGTCGACGAGGCGGAGAAGAGCTACAAGCGCATCACCGAGCTGCACCCGGAGGACGCGAAGGCCTGCGCCGCCCTCGCGGGCTTCTTCAACAAGCCGCTGTGGGACGAGGCGGGCGTCGTCTACGACGAGAAGACGGCCAAGGGCGGCCGGCGCTCGCGGTTCGACCTCGCCATCGAGACCCTCCAGCGCTGCGCCTCCCTCGACCCCAAGGACGCGAGCGGCTACTTCAAGGTCGCGACCTTCTACTGGGACAAGGCGTATCGCGACCCGAGCGTGACCGACGCCCAGAAGGCCGCCTATGCCGAGAGCGGCCTCCAGGCCGCGGAGAAGGCCCTATCCATCAAGCCCGACTACTGGGAGGCCCTCATCTACAAGGGGCTCCTCTACCGGGTGAAGGCGCTCATCAGCAAGAACCCCAAGGAGCGCGCGGAGTTCCTGGACCAGGCGGCGACGCTCCAGAAGCAGGCCATGGAGCTCAAGAAGTCGACGCAGGCCGATGCCCAGGTGCCGCCGGAGGCGGCCGCCGGGGCCGAACCACCGCCCCCGTCGAACTGAGGACGGTCGGCCGGGTCCCGGCCCGGCAGAGGGGCTGACCATCGGTCAGCCCCTCTCTCTTTCTGGTCGCCCTACACACCTACGGGTAGACAGGCAGTACCCCCCGAGGCCTTTCCAGCGAGCCTAGGGCCCCCCCTGGGCTTCCGGGTCGGGTCCTGCTTCGGGGCTGTGGGGCAGAAGCCCCCGATAGGCGGCCAAGGCCCTGGCGCGCCTCGGCCGCAGGCTCCGGGCCGGGCCGGGGGATTGGGAAACGAAAAGCCCTCCCGTGCGGGGAGGGCTCTTCGCCGGGTGCGAAACGGAGCTTGCGGAGCTAGTCGGCCCCGCCCGCCTGCTCGATCATCTTCTCCGAGATGATCCCGATGCGCTCGACGCCGGCACCGCGGGCGATGTCCATGGCCTGGACCACCCTTCCGTACGGGATCTTGCCCGCGGCTTTCACGAAGATCGTCTTGTCGGAGCGCGCAGAGAAGATGTCCTTGAGCCGCGACTCGAGATCGACGAGATCCACCGGGTTCCGGTTCACGGTGATGAGGTTGCCCTCCTCGATGTTCAGGACGACCGTGTTCGGTGGGGTCGCGGACTGCGGCTGGTTCGGCGGGGGCGGCTGCGGCAGGGCGATGTCGAGCCCCTTCTGGGCCAGAGGCGTCACCACCATGAAGATGATGAGCAGCACCAGCATCACGTCGATGAGAGGGGTGATGTTGATGTCCGACTTGGCTTCGACGTGGCTGGGCTGGGTGGCGTCGTGCGAGTGCACCACCGAGCGGCGCTTGTGCTTGCCGGGCGCGGTCTTGGGGTTGGCCATCGGCTAGCTCCCCTGGACCTTGCGGTCGGTGATCAGCGCGATCTCTTCGCAGCCTGCCTCGCGCACGAGGTCCATCATCTTCATGACCTCGGCGTAGTCGAGGGCCTCGTCCGCCTTCATGTAGACGATCTTCCCGCCATCAGGCAGGTCGGCGAGCCGCTCCTTGACCTGCGCGGAGAGCTCGGCCGGGTTGTCGAACTTGAGGCCACCCAGGTACATCGCCCCGTCCTTGCGCACGGCGACGGTGATGGTCTTGGGCTCGTCCTTGCGGTCCTTGGTGTTTCCCGCGACGGGAAGCTTCACGTCGATGCCCTTTTGCAGCATCGGCGTGATGACCATGAAGATGATCAGCAGCACGATCATGATGTCGGCCATGGGCGTGACGTTGATGTCCGACATCGCCCCGCCCTTTTGTCCGCCGACTGCCATTGACATCGGAATGCTCCTCGAAGGATGCCGGGACCCCGGTGGGCGCCCCGGCCTCGTTAGGCCCTTAGGCGCCCTTCTTGATGAAGTAGTCGAGGAGCTCCGAGCTCGAGTTGTCCATCTCGACGTTGAAGGCCTCGACCTTGCCGCTGAAGTAGTTGTAGGCCCACACCGCGGGCACGGCCACGAAGAGGCCGAAGGCCGTGGTGATGAGCGCCTCGGCGATACCCGCGGAGATGGCGGCGATTCCGCCCGATCCCGTGAGGGCCATGCCCGAGAAGGCGTTGATGATGCCGAAGGTGGTGCCGAAGAGGCCCACGAAGGGCGCGGTGGAGCCGATGGTGGCGAGGCCGGAGAGGCCGCGCTTCAGGTCGGCGAGGTTCACCGCGGTAGCGCGCTGGATGGCCCGCTTGGCCGAGTCCACGGCCGCTTCCTTGTCGCGCTCGACCTCGCCGGACTCGAGCTGGTACTGCCACTCGTTGAGCCCGAGGGAGAGGACCTTGGCCAGGTGCGAGTACTTGACGTTCGGCCCGTGGGAGGAGTCGATGGCTTCCTTGATCTTCCCGGCCTTCAGGAAGCGAGCGACGTCGACCGCGTACTTGCGGGACTGGTCGGTCGCCTTCTTGTAGGTGAAGTAGCGCTCGATCATCACGGCGATGGAGTACATCGACATGATGAAGAGGGTGATGGTGACACCCCAGGCCACGCCACCCATGTGCTTGGCCATGGACATCAGATCAAACTGCATTGCGCGTCCTCCTGGACTCTCTTCCTGGGCTCTTCGATGAAGGCTAGGACAGCTTGAAGTTGACCGTCACCGTCATGATGACCGGCACCGGCACGCCATTCAGCAACGTGGGGGTGTAGACCCACTGTTTCACCGCGTCCTGGGCCGCCGCGTCCAGCAGCGGGATGCCGCGCAGGACCTTGACGTCGGTCACCTTTCCCTGCGGGCTGATGGTGCACTCGAGGATCACCACACCCTGGACGCGCGCCGCCCGGGCGATGTCCGGATAGACCGGGGGCACGTTCTTGAGCTTCTTGGGCTCCTTGATCTGGCCGCCCACGCGGACAGCCTGCACGGGCGCGGGAGCGTCGGGGATTCCGCCCACGACACCGCCCACCACGCCACCCGGCACGCCGCCTTCCACGCCACCCGGCACGCCGCCCTCCACGCCGAGGTCGATCCCCTCCTCGGGCTTCACCTCTTCGGGAACCGCGACGGGCGCCACGAACTTGGGAGCTTCTTCGAGGACCGGCTTGGGGATGGGCTTGGCCACCGCGGCCTTGGGGGCCGGCGGGGGAGGAGGCGGGGGCGGCGGCGGAGCCGCCTGCGGCTCGACGAAGAAGGCCTTCACCACCGACGTCGGCTCCGGCAACTCGGCCGGCTGCAGGATGGGGACGATCACGATGAGGAACGCGCCGAGGAGGTGCAGTGCGAGGGAGATGGGGAGCGTCTTGCCCTTCTGCGATTTGTGGGCGACGACGTCCGATTCGATGAGGTCTTCGAACAGTCGCTGTCTCATGGGGTGCCTCGCTGCTTCCTGCCTTTCGCCAGAGTGGCGCGTCGAAAGAGGCAGGATTCTAATCCCGTGTTTTGGAGGGTGTCAAGGGTAGGACGGCCCACCGTTTGCCGCCTTTTTCGCCTTTCCGGCAAACCCCTCAGCATGTTCACTTCCCTGGAGTAATGGACACCGGCGGGCCGGATCGGGTTCCGGCAAAGACGCGGGTGCTCTGGCGTGTGCGGGGTCGCAGCCCACCCATAGAAAGAGGATACCCGAATCGCGGTCCCGGAGGACTCAGAAGATGCGGAACGTCACGGGCACGTGGATCAGGGTGGGGACGGCGCGGCCCTTCTTGATCGCGGGCGAGAACACCCACTGCTGCACGCACTGGATGGCGGCCGCGTCGAGAGCGGGCACCGATTGGATGACGCGCGTGCGGGCCACGCGCCCGGTGGCGTCGACGAGGGCCTCGACCAGCACCTGACCCTCGATCTTCTTGATGAAGGCGTCCTGCGGGTAGACCGGCTTCGTGTTCTTGATGAGCCGGGGAGCCTGGTCGAAGTCGAGGACGGGCCCGTCGCCGGTTCCCCCGATCACCCCACCGATCACGCCGCCCGGCACGCCACCAACGATGCCGCCCTCTACACCCGCCTCCATGCCCTCGGGCACGCCCATGTCCGAGCCGGTCAGGCTGCCGACCTGCTCCGTGTCGGGGATCTTGTTCTCCGGCTTCAGCTGGTCCTCGGTCGGCTTCTCCTCGGGCTGGGTGAACTTGTTCTCCGGCGTCGGGTCGGGGGTGGTCGGCTGCGGCCGCTGTTGCGGCTTTTCGATCAGGGCCGACCCCTTGGGCAGGGGCGGCGGGGGCGGCGGCGGCGGGTTGTAGATGAGGGCCTTGATGTAGTCGGCGTGCTCGGGCGCCGCCTCCGGCCAGAAGATGGGGACGAGGACGATGAGGGCCAGGATGACCAGGTGGGCGGGAAGGGAATAGCGGGCGCCCCTCCAGACGCGGGTCTTCGGCGGGTTCGAGGCGACGAGGCTCGTGAAGATGGGCTCGTCGTCGTCCGGCGGAGCTTCGGGCGGGCGCGCCGGAAGCAGCGAGTTGGCGGCGCCGCTCATCGAAGCCATGTTAACACCGGCCCGCCCCCGAAGGAGTTAGACGCCGGCGGAGCGCCGATGGCCTGCCCGCGGGCCGAAAAGTGGCCCCCGGCGCGGCCGGCCCGATCAGGCGGCCTTGGCCCCCGGCTTGCTCCGCTTCGCCTGCCACTCCGTCCACCACACCACGATGGGGGCCGCGATGAACACGGTCGAGTAGGTCCCGATCAGGATGCCGATGGCCATGGTGAACCCGAACCCGCGGAGCACCTCGCCCCCGAAGAGATAGAGCCCCAGCACCGCGAGGAAGGTCGTGCCGTTCGAGATGAGGGTGCGGGTGAGGGTCTGGTTGATCGAGTCGTTCAGCACCTTGGTGAGCGGGTCCTTGCGGTGCAGCTTCAGGTTCTCGCGCACGCGGTCGAAGATCACGATCGTGTCGTTCACGCTGTAGCCCACGAGGGTGAGCAGGGCGGCGATCACGTTCAGGGTGATCTCGTACCCGAACACGGCCAGGAAGCCGAGGCAGATGACCACGTCGTGGAGGCAGGCGATGACCGCGGCCGCTCCCCAGACGCCTCCCTTGAACCGGATCGCGATGTAGACGAGCTGGAAGAGGAGGCCGAGGATGGTGAGCTGGATGGCCTTGCTGCGCAGCTCCTGGCCCACCACCGCGCCCACGATCTCCGAGGAGAACTCGGTGACGGGGTTCTTCGCGTAGCTCTTGCCCAGCTCTTCCCGTACCTGGACGGCCTGTTTGTCGAGCGCGCCCGGGGCCTCCGGCGGGGCTTCCTGCCCGCCGACCTGCTTGTCGAGCGCTCCCTGGCCCTCCGCCGGGCCTTCGTGCCCGCCGATGCGGACGAGCACCTTGTTCTGCGCGGGGTCGCCGTAGGTCTGGATCACCGCCCCCGGCGAGACCTTGGAGACGGCGTCGCGGACCTGGTCCACCTCGGGTGGGTTCTGGAACCGGACGATGAGCTGGGTCCCCCCCGAGAACTCGACCCCGTAGCGCAGGCCGCGGGTGCTGACGAGGGCGAGGGTGCCCAGGATGAGGGCGAGGCTCAGGGCGATGAAGAACCGGCCCTTGCCGAGGAAGTCGTAGTTCGGGTTCTTGATGATCTCCATGGTCGCCCTAGATGCTGAGGGTGGCGGCCTGGCTCTTGCCCAGGACCCACTCGAACAGGAACTTGCTGACGAAGTACGAGGCGAAGACGTTCGCGATGAGACCGATCACCAGGGTGACGGCGAAGCCCTTGATGGGACCGGTGCCGAACTGGAAGAGGAAGGCGGCGGCGATGAGAGCGGTCGCGTGGGTGTCGAGGATCGTGATCCAGACCCGCTCGAAGCCGTTCTTGACCGCCGCGTTCACCGTCTTGCCATTGCGCAGCTCCTCGCGGATCCGCTCGAACACGAGCACGTTGGTGTCGACGCCTACGCCGATGGTGAGGATGACCCCGGCGATCCCGGGAAGGGTGAGGGTCGCCCCGAAGTAGGCCATCGCCCCGAGGAGGATGATGAGGTTCGCGAGGAGGGCCACCACCGCGTTCAGGCCCGAGAAGCGGTAGTAGACGAGCATGAAGATCGTGATGAAGGCCATGCCCGCGGCGGAGGCCATGAGGCCGGAGCGGATGGAGTCGCGGCCGAGGGAGGCCCCGACCGTCAGCTCCTGCAAGGGGCGCAAGGTGGCGGGCAGAGCGCCCGCGCGCAGCACCTTGGCCAGCTCCTCCGCCTCCTGGGTGCTGAAGCGGCCCTGGATGACGCCCTCGTTGGAGATCTGCCCGTGCACGGTGGGGGCCGAGAAGACCTCCCCGTCGAGGATGATGGCGAGCCGCCGGCCGATGTTGGCTCCGGTGGCCCGCTTGAACTTGTCGGCGCCCGCCGGGTTCAGCGTGAAGTTCACGTCCGGGGCGTTGGTCTGGGGGTCGATGCCGACGCGCGCGCTCTTCAGGTCGCGCCCGGTGATGATCGCCTCGCGGCGCACCAGGTAGAACACGGGCTGGCCAGGCGTGTCGCCCTGGCCCTTCGCCACCTCGAGGTGGTCGGGGACCTTGCCCTGGAAGGCCTGGAGGAGGGCCTCCTGCGTGGGCGCCTGGTCCTCGACGAGCTTCAGGGCGAGCTGGGCCGTCCGCTGGACGACGCGCTTGGCTGCCTCGACGTCGGTGACCCCGGGCAGCTGCACGAGGATCTGGTCGCCCCGGGAGCCGTGGGGGGCGATCACGGGCTCGGCCACCCCGAGCTGGTTGACGCGCCGCTCCAGGGTCTTGATCGCCTCCGAGACGGTCCGCTCCTTGATCTGCCGCTGATTGGGCTCGGTGATCTGGGCGAGGAAGCGGCCCTCGCCGGGCTCGCGAAGCTCCCACCCGTCGCGGAGGTAGTCGCGCAGCACGTCGCGTACGTCCTTGACCCGTGCCGGCTCGACGCCCTCCACCGTGAAGGTCGTGGGGCTCGTGCGCGTCACCGCGGAGAGCGTGATCCCCTTGCGGGTGGTCTGGTCGCGCGTGTACTGGACCGCGTCGTCGGTCGTGGCGTTCAGCGCGTCGTCGATCACGACCTGGAGGACGAGGTGCATGCCCCCGCGCAGGTCGAGGCCGAGCCGGAGCTTGCCGGGCTTCCCGTTCATCTCGTAGGGTGGCCACACGAGGACGGCGCAGGCCAGGAGGAAGCCGCCGTAGAGGACGGCCTTGGTCCGCAGCTCCTTCCGGATGAAGGCGTAGGCGAGGCCGGCGAGGACGGCGGTGAGGACGAGCCAGAGGACGAAGGGGTTCTCGAGAGACGACATCCTACTTCTTCTCCGTTTCGGGGGAGGGCGCCTGCAGGCCGGCCACCGCGCTCTTCAGGACCTTGATCCGGGTCTTCTCGTCGATGCGGACGAAGAACGCGTCGGGCTCGACGGCCACGATGGTCGCGAAGATGCCCGGGTTCACGATGACCTTGTCACCGGCCTTCAGCTGCTTGACGAGGTCCTCCAGCTTCCGCTGCTTGTTCCTCATCGGCATGATGAGGACGAAGTAGAAGATGCCGAAGATGAGCCCCATCATGATGAGGCTGGCGAAGGGGTTCGGCTCGCCCGCGGCGGTCGGCCCGGCCAGGGCCAGCGCGGGGCCCGAGATCAGCTTGAATTCAGTCATGGTTCAGGGACTTCGGCTCTAGGACCCGCGAGCCGGCGCTCACGGAGGTCTTGAAAGCGGCCCAAACGGATACTTTGCCCCACCTCTTTCAGGGTGTCAAGGTAGTGGAAGAGGTTGTGGAGGGTCAGGAGTGTCGCCGCCGTCATCTCCCCCGCGAGGTGCAGGTGGCGCAGGTAGGCGCGGCTGGCGGTGCGGCAGGTGGGGCAGGAGCAGGCGGGATCGAGCGGACGCGGGTCGTCGCGGAAGCGCGCGTTGCGGATGGACAGCCGGCCCTGCGACGTGAACACCTGGCCGTTCCGGGCGTTCCTCGTGGGCATCACGCAGTCGAACATGTCGATGCCGCGGTGAACGCCCTCGATCAGGTCTTCGGGCGTGCCCACCCCCATGAGGTAGCGGGGCTTCGACTCCGGCAGGAGCGGCTGCAGGTGCGAGAGCACGCGCATCATGTCTTCCTTGGGCTCGCCCACGGAAAGGCCGCCCACCGCGTAGCCCGGAAAGTCGAGGGCCACGAGCTCCCGCGCACTCCGTTCGCGCAGATCGAGGTGGACGCCCCCCTGGACGATGCCGAAGAGCCACTGGTCGTCGCGCGTCTTGGCGCTCCGGCTGCGCACCGCCCAGCGCGTGGTCCGGGCCGTGGCCTCGTCCACGGCTTCCCGCGGAGCCGGGTAGGGAGGGCACTCGTCGAAGGCCATGATGACGTCGGCCCCCAGGAGCTGCTGCACCTCCATCGAGCGCTCGGGGCTCAGCATGTGCGGCGAGCCGTCGAGGTGGCTCTTGAAGCGGACGCCCTCCTCGTCGAGCTTCCGCAGGCCGGCCAGGCTGAAGACCTGGTAGCCGCCGCTGTCCGTGAGGAAGGGGCCCTTCCAGCTCGTGAAGCCGTGCAGGCCGCCGAGCCCGGCCACGACCTCCGCCCCCGGACGCAGCATCAGGTGGTAGGTGTTCGCGAGGATGATCTGCGCCCCCACCTCGACGAGGTCGCGGGCGGTGACCGCCTTCACCGCGGCCGCCGTCCCCACGGGCATGAAGGCGGGGGTCTCGATCTCCCCGTGGGGGGTCACGAGCCGGCCCGCGCGGGCCGCTCCGTCTCGGGCCTGCACGGTGAAGGAGAACGAAGACATCCGGCGAGTATACTTGGCGCCCCCATGGCCTCGCGGTCGAAGGTCGCGCTCGTCTTCGGTGGCCGCTCCGGCGAGCACGAGGTGTCCATCCGCTCCGCGGCCTCCGTCGCGCAGGGTCTCGCGCGCGACCACGACGTGCACCTCCTGCTCGTGGACAAGGCCGGCCGCTGGTGGCTCCAGGACGGCAAGGCCCCCGCGGAAAAAGGGGGCGCGCGCGTCTTCCTGGCCCCCGATCCCGACGAGCGGGGAACGCTGCGGCGGCTCGCCGACGCGACGGTGGTGCTTCGGCCCGACGTCTTCTTCCCGGTGCTGCACGGGACGTACGGCGAGGACGGCACCGTGCAGGGTCTCTTCGAGCTGGCGGGGGTCCCCTACGTGGGAGCGGGCGTGGCCGCGTCCGCGGCGGCCATGGACAAGGAGCTCATGAAGGCCCTGTTCGCGCGGGCCGGCATCCCGCAGACGGAGTACCGGGTGCTTCGCGAGCGGGACGCGGTCCGGGAGGCCGCCTTGGCGCGCGAGCTCGGGCTGCCCCTCTTCGTGAAGCCGGCGAACCTCGGCTCGAGCGTGGGCGTCAGCAAGGTCCGGAGCCTCGACGAGCTGGCACCCGCCCTGGACGTGGCCTTCGCCTACGACCGCAAGGTGGTGATCGAGTCCGGCGTCGTCGCCCGCGAGGTCGAGGTCGCGGTGCTCGGCAACGGCGGTGCCGAGGCCTCGATCCCCGGCGAGATCGAGCCCGATCGCGAGTTCTACGACTACGACTCGAAGTACTCCGCCAGTAGCCGCACGCAGCTCCACATCCCCGCGCGCCTCGAGCCCGCGCGAACCGAGCAGGTCCGCGACCTCGCCCTACGGGCCTTCCGCGCCGTCGACGCCTGCGGCTATGCGCGCGTCGACATGTTCGTGGGCAAGGACGACGGCCGCGTCTTCGTGAACGAGATCAATACCATCCCCGGATTCACCTCGATCAGCATGTTCCCGAAGCTGTGGGAGGCGAGCGGCCTTCCCTACCCCGATCTGCTGGGGCGGCTCGTGCAGCTCGCGCGGGAAAGGCACGCGCAGCGCGCCTCCTTGCGCACGGACTACGCCCCGAGGGCCTAGGCGCGGCCGCGGGCCCGCGGTCTGCTATTAAAAGTAGTATTCCAGGTACGAGGGAACCCGGCGAGAGCGCGGCTTTGGACGCTCGCGGCACAACGCCCTTTCGTCCCTTGGGTTTCGCGGGTGCTACTTGTGTTTTACCCGCTCCAGTTGCGGTCCAAACGTGATTTGCACACGCCGTCCACAGGCTAAGCCACTCTTGCTATGAGGCATCGGGCGCGCCGTTGCACAAAATAGTTCTTGACAAGGTAAATACCGATCCCTACGCTACCGCTAGTATGTCAAGCCCCTTAGTACCCGAGATGTTGACGAGGGGCGCGAACATGTCCGTTTCCCGGACCGAAAGGGGGGATTACTAGAATGCCGGCGAAGAAGAAGGCAGCCAAGAAGGCGGCCAAGAAGAAGAAGTAAGCGCCCCGGGGAAACGGGGGGGTGGACGTCTCACCCCCCGTTCTCTTTCGTGAGCTGACGGCGCTTCGAAACCGCCGGCAGGCACTTCCGAAGTTCGAGAGGAGGCGAAAGCCGATGGCAGCGAAGAAGGCGAAGAAGGCGGCCCCGAAGAAGAAGGCGAAGAAGAAGTAGCGGGCCGTTTCGTCGGCCACGATGGGGGGTGAGGAATCACCCCCCTTTGCTTTTTGGGCCGGTCGGAGCAGGCGCCGTCAGTTCCCCGTCCAGATCTCCACGCGCTCGATCACGTCCCCGGGCCGGATCTGGTCGACGATCTCCATGCCCGCGCTCACCCGGCCGAACAGCGTGTACCCGCCGTCGAGGTGGGGTTGGGGGGAATGGGTGATGAAGAACTGGCTGCCCCCGGTGTCCTTCCCGGAGAGGGCCATGCCCACGGCCCCGCGCCCGTAGGGGCGCTCGGCGATCTCGCAGCGGAGCGCATAGCCGGGCCCCCCGTTCCCGTCCCCGCGCGGGCAGCCCCCCTGGATCACGAAGTTCGGCTCGACGCGGTGGAAGGTGAGCCCGTCGTAGAAGCCCCGGCGCGCGAGGTCGATGAACGAGGCCGTGGTGAGCGGGGTCTCCACCACGTCGAGGACGATCTCGATCTTCCCGTAGCGCGTGTGGACGAGGGCGCGCGGGGAGTAGAGCGAGCGCCCGGGGACCACGTCGTAGGGCTCCATGGCCAGGCGATAGTCGGCGGGGGGCAGGGTCGCTGCCTCCGCGCCCACGTCGGGCACCGTCGTCTCGCCGCGCCCCCGCAGCGCCAAAGCCGCGCGCGCGCGCACGACACGCGCGGGGTCGGACCGCACCACCTCGACGAGCGCGTCCCGCGCCGCGGCATCGGTCTGCGTCTTCAAGGCCTCCACCAGGGAGAGCCGCGCGTCGAGGTCCACGTCGGGAAGCGACTTGCGGTAGGCGGCGACGAGGGCCGGGGTGATCCCCTGCAGCTTGAGAGCGACGAGGCCCTCCGCGGCCGCCGCGCGGACCGCGAAGTCCGGGGCCTCGAGGTGACGGCGAAGCGTGTCGGCGGCGTCCGGGCCCCGGGCCGCGCGCAGGCCCTCCAGGATCGCGGGCACCACCCGCGGGTCCTCGTCCTTCAGCTGCCCGAGCAGGATCGAGGCACCCATCTCGCCGCCCGCGTCGCCGAGCCCCTGGGCCAGGGCCATGCGCACGGAGGGGTCGGGGTCGGGGTCGAGGCCGGAGAGGACGAGGGCGAACTCGTCCTTGTCGGCGCGCGCGAGCGCGCGCAAGGCCGGGCCGCGCAGCCAGGGCTGCTTGTCGCCCACGTAGGGGACGATGCGGGAGCGAAGGCTCCGGTCGCCGGGCAGCACGGCGAGCGCACGCAGGGCCTCGCGCTTGAGCACCGGGTTCGGCGAGGCCAGCAACGAGGCGGCCACCGCGGTTCCGCGGGCGTCGCCCATCACGCCGAGGGCGCGCAGGGCGGTGGCGGCCACCGCTTCGCTCGGGTCGCGCACCAGCGCGGCCACGGTGTCGAAGGCCGAGGGGTCCTTGAGCGCGCCCAGGCCCTTGACCGCGACGGCGCGGGAGAGCGGGTCGTTCGAGGCGGCACCGGCGATGAGCACGGGGCGAAGGGAAGGCAGCTCGAGGCGCATCGCGGTCCAGGTCGCCGCCCACCAGTCGAACCGCGGCTTGCCCTGGGCGAGGAGCACGCTCTCCGCCGCCTTCGCGTCCTTGAGGCCGGCGAGGGCGACGAGCCCGGAGCGCAGCTCGACCCAGGGATCGTTGGCACTGCCCGGGTCGTCACCGCGGATCGTGACCGGGGCCGCTCCGGGCGGGACCGCGCCCAGGACGAACGCCGCGACGTCTCCGGCCGCGCGCGCGTCGCCGATGCGGCCCAGGGCCTCGGCCGCGCGCATGCGGACCACCACCTCGCTGTCCTTCAGGGAAGCGACGAGCCGCTCCACGGCCTGGCGGTCGCCGATGAGGCCCAGGGCGAAGGCCGTCATCTGCCGGATCTCCGCCTCCGGGTCGTTCATCAGCTCGACGAGGACGGGCACGAGGGCGGGGTCGCCGATGCGGCCGGCGGCGAGGGCGGCCCGACGGCGCAGGCTGCGGTCGGGGTCGCGGAGGTAGCCCTCGAGCTCGCGCCCGCCCACGCTGCGCGCGTCCTCGAGGGCGAGCACGCGCGCGAGCTTGTCCATGCGCGGGGGCGGCGGGGGCGTGGGCTTGGGCTTCGCCGCCTCGGCGGGCGGGGGCGCAAGGCCGGCGACCAGCGCCAGGAGAAGGGCGATAGCGGACACGAACGGGCGGCGGGAGACGGTCATGACGGCCCTTAGGCTACCGCGAGGAGCTCCCGTCCGTCGCGCAGGCCGAGGTGCTCAGCCTCGGCGCGAATGCGCTCCCGCGCCCCCGGTTGCCCGACCGCGGCCAGGTGGAGGCCGGCCCGGGTGCCGAGGACGCCGCCGACGTCGACGACCGGCGCTCCGTGGATCGTCTGTCCGATCCTTCCCGGATCCACGTCCACGAAAGCGACGACGGGGTGGCCGCGCGAGCGCAGGGCGCGGGCCCAGGCCTTGCCCACCTTGCCCGCCCCCCACACGACGACTCCCGCGGCGAGGCGGCCGGTCTCCTCGAAGTGGGCGATCTTCAGGGCGCGGAACGCCTCCGTTCGGTAGCGCGGGTCCCTTCGGGTCAGCCGCCGCGGCCCGTCCCGCCAGAAGAGCAGCTCTTCGTCGACCTTGCCGAACCGCAGGCCGGCCCGGTGCGCCCGCAGCCACAGGTCGTAGTCTTCCGGCCCGTCGAAGCTCCGGTAGCCGCCCAGCTCACGGAGCCGCTCCGCCCGCATCATCACGCTCGGATGCACGAGCGGCGACTCGACGTAGAGGTCGCGCACGATGTCCTCGTGGCGGAGGAGGCGGTTCGACCAGGCCACGTAGTCGCGCATCCCCTGGTTGGCGCCTTGCGCGTCCACCCTCACCCGGCACCCCAGGATGTCCAGACCGGGATCGCCCGCGAGCGTCTCCCGCTGTCGGGCCAGGCGCGCCTCCGCGGCCACGTCGTCCGCGTCCATCCGGGCGACGTAGGGAGCCTGCGCCTCGAGAAGGGCCGCGTTGAGCGCGTCCACGAGGCCGCGGGGCGGGGTGTGCATGACCCGCAGGCGGGCGTCGCCGCGAGCGGTCCTCTCGAGGATCGCGGGCGTCTCGTCGGTCGAGCCGTCGTCCACCACCACCACCTCGTGGTCGTGGAGGGTCTGGGCGGCCAGAGAGGCGAGACACTCGCCGATCGTGCGCTCGGCGTCGCGGACGGGAAGGAGGACGGAGACCTTCGGCGTCAACGATGGCGGGCGATGAACTCGCGCGCCGCCTTGAGCGCCGTCTCCGGGGACACGCCCTCGACCACGTAGTAGGGGCCGGTGAGCCCGGGACGCCACCCTTCGCGCGGTCCCCGCCGGATCTCCACCAGGTAACCCGCGGGATGCGGCATCGGCTGCACGATCTCGTAGATCCAGGAGGGATGGCGGACGGTGCCCACGATGTGCGCGGTGCCGTCGACCCCGGAGGCGGGCGTCACGAGGGGAAGGCCCTGCGACACCAGGGACACCAGCGCCTGAAGGCTGTCGGGGGGCACGAAGAGGAACTCGATCCCGTAGCCGAGGTAGGGCCACGCCACCTCCCCCGCCTCGCGGACCACGCGGCCGATCGCGCGTACGCGCTGGCCGGAGTCGGGCAGGTGGAACTCGACGTCGAGGTCCTTTCCCGCGAGCCTCACCGGGCTCAGCAGCAGCATGCCGTTGACGCTCAGGTTGCGGGAGAGCCCGTAGAAGTGGCCCGTCCCCGTCTGCCGCCGCGGGGAGCCCACCACCTGGCCCTCCACGGGAATGCGCATGGTGACGCGCCGGGGCACGGCCAGGAGCTTGGCGAGCCAGCCCTCGAGGTGGACGCGATCGAGGGGCCGCTGCAGGGCGCCGTTGGCGCCCGCGTCGAGCGCCTCCACGATGAGCCCCTCCGGCTGGTCCGCGGGGACGAGGGCGAGGATCGAGACCTGCCGCGTCGCGGGCAGCTCGCGGATGCGGCGGATCACCTCGGGCAGCCGCGCGTCGGGGATCGCCGTCCCCAGCACGACGAGGCGGCCTCCGTCCTTCGCGAGCCGCTCCACGAGCTCCCATCCCGAGGCCACGTCGGCGATGCGCGCGCCCTCGCGGAGCAGGAACGGGGCTTCGAGGAGGAGGCTGCGGCTGTCGAGGCCGGCCACCAGAAGAGGCAGGGGCAGGGCCAATTCAGGCGACCACGCGCTGGCTGCTGCGCCGGAAGCGGAAGGCGCGCTGGAACACGTCGGGGAGGAGCGTCTTCAGGTTCAGCAGGGACGGCACGCGGTCGTAGTAGAGGACGACCCTCGCGTCTTTCCGGCCTCCCCGGGACACGTCCTTCACCACGAAGCCGTAGCGTCCGACCTGCACCTGCGAGCCCGCCTGGAGCACCCCCCGCGTGGCCACCCGCCCGTAGGTCGCGACCTGGACCTTGGGCTCCGTGAGCTTGCGACGGAGCGCGTCGTTGCCGAGGAGGTGGGCCTTGGCTCGCAGGAAGTCGGCGGGCGGGACCCTCCGCCGGTTGGCCGGGGCGAGGGTCAAGGTGCGCTCCGCCTCCTGGGGCGAGAGGTTCTTCGCCACGTAGTCGAGGTTCAGCGCGTAGATCTTCTCTTCCTTGGTGCCGTCCTCGGTGTAGGCCTCGAGGGCCCGCTTCAGGTCGTCGATCCCGAGGGGCAGCAGGTATTGCGTGATCACGTCGAGCGTGCTGGTGTCGAGCCCGACCCCGGACAGGTCGAGGGTCGGCATCTGGTAGGTGAAGGTGGCCTGCGCGTCGCGGGCCTCGCCGGCGAGGGAGAGCCCGGTGGTCGAGAAGCCCTTGCGGGGGCGGTCCGTGGCGACGTGCGCGGGCACGCCGAGGTTCAGCTCCACGATCTCCACGTCGCCCGGGCCGGGGAAAGAGCGCACGAGAAGCCCTAGGAGCACGACTAGGAACACGGAGAGGGGCAGGAGGAACATCGTGGCGAGACGGATCTCGAGGGCGGCGGAGACGGGGGCGGTGACGCGCCTTACGATCGGCTCCAGCGCCTTCAGTCCCTCCTGCGGTGCGGCCCGGAAGATGAACTTCTTGAGGAGCACGCCGTCGTCGACGAAGAACGACGAGAGGGTCTGGGCGAGCGCCCCCGCCTTGGTCCCGTTGGCCGCGCGCACGAGGTCGAGGATCATGCCCGGGGCCTGCTCCTTGCTCCCGGGCGCCCCGCCGTCCTCCGGGGGCTTGCCCACGAGGATGACGTAGAGCGGGATCTTCATGTCCTCGACGATCGAGATCGTCCTCCGGATGGAGAAGGCCTTCAGGTCCTCGCCCACGGGGACGCTCATGTCCAGCCAGTCCTCGGGCGAGGGATCCACGATGGCGTCGGTGAGCAGGATGATGCGGAAGGACGTGCCCGAGGGATAGCCGCGCGTCAGCTCCCGCGCCTTCTCGAAAGCGAAGTAGAAGTCCGTCCACTGCCCGTTGTTGCGGTAGCGGCTGGCGTCGTCGATGAAGACCTCGTGACGGCCGCCGAACAGGATCAGCCGATAGCGCTGCCCCTGGAGGAACGTGAACATCTTCTCGAGCGCGGCCACGCGCTTCTCCTCGGGGTCGAGCGGGGGAAGCGAGGCCGAGTTGTCGACGAGGAAGAGGATGACCGGCTCGTCGGCCTTGCCGGGGGGGACGGGCGGGGGCGTCGGCGAGGGCGAGCTGGCGGGCGGGGTGGGCGACGCGGCCAGGAGCAGCAGTCCCACGAGCCGCAGGAGGGTGGCCATCGCCCCCGAAGTATAATCTCGCGGTGAAAGCAGGGATCATCGGCCTCAGCGCCGTCGGGAAGAGCACCTTGTTCCAGCTTCTGACCGGCGCTCCGGCGCCCCCTCCCGGGGGCCGGCCCGAGCCTCGGCTCGGGGTGGCGAAGGTCCCCGACCGGCGGGTCGACGCGCTCGCCGAGCTCTTCAACCCGAAGAAGCGCACCCTCGCCACCGTCGAGTACGTCGACGTGCCCGGCGTGGCCAAGGGGGAAGGAAGCGCCCTCGTCGACCTTCCCGCGCTGCGCGGGGTGGACGCCCTCGTCCACGTGGTGCGGGCCTTCGCCTCGGACGTGGTGCCCCACCCGGACGGCAGCGTCGACGCGCTGCGCGACGCCAAGATGATCGACCTCGAGCTGATCCTCGCCGACCTGTCCGCGATCGAAAAGCGGCTGGAGAAGCTGGAGGCGAACATCAAGAAGGCGAACAAGGCGGAGGACGTGGCGGAGCGGGCCCTGTTCCAGAAGCTGAAGGAGACGCTCGAGGCCGAGCGCCCCCTGCGCGAGCTGACGCTCTCCGAAGACGAGAGGCGGCGGCTGCGCAACTACTCGTTCCTCTCCGAGAAGCCGGTGCTCCTGGTGGCGAACCTCGGGGAAGACCAGCTGAAGCGGGTCGGTGCGTTCCTCGACGAGTCGGGCCTTTCCGAGTTCGCCCGCCGGCCCGGGTTCGCGCTCTGCCCGGTGTCGGCGCCCATCGAGGCGGAGATGGCCGACCTCTCCGCGGAGGACGCGGCCGCCTTCCGCCAGGACCTCGGCCTCGCCGAGCCCGGCCTCGACCGCGTGATCCAGACCTCCTACGGCCTGCTCGGGCTCCTCTCCTTCCTCACCGCCGGCGAGGACGAGTGTCGGGCCTGGACCATCCGCCGCGGCACGAAGGCGCCGCAGGCCGCGGGGGCCATCCATTCCGACATCGAGCGGGGCTTCATCCGCGCCGAGGTCGTGTCCTTCGAGGACCTCGTGGCCGGACGCTCGCTCGCCGCCTGCCGCGAGAAAGGAAGCCTGCGGCTCGAGGGCAAGGAGTACGAGGTGAAGGACGGAGACGTGATCAACTTCCGCTTCAACGTCTGAGGACGGATGGCGCAGTGCCCGTCCTGCGCACGGCCCGTGGCCATGGCCCGGCCCCGCTGCCTGTACTGCGGCGCACCCCTCGACCCCGGCCTCGTCGCCGCCGCCGCGCGTAGCGCCGCCGCCGCCGTCGCCTCGCCCGCGAGCGGACCGGCGCGGACGCTCGTTTGCGTTCGTCTCGACACGGCAACCCCGGCGTCCCTGACGGAAGGGCTGGGGCTCGGCGCCTTCGAGGTGGAGCAGCGCAAGAAGCGCGGGGGTTACGCCCTGGAGATGGTCCTCGCGGACGAAGAGGCGCACTGCGAGGCCGAGCGCCTGCGGGCGGCCGGGCTTCACGTCGTCCTCGTTCCCGAAGCCGAGGTGCTTGCGCCTTGTTGGACGGCTTCCTCCGGGGCCTGGGACGGAGCGCTCCATCTTCAGGGCGAAGGGCGGCGCGACGTCGCGCGGGGAAGCGTGCTCCTCGTGGTGCGAGGGCCGATCGCCCGCGAGTACCAGGCCCCCGACAAGAAGCGCAAGATCGAGACCGCGCGCCTCGAGGCCGGCTACCGCTTCCATCTGCACTTGCGCGGCGAGCCGATCGCCCTCGAGATCGACCCCTTCGACTTCGGCTTCCCGGGAGGGCCCCCGCTCTCCGGATCGTCGCAGCTCGAGATCCAATCCTGGGTGGACGCGGTGCGGGCGGAAGCCCCCGACGACGACGCCTTTCGCTACGTGACGCCCGCGCTCGGCCTGCGCAAGGACGAGGCGGCGCGGGCCCTTCCCCGGCTGTCTCCCGCGGCGGGCACGCCGCTGGCCGTCCTCGACAACCTCGCGCAGTTCCGCTTCTACTCGGGCTGGCGGGCGGCGGTGGAGCGGCGCGCCGCGAGCTAACCCCGGTCTGTGACCGCGTGCTACCGTGGCCCCCGCATGACCCGGATGGGGTGGCGCGACCTCGCCCGCTTGGGCCTTCTCGCCCTCCTTCCCTTCGCCGCCTACGCCCCCGCCTACACCCGCGGGCTGCTCCTCGGCCCCGGCGACGGCGCCGCTCTCCACTTCCCCCTGAAGGTCGCGGTGTTCCGGGCCTACGCCGCGGGCGAGGTTCCCTCCTGGAACCCGGGCATCTTCTCCGGCACGCCGCTCCTCTCTTCGTACCGCCCCGGCGCCTTCGCCCCGCTGACCGTGGCCTGCGCGGCCCTCCCCGAGTTCACCGCCTTCCAGACGCTCGTCCTCGTCTCGCTCGCCCTTTCGGGCGTGCTCCTCTACGCGTACCTGCGCGTTCTCGGCACCGGCGGGGCGGGGGCCTACTGCGCGGGGATCCTGTTCGCGCTCGGGCCCGGCCTCCTCCGCCGCCTCTCCGATACCGCGTCCCTCGGCGCGGCGCCCTTCCTCGTGCTCCTCCTCCTCGCCCTGGAGAAGCACCTGCGGCGGCCCACGGCCTTCACCCTCGTCGGGCTCGCCGCCGCCGTGGCTCTCCTGGCCCTCGCGGGATCGCCGGAGGCGGCGGCCGCAGGTGCGCTGGGCCTCCTTTGTCGCCTGCTCGCCACCGCCGTTTCCCCCGAGGCGGGCCGCGGCCGCTGGGTGGCCGTCGCTTCCGTCCTGGGAGCGACGACTACCGGCCTGCTCCTGGCGGCGCCGCAGATCGTCCCCGCTCTCGTCGCATGGACCGAGGCCGGGCCCGGATCCACGGGGGTTGCGGACCCGGCCCCCGTGGTGCCCGGCGTTACCGGGTTCCTCGTGCGGTACCTGACGCACACGCCCGCCCTCGCCTTCGCGGTGGCGGGACTCTTCCTGCTTCCGGGCCGGCCGCGAGTGCGCGGCGGCCTCATCTGCGGACTCGCCGCGCTTCCCCTCCTCGCCGTGGGGCGGCTCGCCGGCACCGCGGACCTGGCCCTGGACCTCGCGATGGCCGTGGTCGCCGGCCTCGTGGTCGACGAGCATCAGAGGTGTCGGCTGACGGCCGACGGACAGAGGCTGCGGACCGCCATCCTCGCCGCCGGCCTCGTCTCCGTGGTGGCGATCGCCCTCGTCGCCGCCGTCACCGCGGCCCTTCCCCCCGGCCTCGCCGCGCCGATCGCCCTGCTCTCGCTTTCCTTCATCGTCCTCTTCTCGACCGGCGGCTCGAGAAGCGCCGTCGCCGCCGCCGCCTTCCTCGTGCCCCTCACCCTCTCCCTGGCCCTCGAGCCGCAGGGTCGGATCGTGTGGGCCTCGGTCCCGAGCGAAGCCCAGATCTACGGGGGCACCCCCACGAGACAATCCGTCGATCGGGCCATGGCGACCCGAAGCGAGGATCGCGTGCTCGCACTCGTGCGCGAGTGGCCGGCGGTGGGGAGCCTCGACCTCGGCTACGCCGGCCTCGGCGCGGTGGCCGGCCGCCGGAGCGCCAACGGCTACGACCCCATGGTCCCCCTCTCGCGGCGCCTCGCCTACGACGGGATGGGGGCGGCCGGCGAGCTTCCCGAGTCGTTCTTCTCGTCCGACGCGGGGCGGCTGGAGCTGCTCGGCCTGCGCTTCGTGCAGGTGCTGACCCGCGACCTCACCATGGCCGCCGACGCCCAGGGCCTCGGGGAGGAGCTCGACCTGCGCCTCGATCCTGCCCGCCCGCGCGCCTTCCCCCTCCCCATTACCCCCGCCACCGAGCTGCGCTTGGCCACCGCCCTGTCCGACGCGGTGCTGGTGCCCGCGGACACGCCGGTCGCGCGCGTGACGCTCCGCCTCGCGTCGGGCCGCGAGATCCCACTTTCGCTCGTCGCGGGCCGGGACACCGCGGAGTGGGCCTGGGAACGGCCGGACGTGCGGGCCCTGATGCGCCACCCCAGGGCGCGCGCGCTCGGCCCGTACCGGCCCCGCGGCGAGAGCTTCGTCGGGCAACAGTACCTGGGCGTCCTCCCTTTGCCCGGCCGGTTCCTGGTCGACGGCATCCGCATCGAAGCGCTCCCGGGGGCGGGGCGGCTCCAGGTCCTCCGCCTGGGCTTGTTCGACGAGGCAAGGCGGCGGGCCGTCGGCGTTTCCGCGGTGTCGGGGTACCTGAGCGACACCCTGCGCTTCCGCGAGGCGGCGGCGACGCCCTTCGTCCGCCTCCTCGAGCTGCGCGGCGGGATCGGACGCGGGCGGGTGGTGAACAGCCTGCGCTCCTTGCCCGACGAGGACGCGGTC
>Ga0315912_10002268_pt1 | contig 20961 bp, 15 predicted proteins | sample VfabasoilMG_FD_204469 | JGI IMG/M metagenome (GOLD analysis project Ga0315912, IMG submission 204469) | Garden soil microbial communities collected in Santa Monica, California, United States - V. faba soil | ecosystem: Environmental > Terrestrial > Soil > Garden | place: USA: California...
GGAGGCACAGGGGGCAAGCCCGAGAGCCCGCGTGGGTGGGCAATGGGGGGTACCGGCGCTCAAACATCCTCGCGCGAGTCGACGTGGCCGCCAAAGTACGCGCGCGGTGTCGCGCTGCGGAACTCGCGGCGGCACCCCCCATTCCCCACCCACGCGGGGACCACGCGATCGGCATCTGTGCACCTGGTGCGCCGCAAGGCTGGGCGATCAGCTGTGGGCCCCACGGTTGAACGGTAGCGGACAAGCGGACGCTGACTTCGTCAGCCCCTGGCTACAGGACGTAAGGGACGGTACTCGGAAGTTCGGGCCGTTGCTCTACACGAGGAGCGGGCGTGTCACCCCGCCAGGTCGTTGCGGTTGAAGTCCGGATAGCGACGTGCTCTGGATTGTGAAGGTGGCGCCTTCGTCCAGCAGAGTGGGACCGAATGGAATGCGTGCCGTAGCGCTCCATGCCTCGGTAGTTCTGCTGTCGTGGTTGACTGTAGGCGCATGCGCTCACGCGCCACGGATTGCTGCGGAGAACGCGGTCAGCGCGGCCGCTGCGCTGGAGCGCTGGATGGGAGAAGACGAGGATGCAACGGCGTTCGTCTGGTGGATCCCGGAAGAGATTCGCAAGCGATTGGAGGCACTCCCCGTCGACAAGCGCGACCTGCCGCAGTCTCGCCTAGGCCCGGGGAGTCGACGCGTGTCGATCGCCGAATGGAGATGCGCGCTCAGCTTCGTTCCGCCCATTCTTCGGTTGTCTGAGGATGAGCGCTGGCGAGTGGTTGCCGACGATGTTGAAGAGTATGGCTTGGGTAGTACGGGTCGGGGGTTGGCCGCCGGGGAATTTGGGCGCACTCATGGCTACTCGAGTATCCTGTGGGAGAAGCTGCTGGGCTACGTCCGCCCGTCGACCTTCACGCCGGACGAAATCGCCGGAGCTATCTTTCTCGCAGTCGAATCGCGCTACAACTTCGATCCCGAGGCGCCTGCGAACATGGGCGGCAGGCTCTTCAGCGATGTCCCTCCCCTTCTCGCGCCGATCTACGCACTCGCCGCTGGAGTCGACGAGCGCATAGTGCACGAGAAGGCGACTGCATGCGTGAAAGCTCTGCGTAAGGCAGAGCTCGAGGCATACGAAGACGTCCGCTGACCGGCCGGGCTTTGGGCATGGATCGGGGGACTGGATCGATCGATCGATCGGGGGACCCGATCGTTAGGGGGACGGTACTCGGAAGTTCGGAAGTGCTGTGCCGATGCCCCGGACGCGCTAACGCAACCTGGCGTTTCCGAGCTTCCGAGTACCGTCCCCAGCTCGCTTGTTGGGTGCCGGGCTGCGAAGGCCTCGACAGTGGTGCGCCTGTCGAAATGCGCAACAGCGCTTCGCGGCCCATGCCCACGCCAAAGCACGGCGGACGGGTGTCTCGGCGCTTGACTCCGCGTGGGCGGGGCATGGGGGGTGCCGCCGCGAGTTCCGCAGCGCGACACCGCGCGCGTGCTGTGGCGGATGCCCCAACTCGCGCGAGGATGTTTGAGCGCCGGTACCCCCCATGCCCCGCCCACGCGGCTCTCCAACCGCTGCCTCAAGCCCGGCCCGCCGCGCGCCAGCGCCCTTACAGGACGCGTAGGCGGTGGTGGGCGCGGGTGGCTTCGTCCGGTTGCTCTGTCGGAGACCTTCGGCCGCGGCGGCTCAGGATCCGTTCCAGCAGCTCGGGCGACGGGGCGTGGCCCAGGACCCGGGCCAGCACGGGCTCCGGGTCGTCGAAGATCGGCGACTGCTCGCCCTCGTGGAAGGTCTTGGCCATGGAGAACATCCCGGCGCAGATCGGGTCGAAACGGCACGCGTCGCAGGCGCTGCCCTTGCCGTGGAGGAACTCCTTCTGGTTGACCATGCCCTTCTGGTCGAGAAACCGGATGCAGCGCTCCTCGCCCTTCACGATCTTGCGGGTCTCGGTCGACGCCCAGGCGAAGCGGCGCATGTAGCAAAGCGGTACGCGCTCGGCGCGGAAGGTGCGCCCGGTGCGGTGCAGGTACTCCATGGCCAGCTCCAGGCTCACCTGGAACTCGTGGTGGCGTGGGATGCAGTCCGGGTTCTGCTCGGCGCGGTTGCCGTCCGGGTCCATGTTGTTCCACACGAAGTGGCGGATGAACGGGAAGCGGTCCACCAGCCACATCACGTTCTCGTGCAGGTGGTCGCTGTTGTAGGCGCAGATCACCGTGTTGATGTCGCAGGTCACGCCCATCTGCGGCACCAGCGTCAGGCAGTCGACCAGGGTGCGCCACGCGTTCGGGTACCGGGTGATGTAGTCGTGGACCTCGGGCCGGTAGCTGTGCAGCGAGACGTGGATGTGGGTGAGGCCGGCCTCCACGCACTGCTCGAAGAACTTGGGCTTGGCCAGCAGCTGGCCGTTCGTGATCATCCGGCTGAACAGGCCGCGCTCGCGGGCGTAACGCAGCGCCGGCAACAGCAGCGGCGAGACCGTGGGCTCGCCACCGGTCAGGATCACGCCGTCGTACTTGCGCTGGACCAGCTCGTCGATCAGGTCGCGCATCTCGGGCTCGTCCAGCTCCACGCCGGTGGGTGGGTTGCTGCAGAACTGGCAGGCCTGCAGGCAGGCGCGGGTCAGCTGGAGGTAACCGAGGTTGGCCATGTCAGTGGCTCTCCGCGCGGCGCAACAGCTCGTCGCGGCGCTTCTTGCGCAGGAGTTGCTCGGCGGCCACCAGCGCCAGCGGATCGGTGACCGTGTCGGTGGGCATGGGGAAGCCGGGCAAGCTGGGCGCGGGCGGCTCGGGCGGCCGGCCGTTGGCGAGCCGGGAGATCGGCTCGGGGCAGCGCTGCACGGCGGCGGCCAGGGCGGCCTCGGCCCCGGGGCCCTCGACGAACGGCGCGAGCCTGGCCAGGCCCTGATCGCGCAGCAGGTTGATGTGGGCGCCGTCGCAGCGCGTGTTCAGGACGCACTCACGGCAGCGGATCGACTTGGCGTGGTAGTGCAGCCGCACGTGCTCGCGGGCCAGGGCGTGCACGTTCAGGCGTCCGGTGTCGGCCACGAGCAGCGCGGCGTCGAACAGGGCGGTCGGTGCCACGACCACCGCGCCAGGGCACAGGCAGGCCGGCAGCCCGCTGACGCGCACCGGCAGCGCCAGCTGGCCGAAGAAGGCCGCCGGGTCGCGCACGTCGTGCTGCACGGCCTCCGACAGGTGCTCGTGGCTCGGCTGGTGGATGCGCAGGCGCGCGAGCTGGGTGCTCACCCGCTCGCGCTGCGCCAGCAGCCAGGGTGCCGTGTCCTGGTTGAGCTCGACTTCCAGCTGCACCGCCTCGGGCAGGCTGCCGTCGAGCCAGTGCTCGAGCTGCGCGGCGCGTTCGGCCACCAGCGTCAACGTGCCGGGCACGGCCTGGTCGGCGGGCCAGGGCCCGTCGCTCCCCACGCGCGCGTGCCGGCCGCGCACGCCGGACGGCAGCTCCGCGCCCAGCTCGGCCAGGCTCGAGACCGTGACGCCGAGCGCGCTGCAGCCGTGAGGCAGCGGCGCGCCATCGTAGGCACGCTCGCCCAGCCAGTACACCTGGAACGCCGCCGTGCGCTGCGCGGCCACCACCCGATCGGTGGTGGTGCAGAACGGCTCGATGAAGCAGTGCTCGCAGCGCTCGGGCTGTCGGCAATCGAGCGGCGTGCCCAGGTCGAGATAGCGCTGCACCTGGAAGCGGCGGCCGTTGACCTCGTCCAGCATCTTGTGCGGGTCCTGGATCAGGTCTTCCAGGCCCTCCAGGAACGAGATCGGGAAGCGGTTGGTCCAGATCGTCACGCCCGGGTGGCGGTTGAGCCGGAACACCTTCTGCAGCACGGGCAGGTGATCGCGCACGTCGTAGAACAGCTCGTCGCGGTTGTCGAAGGCCGCGGCCTGCGGGATCACGTGCAGCAGGTCGTACTCGCGCACCCCGAGCGACAGGCCGAGCTCCACGATCTTGTCGAGCACGGCCACGTTCTGCTTGTTGATCACCACGTCGATGTTGACGATCGGCCGGCCGTCGCGCAGGGCGCGCATCAGGCCCTTGAGCAGCTTCTTGAACGCGCCCTCGGTCTGCGTCATGTGATCGTGCAGCGCCTCGGTGTGGCCGTGCAGGCTGAAGGTGATCTCACCGAGGCCCGCGTCCAGGCAGGCGCGCATGAAGTCCCGGTCCGCCAGCCGATAGCCGTTGGTCACGGTCTGCACGCGGTCGTAGCCGATTCGCTTCGCGTACTCGATGAAGTGCACGAACTTCGGGTGCAGGGTCGCCTCGCCGCCGGACAGGATCACCTTGTCTGCGCCCAGCTCCTCGAGCCCGCGGCGCAGCTCGGTCTCCACCTCGTCGACCGGCACGAACACGTTGCGCGGCGTGTCCGAGTCCAGGCAGAACAGGCAGCGGCTGTTGCATGCCGTCGTGGTGCGCACCCAGTGCTTGGGGCGGTTGGCGATTCGCTCCCGCGCCAGCATGTCGACGGTCTGCTTCACGCGTCTAGCTCCCAGCCCACGGCGCGGCCGGGGCAGCGAGCCGCGAGCTCGGGGCCGCACCGGCACGGCAGGAACTCGCCCAGCGGATCGGAGCCGCTCGGCGCTTCGCCGGCTTCGGCCACCGCAGGCGCGACGACCCCGGCCAGCACCGCGGGCAGGCGCCCGATGGCGCTGCCGGCCGCTTCGGCTCCGGCCACCGCTTCGGTGCGCGGCAGCAGGCACGCGGGCAGCACGGCAGCGAGCGCAGCGCGCGCCGGCCCCTCGGGCAGCGCGGCCGCCGCGTTCGCCAGCTCGCGCAGCGAGCCGCCGGCCGCTGACAGCCGAAACGCCGGTGCGCCCGGCAAGCGTCCCGCCTGCCAGGCCTCGGCATAGCCGCTCACGTCGGCGTGATCGTGCAGCACCCCGTAGCAGCCCACCTCGACTCGCGCCTTCTGGCCGAGCCGGGCCAGCCCCTGCAGCGTCGCGTCGAATGCACCCTCACAGCCCATGTGCTGATCGTGGGCCCTGGCGTCCGGTCCGTAAAGGGCCGCGCGTACACGCTGGAAACGCTTGAGCTTGGCCAGCTCGTCGTCGCGCCAGCCGGCGAGCGCCCCGGCTTCGCCAGCGACCTCCACGCGCTCGAACGAAAGCTGGGTCGCGTCGGGCAGCAGGCTGCGGGCCTCCGGGTGGCTGAACGCGTCGGCGGAGGCGATGCGCAGCGCGCGCGAGCCCTGCTGGGCGGCCAGGACCAGCAGCCGCCGATTGTCGCGTGCGCTGCGCCCCGGCTGCCCGGCGTCGCCGCAGCTCGGGCAGGCCGCCCGACCGGCCGAGCCCCAGCCCAGGCGCACCACCGCAGGCACCGGGCCGGGCGGCACGCCGCCGATCGGATCGCCCTGGAGCGTGCTGCGTGCCGCCTGCTCCCGCCCGAAGCGCACGCGTGTCGCCGGGCTGCGCCCCGCGCGTGGCGCGGGCGGCGGCACCGGCTCGGCCAGCTCGCTGTCGGCGACCACGGGTGCCGCGCTGTCCGGCGGCACGGCCGTGGCGACGCCCCCTGCGCGCTCTCTGGGCTGCTCCGACATGAACTCGGCCGCGCCGAAGCGCTCCAGGTAGTCGGACGGCGCGCCGGGGCAATCCGGGTGTGTGCTGCAGGCGCCGCACAGCGACCGGCTGTGCTCGGGCCCGGCGAAGCCGGCGAAGGCCGCGTCTGCAGGCAGCAGCAGCTCGCGCCGGCCGTGCAGGCTGCGCAGCCGCGGCGCCGCGCAGTGGGGCAGCTCCCACATTGTCAGCGGCAGCTTGAACGCCACCGCCGCTGCTGCGGCGGCCTCGAGCGTGTCCTCGAGCAGCGCCAGGCGTGGCGAGAGCAGGATGGCATCGGAGTGGCCGGGCGTGGGGATCGTCCAGCGCGTCAGGTGGGCCCCGTGGGCGCCGAGCCGCGCCACCAGCTGCACCCACTCGGCCAGGTGCGGCGCGGTGGGCCGTGTCAGCGTGGCTGCGAGCTCGACCGTGAAGCCGGCCTCCAGCCCACGGCGCGCGGTGCGCAGCACGGCGCGACAGGCGCCGGGCTTGCCCACCAGCCAGTCGTGGGCGTCGGCGCGGGAGCTGTGCAGCGCGAGCCGCAGCCGTTCCAGGCCCGCTTCCCGCAGCGCCTCGAGCGCGCCCGGTCGGCTCAGGCTCTGGCCGTCGCTGACCAGGCCCACGCGAAAGCCCGCTTCGCGTAGCCGGGCGACCAGCGTCGGCAAGTCGGCGCGCAGGCAGGGCTCGCCGCCCGTCAACCACAGCGGCACGTCGGTCGACGCACGCTGCGCCAGCGCCAGCAGCGCCTCGAGGGCCGGATCCGCGAGTGGATCCGGAGGTGTGGACGCACGGCGCAGCAGCCCGTGGGGCCGTTCGCGGGCCGTCACGCACAGGTGGGTTTGGACCACGGGGCGTGCCGCCAAGGCCATCGGCACCTATTAGCAGCCGCCCCCCGCTGCTACAAGGATTGAGGCGCTGGCGCTCCAGCGCCCGAGCGCATGCAAGAACACCCGACGCCTCCCAAAGGGTTGCTCCTTCTGCCCGGCGCCGACGACGCCCGGTTCGCCAGCACTCTGCGCAAGCTCGCGCTGCTCGTGCTCAGGACGTTGCTGACCCCGCCGGCGCGCGCGCTGTCCGCGCCGCTCGAGGGGGCCATGCAGCGTTTGCGCCCCTGGCTCGAGCTGGAGGCGCGTCGACGTCGCGCGCCGCTGCTGCGCGCGCTCGGCTCACCCGACGTGCTGGAGCCGATGTTGAGCGCGCTCGGCGGTCGCGGCAGCCTGGACCAGGCGCTGGAGCGCGCGGTGCCGCCGCTGCTGGTGCAGCTCGGCACCGACCCGAGCGGGGGCGACCCGGCGGAGGCGCTGCTGTGGGATCGCCCGTTCGATCGGGTGCTGGATCCGAAGCGCGGCTTGCTCCACACCCTGGACGCCCCTGCCCAGGGCCTCCGGCTCGACCGCGGCACGCTGGAGCTGCGGCTCGGCGACGGAAGGCTGGTCGAGCTGGGCCCGGCCGCGGCCGAGGTGGCCTTGCCCGGGCGTCGCGCGCTGTTCGACCTGGCCACGCTGCCGGGTGTGTTCGCGACGGTCGACACCAATCCGCATGCGCTCGACGAGCTGCACCCCGAGAAGCAGGGCAACGCCATCGACCTCGCGGGCCGCGACGTGGAGGCCTGGCAAGCGGCGCTCGACGCCGCGCTGGATCTGATCGCCCGCGCGTTGCCCGGGTTGCACGCCGAGCTGGCCCTGTCGCTGCGGCGCCTGGTGCCCGTGGGCTTCTACCCGGAGGTGCACATGTCGGCGTCGTACCGGGTGGCGCCGGGCCTGATCTACATGTCGCTGCACCCGTCGGCGCTGACCCTGGCCGAAGCGCTGATCCACGAGACGCAGCACGGCAAGCTCAACGCCCTGGGCTGGCTCGACCCGGTGCTGCACAACGGGCACACCGAGTGGGCGCCTTCGCCGGTGCGACCGGACCTGCGCCCGCTGATGGGTGTGCTGCTGGCAGCGCACGCCTTCGTGCCGGTGGCGGCCCTGCATCGCCGGCTGGAGGACCTGGGCGCGAGCGTGGCGACCACGCCGGAGTTCAAGCTGCGGCGCGCGCAGGTGCTGCGCGGCAACCACGCCGCCCTGGGCACGCTCGCCGAGCGCGCCCGGCCCAGCGCCCTCGGCGCGCAACTGCTCGCGGACCTGCAGGCGTTGCACCACTACGCGCGGGACGGGCGCGAGCTGTCCAGCGACCCGGCGGGCGTGCGCGAGCTACCGGGCTGAGCGGGCTGCCGGCTCAGGTGCGCTGGATGCGCAGGGTGTAGCCGGCGCAGCTCAGGGCGGCGCCGGCGGGCCGGAAGACCTTCACCATGAACACGGTCGGAGCGGCCGTTCCGAAGGCGACGCCGGTCGCACCGCCCGTCGGGCCGGCCTGGTTGTAGCAGCCACCCGCGCCACCCGAGCAGGCGTCGCCGAAGAAGTACGTGGTGATCCCAGCCGACTGCCCGCCGACCTTGCAGGTGTAGGGCCCGTTCACGCCGTTCACGCAGCCGTTGACCACGTCGAACTTGTACGCGGCGCCCGGATTGGTGACGAGGCTGACGGTGAGCCCGCGGCCGGCGCGCGACGCGGCGTTGGCAATGCTGAACGTGTACCAGTCCTCGTCGCCCTGCACCGCGATCACGTCGTTGCGGTTCACGGTTTGCCCGGCAGACAGGGTGCCCAGGTTCATGGCCATCGAGCAGGTCGGGTGGTCCTTGACGTCGTTGCACTCGCAGCCGTCGGTGACCGCCATGGTCGCGTCCTGGTTCACGTCGACCCAGTCGGTGTCGCAGGCGGTGAAGGTGCAGTCGCCGGTGCTGCAGCTCTCGCTGGCGTGGACGACGTCGCAAGGCACGTTGCAGTCGCCGCAGTCGGAGAGCGTGGTCAGCAACCGCTCGCAGCCGTCGAGGGGCATGTCCAGGTTGCAGTCCTTGAAGTCGTCGGCGCAGGCGCCCGGCATGCAGGTCCCCGTGGAACAGTCGGCCGCCGCGTTGGTGAAGGCGCACGGCGTGTTGCAGTCCCCGCAGTGGAGGTTCGTATTCAGGGGCTGCTCGCAGCCATCGCTGTCCAGGGTGTTGCAGTCGTCGTAGTCAGCGTCGCAGACGTCGACCAGGCACACGCCGGTGCTGCAGCTCTCCGTGCCGTGGGCCGCGTCGCACGGCACGTTGCAGTTGCCGCAGTCGGTCAGGGTGTTGACGTCCTTCTCGCAGCCGTTCTTCGGGTCGCCGTCGCAGTCGTTCTTCAGCGTGTTGGCGGTGTCGCAGCCCGGCACCGTGCAGGAGCCGCTCATGCAGTCGCCCAGGCCGCAGTTGTTGTCGCAGCTGCCGCAGGTGGCCTTGGCGTTGAGGTCGGTCTCGCAGCCGTTCTCGTCCATGCCGTCGCAGTCGGCGAAGGCGGGCTTGCAGGACGTCAGCACGCACTGGCTGTTGTTGCAGGCCACGTTGGCGTTGGCCCCGGCCTCGCAGGCATTGCCGCAGGTGCCGCAGTTGGCGAGCTCGGTCAGGTCGGCTTCGCAGCCGTTCTCCGCATCCTTGTCGCAGTCGCCCTTGCCGGCCGGGCAGCTGAGCATGCCCCCGTCCTTGAAGGGGTTCAGGCTTGCATCCGTAATGCCGGTCGCCCCGTCGCCCTCGCCCACGCCGCCTTCGGCAATCGCCGCGTCGGCCTTGGGCTTGGTGCCGTGGGAGTCGCCGCAACCGATGGCCAGGCCTGCGATCAGAGTCAGCGCGCACGCGATGTGTCGATCGGCTCTGAACGGTCGGGTCATGCGCCTTCGAGACTATCACCCTTGGGGGAGCCGGAGAAAGTACCCCGGGAACGCGCAATACCCGTGAAGTACAGGTCGGCGCGATCGAGTCGGCCCTCGAGCGCGGTCGCCGTGGGGGCGACCACCACCCCATCCAGCGATCCGAGCCGTTCCAGCCACTGCGCCAGGCGGGCCTCGGCCGCGACCAGCTCGAACAACCCGGCCACGTCGTGCCAGGCCCGACGGCGCAGCGGCCCGTCCCCGAGCAGCTGCACCGCGTTGTAGATCTTGTTGACCGCGTAGCGCGTGCGGCCGGGCCCCAGACGTAGCGTCAGGTAATGATAGGTATCGCCGAGTGGGCAGGCGCCGGCCATGGCCCGGGCCAGCACCGAGACGGCGCGCGGGGTAGCGGTTCCGGCGACCAGGGCCGCGGGTTCGGGCGCCCCGAGGTAGAGCTTGAGCCCGCACGAGCCGTCCGGGTGCAGCTCCAGGCACACGACGCCCACCGCGGTCGAGCCGGCCAGCCAGGCCGGCACCTGCAGCTGTAGCCCGAGGGCGGCGCCGAGCGCGGACACCTCCGAGAGCCGGCACACGCCCGCGCCCCAGGGCTCCTCCTGGAAGTAGAGCTTGAGCCTGGGGGGACGGCCGGGTTCGTCGTAACCGACGCCCAAAGTGCGGGTGAGCGTCGCCGTGCCGGGCAGCCGCTGGCCGAGCCGAGCGGCGGCGTCGAGCGCGTAGCGCTGGCCGAGCGCGCCCACGAAGCCCTCCAGCGCGGCGCCGAACGCCGCCGGTTCGTGACGGTCGTTGAGGGTCAGCCCCCAGGCCTGCCGGCCGGGCATCACCGAGCCGTAGAAGTCGTACTTGAGCCCCAGCTCCGTGACCTGCGCAGGCAGCGGCCGGCCCAGCAGGGCGCGCAGCTCGGCCAGACCTGCCGCCTCGGGAGGCGCCAGCGCGTCGAGGCAGGCGAGCGCAGCCCGTTGATGGGCGGCTGCCCAGGAGGCCGGGTCGAGGGAGGACGTGGCCACTCAGGCTCCGAAGCGGCGCGGTGCGAGCGCGTGGGCGCCGAGCGCAGCGCGCAGCGCGTCGGGCGTGAAGTCGGGCCAGCACTCGGGCGCGAAGTGCAGGCGCGCTTCCGCCAGGTGCCAGAGCATGAAGCCCGCCGAGAGGTGATCGGCGGCGCCGGTGCGGATCACCAGGTCGACGGGCGGCAAGCCCGACAGCCACAGCTGATCCTCGAAGCGCTCCGGAGCGCCGAGCGCGTTCGCCTGCGCCACGGCGTCGCGCACTTCGTCGCGGCCGTCGTAGGCCATCAGCACGACCAGCGTGCGAGGCCCCGCGCCTTGCCGCGCCTGCGCTCGCGCGATCGGGCCCTGCAGCTCGGGGCACAGCTCGGCGATGCGACCGTGCACGCGCAACAGCGCGCCCCAGCGCTGCAGCAGCGGCGGCGCGTGCTGTTCGAGGAAGGTCGCGAGCACGCCCCGAATCTGCGCCACCTCCTCCGGCGGGCGGCGCGTGAGGTTGGCCGGCGAGCCCCACCAGAAGCTGAACACCTCCACGCCCGCTTCGAACGCGGCGTCGATCATCGGTGCCATCGCGTCCATGCCGCGGGCGTGGCCCTGCCACGGTTCGAGGCCCTGCGCGCGGGCCCAGCGCCGGTTACCGTCCGGGATGACGGCCAGGTGGCGGACGCGCTCGGACACCGGCTCAGGCTATCACGGCAGGTAGCGGTCGAGGACCGCGTGCATGTGCGCGATCGCCGGTTCTTGCGAGGTCAGGGCCAGCTGTCCGAGGCCGCGCGAGGCCAGGCCGCGCTGCTGGCGCTGCACCACCGCCACGTCGGCATCGGTGACCGGGCCGAAGCCGGCGCTGGCCGGGTCGAGTCGGCGCGGCAGCGCGGGCTCGCCGCTGGCTGCGCTGCGCTGAAAGCTGAGCTGCTCGAAGCGCATGCGACCCGGATCCTCGCGATGCGGCCAGTGCCGAAACAGCAGCAGCTCCTCGGCGCGGAGGTTGAGCTGCACGTTGGGGAACAGGTGGTACTGCCAGGTGTCGACGCAGCGCGAAGCCTCGAGCGCGGGCGCTCCGCGCCCGGCGAGCCGCGCCGCCACGCTGCGTTGCAGGGCCGCACGGATGGCGGCCGGCTCGGCGGGCACGCCCGTCAGCTCGGCGCCCTGGCTCTGCGCCCAGGCGTGCAGCACCCGCGCGTCTGATTTCGGCGCGGTCACTGCGAACGGCACGGTCAGGCAGCTGTGACGGTCCAGCGCGCGGAACTCGGCGGCGCTGGCGTCGAGCAGCGGCAGGGTCTCGGGGTGCAGCGAGGGCACGTGGTAGCCCTCGTTGTGCGCGTCGACGGAGGTCTTCCAGTTGCACGCCAGCTCCGCAGACAGCTCCTGGCTCAGCGTCCAGCTGCCGAGCTGGTAGGCGTCCAGCTCGGCCAGCACCGGGGCCAGGTACTCGGCCAGCGGCGCGGCCCCGGCGTGCATGTTCACCCACACGAAGCCCAGCGCGCGCTCGCAACGCACCTCGGCCAGTGCCAGATCGCCTGGCTGCAGCTCGCGGCTCGCCTCGTGCAGGCGAGTGCCGGGCGGTGCATCGAGCAGCGCTCCGTCGAGCCCGTAGCGCCAGCGGTGGTAGGCGCAGCGCAGCTCGGTGAGCTGGCCACGGCCCGCCGCAGCGAGCGGCATGCCACGATGGCGGCAGGCGTTGTGGAAGGCGCGGATCGCGCCGTCGGCGCCGTGGATCACGAGCAGCGACTCGGCACCCACGTCGATGCAGCGGTAGGCGCCGGGGCGCGTCAGCTCGCTGTCGTGCGCGGCCAGCAGCCACACGCGCGGCCACAGCTCGCCCGCTTCGCGGTGCGCGTAGTCGGCGGCGTGGTAACGGCTCGCGTCAAAGGACGCCATAGATGCCGATCTTGTCCAGGGTGAGCGGCTGCGTCGAGTCGCGCGGGATGCAAAAGTCGTAGCCCAGGTCCCAGCGCAGATGCGCCAGGTCGCCGGCGTGGCTGTCGAGCAGCGAAGCGAAGGGCTCCGGCAGGTGCTCGGCCAGGAACTGGGCGAGCTGATCCGTGCTCAGCCGCGAGAAATACAGCCCGTCGTGGCGCGGCTTGATCGCGTAGCAGATCGTGCGGCAGGCGGTCAGGTAGTCGGGGACGAGCTGGCGCCAGTGATCCGGCCCGCCGGCGCGCGTCGAGTGGGTCAGCCGGGCGCGGGCGTCGGCCAGCTCGTCCGGGCGCGCGGCGTAATAGAAGGCGTAGTGGTTCTCGAGGCGGAACTCGCTGCCGCACACCCGGTACGAGAAGCCGGAAGGCGTGCGCTTCTGGTCGCCGCTGCCCACGTACACGCAGAACTGCAGCGGCGTGTCGGCCGCGAGGGCCGCTGCGTCCAGCTCCAGGCTGCACATGAAGTAGGGCAACGACTCGTCGAGCCGCGAGTCGAACCGGGCTTGCCCCTCCAGCACACGAGCCAGCGTACCGACCTGCATCGGGTGGCCCGGCGGGTTGTTGCGGTTGTTGTAGAAGTAGAGCTCGGTGCGCACGCCGGCGGGCGTGTACTTCAGCCCCCACACGGTCTGCTCGGGCCCGAGGTGCGCGCGCACGCGCTCCACCAGCGGCCACAGCGCCTCGAGCTGGCCGGCTGCGCGCAGTCCATGGCGGTAGGCGCTGACCGGATGCAGCTTGCCCACGGGATCGCAGGGCGGCTCGTAGTCCGTGAGGATGTAGTCGCGGTGCCGGGTGGCGGCGGTCTCGCGGATCTCGTCCTGTGCGTGCAGCGTCATGGTGTGTGGTTGGCTCGCGCGGGCGCAGTCAGCTCCAGAAGTGCAGGGCGCGGTGGTCGGCGCTCAGCGCGCAGAACCCGCCGATGGTGGTGCGCGTCGGGGCGGCGTCCACGCGCAAGACCTGATGTTCGAAGCGGCTGCCCGGGAACAGGATCAGGTCACCCGCCCGCGGCGCCAGCAGCTCGACCCCGCTGGCGAACGCGGGCGTGCCGAGCTGCAGCTCGCCGCCCAGCCGGGGCACGCCGAGCGGGATGTAGTAGCTGAGCTGCGGGTTCAGGTCGCACAGCGCGCGCAGGCCGGCATAGACCGGTCCGCTCGGGTTGTTGTCGCGGTGCGGGGGCGCGCCGCTGCCCGGGGGCATGCGACGCAGCGTCGCCGCGGTGTAGAGCGCGCCGTCTTCGAAGCGCGGCACGCTCGCGTCTCGCCCCGCCGCGAGCGCCGAAAGCAGCGCCGCGACGCGTGCCGCGAAGCCGGGCGACTCGGTGAACAGCTCGGCGCACAGCGCCTCGAAGCCGCGCGCGGCGTCGCGGTACGCGCCGAGCTCCGGTCCACGCGGGCTCAGCTCGGTCGGCGCGATCATGGTGCCGAGCAGGCGCACGTCGCGGTTGGGCGAGCTCTCCGGGAAGATCGGTACGCCCTCCAGGCGCTTGCCGGCGCCTTCCAGCGTGGCCAGGGCCGCGGCGCAGCTGGCGGGCGTGAGCGCTTCGCGCACGAGCGCCACGTCGAGCCGCCCCTCGACCAGCGCATCGACGGTGTCTGGGTGGTCGCGGACGCTTTGCGCGGGAAGATCCAGGATGCGAAGCGCCGCCATGCGACGAGCCTACTACAGGTGCCACAGCCGCTGCAGGCTGCCTGGCGGCTGCGGTGTGGCCGGCGCGCCCAGCAGCTCCTGCGCCCAGGCGTCGACCTCGAGTCGCTCGCGCGCGCGCCGGGCGCCGGCCGCCAGTCGCTCGAGCAGCTCGCGGTCGGTGTCCAGCCGCACGATGGCATCGGCCAGCGCGCGCGGGTCGCCCGGCGGCACGAGCAGGCCATCCACGCCGTGGCGCAGGTGATCGCGCGCGGCCGGGATGTCCGAGGCAATCACCGGGCGACCGGCCATCAGCGCCATCACGATCACGGTCACGCCGGCGGCGCGCTTCGGGTCGTGCTGCAGCGGCACCACCGTGAAGCGCGCCTGCGCCAGGTGCGCGTAGAACGCCGGGAGCTGCACCCGATCCAGGCGGCGCAGGTTGGGTGCCTTCGCTTCCAGCTCGGCGGCTTCGAACCATTCGATCGGATGAATGGCGCCTTCCTCCAGGCACTCGAGCGCGGCGCGCAGCGTGTCCCAGTCGCGCAGGTGGTTGCCACCGGCGTGGATCACCTCGCAGGCGAGCGGGTCGGCGCCGACGGGGAAGTGGCGCCCTGCGAGGGAGTAGGGGCGGAAGTGCAGCTGGGCGAACCGGACGCGGTAGTTGCGGTAGAGATGCAAGTAGCCCGGGAAGTGACTGTGCACGTAGACGCGCGGGTCGGGCCAGCCCCGCTCCATGGTCGTCGCCCAGGTGTCCGGCGGCCCGAAGCGCTCCACCCAGCGTTCGAAGCCGTGCAGCATGTGACAGTCGCTGATCACCAGGCGCGCGTCGGGCCCCAGGCGGCCGCTGTCGAGCACATCCAGGGCGCTGGCGTAGTCGTTGACGACGACCAGCTCGGCCTCCTCGAGCGAGCTGCCGGACAGCTGCCGCGTGAGCAGGCTTGGCGGCGGGTCCTGCTCGAGAAAGAGCTTCTCGGCGGGCAGCTCGGGGTCGTAGGGCGAGACCAGCTCCACGCAGGCGCCGCGTCGCGCCATGGCCACGGCCAGCTGGGGCAGCGTCGAGCCATGCAAGACCACATCCCTGCCCGGCGGCGACAGCACCGTCACGCGTGGCCGCTGCGAACGCGGCCGCCAGCGGGCGTGCATGTCGGGCAGGTCGATCACCCGGATCCCGAGCGCGTCGAGCTCCACCACGAGCGCGATCTGCGCCTCCGGGTCCTCGACTTCGGGAACGCTCGGCTGGCCCGCGTCGTCGCGCAGTCGCACGCCCACGCTCGCAGAAGGCGGCACGATGCCGTGACGGAGCAGCTGGAGCAGGATCGGGTTGAGCACGACAGGCAGTCCGCTCGCTGGACCCGCGCCCAGCTCGCTGCGCCCGCGCAGGCCGTGGAGCTCGAGACGCATCGGCGAGCGAGCGCAGCGCACCTGAAGCTCGTCGAGGGCCAGCAGCAGCGCGTCAGGTTCGGGAGGCGCCAGCCCCGAGGTGCGGCTGCTCCCTTCGCAGGCCAGCTCACGCAGCTGCCAGCTCTGCACGCCGAGCTCGCTCAGCTTCACGCCGAGCGTAGCCAGCTCGGCGACGTTGTCGGCGCACAACACGGTGCGCACCTGCACCGGCAGCTGCGCCGCTCCGCCGTGTGCCTGCGTCTGGCCGCCCAGTGTCTGGGCCGGCGCGAGCTGCAGACAGCTCAGCGTCTGGTCGAAGGCTCCGCGCACGCCGACCAGCGCGTCGTGCGTGGCGGCGGTGGCTCCGTGCAGCGACACGCACAGCTCGTGCAGGCCGGCGTCCGACAGCAGGTCGAGGCGTGCCCTGGTGGAGAGCGCCCGGCCGTTGGTGACCAGCGCCGTCTGCAGTCCGAGCTTCTTTGCGGCCTCGAGCACCACGAGCAGGTGCGGGCTGAGCGTGGGCTCGCCGCCGCTCAGCGTCACGCGTGTGCCGCCCTCGTTGCGAAAGCGCCTCAGCGCGTGGAGCAGGTCCACGGCCTCGAGGTGGCTGCCGTCGAGGGCGTCGGCGTCGCAGCAGAACTTGCAGGCATTGTTGCAGCGGCGCGCCATGCGCAGCCAGCCCGAGTCCTCGAAGACCATCGGGGCGCAGCCTAGCATGCATGCACGGCTCGACGCGGTTGCCGCCGTGACGGGCCCTCGGTAGCCTGTGTCGATGCGTCCTTCGGATCCGCCAGACGTGGGAGCCGATCCCTTCGAGGGGCCGCCGTACCGCGTCGACAAGCGGCGCTACTTCGCGCGCGAGTTCATGCAGCTCGAGGCGGAGAGGCTATGGCCCCGCGTTTGGCTGATGGCGGCGCCGCTGGCGCGCCTGCGCCGCCCCGGCGACTACGTCGTGTTCGACATCGGCTCCCAGTCGGTGCTGCTGACCCACGCCGCCGACGGAACCATCCGGGCGTTTCACAACGTCTGCATGCACCGCGGCACGCGTCTGATGGACGGCGCGGGCAACGCCCCGCGGTTGCGCTGCGCCTACCACGGCTGGCAATGGGGGCTCGCCGGCAAGCTCGAGCGTGCCCCCGGCGCCGACGGCTTTCCGCACGGCATCGCGGCCGAGTGTCGCAGCCTGGCTGCCGTGGCGTGCGAGGCCTGGGCGGGCTTCGCCTGGGTGTGTCTGGGCGAGCCGCAACAAACGCTCGCCGAGTACCTGGGCCCGATCGGGCCTGCGATCGAGGCCTACCGTCCCGAGGAGCTGGTGCTGACGCGCGACTTCAGCTGTCACTGGCAGTCGAACTGGAAGACTGCGCTCGACGCGTTCTCGGAGACCTATCACGTGAACGCGACGCACCCCCAGCTCACCGAGGCGCTCGATCCGACGCTGGCGAGCTTCGAGTTCCACGGGGTGCACGGGCTGATGAAGGTGCCACTGGGTTTGCTCGGCCCCGACGCCTCGCAGGCCGCGCGCGACGACAGCGCAGTGATGCGCCAGCTGCGCAAGCTCGGCGTGGACGCCGCTCCCTTCCGCGGCGACGAGCACGCAGCGCGCGCCGCGCTGCAGGCGGCGATTCGTGGCAAGGCCAGCCAGGTGGGGGCCGACTTCGCTCGGCTCGGCGACGAGCAGCTCACCGACACCCGCCAGTTCTTCCTGTTTCCCAACCTGCACTTCGATTTTCACGGCTGCAACAACTTCACCATCTTCCGCTACAGGCCCGACGGCACCGACCCCGAGCGCAGCAGCTTCGACTTCCTCGACTTCTCGCGGCCCTCGTTTCACGGCTACGGCAAGGAGTGGTGCGCGCCGCACGAAGAGCTGGAGCATGCTCAGTTGCCGGAGACGATTCAGCAGGACGCGACGGTGATCCGGCGCGTGCAGCGCGGCATGGCCTCCGATGGCTTTGCCGGGCCGCTCCTGCACAGGCTCGAGTGCCGCATCCTGCACGTACACCGCAGCCTGGACCGGTACCTGGCCGCGCCCTGAGCGGGACCCGGGCCAGGACCGCTCAGCTTCCGGCCGAGTGCGGCGGGTCGGGCGGCCCGGGTCGCGACGAGCCGATCGAGAGCACCACCGACTGGCGCGAGCTGAGCGGCTCGCCTCCGCCGAGCGCGCGGAGCGCAGCGCGATGGCGCTCCCACCAGGCCGCCGCGTCTGCGCTCGTCCAGCGGCCCGACATGGCCGAGCCGTCGAGCAAGGTGCGCAGGCTCCTGGCGCTGGCGGGTCGCGCCGCGGGCTGGAGCGCGAGGCAGGCGCGCACGGCGGCGGCGAGCGCAGGGTCCAGCGCTTCGTCGTCAGGAAGCGCGATCGGCCTGGGCGGCCGCGTGAGCTGGGCCTGCACGATCTCGCGCGTCGCGTCGCTGCCGAACGGGGTGTTGCCGGTGAGCAGGAACTGGGCGACCACGCCAACCGCGTACAGATCGCTGCGCGGAGTCACGCTCGAGGCCGACTCGAACAGCTCCGGCGCCATGTAGGCCGCAGTGCCGACCCCGTCGGCGCCGGCGCGTCCGACCTGTACGATGCCGAAGTCCAGCACCTTGAGCGTGTCCGCGACTCCGCCGCGCGTGCACGCGAACAGGTTGGCGGGCTTGACGTCACGGTGCACGACGCCGAGCGCATGGGCCTCGGCGAGCGAGTCGCACAGCTGGCGCAGGAAGTGCACCACGCGAGCCTGGGGCAGGGGTCCGAAGTGCTGAACCAGACGCTGCAGATCCAGGCCCTCCAGGTACTCCATCACGTAGTAGAACTCGCCGCCCGTGCTGCGCCCGTAGTCGTAGATGTCGACCGTGTTGGGGTGGCTGAGCGTGCTCGTGATCTGGGCCTCGATCTCGAAGCGACGAAGCGCCTCCTCGCTCACCTGATCCGGCCGCAGCAGCTTGATCGCAGCCTTGCGTCGCAGCAGCGCGTGCCGGGCCAGGTACACCACGCCCATCCCACCCTCGCCCAGCTTCTGCTCCAGCTCGTACTGGCCGAAGCGCTCGGCGCGCCGCTCGGCTTGCGCCGCCCGGGCGCGCGCGCGCCTGGCCCGCAGCGCCGCCGCCATGGCGGCCAGCAGCGCCAGCGCGAGCAGGCCGAGCACGCCCGTGAACAGGCGATTGATGCGGCGGAGGGACTGGTAGGCGTCGGCCACGTCCAGCTCGGTCACGATGCCCAGCCCATAGCGGGACAGCCACTGCCACGTGCCGACCACGGGCACGCCCCGATAGTCAGGATAGCCGTGGAGGTCCACACCGGACTGCCCGGCGACGGCGCTGGCCACCGAACGGGTGAGCGGGCGTTGGGCCGGGTCGGTGCCCGCACCGGTGATCGGATCGCGCAACACCAGCGTCAACACCGCGCTCGGTTGCGAGCGGCTCAACAGGCCGGCCTCGTGCAGCTGCGCGATGAAGCGGCTCTCGCTGAGCAGCCTGCCGCTCCGATCGAACAGGTAGGTCTCGCCGCTGTGCCCGGTGCGGGCCGCCCGCACCACGCGCTCCATGGGCGCAAGCCGGGCATCGAGCCACAGCACGCCTCCGCCCTTGCCCAGCGCCACCACCAGCGGCAAGACCGCGCCGCCGTCCGGCGCGAGCTCCGCCTCCAGCAGCCGCGCACGCTCGCCCGAGCTCGCTCGCAGCGCTCGTTGCAGCTCCTCCGGTGAGGGGTCGCGGCGACGGCCCCCGGCCTGGGCCACCAGGCGTCCGTCGTGTGCCACGAAGCCGCCCCAGGCATGGCGACCGCCCCGCACCAGCGCGCCGAGCACGCTCGTGACCTGCCCGCAGCCGGTGTGCGTGGCTGCGCAGCTGTCTGCGGCATCGCGCAGCTCCGGGTCCTGGTTGAGCGTGCTCGCGGCGCGCAGCAGCTCGTCGAGGTGGCTCTCCACGGCCACGCTCGTCGTGCGCAGGGTGGCCGTGATCACGGCCTCGAGCTGGCCGCGGATCGTGCCCTCCAGGGTCTGCCGCACCAGCACACCGAGGCCGAGCGTTGCAAACACGAGCAGCGAGAAGAGCCCGACCAGCCGTCCGTCGCCGCGCCAGAATCGGCTCACGACGGCGTCGGGGTGCGCGGTAGGGCCACCACCATGCGCGTGCCCACGCCCGGCTCGCTCAGCGCCCGAATCACGCCGCCCGCGCGGTGCACGATGCCGTACACGGCAGCCAGGCCGAAGCCGTTTCCGTTGGGCTTGGTGGTGAAGTAGGGCTCGAAGATGCGCTCGCACGTGGCCTTGTTCATGCCCACGCCGTCGTCCTGCACCTCCAGCACCACGTGGTCGGGCGCGAGCTCGTCTTCCGGCGTGGCGTCGCGCAGCAGGATCGACACGTGGCCGCTGCGCGGGATCGCGTCGCGTGCGTTGAGAGTGAGGTTCAACAGCACTTGCTCGAGCTGGGTCGGGTCCGCCGTCACCCGCGGATCGTGGGCCACGCTCTGGATCTCCAGGACGATCGTGCGCGGGACACCCGCGCGCAGCACGGGCTGCATGCGCTCGAGCAGCTGCCCGAGGTCCACCACCTGCTCCTGCTCACCGCCTTTGCTGTGGCCGAAGGTCATCAGCTGCTGGGTGAGCCTGCGTCCGAACTCGAACATGGAGCCGAGCTGATCCAGGTCGACCTGTCCCGGCTTCGCGGTGCCGGTCTTCAACAGCGCGACGGTGCCCTGGAAGGTCTGCAGGAGGTTGTTGAAGTCGTGTGCCACCGACGTGGCCATGTGGCCGAGCGCTTCCATCTTCTGATGCTCGAGTCGCTGCAGCGCCTGCTCCTGTAGCGCGGCTTCGAGCTCGAGCCGATCGGCCTGCTCGAACACCAGCGTGACCATGTCGGCGACGGTGCCGGCGAAGGCGATGTCACGCGCGCTCCAGTGGCGCGGCGGACCCACGTGCTCGTGGCACACCACGCCCACCGTCTTGCCGCCGTGGATGATCGACGCGTCGAGCATGGACGTGATGCCGTTCGGCACCAGGTAGCTGTCCTTGAGCTCGCGTGTTTCGGCCGCGCTCTGGGCGTCGTCGGACGCGATCACGCGATGGCTCAGCAGGGCCGCCACGTAGGTCGGATACTGCGAGGCCTGCAGCTCCATGCCGGACTGCTGCTGGCCGGTCGAGCGCACGTACTGGCTGGCGCACACCAGGCGCGTGTTCCGATCCTTGAACAGCCACACGCCCACCCGCTCCACCTGCAGGGCTTCGGCGCTGACTTGCGTGGCGTGGGCGGCGGCCTGGCTGCGGGACTGATCGCCTGCGAGCTGGTAGCGCGCGAGGCGCAGTCGCGCCGTCTCGAAAGCGATTCGCTGCGGCCTCGACGTCCGTGCCCCGACGTCCCCCATCCCGCGATCATAACGCCATCGCGGAGCCTTTCGAAAGTACGGCCCGAGGAGTGACCCGTTTCCCTCAATTGGCGCCGAAAGGTTACTGCAGCACGCCATCGACCGGCTGGAACACCGTGGGCAGCTGAGTCTCGCCGAGCGACTGGCGCAGGTTGACCTCGATGGTCCGCGCCAGAGTCGACAGCGGCAGGTCGTTGGGGTCGGTGCCAAACGGATTCTCGATCTCGTCGCCCACGGCGTCGAGCCCGAGGAACGCGTAGGCGACAATCAGGCACACCACGGGCGTCCAGGCGCCGAGCGTGTCCACGAGCCCGAACGGCAGGCCGAGGCAGTAGATGGCCACGCAGCGGTGGATCAGCACCGTGTAGCTGTGCGGGATCGGTGTGTTGCGGATGCGCTCGCAGGCGCCCTGGATGTCGGTGAGATCGGCCAGCGCTCGATC
>Ga0315912_10002269_pt1 | contig 20950 bp, 15 predicted proteins | sample VfabasoilMG_FD_204469 | JGI IMG/M metagenome (GOLD analysis project Ga0315912, IMG submission 204469) | Garden soil microbial communities collected in Santa Monica, California, United States - V. faba soil | ecosystem: Environmental > Terrestrial > Soil > Garden | place: USA: California...
TCGCCGAGGCGCAGGAAGCAGTTTCAGCCGCACAACGTGCGAATGTGAATGTGTACGGGATCGATCCGCGCGGCCTGAGTCAGTTCGGCGAACTGATCGACATAGGCGCGCGGTCTGATTACCCTCAGCTCGAGTACGGAACGTTCCGAGGAGCGCTTCACGAACTGCGGCTCTCGCAAGAGAGCCTGATCTCCTTGTCCGAAGAGACCGGCGGACTGGCGATCGTCAATACCGGCGATGTCGTCGGCGGCCTTGGCCGCGTGGTCCTCGACAACAGCCGCTACTACCTCCTCGGGTATTACAGCGATTCGACGAAGTGGTCGCGTAAGTTCCTGAAGATCGATGTCCGCGTCAAACGGCCAGGGCTGAGCGTACGGGCGCGACGAGGCTTCATGCCTTCCGATCCGCGCGCAAGTGCGAAGGCTCGCGAAGCCGAAGTCAAAGCCGGTACATCTGCTGCCCTCAAAGCGGCACTGAGCAAGCCGGTACCGATCGGCGATCTCCCACTGCGCGTGTTTGCTGCCGCCTTCAAAGGCACGGGCTCGAATGGGTCGCTGTTCCTGGCACTCGAGATCGACGGCGCGTCATTGAAATTCGACGAGCGTGAAGGTCGCTTCAACGAACAGATCGAGGTGTCGATCGTGGCCGCGGACCAGCGCGCCCGCGTGCAGGCAGGCGATCGGCAGGAGTTCAATCTGCGACTCCAGCCGGCGACACGCGATCGGATCAGTCGTAGCGGTGTTCGCCTGTTGTCGCGACTTGAACTGCCGCCAGGGCGATACCAGATCCATGTAGGAGCGCACGAAGCGAGCGGCGGCGCCGTCGGCACTGCGCCTTACGACATCGAGATGCCGGACTACGCGAAGTCGCCGTTTGAATTGAGCGGAGTCCTGCTCACGTCGTCTCGCGCCGACTCATTCGTGACATCCAATCCGGATCCGCTCTTGAAAGATGTTCTACCGGCTTCGCCGATCGCGTCGCGGAGTTTCTTTCTCGAAGAGACGCTGACGACATACACGGAGGTGTACGTGGCCGCCGGCGCTGCCCGCGCAGTGACGATGATGACTTCCGTGCAGGATACGCAAAACGGCAGAACGGTTTTCCAGATCGAGGATCGCCACGCTCTTGATGCGTCGACACGTTCGATCACGCACGGGTTCAGCACACAGGTCCCGCTCAAGAATCTGGCAGCGGGGAGCTACATCCTGCACGTCGCCGCACAATCGAGCGTCGGCGGATACGCGACGGAGCGAATGGTGCCTTTCGAGGTACGGGAGCGCTGAGGAAGCAGAGGGCGCCGGGAAAGGCGTCAACGCAGAGGACGCTGAGGGGCGGAGAGCCGCAGAGACCAAGAACAGAGCCACGGGTGACCGCGCTTCGCGCGGTTTAGATCGAGGGAAGCCCACGATCGCAAGCGCGCACATGACATTTCACTGCGCTTGTGAATCCGGGCTCTCCTCGATCGATGCGCCGGCCGTGGGCCGGCGTCACCCGTGGCCGAACTCCTCTGCTCCTCTGCTCCTCTGCGATCTCTGCGTTAACGCTGTTCCCCGCGCCCTCCGCCTTCTCTGCGCTCAGACTCAGAACTGCAGCCGGAACCCGATCTGCGCCGTGCGAGTCTGCGCGGAGATCGGCTGCAGGTACTGCAACAGGTTGCTCTCAACCGTGCCGATCCCATAGTTGTGCACGTTGAACACGTTGAAGACCTCCGCGATCCCATCGATCGAAAAGCGTCCGCCCAATCGAATCCGCTGTTGAACACGCAGGTCTGTACGATTCTGCTTGGGCGCGAGCAACGAGTTTCTGGGGATGATCGACCCATCAGGTCGCAGCCGCTGACTGTTGGCGGCTCCGGTCTGCCGAAGGTCGGCGCCCCAGGTGCTCGCCAATCGAAGGCCTCCAGCGAAGAAGTGGAGCCCGCTCACCTGGAAACCCTTCCCGACTTCCCAGATCCCGCTGAACACGGCTCGATGCCGCTGGTCGTCGGAAGACAAGCCCCACTCGCCGCCCAAGTCGGGAACCGTCGCGAACGCGACCGGCTCGAGGCCGCTGAAGGGCGGTGTGTCGGCATTCCATAGGCCTGAGAGCGTGTAGGTGGCCGACCCTTGCCAATGATTGGCGAATCGCTTCTGGAATCCGGTCTGCAATGCGTGATAGCCCGAGCGTGCGAGGTGCGTGTTCATCGAGACGACGCCCCAATCGGGATACGGCCGCAAGGCACGGTTCGATGAGGGATAGTTCGCGCCGGTCGCCGGGTTGTAGGACAGGTTGATGTTTTCGACCACGTCCTTTTCATCGCGCCCCTGGCTGTACACGTAGTCAGCTTCGAAGGACATGGTGTTGCCAAGCTGGCGTTGAAAGCCGACCGACGTCTGAAACGTGCGAGGCAGGTTCACGAATTCGACCGGCCCCACGAACTCCTGCAGATCGCGAATCAGGCATCCGGGCAGGTTGCCGTTGCTGTAACAGAACCGCTGCAGCGCCTGGTCGTAAGTCGGCAGCGGTTGCCCATTCGTCGGGTTGGCCGCGAAATCCGCACGACCGTCGTTGGGGTATTGAATGACAACGATCTGTGCATTCCCGGTGGCAAACGACTGATCGGCGCCGAGGGCATCACCGTAGTAGAGGCCCGTGCCACCGCGGATGACCGTCCGTTCTCCCAGCTTCCACGCGAATCCGATTCGCGGCTCGATGTTGTCGATTTCGTCAGGGCGTCCCGCCTCCTGAAATGGCGGCACCGCGATGTCATTCGCGAACGCGTTGAACGCTCCATCCCAACGAAGCCCGAGATTCAGCGTCAGATTGTTCGAGACCTGCCAGTCGTCCTGAGCCCACAACCCGGCTTTCTGCGACACCATGTGCACGTCGAAGTCGCCAAGCCCGACGCTGTACGTGCTTACGAGCGGTGAAATCGCCGCGAGGTTCCATGTGTCGGCATTGAAGGCATCGGGAAAGAGCGTCGGAAGCGGAGTCGGGACCAACGATCCGGGAAGGCCAGGGCGAGGCCCACGCTGGTTGGCTGCAACGGTGCCCATGCACTGCCGGCAGTTCGCTTGAATCTGATGACGGCGCAGGAACTCGCCGCCGGCTCGCATGTCGTGACGACCGGCCGCGTCGTACGAGTACGAGAAGTCGTCGCGGAAGCTCCAGACATCCTGGTCCTGGTGCCGCGGATGGAACTGGTTGCCGGCAATAGTGAAGCCTACGAACGTAATCCGCGGAGACCCCGTGGTGATGCCGTTGGCAGCCTGCCAATGGTTCGACCACGTCGTGAGGTTGTGGTTCTCGAGGTTGAAAAACGCGTAACCGACCTTGACCTCGTTCAGCGTGTGATTGTTCAGCACCTGCGACAACTGGCCGAGCACCTCGTTGTTGTGTTCGGACGTCGTGTTCGTCGCGGCTGGATGCTGCTGATTGCCGAGCCCGAACGGCTCCGCGAGCCGGCCCGCAGACACCTTCCCCATCAGTCGAGTGTCGGTGGAGAGCTGATAGTCCACGCGAACTCCGCCAATCTTCTTGTTGTTCACGCCCGCGAGATCGACGTTGAACTCCGGGTACGGAGTGTTCCAGATGCTGGTTCGCGGCTCTCGCTCGTACTCGTAGTTCGCGAAGTAATGCAGCTTGTCCTGGACGACCGGCCCACCGAGGGTCGCGCTGTACTGCTGATTGTCGATTGGCTCGACGCGGCCCAGCACCGGGTTGTAGGCGTTGAAGTTGCTGTTGCGGAAGTTGCCGCGGAAGACACCCGAAAGGCGGTTGCCGCCTGACTTAGTGATGGCGTTGACCATCACTCCGGACGATCGACCCTGAGTGGCGTCGAACCGGTTCGACAGGAACTGAAATTCCGCGATGGAGTCCTGGCTGAATCGCGGCTGCCCTCCGGTCCCGATATCAGCAGAGACCTGCTGACCGTCCATGTTCAACTGGAACTCCCTGGCCTCGCCGCCGTTTCTGTCTGGCAGCGGCGTCGTCGCGTTGACTGCGAGCGTCTTACTTCCGGGCGCAAGCAAGGCCAGCCCAATCCAGTTGCGGCCGTTCACCGGGAGCTCCTGGATCTGGCGCGGATCGACGTTGCCGCCGAGACTCGAGGTGGCAACGTTGAGCAACGGCGATTCAGCAGAGACCGTGACGGTTTCGGCAGCCGTCGCTTCCAGCATCGGCAAGTTGACCGTCATCACTTGTCCGACCCGAAGTTCCAGCCCATCCCGAGTGACGGCCCGGAATCCCTGGAGCTCCGCTGTCAACGTGTAGACGCCGGCGCGCGCGGCCACTCGATACACGCCTCGCTCGTCGGTGACGGCCATGAACCTGTTGCCAGTAGCCTGATGAACCGCGGTGATCGTGACGCCTGGAAGTACAGCGCCGGTGAGATCAGTCACGGTTCCGCTCAGCACGGCTTCCTGTGCCGAGGCGAGTTGCGGCAGAGATGCGATCAGAAGTGGGACCGCGAACAGCCTTGCGAGTAGTCGTAACGTCATGGAGTCCTCCGTGAGAGTCCCCGCGTAACGAGCTGCCTCCTCCCGGCCCCCGGGAGTACTTTCGTGCTGGTGTGACTGATATGGGAGTTTTACAAGCTGCGAGAAACTAGCGCAGTGAGAGAACCGACGTCAACTACGTTCGTGTTTAAAGAAAAAAGCCGGGTCCACAGTTCAGGACCCGGCCTACGTTGGGAGTTGGGAGTTGGACGAGCGATAGTCGTTGGCAGTTACGTGGATGCAGGCGTCTTCTGCATCACGCGGTCGACGATCGCTTTGAACTCGTCTGGCGTCAGCAGATCTTTCTTCTCGAACGACTTCGCCTTCACCTGCTGCAGCATCGCCATGCGCTCTTCGTCGGTGGCCTTAATGCCCAGCTTCTCGCACCACTCTTCCATCGACGGCGGACCGCTGTTCTTGCCGAGCACGATATTCACCGGCTTCTGACCCACGAGCTCCGGGACGAACGGGACGTACTCGAGCGGATGATCCTTGCGCGCCAGACGGAACCACCCGGCGATGATGCCGGACTCGATCTCGTACAGCTTGTCGCCGACGATGGGGCGATTCGGCGGCTGCGTGACCTTGGCGAGATCCATCACGAACTTCGAAACCTCGACGAAGTTCTCCGTCTTGATTCCCATGTTCACGCCGTGCAGGCACAGCAGCGACATCACGACGTCTTCCATCGGCACGTTGCCGGCGCGCTCGCCGAGCCCGGTGATCGTCGTCTGCGCTACGGACGCGCCTGCAGCCAATGCCGCAACCGTGTTCGCCACGCCGAGGCCGAAGTCCTGGTGACAGTGGATCTCCACCGGCTTCTTGAGTCGATCGATCACTTTCTTCACGACGTGTGACACCGCGTCGGGCGTGCAGACGCCCATCGTGTCCGCGATCGTCAGCGCGTCCATGTGCCCCTCTGTCGCGACCTGCTCGACGATGTCGAGGAAGCGATTGAGCTCGGTGCGCGTGGCGTCGATGGTGAAGAAGACCGTGTAGAGGCCGGCCGCCTTGGCGGCGAGCGTGGTCTCAATCGAGGCCTTCATCGCGCGCTCGACCGGCCAGCCGTAGCCGTACTTGATCATGTGGTCGCTGGCGGGGATCTCGATCACCACACCCGAGCAACCGCACGCCTTGATCACCTCGATCTCGGCCGGGATGCAGCGGGCGAAGCCGAAGATCTCGGCCTTCAGCCCCAGCGCGGCGATATCGGAGATTGCGGCCTTGTCCTGCGGCGAGACGGCGGGCATGCCGGCCTCGATGCGATGAATCCCCAGCGAGTCGAGCTTCTTTGCAATCGCGACCTTCTCCTCACGCCGGAAGACGACAGCGGTCTGCTGTTCACCGTCGCGGAGGGTGACGTCGTGAATCTTGAGGTTACTGCCAAAGGCCTGTTTCTGCCGGACTTCCGGGAGATACGACCATGGGCTGCTGAACCACTTGTCTGTTTTCCAAGGCTCTTGCATCTTTTAAACTCCCAATATTCAACTCCCAACCCCCAAACTGCCCCCCCGGTCCTTTGGGAGTTGGCGTCTTGGGCGTTGGGAGTTCGGCGCAACCGGTGATGTTACGATCTGACCTGTCACAAAGTAAAACGATGCCCTCTATCCGCTTCACTCTCAACGGGAAAGAGACGGTCGCCTCGTACGAGCCTGGCATGCACCTGCTGGAGGTGCTGCGGGAAGAGTGCGGCATCATCTCGGCGAAAAACGGATGCGCGCCGGAAGGCGCGTGCGGCTGCTGCCTCGTCACGATCGACGGCACGCCTGCCCTCTCCTGCCTCAGGAAGCCAGAGCAGATGGAAGGGCGCAGCGTCGTCACGCTCGAGGGGCTGCCCGAAGACGTGCGAAAGAGGATGGGCGACGCGTTCGTCCTCGAGGGCGGCGTTCAGTGCGGCTTCTGCATCCCGGGAATCGTCGTCCGTGCCGCATCGCTCATCGATCAAGGCAAGGCGTGCGATCGCGCCGCCGTTGCAAAGGCGCTCGACGGACACCTGTGCCGCTGTACGGGCTACGGCCGAATCCTCGACTCGATTCAGACGGCTGGCGAGGCCGCGGCGTCCGGAGACCGGAGCCCACGCACCGAGCCGCGACGAAACCAATACTTCGGCGAGCAGTTCGGGCTGACGAGAAACCCGGCGTTCACCAACGGAAACGGGAACGGGCACAAGAAATCGCACGGCGTCGGCAATTCAGTCTCGCGTCTGGGCGGCGCTGAACAGACCCTCGGCGAAAAACAGTTCGTGGACGATCTGCGCGTCCCGGGCATGCTTCACGGCGCGATGGTGCTGACAGAACATCCGCGCGCCCGGATCTTGAAGATTCACACCGAGGAAGCCGCTGCGATGCCGGGCGTCGAGCGGGTGTTCACTGCGGCCGATGTCCCCGGCTTCCGCGGACAGGGACTGAACGATCCCGATCAACCGATCTTCGTCGCCGAAGGCGAGCTGACCTGTTGTGTGGCGGATTTCCTGGCGATGGTCGTGGCAGACACGCAGTTCCACGCGCGTCAGGCTGCGGCGAAGGTTCGCATCGACTACGAGGTTCTTGAACCGATCACCGACGTGCTCGAAGCGTTGCAGCCCGGGGCACCGCTCATTCACCCGGAGGGTGTGTTCGCGCCGCGTCAATCGAACATCCTGCAGCCGACGACGGCATTTTCTCGCGGCGACGTTGACGCGGCACTGAAGGCCGCCGCTCACGTGATCGAGGCGACGTTCGACACACAGCCGATCGAGATCGCGTTCCTGGAGCCGGAAGCCTGTCTCGCGTTGCCACAAGGCAACGGGGTGAAGGTGATCACTGACAGTCAGGGATCGGTCTACGACCACCAGCAGATCGCGAAGATCCTGAAGCTCGATCCGAAAGAGGTCGAGATCGCGTTGCTCCCGAGCGGGGGCGCATTCGGCGCGAAGGAAGAGCTCTCGGTCCAGGGACAAACGGCCATGGCTGCGATGCTGCTCGGCCGCCCGGTGAAGACGGTGCTGACTCGAGAGCAGTCCACGCAGCATCACGTGAAGCGTCACGCGATGACCGTCAAGCTGACGATCGCCGCCGATGCCGATGGGCATCTGCTTGCGCTGCGGTCGCGCATCATCGCGGATGCCGGCGGGTACCACACGACAAGCGCCAAGTGTGCTCTGCGTGCGGCCTGTCACTCGTGCGGCGTGTATCGCATCCCGAACGTCGATGTGGACGCGAAAGCGGTCTACACCAACAACCCCAACGCCGGCGCCATGCGCGGCTTCGGGAGCAACCAGGCACAGTTCGCGATGGAAGGCATCATGGACATGCTGGCCGAGAAGGTCGGCGTGGACGGCTGGGACATTCGCGAGCGCAACATCCTCAATCCCGGTGACAAGCTCGGAACCGGTCAGGTGATGCGCGAGAGCGTGCGCGGTATCCGCGAGACGCTTCACGCAGTGAAGGACGTCTACAAAGGCGCGAAGTACAAGGGCATCGGCTGCGGCATCAAGAGCACCGGCCTCGGCAACGGCACGACTGAAGGCGGGCACATCAAGATTCGTGTACTTGAAGGCCCACGCCTCGAGATCCTGAACGGCTACACGGAGATGGGCCAGGGGATCTACACCGCGACAATGCAGGCGGTGAGCGAGGAGACACACTTATCCACCGACCTCATGACCGTCTCCTGGGACAAGGAGCTCGGCGAGAAGTGTGGCGAAACGTGGGCCTCGCGCGGCACGACCTTGAGCTGTGCAGCCGCGCAACAGGCGGCGCGGAAACTGATGGCGGACATGGACTCAGTGCCGATCACGATCGAGCCGCGAACCGCCGCTCTCGATGAGGCGTCGAGGCTTCGCCAGCTTCAGCATCTCGTCGGGCGGGAGTATGCAGGTGAGTACGTCTGCAACTTCACGACGAGACCTGGCACGCCGGAGTCCGTTCTGAACCCGACCACCCATCTGACGTTCAGCTACGCCGCGCAGGTCGTGCTGCTCGACGAGCAGGGCCGCCTGGAGCGAGTCGTCGTCGCCAACGACGTGGGGCGCGCCATCAATCCGCGCCTCTGCGCCGAGCAGATGGAAGGCGGCGTCCACATGGGATTGGGCTACGCGCTCTCCGAGAACTTCACGTCCACCAACGGCATTCCCGACGCGCTCGGCCTGCGCGACGTCGGCCTCGTCGCGGCCAAGCACATGCCCGACGTGGACATCATCCTGATCGAAGTGCCCGACGAAGTCGGTGGCTACGGCGCGAAGGGCGTCGGCGAGATCGGATGCGTCGCTACTGCTGGTGCTGTCGCAGGCGCGCTTCATTCGTACGACGGCGTCCGCCGCGTCAGACTGCCGATGGACGATGCGCCCGCGGCAGCGCCGCTCTTGCCCAAGAAGCGGCGCAAGGCAGTAGGCAGTAGGCAGTAGGCAGACAGCGTATGCGGGTCTTGCATTGAAGACCCGCCGCCAAAGGATCAGGCCCACCTAAGTTACACAGCCTCAGTGAATTGGCTCGAAACCTCGCCGAAACACCGGTGAGCTAAGCTGGCGATCACAGAGGTGACCCATGATCGAGACGATCGCCGTGGGAATCGCCGCAGCGGCCGTGGGAATCGCCGTCGTGAGCGTCCTGGTCCTCCTCTCTGGCACGTCGGCGCGCAACGCACCCCGTCGTGAGAATAGCTTCGGCGACTCTGGAGACGGCGGAGCCGCTGTGTGGTTCAACGCGGGCGGCGTAAGCAGCGACTGCGATTCAGGTAGCAGCAGCGACGCAGGCTGCGCCGACGGCGGCGGTGACGGAGGAGACTAGACGCACAGCTACGGCATACTTCCCGTGTGAGCAAAGCCCAGGCCTTCGCCGCGTCTGCGCTGCTTGTCGTCGCGCTCGGAGCCTTCATCCTCCGTATCTCGCGCGACATGCGCGACTTCGAAGTCCCGTACACCACCGCAGTACGAGCCGCCGCAGCGGCGCCGCTCTATCGCGCTGAAGACGAGCACTATCAGTTCAAGTACCTTCCCGCATTTGCGGTGCTCGCGATTCCGCTTGGCCTCATGCCATTGCCAGTCGCGAAAGGTGTGTGGTTCGTCGGCTCTGTCGCGCTGCTGATGGCGCTGATATCTCTCAGCGTGCGTCTGCTTCCGGAGCAACGAAAGCCCACGGCATGGCTCGTCGGCGCTGCGCTCATCGTGCTCGCGAAGTTCTACGCGCGTGAGCTCGACATGGGTCAGGTGAATCTGATTTTCGCCGTCGCTGCGACCGGCGCCTTTGTCGCGATGAAGGAAGGCCACGACCTGCTCGCCGCGCTGCTCCTCGTCCTGACGATTGCCATCAAGCCGTACGGCGTGCTGCTGCTTCCTGTGCTGCTCGTTCGTCGCCACAAGGCTGCGACGGTCGCTTCCGGAGTCGGGGTCCTGATGCTCTTCGCTCTGCCGATGCCGCTCTATGGCTGGTCGGGGACGATCGACTTGCACGAGAGCTGGTGGAAGACGGTCACGGAAACGACAGCGCCCAACCTGCTCAATCCCGACAACGTCTCGCTCGCCTCGATGTATGCGAAGTGGCTCGGCATCGGTGCGCTGTCGGCGACTCTAGCGGCGGCCTCTGCGCTCGTTCTGCTGATTGGCGTGGCGATGGTGTTTTTTCGGCGGCACTCGGTCTGGGCGCCAGAGGGGCTCGAGGGAAGCCTGCTGCTCCTGCTCATCCCTCTCCTGTCGCCACAGGGGTGGGACTACGTGCTGCTCATCGCGACGCCTGCGGTCATCTACCTTGCGAACTACCTCGCGGCCATGCCGCGTCCCATGCGCGCGCTGACGGTGGTCGCCGCGCTGACGATTGGATTGAGCCTCTTCGACCTCATGGGCCGTGCTGCCTACGCGGCGTTCATGGGCGCCGCGGTGATCAGCGTTGCATCGCTGGTGCTTGTTGGCGCGCTTGTTGCGCTGCGCGTGCGCGCTGCGGCGTAGCCACACTGGTAGGCAGTAGGCAGTAAGCGGTAGGCAGCTCAGACACTTGCAGGTTCATTGTTCGATCATGTCGCCTGGCATGAGCCTGGCACCTGGCCGACGCATGTCTGGAAAGAACTATCAAGATCTCATCGCATGGCAACGCGCGATGGAACTGGTCGAAACAGTCTATCGAGAGTCTGCCGCCATCAGTGTCGAGGAACGTTACGGCCTGACAGCCCAAATGCGGCGAGCGGCAGTGTCAATTCCTGCCAACATCGCCGAAGGGCAGGGCCGCCACACGGACGGCGAGTTTCTCAACCAACTCTCGGTTGCACATGGATCCGTGCGCGAATTGGAAACGCACGCGATGATCGCCGGACGCCTTGATTACCTCGCACCGAACGTCGTGACGAATATTCTCCATCGCACAGCCGACGTAGGACGGCTTGTCACCGCGCTCGCGAATGAGCTACGACGACGAAATGCTCGAAAGCAGTAGACCGTACGCGGTAGGCCGTAGCCGGTAGAAGGCGAATCGACAACGCGGGTTGACTGCCGTCCGCATACTGCCTACCGCCTACTTCCCTTGACTCCCCCGCCCGCTCCATGTACTCCTCTTCTGTTCTCTCACGTCACATCTCTCAGGAGCCAGAGCACACATGGGAGCAAATTTCGGAATCGCGGGACTCGACTGGCAGCAGCGCGTCAACTGGGACCGGCTGCGGAAGTATCGAACGGAGCGCGCGCGTGAGCGCATGAAGGCCGCCGGCCTCGGCGCCATGCTCTGCATGTACGACGAGAACGTCCGCTACATCACCGGCACGCTGACTCCCGGCTGGAACCGGCTGAAGCCCGGCCTTCGCTACGCGATCATCTGCGGTGACGATCCGCCAGTGCTCTTCGAGCAGGGCGACCTCGGCTACCAGATCGAGCGCCACTCGCCGTGGATTCCGAAGGAGAACGTGCGCTGGTCCTACGCGTGGATCAAGGGCGCGGCCGGCCCCGCGTCGCAGCAGCAGGTGAAGAAGTTCACGGCAGCGATCATCGCGGAGATGAAGAAGAGCGGCGTCGCCGGCCAGAAGCTCGGCGTCGACTTCATCGACATCAACATGATCCAGGCGTTCAAGGACGCCAACATCGAATGGACCGACGGCATGTCGGCCATGATGGAAGCGCGCGCCGTCAAGAGCGTTGACGAGCAGGAGTGCGCGCGCATCGTCGGCGCCATCGGCGACGCGGCGCACTGGGAAACGATGAAGTTCCTGCGCCCGGGCGTGACCGAGAACCAGGTCACCGCGCACATCATGCAGTTCCTCTACTCCATCCCCGGCATGGAAGACGTCGAGGACGTGATCGTCTCGAGCGGCCCGAACACCTGGCCGAACTGGCGCAACTTCTCCGACCGCATCATCCAGCCCGGCGACATCGTCTTCATGGACCTCGCGGCGCTGACGTGGAACGGCTACAAGTCGTGCTACTACCGCACCTACTGCGTGGGCAAGGAGCCGAGCCAGGAGCAGAAGGACATCTACGCCACAGCGCTCGACTGGCTCTACAACTCGATCAACGCGGTGAAGGCTGGCACGACGACGAGAGAGATCGCGTTGAAGTGGCCGTCGGCGAAAGAGGCGTGGGGCTACGCGGAAGAAGATCAGGCGGCAGCCAACCTGTGGGGACACGGGCTCGGCCTCGCGCAGTACGATCCGCCGGTCATCTCGCGCATCTGGTCGCTCGATCACCCGATCGAGATCAAGCCGGGAATGGTCTTCGCACTCGAAACGCAGCACGGAAAGATGTACCGCTGGGGCGTGCGCATCGAGGAGATGCTGATCGTTCACGATGATCGCATCGAGATCACCTCGAACTTCCCCGTGAAGCAGATCACCGTGGTCGATCCGATTCCGGGCTACGGGGACCATGTGAAATAGGGTCCCCGTGTTGTTCGAATTTCTCGGTTCTCACTTCTCGGTTCGTGTTCAGGTTCGAACGCGAACCGGGAACGAGGAACCGAACGTGAACACGAACTGAGAATCGAGAAGTGAGAATTTCGAACGACATCGCTCACCGCTTCCTCGTACCGTTAGACAGCGAGGAAGCAACGGATGCGACTCGCTTCGGGCCCAAAGCGGCAAACCTTGCCGCCCTTGGGCGCGCCGGACTGAGAATCCCCGACGGCTTCTGTCTCGACGCCGACGCCTATCGGCATCAAGTCACCTCAATCGGGATTGCCGACGATACGCGCGGCGTATTCGGCGCGGAGGATCCGCAACAGGCGCGGCAGCACGCGCTCAACGTGAAGCTCGGCCTGCTCGAGCGGGCGATCGATCCGGCAGTGCTCGAGCCGCTGCTGGCGTCATGGCGCGAGCTCGCCGATCGCACAGGCGCACTCACTGTCGTTCGTTCATCGGCACTCGTCGAAGATCGATTCGGCTCGAGCTTCGCTGGACAGTTTGAGAGCTACCTGGGCCTCGAAGAAGAATCGGAGTTCATCACTGCGGTTCGGTCGTGCTGGACAGCACTGTGGTCCACGCGTGCGCTGCGCTACATGGCCACGCACGATCTGGATCCAGCGGACACGGCGATGGCGGTGCTCGTGCAACCGCTCGTGCAGGCGCGCGCCGCCGGCGGCGGATTGAGTCAGACCGCTGAAGGCACGATGCTCGTCAACGCAACGCTGGGATTGGGCGCATCAATCGCGCAGGGTGAGGTCACTCCCGATCGGTTCGAGCTCGAACGTAGCGGCGCAGTGCGACACATCTCTCCCGGGCGAAAAGACCACGCGCTCAGTTGCGGCCACGGACGTGCCGCACCGGCAAATCGGGCCATCTCGGCCGCCCAGGCCGTGGAGCCGTGCCTCACGGCTGCGGAGGTTTCCCAACTCGCAGGCATGATGCTCAAGGCCGAAGACGTGCTCGGTCTGCCGGTCGAGATCGAATGGGCAGTGGACGATGAGGGGTTCACGATGCTGCAGGCGCGTCCGCTGCACCTGGAAGCGCCGCACGTGCCCGACGAAATCTGGATGCACCACCCGCGTCTGAGCGGCCACCCAGCAGGCATCGGCTGGGGCACGGGACGAGCCGTCGTGATCAACTGCGAGTGCGAGATTGCGCGTATCGCGCCTGGCGACGTCCTCGTCACGCGTGTCGCCGGACCTGCGCTCGCCCACATCCTCTCGCGCGTCTCCGGCGTCGTCACCGAACGTGGCGGCAGCACGTCGCACATGGCCTCGCTCGCGCGCGAGCGGGGAATTCCGATGGTGCTCGGCGTGGCGGACGCTACGCGGCGAATTCCCGACGGCGCGCAGGTCGCCGTGGACGGCGTTGCGGGTATCGTTCGCTGGGTTGGGTAGCGGGCTCGAGCCCCCGAATCCCGAATCCCGAACCCCGTTCTGCCTACTGCCTACTGCCTACTGCCTACTGCTAGCAGCGAGCTGCGCAGCAGCCTCGCTGTCTGCAGGATCCGGCGGGAACTTCGACGCGACATACGCGGCTATCGCAGCCATATCGTCTCGATCGAGCTTGTTGACGATGATCCGCATGAGATCAGTGCCGGCGCCCCGTCGCGTCCCCTGCTGGATGTCGAACAGCTGTCGCACGAGATAGCTCGGTGACCGTCCGGCGATCGGCGGCACTTCGCCAACTCCCAGCAGGTCCGGTCCGTGACATGCGGTGCAGGGCGTCGTCTTCCCTTGCACGATCTCGCCGTTGACGATCGACGCGCCGCCGAGCGTCACGAGGTGCTTGCCCTTCGCCAGGCTCCCCTCCGGAACGTAGGCAATGAATCCCGCTCGCGGGTTGCGATGCGTCTCGGATTGCTCTTCGTCCTCAGGCACTTCGATGATGCGGCCATCGATCGGCTCGGTCTTCGCTTCCTCCGTCGCGAGGAACAGATTGCCGACGATGCGCGTCTTCGGGACGAGACTGGTCTCGACAACCTTGACGCGCGGCGACCACGAGATCGCCGCGAAGTACTTCGCCGCTTCCGTGATCTCTTCCTCGGTCATCGCTTTGGCGAGGTCGATCATCGTGTTCGTGTTCGGCTTGCGCGGGTCCGCGCTGTGACGCAACCCGTCGCGGAAATCATGGAGTTGCTTGGCGAAGTACGCCGCCGGAAGCGCCGAGACAGGCGCATTCTCCGGGCGCCCGAGACCGTTCGGAAGATGGCAGAAGCCGCAGCCCCGTCGTCCTTCCTTCATCTTCGACGGCCCGTGCTTGATGATGTCGGGCATCGCGGGATGATCGCCGGGGTACCAGTCGACCACATTGCCGCCGTCGCGAATATCGACGAGAGAGAACGAGCCCGAGCTCCCGGATAACCGGCGAGGCCTGGTTTGCTCGTTGGCGTCCTCGTTAGGCCGCAAGTTGCGAGACGGCGCAGCCTGAGGCGATGCCTTGTCACCCGGCTTGGGCGAATCGGGGAAGCCATACGCCCAGAGCGGCTGTCGCGTGAAGTCCACGACGGCTGGCGCGGCAGGCGCGTTCACCGCAACCGCCGGAGCCGACGTCGCTGCCGGCGCTCCGCCCCGCACTCCCAGGTCGTAGATGCGCATCGCAATCGCTCCCGCCGCGAATGACAGGAAGCAGAGGCCCACCACGGTCAACCCTTGTCGCATGCGTACTCCTCGCTCGGCGCAGAAGCTTACAGCAGAACGGCCCCGGGTTATCCTGTCGGACGCCGAGGAGGTCCACGATGCGCCCTGCCCGACTGGTTCTCGTAGTGACGACAGTGGCTGCGCTCACGCTCGCGGGCGCCCTGTCGGCTCAACAGACGAAGCCGGCCAAGCCGATGCAGATCGAGAAGGTCAAGGACGGCCTCTACGTCATTCGCGGGCCGTTCAATCCGTGTGCGCCGAACGGCTGCGGCGGGGCCTACGGAGACGATGGCCTGTTGCACGAGGCAGGAGACGTGGCAGTCCGCGTTACGTCGGAAGGGCTGATCCTCGTTGACGACAAGTTTCAGAACAACGTGAGCGAGATCCTCGAGCACGTGAGAACCGTGAGCACACTGCCGGTCAAGTACCTGCTCAACACTCATCACCACACCGATCACGCCGGCGGCGACGCGATCTTCATCAACACGACAGAGATCATCGCGCACCGCAACGTCCGGGAGAACTTTCTCCGCAACAAGCAGCCGGGCGCGCCGCGAGTGACCTTCAACGATCAGGCGTCAGTCTTCCTCGGCGGCGTAGAAGTGCGCGCCTACTACTTCGGTCGTGGCCACACCAACGGCGACGCGGTGATCTACTTCCCGGATCTGAAAGTCATTCATTCGGGCGATTTGATCACCGAGGGCATGCCTGTGTTGGACTACAACAACGGCGCCAGCGCCGTCGAATGGGTCAAGGTGCTCGACGAGATCCTGAAGCTCGATTTCGACGTCGTGATCCCCGGGCACGGCGCGCTGTTGACCAAGGATCGCATCCGCTCCGACAGGCAGAAGCTCGTGACGATGAACCAGCGGATGGCAGCGCTCGCGCGAAAAGGCGTGCCGCTGGATCAAGTGTTTGCGCAATTGAAGCTGGCCGACCTCGGCTGGGACCACACCGTGAGCACCGAGGCATTCAAAGGTGGACTCAAGGGGTACTACGAGGAAATGAAGAGATGAAATCCATTCTGGCAGCCGTCATCGCGGTCGTGCTCGTGATGGGCATGATCCGCACCGAGGGGCAACAACTTCAGAAGGTCACCCTCAACTACCCGACGAGGAGCGGCGCGTCGTGGCCGCTGTTCATCGCCAAAGAGGGCGGCTACTACGAGAAGTACGGCCTCGATGCGACGCTCGTCTTCGCGGGTCATCCTGCCGGCATCGCGATGGTCGTCAGCGATCAGGCGCAGATGAGCAGCTACAACCTCGAGTCGGTGATGCAGGCGAGCTCGCGCGGCGATGCGCCATTCGCCGTCGTCGGCGCCTCGCTCAACAAGGCCTACTTCGCGTTGATGGCGCGGAAGGACGTCGCAAAGGTCACCGACCTGAAAGGCAAGACATTCGCGGTCAGCCAGATTGGCGATCCTCCGTACAACTACACGAGCGCGTTCCTTCGCACGTTTGGCATGACTCCGCGCGACGTGCAATGGATCGCTGCGGGCGCTGATGCGACAGGGCGCGCCGCCGCGCTGTCCGCCGGACGCGCGGACGCCACGCTCCTCACGCCTCCGGCGTACTTCAGGCTCGAAGAAGCCGGCTTCAAGAACCTCGGCAACCTCGCGGACCACGACGACATCTACGCGGCCACGACGTATCTGATGAAGAAGACGACGATCGCGGCGAGCCCCCGGCTGCCCGAACAGTTGATCCGCGCACACGCGGAGGCCATCAAGCGCTTCTACGACGACAAGGCCTTTGCGGTGAAGGCGTATCAGGCATACGACAAGCAGACGGACGCCGACGTCGGACGTCTCTATGATGGGTACGCAAAGGCGAATGTTCTCGAGCGCGTACCGTATGTGCTGGCGCCCGCTCTTCAGGCGGTGATCGATCAGCAGAGTGACGCCAAGCTAGTGGCGCAGATGAAGACGTTTGACTTCCGCACCGTCATCGACAACGGCATCGTCGCGAGGCTTGTGAAGGAAGGCTTCTTCGAGAAACTCTTTGGGCCCGGTGTGAGAGCCGAACAGGATCGCAAGGCGAAGGCAGCGTTCCGGTAAATGGGGTCGGGGGTCATTTAAAGTGGACAGTCAAATGGAAAAGATCGCGTGGGCCAAATGTCCTCTTTAAATGACCCCCGACCCCGTTATCGCGCCGACCAGGTCGGCAGCTTTCTTCGTCCCCAAGAGATCCTGGATGCCCGTAACAACCGGTCGTTGCCGCCTGAGCGGCTCCGCGAGTTCGAGGACCGACACATCCTGCGCGCGCTTCAGCGACAAAAAGATCTCGGCTTCAGGATCTTCACGGACGGCGAACTGCGTCGAAGTCAGTTCATGGGCGACTTCTATGAGTCCGTCGAGGGACTCGACAAGGACGGCTCGATCGCGCGTGCGTGGAAAAGTCAGTCGGCACAGGCCGCGGGCTCGGGCCTTGCGCTGCTGACCGGGATTGTCGTCGACAAGATCAAACAGACCAAGCGGCTCACGAAGTCCGAAGTCGACTTCCTGATTCAGCACAGCTCCGGCGACATCAAGATGACACTGCCGACGGCCAATCAGTTCCCCGCGATCGCGTATCGAAAAGGGCTCAGCGACAAAGCGTATCCGACCTATTCCGACTTTCTGTGGGACGTGGTGCCGATCATCAAGTCGGAGATCCAGGCAATCATCGATGACGGCGTGACCTACGTGCAGATCGATGCGCCGCGCTACAGCTACTACCTCGATCCGAAGTGGCGTGAATACATCAAGACAGAGATGGGCGTCTCCCCTGAAGTCGCTCTCGACGAGGCGATCCGCGTAGACAACGCCTGCCTGGCAGGCGCTCGACGCGACGGAGTGACGCTGGCCATTCACCTCTGTCGCGGTAACAGCCGAAGTCAGTGGTACGCCGAAGGTGGTTACGATCCAATCGCGGAGAAGCTGTTCAACGAGCTCGACGTGGACCTGTTTCTCCTGGAGTACGAGTCCGAGCGCGCGGGAACGTTCGAGCCGCTTCGTTTCGTTCCCGCCAGCAAGGGTGTCGTTCTCGGCCTGATCAGCAGCAAGGTGCCCCAGGTCGAGCCGCAGGACGCGCTTCTTCGTCGAATCGATGAAGCGAGCCGGTATGTGCCGCTCGACAATCTGGCCCTCAGCCCGCAGTGCGGCTTCGCCTCTTCGCTCGAAGGCAACCTGCTGACCGAAGACGAGCAATGGCAAAAGCTGCAGCTCGTCGTGGATACAGCGAGGAAAATCTGGGCTGACGCGTAGGAGCCGTCGTCTGGACTAGACTTACTGCGCTCCGTTTCTTTCATGACTATGGCTTCCTTCCACGTTACCGTTTCCGACTCCGTTTTCCCGAACCTCGACCCGGCACGCCAGGTGCTCGCCACGATTGGCGCCGAACTGCGCATGGCGGATACACCAACGCCGGAAGGCATCGTCGCCGCGGCAGCGGCCTCCGACGCGTTGCTCGTGACCTACGCCAAGATCACGGCGGACATGATCCGCAACATGCCGAAGTGTCGAGTCATCTCGCGGTTCGGCATCGGCGTGGACAACGTGGACATCGACGCTGCCACCGCCTCCAGCATCGTCGTCACCAAGGTGCCGGACTACTGCATCGATGAAGTGTCCGATCACGCGATGGCGCTGCTCTTGTCCATCGTGCGAAAGATCCCTTCGTCCAGTGCCCGCACACACGGCGGGCGGTGGGAGATGAAAGCGGTGGTGCCGATTCACCGCCTGCGCGGAAGCGTTCTCGGCCTGGCCGGCTTCGGCAGAATTCCGCAGCTCGTCGCCCCCAAGGCCCAGGCGTTCGGGATGAAAGTCATTGCCTACGATCCGTTCATTCCTGCCGACGTGTTCGCACGAGCGGGAGTTGAGCAGGTCGATCTTCCGAAGCTGCTGACCACGTCCGACTACGTCTCCGTTCACACGCCGCTCACGCCAGAGACGAAGACCCTCTTCAACCGCGACACGTTCGGTCAGATGAAGAAGGGCGCGTATATCGTGAACACCGCGCGCGGCCCGATCATCGACGAGGCCGCGCTCGCCGCGGCGCTCGACTCGGGACAGATCGCCGGCGCCGGTCTTGACGTGATGACGCAGGAGCCGCCACCGTCGTCGCCTCTCTTCGGACGCGACAACGTCATCATCACGCCGCACACGAGCTTCTACTCCGAGGAGTCGCTCGTGGAGCTGCAGGTGAAAGCGGCCCAGGAAGTCGTCGCCGTGCTCAGCGGCAAGTCGCCGCGCAATCCGGTCAACCCCGAGGCTCTCGCACACCGATGAAAGCGATGCTGTTAACCGCTCCCGGAGAACTGGTCCGGGACGATGTGACGCGGCCGGGGGCAGAGCAGGGCCAGTTGCTGGTGCGCGTGACGCACAGCGGAATCTGCGGGACGGACTACAAGATCTTCAACGGCGCGATCCCGGTGAAGTACCCACGCATCATGGGTCATGAGATGGCGGGCGAAGTCGTCGACGCCGGCGCGAGCGCACTGCGCGCAGGCGATCGCGTCATCGTCGATCCGCAGATCTATTGCCGCACCTGCTTTCACTGCCGCATCGGTCAGACTCACCTCTGCAAGAACGGCATGCTCATCGGGCGCGATCGTGACGGCGGCTTTGCCGAGTTCGTCACCGTTCCGGCCAGCCACGCCTTCCCGTTACCTGCATCGGTGGGGACGCAAGTCGCGCCGATGATCCAGGTCCTCACGACCTGCCTGCACGCGCAGCGTCAGATCGACATCTTCCCCGGCGAGTTCGTGGTCGTGTTGGGTCTCGGCGTGACGGGTCAGCTGCACGTGCAACTCGCCAAGGCGCGGGGCGCAACGGTCATCGGTGTCACGCGCAGCGCCGACAAGCGCGCGCTCGCCGAAACTCTTGGAGCGGACATCACGATACCGGGCGGCGACGATGCCGTGGCGAAAGTGCGCGACGTCACTGAGGGGCGTGGCGCGGACGTCATCATCGAAACAACGGGCGTCGTTCAGTCGCTCGCGTCAGCGATTCACATGGCACGGTCGGGCGGACGGTTGCTCATGTACGGAATCATCACGGCGAAGGAAGGCGCACTCCCCTTCTACGACCTGTATTTCAAGGAGCTCGCCCTCATCAACGCACGTGTCGCCAAGAGCGAGGACTACCCGGCCTCGATCGGTCTCGTCGAGCGGGGTCAGGTGAAGCTCGAGCCGCTCGTCAGCGACGTCAAACCGCTCGAGGAGCTGAAAGCGGCGATCGGCATGCTCGGCTCGGACAGCGGCGCGCGAATGAAGATCATCCTCGAACACGGAAACAACTGACCTGGAGGAACGCTATGAAGCGAGTGGCCACTGCGTTGTTCGTCATAGCCATGTCTGCGCCGGCGATTGCCTGGGCACAGGGCACCACGCCTCTTCCGATCGACCGGGCGACCGTATCCAAAGAGGTGGCGCAGCGGACGCTGATGAAGAACCAGATCAGCTCCACCGTCGCGAGACAGCTCGTCGATGCGTGCGTGGACTTCGCTCGTAATCAGCAGGGCGGGCCCGGCAACTACGCCATCTTCGTCCTCGCGCCCAACGGCGACATCGTCGATGCCCACGTGATGGACGGCGTGCTTCCGATCGGGGTCGAGACCGGCCTGCTCAAAGCGAAAACCGCGCTCTACGCGCGCACGCCGTCGAGCGCCGTCGCTCAGCGATTCAGCGACGTCGATGGCCGATTGATTCGCCTCGATCTCGGGAGGGAGTCAGGGCTGGCCTACTACTTCGTCGGCGGCGGTCTGCCGATCGTCGTCGAGAACAATCTGATCGGCGCCATGGGTGTCGGCGGCGGAAACATGGACGAGCAGTGCGCGTATCAGGCGCTGACCAAGGTGCTCGGCCCACAACCGCCCCTTCCAACACCAGCGGGCCGCGGAGCTCCCGGCGGTGGCGCACCACCAGCGGGAGGCGGTGCCGGACGACAGGGTGGTCGCGGGAATCAGTAACGCTTGACCTACTTCATCGTCCAGTCGCTCAACG
>Ga0315912_10002271_pt1 | contig 20939 bp, 16 predicted proteins | sample VfabasoilMG_FD_204469 | JGI IMG/M metagenome (GOLD analysis project Ga0315912, IMG submission 204469) | Garden soil microbial communities collected in Santa Monica, California, United States - V. faba soil | ecosystem: Environmental > Terrestrial > Soil > Garden | place: USA: California...
ACCAGATCGCCGAGTACAGCCCGAACTTCAAGGATCTGATCCTGCACGCCGAGATCCGCACGCCGAAGGAACTCGAGGCGGAGGTCGGGCTGACCGAGGGCAACATCTTCCAGGGCGAGCTGACGATGGACCAGCTGCTGTTCAACCGCCCGTTCCCCGGCTACGCGCAGTACCGCGGTCCGGTAAAGGGCATGTACATGTGCGGTTCCGGCACGCATCCCGGCGGCGGCGTGATGGCCGCGCCTGGCGCGAACGCCGCCCGCGAGATCCTCATGGATCTGCGCCGGCCGAACGTCGTGCCGAAGGACTCGAGCGATGAGTGATCGTTTCGATGCCGTGATCGTCGGCGCCGGGCACAACGGCCTGTGCTGCGCCGCCTATCTCGCGAAGAGCGGCCGCAAGGTGCTCGTGCTGGAGGCGGCCGATGCCGTCGGCGGCGCCGCCGTCACGCAGGAGTTCAGCCCCGGGTTCCGAGTGTCCGCCGGCGCGCACCTGCTGCACATGCTGGACCCGGGTGTCGCGGCGGATCTGAACCTGGCCGGGCACGGGCTCGAGCTCGCCGCTTCCGATCTCGAAACGATTGCGTTGTCTGCGGACGGCGCGCACCTGCGCCTGAACGGCCGTCGGCTGGACGGTGCCGGCATCTCGCAGGCGGAGCGCGCTACGTACACCGCGTTCATGGACAGGCTGGGCCGCTTCGCCGAAATATTGCAGGCCACCTACCTGCAGCGGCCACCGCGGCTGGTCGAGGGTGGCCTGGGTGACAACCTCGCGCTCGCGAAACTGGCGTGGCGCGTGCGCGGCCTGGGGCGCGATGACATGCGCGAACTGCTGCGCATCGGCGCCATCAATATCTATGACGTCCTGCAGGAGGAATTTTCGACCGGGCTCCTCAAGGGCGCGATCGCGTTCGACGCCGTGCTGGGCACGCACATGGGACCGCGCTCGCCGAACAGCGTGCTCACACTGCTGCACCGCCTGACCGGCCGGCTCGGCCGCGAAGGCAGCGGTCTGGCGTTGCCGAAGGGCGGCATGGGCGCGGTGACCGCCGCAATGGAGAAATCCGCGCGCCAGGCCGGGGCGGTCATCCGCACGTCCTGTGCCGTGAAGCAGATCCTGGTCGAGGGCGGTCGCACAACCGGTGTGTTGACCGCCGCCGGCGAAACGATCGGTGCGGACCTTGTCGTGTCGAACGCGGATCCGAAGACGACGTTCCTGTCGCTGGTGGGCGCGCGCAGCCTGGAAACCGCCTTCGTGCGCCGCATCCACAACATACGCATGCGCGGCAACGCGGCGAAGCTGCACCTCGCGCTGTCCCGGTTGCCGGAGTTCACGGGGCTCGGCGCGAACGACAGCGGCGCCAGGCTCGTGATCGCGCCGTCGCTCGATTACCTGGAACTCGCGTTCGATCAGGCGAAGTACGGCGAATTCTCCACCGCGCCCGCCATGGAGATTACGATTCCCACCGCCCACGATCCGGCGCTTGCGCCCGAAGGAAAGCACGTGCTCTCCGCGACCGTGCAATACGCGCCGCATGCGTTGCGCGCGGGCTGGGAGACGGGGCGCGACGCGTTCCGGGAGATCGCGATCGATTGCATCGCCGGCTTCGCGCCGGACATTCGTTCGGCAATACTGCACGCGGAATTGCTGACGCCGGCCGACATCCAGGCGCGCTTCCGCATGCACGGCGGCAACTGGCACCACGGCGAGTTCACGCTGGATCAATTCCTGATGCTGCGCCCGGTTCCCGGCGCGGCGCAGTACGCCTCCCCGGTTCACGGGCTCTACCTGTGCGGCGCCGGAGCGCATCCGGGCGGCGGCGTAATGGGATTGCCGGGGCGCAACGCGGCGCTGGAGATCCTGCGGAGGAGGGCGGCATGAGCGCACAACTCCGCGATCGACGTTATCTCGAGACGCCGTTCCATGCGCGCGTGGCGGCCGCTTGCGAAACGAACCAGTGGTACTCGTGGAAGCGCTACACGGCGGTGCAGTGCTTCACGACCGTGCAGCAGGAATATTTCGCGATCCGCAACGCATGCAGCGTGTTCGACATCACTCCGATCACCAAGTACCGGATCGAGGGACCGGACGGACTGGCCTACCTGAACCGGCTCGTGACGCGCGATCTCGGCAAGCTCAAGCCCGGGCGCGTGAGCTACGTCGCCTGGTGCAACGATCAGGGACACGTGCTCGACGACGGTACCGTGTTCAGCCTCGGCGACAACCGGTGGCGCCTGTGCTCGCAGGAACGGCACCTCGACTGGCTGCTGTGGTCGGCTGTGGGTTTCGACGTGCAGATCCGCGAGGAAACCGACGAGATCGCCGCCCTGTCGGTGCAGGGACCGACATCCTGCCGCGTGCTGAAGGCGATGGGCCTCGACGGCGTCGAGCGCCTCAAGCCCTTCGATCTCGGCGAATTCCAGGCAGGCGGAACCCGGATCCTGGTATCGCGCACCGGGTTCACGGGCGATCTGGGCTATGAGCTGTGGATGGATCCGTCAGCCGCGCTCACCGTCTGGGACAACCTGATGGCGGCGGGCGAAGCCTACGGCATCCGTCCGATCGGCTCGCATGCGCTCGACATCGCGCGCATCGAGGCGGGCTTCATCCAGGCCGGCGTCGACTTCGTCCCGGCCGAGCACGCCGTGCGGCCGGGTCGTGCACGTTCGCCGTTCGAGCTCGGGCTCGACTGGCTGGTGCACCTCGAAAAGTCGAACTTCAACGGCCGCCGTGCCCTGCTCGAGGAAAAGGCGCGGGGTTCGCGCCACCGCCTGGTGCGGCTGGACATCGAGGGCAACAAGCCGGCCCGCGACTCCTTTATCTATGATTCGCGGCGGCGGGTCGTGGGCACGGTGACTTCCGCGACCTGGTCGCCCAGCGCCAAGGCGAACATCGCGCTGGCCACGGTCAAGGCGCCGCGCGGCGGCCCGGGCGACCGCCTGTGGGCGGAAATCTATTACAACCGCGAACTGCAGTGGAACCGCGTGATGGCGGCGTGCCGCGTGGTCGAGGGCGCCTTCTTCGATCCGCCGCGGCGTCGCACGACGCCTCCTTCAGATTACTGACGGAACACGGACCGGCGGCAATCAATGCCGCCGCGGTTCATAATTTCAATATGGCGCACCGCCTCGACCCGCTGCTGAACCCTTCCTCGATCGCCGTGGTCGGTGCAACGCGGCGGCCGGGCGCGGTCGGCAACGTCGTGGTCCGCAACCTGCGGCGGGGCGGTTTCCGCGGCAACCTGTACGCGGTGAATCCCGGTTATCCGGAGGTGGAGGGCGTGCCGTGCTTCCCGTCGCTGGCCGATCTGCCGGAGCGGGTCGGGCAGGTCATCTTCACGGTCAGTGACGAGCGCATTGAGGCGGCGGTCGAGGATGCGCTCCGGCTCGGGGTCCGCAGCTTCGTCATCTATTCCTCCCTCGTGATTGGGAACGACGCCCGGCCGCCGCTCCGCGAGCGCCTGCGGCAACGCCTGCTGGAAGCGGGGGCCGTCGCCTGCGGCGGCAACGGCATGGGCTACTACAACTTCCGCGATCGGATCTGGGCCTGCGGTTTCGAGACCCGTGCGCATCGCGGCGACGGCAACATCACGCTCATCGCCCAGTCGGGCGCGGGCATGTCCGGGATCCTCGACGTCGACGCGCGTCTCAATTTCAATTTTGCCGTCTCGACCGGGCAGGAACTCACGGTGTCGGCCGAGGACTACCTGGACTGGGCGCTGGAACAGCCCGAGACAAGGGTCGTCGGCGTGTTTCTCGAGACGAGCCGCCATCCCGATCGGTTGATAGCCGCGTTCGAGAAGGCGCGCGAGCGGCGGATCCCGATCGTCGCGATCAAGGTCGGCCGCACCGCGCTGTCCGCGGAACTCGCGGTATCGCACTGCGGCGCGCTCGCAGGCATCGACGCGGTCTACGATGCCGTGTTCGACCGCCACGGTGTGCAGCGCGTGGCCGACATGGACGAACTCGCCACCGCGCTGATCATGTTCGCGCAGCCGCATCGCGTCGCCGCCGGCGGGCTCGTCTCGATCCACGATTCGGGCGGCGAGCGCCAGCTCCTGATCGATCTGGCCGAGCGGGCGCGGGTGCCGCTGGCCACGCTCGGCGAAGGAACGGTCCGCGAGCTCGAAGCGCTGCTCGATCCGGGATTGCCCCCGGTCAACCCGCTGGATGCGTGGAGCGCCGGCGGCGCGGAGTATCACCGCACCATGGAAGCCTGCTTCAGCACGCTGCTCCGCGATCCCGCGGCCGCGCTCGGCGCCGTCGTTCACGATCGATCCGTGGACGGCGCGATCTTTCCGACCTATGCCGGCTACCTGCGGGCGGGTCACGCTGCTTCCGGCAAGCCGGTGTTCCTCGTTTCGAACCGGCAGGGTACCGGAACCGATCCACTGGTCGGCGAACTGACGCGGGAGGGATTCCCGGTTCTCGACGGCGTCGGTGCGTTTCTGGCCGGCGCAGGCTGTCTGATCCGGCATCACGAATTTCAGTCGCGCCGCCCGAGCGAAGCCCCGCGGGCCGAACGTGCGGCGATCGCGCGCTGGCGGACGCGTCTCGAATCTGGTGCGCCGATTACGGAGGCCGAAACCATGACACTGCTCAATGCGTGCGGCCTACCCGCCGCCGCCGCCGTGCACGTGAACGGCGAAGCGGCGCTCGCGGCGCTGGCGGGCACGCTGGAATATCCCGTCGTGCTGAAGACCGCCAATCCTGACATCGCGCACAAGACCGACGCGGGCGGCGTCGTCCTGAACATCCGTTCGCGCGCCCAGCTCATGGACGCCTGGGCGGCGATGAATCGCACGCTGGGTCCGGCCGTCACTGTCGCGCCGATGATCGAATCGGCGGGCGTCGAGATGATCCTCGGCATGACGACGGATGAGCAGTTCGGCCCGGTGATATTGATGGGAATCGGCGGCATCCATGCGGAGGTGTTGCGCGACTTTGTGACGGTCCTGCCGCCGTTCGACGCGACGGAGGCCGCGCGCCAGCTCGACAGGTTGCGGCTGCGCCGCCTGCTCGACGGCGTCCGCGGCTCGCCCGCCTGCGATGTCGCGGCATTCTGTCGTGCCGCGGCGGCCTTCTCCGCGATCGCGATCGAGGTGGCCGACCTGGTCCGCGAGATCGACATCAATCCGGTCCGCGTGCTGCCTGAAGGGTGTGTCGCGCTGGATGCCTTGTTTGTCCCGGCAGCGCGCGCGCAGCCATCGACGGCACGGCGCTCGGCCTGAAGAATGCAAACGGCCGTGCAAGGGTTCGAAACCATTCTGTACCGCGTCGCGGGACCACTGGCGCGGGTCACGCTCAATCGGCCGGACAAGCTGAATGCCGTGAACGCGCCGATGATCGCGGAACTGCATCGCGCTCTCGATCTTGCCGAGTCCGACCCCGCCGTGCGCGTGTTGCTGCTCGACGGCGCGGGCAAGGCGTTTTCGGCCGGCTTCGATCTGAATACGGGAGCGGATGTTCCCGCGGACGACGTCGGCTATTGGCGCGCGGAACTGAAGCGCGATTTCGATCTCGTGATGCGTTTCTGGGACTGCCCGAAACCCGTCGTGGCCGCCGTGCACGGCTGGTGTCTCGGCAGCGCCATGGAGATGGCGATCGCCTGCGACGTCACGATCTCCGGCGATGGCTGTCGTTTTGGCGCGCCGGAGGTGAAATTCGGCAGCGGTATCGTCGCGCTGCTCCTGCCGTGGCTCATCGGCCCGAAGGCGGCGAAGGAACTGCTGCTGTCGGGCGACGATCGCGTGGCCGCGGATCGCGCGCTGCATCTCGGCCTGGTCAACCGCGTCGTGCCCGATGCACAACTGGCGGCGGAAGCCGAACGCGCCGCCCGCGCGATCGCCTGCAACGATCCGGTTGCCGTGCGCCTGACGAAGGCGGCGATCCGGCGCAGTCTCGACATCGCCGGTTTCAGGACGGCGCTGCTCGATGCGCTGGAAATCGACGTGCAGATCGAAACGACGAAAACGGACGAGTCCCGCGCGTTCGGCGAAGTGCTGCGCCGCGACGGCGTCAAGGCCGCGCTGGCCTGGCGGGCGCGGACCTTCGGCGCATGAATACTTCCCGCACGGCGCGTCGCCGCGGGGCGATCGGCTATACTGCGCGCCTGCGGTTCACGCCGCCTTCATTTCGTAACGCCAAGTACGAGCCGATCCCATGAGAAAGAAAATGCCAGACCAGGCCGGCATGGCCGAACTCGAGTCGCTGTTCAAGGCGGCGCCCGAAGTGCGCACGCTCGAAGTGCTGATCCCCGATCTGAACGGCATCCTGCGCGGCAAGCGCATCACGCGCGAGGAAGCCGTGGAACTCTTCGAGTCGGGGATCAAGACTTGCGGTTCCACGCCGCTCATGAGCTGCAAGGGCGAGACGATTCCCGAGCTCGGTCTCGGCACGATCGACGGCGACCCGGACATGATGATCCTGCCGGTCAAGGAAACCGCCGTGCCGGTGCCGTGGCTGGACGCGCGTGTCGGCCAGTTCATGGTCGGCATGTTCCGCGTGAACGGCGAACCCAGCCTCTACGATCCGCGGAACGCCGTGCGCCGCGTCATGCAGGTGCTGGCCGACTCCGGCCTGCGCGCCGTGGTCGCCACGGAACTCGAGTTCTACCTGCTGGCCGATTCCCACGAGCCCGAGCCGCGGCCGCTGTACCCGCGCGTCCCGGGCACCTCGCTGAAGCAGGACGGGTTGCAGTACGCGATGATGGAGGATCTCTGGGACCACCACGCGTTCCTCGAGGACGTGAACGAGACATGCAGGGCGCAGCGCCTGCCCGCAACGACCGCGCACTCCGAGTTCGCGCCGGGCCAGTTCGAGATCAACCTGCACCACGTCGATGATCCGGTGACGGCCTGCGACCACGCGGTGCTGCTGAAGCGCGCCATCAAGGGCGTCGCCCGCAAGCACGGTTTCGCCGCCACCTTCATGGCGAAGCCCTTCGCCGAGTACGCCGGCAGCGGGCTGCACATCCACATCAGCATCTACGATTCCAAGGGGCGCAACGTATTCGCCGACCCGGCTTCATCGTCCGTGCCGCCGATCTCGGAAACCATGCGGCACGCCATCGGCGGACTGGAGGAAACCATGGCCGACTGCATGGCCATGTTCTGTCCGAACGCAAATTCCTACCGCCGGCTGCGGGCGCGAAACTTCGTGCCGCTCAAGCCGAACTGGGGCTACAACCATCGGAGTGTGTCGCTGCGCATCCCGGTCAGCGACGCGCGCAACCTGCGCATCGAACACCGCGTGGCCGGCGCCGACGCGAATCCCTACCTGGTCGTCGCCTCTGTGCTGCTCGGCATCCACCACGGCATCCAGAACCGGTGCGAACCGGACAAGATGGTCGAAGAGGGGACGTTCCTGCGCGACGACACGGTAACGCTGCCGACGCGCTGGAACAGCGCACTGGAACTGTTCGATCGGAGCGCGACGCTGAAGCGGTACCTGGACGCCGAGTTCTGCCGCATCTACAGCGTCTGCCGGCACAGCGAGGCCGAGCAGTTCCACTCGCAGATCACGAACCGCGACTACGAGTGGTACCTGCGCGCGGTGTGAAGGTCGCGCGCGGGCTGCGGTTCAGCCCGCTGCCATCTCCAGGTTGACCCTGGCCGCGGTGCCCGGGACCGGCGCGTGTTCGAGTCGCGCGACGGGAATGCGCTCCCGCACCCAGTCCTGGAAATGCCGCACCAGGATCTCCTTGTCCGACAGGATCCCGCGCCCGTAGGCGCTGGTCGACAAGCCCTTCTGCACTTCCGAAGTGAGCAGGTTGTCCTCGTCCTGCACGCGCAGGTTGATGCGGTCGCTCAACCAGCGCGCGGCCCGCGTTTCCCGGTCCGCGTCCGGCAGCGCGTAGCAGCGGCCGCGCAGCAGCATCTTGCCCGGCGCCAGCGGCACCATCTGCATGAAGTCCATCTTCTCCGGGAACAGGTCGAAATAGGTATTTGGGAACAGGCCGAAATAGGTCCAGCGGCGCTGCAATTCGGCCGGCAGGTGCGCCGGGCGCGGTGCCAGCTTGTGGTAGCGCTGCACGCTCCAGTTCTTCATCGGCTCGTCCCGCATGCGGTGGCTCAGCCGGACCACGCCGCCCGGAAGCGGGTTGCGGTCGTAGTCCCCCTCCATCAGCGCGGACAATCCCTTGTGGCCGGTGGGGAAGTGATAGTCCTCCACGTAGTTCTCGACGGCGTTCTTCCAGTCGACTTCGATGACCTCCTCCCAGAAGCCGCCGTCCGCGGTCGCCCAGCGATCCTCGGGCACCATGTCCTGCGTGCGGTACTTCGAAAATTCCTTGATGACCGGCGCGAACTGCTCGGCGACGCTCTGTCCGCCGGGGCGGAAACGCAGGAACACGAAGCCGAACATGGCCTCGCACTCGAGTTCCTTCAGGCCGAACTGCCCGCGATCATGCGCGCGGAAGGTTTCCGGTGCACTGACGCCGATGCGACGGCCGTCGAGGGCAAAGGTCCAGCCGTGGTAGGGGCAGGTCAGACGCCCGCTGCAACTGCCCTGCGAGCCCTGCACCAGCGAGTGCGCGCGGTGCGGACACACGTTGTGAAACGCGCGGATGGTGCCATCGCGGTCGCGGATGACGAAGGCCCGCTCCTTCATCAGCTCGAAGCTGACGAAGGAGCCGGTCTTCGGCAGATCGCTGACGTGGCAGACGATCTGCCAAGACGGCATGAACAGTTTCTCTTTCTCAAGCGCGAAGAATTCCTCGCTGCGGTAGACCCACGCAGGCAGCGTGTAGACCAGTCCGTCCGCAGTCTTCGGCGTCGCGCTCGCGGCTTGTGCCGGCAGACCCGGCATGTCGTAGGCCCAGGGGAACACGCTGGCGAGATAGGCACGGCAGCGGCCGGCCGCCACGGTCCGATCGTAGGCGTCGCCCTCGAACAGGATCTCCTGCCAGATCTGGTCGATGAGCCCGACCAGTCCGTAGGCAATGGCCTCAGCGTCGGGCAGCGTGCGGGTAGCGAGGATCTCGCGGCAGAGCTTCAGAACGGTCTCGTAGTACCTGGAATCCCGTTCCTGGCAGATCGCCTGGTAATCCTTGCGCGCGCCCGCTTCCGCCATGAACGCGTACCAGACTGCGACCTTGGCCGGATCGGAAATCGAAGGATCCAGGTGCACGTCGACCAGCGCCTGCAACCGGCGTCGCGGCTCGGCACCCATGGAGTCGACCGCGCGCACGAGTGCCTGCTCGAATTCCTCCGCCAGTTGGCGCAGGGTGGTCAGCAGCAGGGTTTCCTTGCTGGAGAAGTGAAAGCTCACCGTGCCCGCGGTCTGGCCCGCGAGTTCGGCGACCTTGGCTAGCGTCAGGTTCGACAGACCGTGCACGGCGATCGCGCGGATCGTGGCGTGAATGAGAAGACGCTTGCGCTCGTCCTGCAAGGCCTGGCTGATGTGGCTCTGCGGCTGGGCCATGGCTCCCCCTTTCTCTATAAAGTCTATATAATACAGTCAATTAGACGGGTATTCAACAGCCATTCAATTAATTGAATGATCGTTTAAGTCCTTCAAATGACAGGCAATTGGGGAATTCACGATGAGCGGACGTGAGGCAAGCCGGTCGTACTACGCCGCCACGGCCAACTGGCTGCCGGCGTTCCCGGTGCTGGCCGGCGACGTCGAGGCGGATGTCGCCATCGTCGGCGGGGGCTACACGGGCATCAACGCGGCGATCGAACTGTCCGGTCGCGGATTCAGCGTGGCGGTCGTGGAAGCTCGCCATGTCGGCTGGGGTTGCAGCGGCCGCAACGGCGGGCAGGTGATCGGCGGCATCACCGCCTATGAACGCCTGCTGCGCCAGTTCAGCCGCGACGACGCGCGGATCCTGTGGCAGGCGGGCGTCGACGGACTCGACATCGTCTATGACAGGGTGCGGCATTTCGAGATCGACTGCGATCTGAAGATGGGCTACTTCGACGCTGCCTGGAACGATCGCCAGATGCGCGGCCTGCTGCAGCACCACGAAACGCAGCACGCGCTCGGCTACCCGCACGCGCTGCACGTCATCGGGCCGGAGCGCCTGGCGAGCGTGATCGGCACGGATGCCTACGTGGGCGGCGTCATCGACGCGGGCAGCGGTCACGTGCATCCGCTGAACCTGTGCCTGGGCGAAGCCGCCGCTGCCGCCGCGATGGGCGTCCGGATTTTCGAGCAATCGCCCGTGATCGGATTGAAGACCGGCGCCGTGCCCGAGGTGCGCACTGCCGCAGGGGTCATCCGCGCGAAACACGTGGTACTCGCCGGGAACGCCTACCTGGAAGGGGTCGCGAGCCGCCTGCGGCAGTACTTCCTGCCGGTCGGCAGCTACCTGATCGCCACCGAGCCGCTGTCGCCGCGGCTCGCCGCGGAGGTGCTGCCCATGGACTGCGCGGTCTGCGATCAGAACACGCTGCTCGATTACTTCCGGCTGTCCGCGGATCGACGGCTGGTATTCGGGGGCCGCTGCAATCACACCGGGCGCGAACCGCGCGACATCAAGGGGACGCTGCTGCCGCGCCTGCTGAAGGTGTTCCGGCAGTTGCGCGGCGTGCGGGTGGATTACGAATGGGGCGGCACGGTGGCATTTGCGCCGAAGCGCGTTCCGCAACTCGGCCGGTTGAGCGGCAACGTGCTTTACGCCCAGGGCTACTCCGGCCACGGCATCGTGGCCTCGCACGTCGCGGGCCGGCTGCTGGCCGAGGCGATCACGGGACAGGCCGGCGGTTTCGACCTCCTGTCGAAGATCCGGCACTGGCGGTTCCCCGGCGGAAAGTGGTTCGCGACGCCGGCGCTCGCGTTAGGAATGACTTACTACCGTCTACGCGACCTCCTTTAGCCACCTTTGGTAAAGGCACCGGGCCAGTGCCTGGCTGCGGGGATAGTTGGTGTCGAGTCCCTCGATGACCTGCTCCGCGGTCTGCACCGAGGCGCCGGGGGCGGGGATGAGTTCGCGCAGGTCGTCGGTCCAGTGGCGGATCGTGGGTTCGTCCAGTTCCACATGAAACTGCATGCCCAGCATCGGGCCGATCACGAAGGCCTGCTGCCGGCAGTGATCGCCCTCGAGCAGCGGCGCGGCGCCCGGCGGCAGCGAGAACCGTTCGTTGTGCCACTGCATCGCGGTGAATTCAAAGCCATGTCCGCCGAGCCAGTCGTCGGCAGAGGGTCCCGCCACCGGGCGCAGCGCCTGCCAGCCGAATTCCACGGGTGCCTGCGCCGTCACCTGTCCGCCGAGGGCCTTGCTGATCACCTGTCCGCCGAGGCAATGGCCGATCACCGGCAGCCCTTCCGCCGCGGCCGTGCGCACCAGCTCGAGTTCGGCGTGCATCCAGGGATCGGGATCGTTGGCGCTCTGCGTTCCACCGCACAGGCAGACGCCGGAGAAGGCGCCGAGTGCGCGTCCGGTGGGCACGGGTGCGCCGCGGTCGGGCCGGCGAATTTCGAACGGCACGTCGTGGTCGCGGAGAAACTCCGCGAACAGTCCCGGCCCGCCCCGATCGATGTGCTGGAGGATCAGGACGGGCTTCACGCGATCACGGCGCTGCGAGTTTCTCGAATCCGCCGGCCACGGGGCGTCCCGCGAGCAGGGTCAGCAGTACCTTCGCGTCGGAGATCTGCGTCGGTTCGATCTTGAACAGGTTGCGGTCGAGCACGATCAGGTCGGCGAGCTTGCCCGCCTCGATCGTGCCGGTGCGATCATCGAGATGGTTCACGTACGCCGCGCCGATGGTATAGGCGGCAATCGCGTCGGCAAGGCCGATGCGCTCATCCGGCAGGAAGGGTTCCGTCGTCTCGCCCTGCGGGCCCATGCGGGTGACGGCGACTTCGATGCCTTCCAGCGGATTCACCGAGGATACCGACCAGTCGGAACCGAAGGCGAGTCGCGCGCCGGTTTTCAGCACGCTGTGTATCGGGTAAATCCACGGCGTGCGCGCGGCTCCCACGCGCGGCAGCGTCAGTTCGACGATGTACGGATCGGCAAAGGCCCACAACGGCTGGAAGTCGGCCGTCACGCCCAGCTTCGCGAAGCGCGGCTGGTCGTCGGGGTGGATCAGTTCGATGTGGGCAATGTGGTGGCGGTTGTCGTTGGGGCCGTTGGCCGCGCGCGCCTGTTCAAAGGCGTCCAGCGCGGCGCGGATCGCCGCGTCGCCGATCGCGTGGATGTGGACCTGGAAGCCGGCCGCATCCATCTTCGCGACGGCATCGTTGAGTACGGCCGCCGGCACCTGGATATCGCTTTTGTACCCGGGCTTGTCGGAGTAGTCGTCGATCAGCGCGGAGGTCTGCGCCTCGATCACGCCGTCGAGGAAGATCTTCACCGTGCCCGCGTTGATGTTCCCGGCCGTGAACTCCTTGCGCGCGGCGACGAGGTCGTCGATCTGTTCGACGCCCCGTTCGCTGTCCCAGAGCAGCGACAGCACCACGTGCGTCGTGAGGCCGCCGGCCTGGTCGAGTTGCCGGTAGGTTTGCAGCGCCCGGAAGGGGTCCTCGCCGACCTTGACCGCGGCGTCCTGCCAGGCGGTGATGCCGAGGCCGTTCATCAGTTCCACGGAGTAGCGCAGCGAGCGCTCGAGCAGTTCATCGCTGAGCGGCGGCGCGAGATCCATCACCAGGCTCATCGCCGATTCCTGCAGCGACCCGACCGGCTCGCCGGTCTTCGGATCCCGATCGATGCGGCCGTTCACCGGGTCCGGCGTATCGCGCGTAATGCCCGCCGCGGCAAGCGCCTTCGAATTCACCCACAGCGTGTGGCCGTCGGTCGAGGTCAGGGCCACCGGTCGATCCGGCACGGCCGCGTCGAGCAGCGCCTTGTCCGGTATGCCCTGCGGGAACGCCGAGAGCAGCCAGCCGGCGCCGACGATCCACGGGGCTTGCGGATCCCGCTTCGCGCAGTCCGCGACGGCGGCCGCGTATTTCTCCGGCGCATCCAGTCCATACACGGGGCACTGCTGGAAGTCGACGCCGGAAGTCAGCGGGTGCACGTGTGCGTCCTGGAAGCCGGGCGCGAGCATGCGCCCGCCCAGATCCACGACGCGCGTATCCGGTCCCGTCCACGCAGCCGCGCCGGCGTCGTCGCCGACGTAACGGATGAGGCCGTCCTGGATCGCGACCGCCGTGGCCCATTCGCCTCCCGGTACGACCGTGTACACGGCGCCGTTCGTGAAGACGAGTTCCGCCGTATCGGTCTTCGGCGTGGTCGCGGCCGGCGCCGCGGTGTCGGGCGGTTTCCCACCGCAACCGGACAGCACGGCGAGACAGACGGTCAGGGCAATAATGCGCAGCGGGTCGTGATGCATGGCGCGGTGATGATCCGGGAATGGGTCGAGGCCACAGTGTAGCCGCGCCGGGTCCGGAGCGTCGAGTTCCGCGGGCATCGCGCGTTGTCGCCATGCGATACTGAAGCGATGAAGGAATCCGGAAACACCGCGGAAGCGGCGCTGATCTTCGGCACCGGCCCCGGACTCGGCCTGGCGCTCGCGCGCTGCTGCGCGCACGCCGGAATGCCCGTGGCGATCATCGCGCGTTCGGGCGCGCGTACGGTGGAATGGGCGAAGGAACTTTCGACGCAGGTCGTGAAGGTGCGCGGTTACGCCTGCGACGTCACGTGCGAGGAAGAGGTCGCCGACGTGGTCGCGCGGGCGCGCGCCGATCTCGGCCGCATCGGGCTCGTCGTGTACAACGCCGGTGTCTACCGGCCGGGGAAGGTCACCGAGATCACTGCCGAGGACTTCGAGCGCTGCTGGCGCGTCGGCTGTTTCGGCGGGTTCCTCGTCGGACGCACGGCCGCCAACGCCATGCTGGCGGACGGTGGTGGCACGATCATCTTCACCGGGGCCACCGCCTCGCTGCGCGGCGGCGCCGGTTTCGCGAACCTCGCCGTCGGCAAGTTCGGCCTGCGCGCGCTGGCGCAGAGCATGGCGCGCGAACTCGGTCCGCGCGGCGTGCACGTGGCGCACGTGATCGTGGACGGGCAGATCGCCGGCGACGACGCGGCTGACGCAAAGCTGGATCCCGATGCGATCGCGTCGAATTACCTGCTGCTGCACCGCCAGCACCGCAGCGCCTGGACGCAGGAACTCGACCTGCGCCCATGGGTCGAGAAATTCTGACGGAGCGGGGCGCGTGGAACGCGAGTCCCTGGAATACGACGTGGTCGTCATCGGCGCCGGACCCGCCGGGCTCGCCGCCGCGATCCGCCTGCGGCAACTGGCGGCAGCGGCGGACAAGCCGTGCAGCGTGTGCGTGCTCGAAAAGGGTTCCGAGATCGGCGCGCACATTCTCTCCGGCGCGGTCATCGAAACCCGCGCCCTCGACGAACTGATCCCCGACTGGCGCGCGTGCGGCGCGCCGCTGGATACGCCGGTTGCCGAAGACGAGTTCCACTTTCTCCGCGGCGCGGCGGCCGGGATCCGCGTTCCGGCGGCGCTGGTCCCGGCGCCGATGCACAACGTGGGGAATTACGTGGTCAGCCTGGGCAGCCTGTGCCGCTGGCTCGCGGCGCAGGCGGAAGCGCTGGGCGTGGAAATTTTCCCCGGATTCGCCGCCGCGGATGTCCTGTTCGGCGCGGACGGCGCCGTGCAGGGCGTGATCACCGGCGACATGGGCATAGGCGCCGACGGCAGCCACAAGGACGGCTTCGCGCCCGGGATGGAACTCCGCGCGAAGACGACGATCTTCGCGGAGGGCAGCCGCGGACATCTCGGGCGAAAACTGATCGAACGCTTCGGGCTCGCGGCAGGGTGCGATCCGCAGCACTACGGCCTCGGCATCAAGGAACTCTGGGAGGTTCCGGCGGATCGACATCGGCCCGGGCGCGTTCTGCACGGGGCGGGCTGGCCGCTGCGCGGCGGCGCGTCCGGCGGCTTCTTCCTGTACCACGGCGCCGGCTCGCAGGTTGCCGTCGGCCTGATCGTCGATCTGAATTATTCCAATCCCTGGCTGAGCCCGTTCGAGGAATTCCAGCGCCTGAAGCACCACCCGCTGCTGGAAAGCCAGCTCGCGGGCGGCCGTCGCGTGGCCTACGGCGCGCGCGCCATCACCAAGGGCGGCTTCAATTCCCTGCCGCGGATGTCGATGCCGGGGGCGCTGCTGGTCGGTTGCGACGCGGGCACGCTCAACTTCTCGAAGATCAAGGGCACGCACACGGCGATGAAGTCCGGGATGATCGCCGCCGAGACGATCATGGATGCCGTCACGGCCGGCCGCGCAGTGGAACCGGGCGCGTTCGATACGCGCTTCCGCGATTCGTGGGCGGGCCGCGAACTGGAACGGGCGCGGAACTTCGGTCCTGCCCTGCACCGGCTGGGTCTCTGGGCCGGCGCCGCCTTCAATTTCATCGACCAGTCGCTGTGCCGCGGCCGCCTGCCGCTGACGCTGCACGATCGGCGCCCGGATCACGAATGCCTGAAACCCGCCGCGGAGTGCGCGCCGATCGAATACCCGAAGGCGGACGGCCGACTCAGTTTCGATCGCCTGTCCTCCGTGTTCGTGTCCAACACGAACCACGCCGAGGATCAGCCGTGCCACCTGACGCTGCGTGATGCAACGGTGCCGGTCAGCCTCAATCTCGCGCGCTACGGCGGGCCGGAGCAGCGCTATTGCCCGGCGGGCGTCTACGAGTTCGTGGAGGAAGGGGGCGCGGCGCGCCTGCAGATCAACGCGCAGAACTGCGTGCACTGCAAGACCTGCGACATCAAGGATCCGTCGCAGAACATCGTGTGGGTGACGCCGGAAGGCGGCGGCGGGCCGAACTATCCCGGCATGTAGCCGCCCCTCAGGCGCGACGGACGCGGATCAATCCTTCCTGCGCCGTGGACGCGATCAGCGCGCCACGTTCGTCGAAGATGCTGCCGCGCGCAAACCCGCGCGCGTTGGACGTCGACACCGCTTCGTACTCGAACAACAGCCACTCGTCCATGCGGAACGGGCGGTGGAACCACATCGCGTGGTCGATGCTCGCCATCTGCAGCTGCTCCAGAGATACGGAGCCGGCGTGCGGCCGCAACGCCGTGGACAGCAGCCCGTAGTCCGAGACGTAGGCGAGGATGGCGCGGTGCAGATCGGCGTCATCGGGCAGCCGGTCGACCGCCCTGATCCAGAACCGGTGCCGGGTTGCGGGCACTGGTTGTGATCCGGAATCGTCATGCGGGAACCGGATGTCGAATGGCGCTGCCAGCGCTACCAGCCTCCGGAATTTCGGCGGCGCCGACCGGAGCTCGTCCGCGCTCCGCAGGCTCACGTTCGCGAGTTGCGCGGCAGAGGGCGCATCCGGCATCGGCACCTGGAATTCGATCCCCGATTCGGGATGCTGGAAGGAGGCGGACAGCGTGAAGATCGGCCGATCATGCTGGATCGCCACGACGCGGCGCGCCGAGAAGCTCTTCCCGTCCCTGCTGCGATCGACTTCGTAGTCGATCGGCGAGTTGAAGTCCCCGCGGCGCAGGAAATAGGCGTGCAACGAGTGGATGATCCGGCTGTCCACGGTGTACTGGGCGGCGCGCAGCGCCTGTCCCAGCACCTGTCCGCCGTAGACCTGTTCCGTGCCGATGTCCTTGCTCGGGCCCCGGAAACGATCCGCGTCGAGGCGTTCCAGCGCGAGGTGATCGACGAGTTCCTGCAGGATCGGATTCATGATGCACGCCGGGGAGCGGTCGCGGCGCATGGTATCATACCGGCCCTTTCGCGCGTCGCCGCGATCGGTTTTCCGGATCATCGTTCCTCATGCGCATTGCAATCATCGGCGCGGGCCTCATCGGCGTGAGCACCGCGTACTTTCTCGGCAAGTCCGGGCACACCGTCGTCGTTCTCGATCGGCGCGAGGGGCCGGGGCTGGAAACGAGCTTCGCCAACGGCGGCATGATCACGCCCAGCCAGGCGGATCCATGGAATGCACCCGGGATTGCGCTGAAACTGCTGCGGTGGCTGGGCCGCGAGGACGCGCCCGTGTTGCTGCGCGCGCGCAGCCTGCCGTCGATGTTGCGCTGGGGCCTCGCATTCCTGCGCAACTCCTCGCGGCCTCGGTTCCGCGCCAACCTGCGGAAGAACGTGCGTCTCGCGGCCTACAGCCTGGACGTCCTGCGCGGACTGCGCCGCGATGCCGGCCTGCATTACGACGAAGCGGCGAACGGCACGATGAAATTCTTCCGCGATCCGCGTTCCCTGCGCGAATCGCAGTGGCTGACGCGCGAATTGCGGGACGCGGGCGTCAGCTGCGAAGTACTGGACGCCGCCGGTGTGATTGCGCGCGAGCCTGCGCTGGAGGCTGTCGCGGCGGAGGTCGCCGGCGGCCTGTTCTTCCCCGACGATGAATCCGGCGACGCCCATGCCTATTGCGGGAACCTCGCGCGCCTCGCCGCCGGCGCCGGCGTGGAGTTCCGCTACGGCGTCGGCGTCGAGACAATCCGAACCGGAGGAGCACGCATCGAAGTCGTGTCGACGTCCGCGGGTGAGGTCCATGCGGATTGCTGGGTCATGGCGGCCGGCAGCTACAGTCCGCAACTGGCGCGCCTCGCCGGTATCGGGATCCCGGTGCAGCCGGTGAAGGGTTACTCGCTGACTCTGGATCTCGCCGGCTGGCACCGGCCGCCGGTCGTTCCGCTCGTGGACGATGACCTGCACGTCGCCGCCACGCCGCTCGCCGGGCGCCTGCGGATCGCCGGCACCGCGGAATTCACGGGCCATGATCTGAATCTCAAGCCGGAGCGGACGCGTCCGCTGCTGCAATTCGCCTCGAAACTCTTTCCGCGCGAGCGCATCGACACAGCGCGCGCGCAGTACTGGACAGGACTGCGGCCTTACTCCTGCGACGGGGTGCCGATCCTCGGTGCGACGCGGCTCGAAAACCTGTTCCTCAATACGGGGCACGGCCATCTCGGCTGGTCGATGGCCGCGGGTTCCGGGAAACTGCTGGCCGACCTGATCAGCGGCGCCGTCCCCGCACTGGAACTCGCGTCCTACGGCCTGGACCGCTTCGGTGCCTGAGCGTCACTCCCACTCCAGTTCGGTGAATGCCCGCGTGACGTTACGGCGGTGGGTCTCTTCGAACAGCAGCCACTTGTCCTGCTCGTCCCAGCCGACGCTGTCGAGCGCGTCCTCGATGAATTGTCCGGCAGCGATGGCGTCCTTCACGTCGGTCAGCAGGCGTTCGAGGTAGCGGCGCTGATCGGCGACAGCTTCCGGCCAGGGCGCACTCGCCGGGCCGTGCCCGGGAACCACCCTGCCGGCGGGAATCGCCTCGAGTTCCGGGAGCACTTTCAGCCAGCCGCGAAGGCTGCCGTCGAGGATCGGCAGCCGTTCCATGAACAGCAGGTCGCCGGCGAACAGAGTGCGCGTGCGCACGTCATACACGGACAGGTCGGTGGCCGTGTGGGCCGGGGGATGTGCCTGCAGTTCGATCACGCGATTGCCCAGGTCGAGCTGCATCCGGCCGTCCACGCCAATGGTGGGCCCGACGACCGAAGTGGCGTCGGGCGCATCGCCCAGGTCCGCCGCGAACTGCTTGAGGAAGAAATCCCGGGATCCTGTGACCGCGTCCGCAAGGTTGGCGTGTCCGGCGAACTTCGCCCCCGTGTCCCTGAACGCGGCGTTGCCCAGCAGGTGATCGTAGTGAACGTGTGAGTTGATCACGTAGCACACGGGGAGGGTAGTCTTCGATCGGATCGCATCCAGCAGCTTCCAGCCGATCGCCACGGACCCGCCGGTGTCGACGACCGCGACGCAGCGTTCGCCGATGATGAAACCGACATTGGCAATGTCCTCGTGTCCCGGGGCATCGACCGGTACGTGCACGCCGGCGTGGACGAATACGCCCTCGGCGATCTCGGTGACGTTGAACCCTCCCGCGTTCGGGGAGGGCCAGGCCGGGACGCAGCACAGCAGCAGAAACGGGCAAAGAATTCCGCGCAATTGCCTGATTTTCAGAGGCAAAACTGCGGGAGGAGTGGTGTGGGCTTGCTGCACTTGTGGTCCGGTGAATTCTGAACTAGCTTTAGAGACGAGAGGGCATGATACGACTGCATTTCAGATACGGCCACGAAGCGGTGCCCCGTCCACGCGGGCGCCGCGGGCCGCAGTGCAGCCCTCGACAGTCAATTCCTTCCCCCTGCCGCATCCGTTTGTTCAGACTCCACCTCACTTGGAAGAAGGAGGTAGAAATGTTTGAATTCGATCAACAGATAGTCGAGGCGTTGCTTACGGAGAACGCCGACTTCAGGCGCCTGTACGACAAGCATGTTGAACTGAAGCACCGCGTGCACGAGGCCAACGCCGGGGCCGATCCCGTCGACGACTATGCGCTTGAAAACATGAAGAAGGAGAAGTTGATGCTCAAGGATCGCATGGCAGCGATGATCCAGGATTACCGCAGGGCGCACGCCTGACGGCGCAGCCGCCGCAATTCGATACCGGAAGCCCCGCATCGCGGGGCTTCCTGTTTCAGGGGCCGGAAAATCCTAGAGTGCGAGCCGGATGCCGATCAGCAGCAGCATGAACGCGAGCGCCGGCCGGACGATGTGCTCCGGCAGGTTAGCCCCGGTGTGGCTGCCGACATAGATTCCGGGCAACGAGCCCAGCAGCAGGTTCAGCAGCAGTACGTAGTCGACCGTGCCGAGGTGCGCGTGGCCGAGCCCGGCGATGGCCGTGATCGGAACCGCATGGGCGAGGTCCGTGCCGACGATCGAGATCGCGCGCATGCGCGGATACAGGAAGAACAGGAACGCCGCGCCGAGGGCGCCCGCGCCGACGGAAGACAGTGTCACCAGCGTGCCGATCACGGCACCGGCGATCACGGTCATCGGCGTCCGCCAGCGGCGATGCGCGGCGCGCACGGCCGCGAGGCGTTCATCCTGGCTCAGTCGCTGCAGCCCGTCGCGGAATGCGAGCACGGTCGCTGTCAGGATCAGCGCGACGCTCAGGGACAGCATCAGGATGCGGTCGTAGTTGAGCCCCGCGGCATCGAGGTGCTTGAGAAGCGTGACCGCGAGCAGCGTCGCGGGAATGCTGCCGAGCGCCAGCAGGCCTACGACGCGCCATTCGATCGTGCCGCGGCCCTGGTGCACGAAAATGCCGCCGGACTTGGTGATGGAGGCGTAGAGCAGGTCGGTGCCCACCGCGACGGCGGGTTTCAGCCCGAAGAACAGCACCAGGATCGGCGTCATGAGCGAGCCGCCACCGACGCCGGTGAGTCCCACAATGAAGCCGACGATGAATCCGGCGACGGCGTAGCCTGGTTCCATTGAATCCATCCGAAGCGCGGGGCATTGGTGACCCCGCTGGCTTGGCACTATACTTAAAATGTAATGACCCGGTATATTCTTATCAGGTTTACATCTAACCACTCATGAAGCTTCAGCAACTCCGCTACATCTGGGAAGTCGCGCGTCACAATCTCAACGTGTCGGCGACCGCGCAGAGCCTGTATACGTCGCAACCCGGCGTCAGCAAGCAGATTCGTTCGCTCGAGGATGAACTCGGCGTGCAGATCTTCCAGCGCAGCGGCAAGCACCTCACGGAGATCACGCCGGCCGGAAAGGCCATCCTCGCCGTGGCGGGCGAAATCCTCGAGCGCACCGAGGGCATCCGTCAGATCGCCCAGGAATTCAGCGACCAGCGGCGCGGCAGCCTGTCAGTTGCAACCACGCACACGCAGGCGCGCTACGTTCTGCCGCCCGTGATCCGGGAGTTCATCCGCGAGTATCCAAACGTGTCCCTGCACATGCACCAGGGCACGCCGATCCAGATTTCGGAACTGGCGTCCAAGGGCACCGTGGATTTCGCGATCGCCACCGAAGCCCTCGAGCTGTTCGATAACCTGGTGATGATGCCGTGCTACCGCTGGAACCGCAGTGTCATCGTTCCCCATGGTCATCCGCTGACCCGGCTGCGGCGCGTCACGCTGGAGGCAATCGCGGAGTTTCCCATCGTCACCTATGTGTTCGGGTTCACCGGCCGGTCGCAGCT
>Ga0315912_10002272_pt1 | contig 20938 bp, 18 predicted proteins | sample VfabasoilMG_FD_204469 | JGI IMG/M metagenome (GOLD analysis project Ga0315912, IMG submission 204469) | Garden soil microbial communities collected in Santa Monica, California, United States - V. faba soil | ecosystem: Environmental > Terrestrial > Soil > Garden | place: USA: California...
CTACGAGCTCAATCTCACGAAGCAGCTGAACGACAGCGTGTCGATGGGCGTGGTGTTCCAGGACGTCGACGAGGAATTCGGGCACGCGCGCTCGGGCGCGTTCACGGTGTCGTTCGCGTTCTGACGCGGTGATCAGCCGGCGAGGGCGCGGCTCTGCTCGCCGATGGCGGCCGCGACGCGCTCATAGCCGTGTTTGCGCGCGGCTTCCTCGACAGCGCGGCTGCGTTTGAGCGGGTCCAGCCCCAGCGTCCACCAGAGCTTGGGCTGGCACTCCGGACAGAACTCCAGTGGCTGACGATCGCGTTCATCCGAACTGTTGGAGCCGTTCATGCCGCACTTCCAGGCGGTGCAATGGCGGATGCCGAACATGTGTCCGGTTTCATGTGTGGCCGTCATCGCGGTGCGCAGTGCGCACAGCTGCCGCAGGCCACCACTCCGTTCCGCATTTCCGTTGCGGGCCATCGACCAGACGCCGACGCGCTCGGTGAGTGATGCCTGGCCGAAGACGAAATTCCAGCCTGGGCCCGGCCAGAGGTCCATGCCGGTGATACCCAGTACGGCCGCATCCTCGGGACGCCTCCGCGACCTGAGTACGGAGTTCAGCAGGTGAGTAGTCAGGAGTTGCCTGCTTCCCGAGAAGTCATTGCGTCGCTTCGCGGATTCCGGGATCGCGGCCAACCCCACCGCCGGATCGAGCAGCAAAGGCATTCCAAAGAACGCCTTCATGAAATCCACCGTGATCTCGAGCACCGCCTCCTGTCCATCGGTCAGCGGTCCGATCGGTACGACGCGGATGTTCTTGTACGAGTCGACGACCCGCGTCTGCCTGGCGGCACGATATTCGCCATACGTCTGGCCGGGTTCGCGATGGTCGGCAAGCCAGTCGCCGGCGCGCACCGGATCCATACGTTTGAATAGCGGCCGGATTCTCGCAATCGCCGCTTCCAGTGGGTCGATCGCCGCGGCGCCCATGGACAGGGCAGGCGATGCCAGCGCGAGCTTAAGCAGGTGCCGTCGATCCATATCAGTTATCAGGACGCCTCACTCGTCCTTGAGTTCCCAACGGATCGCCAGCCGGTGCCGTTGCGGACCGCAAGCCGCCGACATTTCCATGTCACCGACGGCCTTGAGTGCTGCCTCATCGAGATCTTCGTACAGCGAGCTGAATGCGACGGCCAGGTTCGACGGTTTGCCCGCGCCCTTGTTCAGGGTGAATTCGACCAGGACTGGCCCTTCGTGCCGCAGGTTCAGGGAATCCTCCGGGTAGTAGTCGCCGATCATCACGGATTTCGTGATCCGGAAATTGCATTCGTTCTCGCTGGTGCGTTTCGGCACGGAGGGGCGCGGTTTGCATTCGGCTCCGAATTCCGCCGGCACATTGTCGAGTTGCGCCGGATTGCGCAGCACGATGCGAGTTTCGCCGGGAATGAGCGCGGCCCGGCCTTCGACGTGGCGGTCTCCTTCGACGTTCGGCTTCAGGTAGTTCATGTGCACCGAACATTCGAGCGCCTGTTCGCTGGCGTTCTCGACGATCAGCTTGTACATGTCGCAATTGTCGGCCTCGCGCCGGCGGCAGGGAACGAGGTCTCCGCCATGGCGCAGCTGGTAGGTGTAGGCACCCGTCGGTAGTTCGAGTCGTTTCGGTGGAGTGTCGATCACCGGCGCCTTGCGGATCTGGAGAGCATTGGATTCGGCACCGGCCCTGGCGGCCGCCATGGCGGCCGAGCAATCCGCGGGTTCCTTACTGCCACTCCCGCCGCCCGTGGCCTTGAACTCCCGCAATTGCTCGTTCAGGCAGTTGGCAATTCCGGTGAGTCTCCTGACGCCGTCGTCATGAATCTCCATGAGCTTCAAGTTGGTATCGAAGGTCTCTTTCTTTCCCGCACCGACCGTCTTCTGCTGGGCGGTGGTTTTCAGGCAGTCGAGGTAGAGCTCCATGTCCGCGTTGTACTCGCGCACCTTGCGTGCCGCGGTGGCCATTTCCGGGCGCGTGGCCTGCTTGCCATTCGGCAACGGCAGCGGCGACGCGGGTTCATTGCATTCGATGGCGTGAGCGGCAGACGAGATGGCGAACAGGATCAAGAGAGCAGCGAGATGGCGCATTCTGGTTCCTGGCTAGCTCAATTCCCAGCCGGCGCGGTACTTGCGCCGGAGCAGGGCATCCGAATCCGCCACGTTGCGGATCTTCATGTTGACGCCGTCGTATTCGATCTTCTTGCCGGCGTTCAGCGCCGCGACGCCCAGCAGCATGATCTCGGTGAGTCGCGCGGAATATTCGAACGGACTCGTCGTCTTCTGCGTGCCGCGAATCGCGTCGACCCAGTTCATCTCGTGACTGGTCTTGATGCGTTCGTAGATTTCCCTGGGTTTCCCCACTGACTCGTGCAACGACTTCGGCAGCAGGCGCGGGTTGAAGCCGTAGGTGTCATGCAGCAGCTTGCCTTTCGTGCCGATGTACAACACGCCGCCGCCCTTGTTGAATTCCTCATCGCCCATCTCCACGGGTTTGGGTGGCGTGAAACCGCCATCGTACCAACTGAGCGTCACGGCCGGACGTGCACCCTTGGCCGGGAATTCGTAGTAGGTAGTCGACGCCGCGGGATAGGACTCGCGGTTGTAAGGCGTGGAGGTGGTTTCCACCGTGGCCGGCAGGTCGAGATCCAGCGACCAGAATGCCGAGTCGATGAGATGCGCGCCCATGTCACCGATCGCGCCCACGCCCCAGTCGGTCCAGCCGCGCCAGTTGAACGGGTGGTAGACAGGGTGGTAGTCGATGTGGCGCGACGGCCCGAGGAAGAGGTCCCAGGCAAGCTTGTCAGGCGGTGGATAGGAGCCGAGCGCGCCGGCAACCCGCTTGTTGAATCCCTCCATGTTCCAGGGCAGGGCGCCGCCATTCGCCGGCAGCGGCGCAGGCCGCGGAATGCCCTGCGGCCAGTGCGACAACGGCCGATTGGTCCAGATGTGGACCTCGGTGACCGTGCCAATCGCGCCGGACTGGATGTATTCATTGATCAATCGCGCATCGTCGGATGAATGCCCCTGGTTACCCATCTGCGTCTGCAGCTTGCTGCTGGCCGCTTTCTGCGAAAGCCTGCGGCACTCTTCCACCGACCAGCAGAGCGGCTTCTGCACGTAGACGTGTTTGCCGAGATCCATCGCGGCGAGCGCGATGACCGCATGGGTGTGGTCGGGCGTGGCGATGAGCACGGCGTCGATGTTCTTCTGCTTCGCCAGCATCTCGCGATAGTCGATATAACGTTTCGCCTTCGGAATCTGTGCCTGCAGATCGTTCCAGTTGTTGAACTGCCGCTGCGCACGCTCTTTCTGTACCGGATCGGCGGCTTCGCTCGCGCGTTTTGCTGCCGCTTCGGCCTGTTTTGGAATGTCGGCAAAGCGACCGTCGACGAAACTCCAGTCGACGTCGCACAACGCCACGATGTTCTGGCTCGACAGCGCCGCGAGATTCTGTCGGCCCATGCCGCCGACGCCGACCGCGGCGATGTTGACCCGGTCGCTGGGGGCAATTCGCCTGGATCCGCCGAGCACCTCGCGTGGCACGATGGTGAACGTGGCGGCCGCGGCCGCGGCGTTACGCATGAAATTACGGCGCTCGAGCGCCCCATTCGGCTTCTTCACACTCATGTTTGATTCCTGTCAGGGCAATGCTGTACCGGAGACCGCGCCAGGACCGAGGTGTTTCAACAGGAAACCGTCGATACTCGTCAGCGTCAGTCTTTCGCTCTCTTCACTCCAGTAGGAGTGACCTTCATCCTTGAGTTCGATGAGCTCGGTCTTGCGCCCGGACTTGTCGAGCGCCTTTTTCATGGCGCGCGATTGTTCGATGGGCACGATCTGGTCGGCAGTGCCGTGGATGAGCAGGATGGGAATCCTGACGCGCGCCACCTGCTGTAGCGGCGATACTTCGCGCAGGCGCTGCTCGTCCTTGTCGGGATCGCCGATGGCCTTGAGCCAGTAGGTGTAGCCCGCGGATTCCTTGCCCCAGTTGCGCTTGCGCCAGCCGATGAAATCGTCGAGATCCGAGATGCCGGCGATGGAGACCGCGCACTTGTAGGCGTCCGGGGTCAATGTCGCGCCGGCCAGTGCCGCGTACCCGCCGTACGACGCGCCGACGATGCAGATGCGCGAGCCGTCGACCAGGCCCTGGTCGACCAGCGCCTTGACGCCGTCGCCCAGGTCATCCTGCATCTTGCGGCCCCACTCTCCATAGCCGCTCGCCGCGAAGGCCTGGCCGTAGCCGTCGCTGCCGCGGAAGTTGGGCTGGAAGACCGCGTAGCCGCGCGCGGCCAGGTACTGCACCCAGGGATCGAAGGTCAGGTTGTCGCGCATTTCCGGGCCGCCGTGCGGATACAGCACCAGCGGTAGTTTGATACCCGCGGCCACGTTCATGGGAGTGGTGAGGTAACCCGTGAGCTCCTTGCCATCGCGCGTGTTGTAGCGGATCACGCGGGCGCGAGCCGTCATCTTTCCGAACTGCTCACGGCGTACCATGCCGATGGTTTCGATCGTTCGTTTGTCCAGCGTGTAATAGTAGTACGCGGGAGGATCGCGCGGCCCTTCGACGTACAGCACGATGGTGTTGCCGTCTTCGGACGACTGGTAGATGTACACGTTGGCCGATTCTTCGAAGAACTTGCGGATCGCCTTCATGTGCGAGTCCAGTTTCGGGTCCGCGAACTCGCAGACGCGGACGTTTTCGACATAGCAGTGGTGCAGGATCCGGGTGCCGTCGCGCGAAACCGCGGCTGAGTACAGATCGAAGCGCGGATTCTCCACGAGCGGTTCGCTGAAGGTCTCCTTCTCGAGGTCGTATAGATAGAGTCCCGTCCGGTCGTGGCCCGGCGGGCGAGCCAGAACGTAGTACTTGCCATCCTGGTCGGACGGTCCCACGGCTTCGTAATCGGGCCGCTCACGCATCTCGCGCATGCGCAACGTCTGGAACATCTTCCATTTGTCTTCCGACTTGCGATACAGGTGAATCGTGCCGTTGCGCTCGGTGACGCGCACCACCGGGTTGCCCTGGGTGTTCAACCACCAGCCGATCACGTTTTCACCGGGCCTTTCGATCTGTTCGCCGAGACCGGTGTCGAGATCCACCTTGAACAGGCTTCGGCCCTTGAAGCCATCGAGCACCATGAGGACATGCGAGGGATCGTGGGGCAGGAAGCTGGCGACCGAGCCGAGGTCGAAAGCGCCCTGGAGCGCGGCATTGCGGTTTTCGGCCAGCAGGGCAATGCGTTTGCTGCCGTCACGATTGACGGCGAACAACCGGTCACCCAGCTTGGAGATGTTGGTCAGCGAAAGGCTGCCGATATGATCCTCGTCGGCAGGCCGAACCGCGACGCGGTACAGCAGGCGCTCGTCCGATTTCCAGTACACCGCGCTAAGACTCAGCTCCAGTGCCTTGCCGGCGTCGCTGGCGCCGACGCGTTCGATGACGGTGCGCTTGCTGGTCTTGAGATCCGCGATTGCCAGTATGTCCTTGCCGTCGCGACGTACGATGGCTGCGAGGTACTGGCCTGACGGTGAAATCGCCGTGTCGATCGTGGTCGGATCGGAATACAGGTCGTCGAGCGAGTAGGGTGTGGCTGGCTTCTCGGCGGGCGGGGTGACCTGCGCGAGTACCGGCGCAACGGCAAAGCAGACCAGCGAGAACAGCGACCGGTGCGACACGACCCCTCCCGAAGGCGTGTGAAGTCGCGCGATTCTAGCTCTCGACGCGGCGTTCCAGTTCGATTCCGGCGATTTCGAAGCCGCGGCGGAAATCCCGGATGTGCTTGGCCATCCATTCCCCGGCCTGCACGGCGCTGCGATCACGAATCGCGGCGGCGAGCTTGCGCTGCGCCTCGGCGATGCGCCGCCGGGCCTGGGGCACCTTGTCGATCATGGCGCCGAGCGAGGGAATGAGCAGCTCCACCAGCGGCTCGTGGGCGATCATGAACACGCCGTTGTGCGTGGCTTCGCCCACCGCGCGGAAGAACTCCGCGGTCTGCGTCACCGTCGCTTCGGTGTCCTGTTCCTCATCGAGCCGCGCCACGATCTTGTCGAGTCTTGCGAGGTCGCGTGTGTCGCGGGCGTGCGCCGCGGCCGCCGCGATCGGCGGTTCGAAGGCGGTGAGCGCTTCCCACACATCGTGGTAGCTGACGTCGTGCAGCGCCAGGGCGCGTGATACGCCGGCCGCCACCGTATCGCGCGCCGGACGCGTGACCATCATCAGCTTGGAACCGCGTTCGCGCTTGAGCAGGCCGTTGGTTTCCAGCTCGCGCAGCGCTTCGCGGACCGTGCCGCGATGAACACCAAACTGCCGGGCCAGTTCCATCTCCGGCGGCAACCGGTCGCCGGCGTTGATGGAGCGGTCGGTGATGCGCGCCAGCAGCGCGGCCGCGACCTTGCGATACGCAGGCTCGACGCGGATGGGCGCGAACTTCGGGCCTGCAGTTTTTCGCTTCGTGGCGGCCTTCGGAGTCACGCGGTCAACTCGTAGATTTCCCGGCCGATGAGCATGCGGCGGATTTCCTGCGTGCCGGCGCCGATCTCGTAGAGCTTGGCGTCACGCAGCAACCGGCCGGCGGCGTAGTCGTTGATGTAGCCGTTGCCACCCAGCGCCTGGATGGCCTCGAGGCACATCTGGGTCGCGCGGTCGGCGCCGAACAGGATCGCGGCGGCGGCGTCCTGGCGCGAACAACGGCCCGCGTCGCAGGCACGGCCGATGGCATAGGAATAGGCGCGCGCAGCGTTGAGGTTGGCGTACATGTCGGCCACCTTGGCCTGCATGAGCTCGAAGGTGCCGACCGGCTGGCCGAACTGCTTGCGCTCGTGGATGTACGGCAGCACCAGGTCGAGCGCCGCGGCCATCAGACCCAGCGGTCCGCCGCCCAGCACGGCACGTTCATAGTCGAGCCCGCGCATCAGCACGCGCACGCCGCCGTTGACCTGGCCGAGCACGTTTTCCTCGGGAACGAAGCAGTTCTCGAACACCAGCTCGCACGTCGAGGAGCCGCGCATGCCGAGCTTGTCGAGCTTCTGCGCGGTCGAGTAACCCGCGAAGCCTTTCTCGATGATGAAGGCCGTGATGCCGCGCGGACCGGCCGCGGGGTCGGTCTTGCCGTACACGACGGCCACGTCCGCGTCGGGGCCATTGGTGATCCACATCTTTCGGCCGGTGAGGGCATACCCTCCAGGGCGTTTTTCCGCCTTGAGCTGCATGCCGACCACGTCCGAGCCCGCGCCGGGCTCGCTCATGGCGAGCGCGCCGACGTGTTCTCCGGAGACCAGCTTCGGCAGGTAGCGATCGCGCTGCGCATCGGTGCCGTTGAGTACGATCTGGTTCATGCACAGGTTGGAGTGCGCACCGTAGGACAGGCCCACGGACCCCGAGGCGCGCGAGATCTCCTCCATGGCGACGATGTGCGCCAGGTAACCGAGATTCGCCCCGCCCCAGCGTTCGGGCACGGTGACGCCTAACAAACCCGCCTCGCCGAGCTCCGGCCACAGGTCGCGGGGGAATTCGTTGCTGCGGTCGATTTCCTCGGCGCGCGGCGCGATGCGTTCGCGCGCGAAGCGCCGCACCTGCGCACGCACCTCGTCGAGCTCGTCGCCGAGCCCGAAATCGAAATCGCACCGATCCAGCGTGCTCATGTCGCTTGCCTTTGAATGTCCGGTTGTACTATTGTCCGACAATCATGCCGGTGCTCGATTCCAAAGTCGATAGGAAAAGCGCTGAATTCGCGGCCAATGCGGCCGCCATGCGTGCGCTGGTCGACGAATTGCGAGCCCGGCAGGCGAAAAGTGCCCTCGGGGGCGGAGAGGCGGCCAGGACCAAGCACGTGGGGCGCGGCAAGCTGCTGCCCCGGGACCGCGTCGAAATGCTGCTCGATCCCGGCGCGCCGTTCCTGGAACTGTCGCCGCTGGCGGCCTTCGGCATGTACGAGGACGACTCACCCGGCGCCGGCATCATCACCGGCATCGGGCGCATCGCGGGACGCGAGTGTCTGGTGGTCTGCAACGACCCGACGGTCAAGGGCGGTACCTACTATCCCGTCACCATCCGCAAGCATCTGCGGGCGCAGCGGATTGCCGAAGAGCACCGGTTGCCCTGCGTGTACCTGGTGGATTCGGGCGGCGCGCACCTGCCCAGCCAGGACGAAGTGTTCCCCGACCAGGAGCACTTTGGCCGGATCTTCTTCAACCAGGCCAACATGTCGGCGCTCGGCATTCCGCAAGTCGCGGTAGTCATGGGCTCGTGCACCGCGGGCGGTGCCTACGTGCCTGCAATGAGCGACGAGTCGGTGATCGTGCGCAACCAGGGGACCATCTTTCTCGGCGGTCCGCCGCTGGTGAAAGCCGCCACCGGCGAGGTGGTCAGTGCCGAGGAGCTTGGCGGCGGTGAGGTGCACGCGCGGATCTCGGGCGTCGTGGATCATCTCGCGGAGAACGACGCCCACGCACTGGGTATCGCGCGGCGCATCGTCGGGGGCCTGCCGGCGGATCCGCTCGCAATCGCGCCGGGCGAAAGGCCTGCTTTTGAAGAACCAAAATACGCGGCCGAAGACATCTACGGCCTCATTCCCACCGACACGCGCAAACCCTACGACGCGCGCGAGATCATCGCGCGGCTGGTCGATGGCAGCGACTTCGACGAGTGGAAGGCACGGTTCGGTGCCACATTGGTCACCGGCTTCGCGCGCATCCACGGCATGCCGGTAGCCATCCTCGCGAACAACGGCATCCTGTTCTCCGAGTCGGCGCAAAAGGGCGCACACTTCATCGAACTCGCATGCCAGCGGCGCGTGCCGCTGCTCTTCCTGCAGAACATCACCGGGTTCATGGTCGGCAAGAAATACGAAAACGAAGGCATCGCGCGCCACGGCGCGAAGATGGTGACGGCGGTGGCCTGCGCACGCGTGCCGAAATTCACCGTGATCGTCGGCGGCAGTTTCGGCGCCGGCAACTACGGCATGTGCGGGCGCGCGTACTCGCCGCGCTTCCTGTGGACCTGGCCGAATTCGCGCATCTCGGTGATGGGTGGCGAGCAGGCCGCGAACGTGCTGGCCACGGTCAGGCGTGATGCCATCGAATCCAAGGGTGGAACCTGGAGCGCGGAAGAGGAAGCGCAGTTCAAGGCGCCGATCCGTTCGCAGTACGAGACCCAGGGCAATCCGTACTACGCCACCGCGCGACTTTGGGATGACGGCGTCATCGATCCCGCCGACACGCGCCGTTGCCTCGCGCTTGGCCTGGCGCTCAGCCTGCGCCAGCCGATTCCGGAAACGCGCTTCGGCGTCTTTCGAATGTGACAGGATGTGATTCGTGACGGACTACCAGCACCTCCAGGTCGAGGACCGCGACGCGGTGCGCTGGATATGGCTGAACCGCCCCGAAGTCCGCAATGCCTTCAACGACGTGCTGATCGCGGAGATCGCGGCCGCGTTTGCCGAGGTCGAGGCTGCCCCGGGCGTGCGGGTGGTAGTGGTCGCGGGCCGTGGCCCGGCATTCTGCGCAGGCGCCGATCTCAACTGGATGCGCGCCATGGCGGCCCTGGTCAATTCGGACAAGGGCCACGCTGACAACCAGGCCGACGCGCTCAAGGTCGCACGCATGTTCCATGCGGTGCATTCCTGTTCGCGGCCGGTGATCGCACGCGTGCACGGCGATGCATTCGGCGGTGGCGTCGGACTCGCGGCCGCCTGCGACATCGTGGTTTCGGTGGATTCGGCGAGTTTCGTGCTGTCGGAAGTGAAGCTCGGACTGGTCGCGGCGACGATTTCCCCGCACGTGGTACGCGCCATGGGCGCTCGCAACGCCAGCCGCTACATGCTGAGCGGCGAGAAGTTCGATGCCCGGCGGGCGCGCGAGGCCGGACTGGTGCACGAAATCGTGGGTTTTGCGCGTCTCGACGACGAGGTCGGGCGTTTCGTCCAGCACCTGCTCGCCGCCAGTCCCATGGCGCTGGCCGCGACCAAGCGGTTGCTGGCCGACGTCGTCGAGGCACCGCGGGATGACGTGTTGCTGGCCGCGACGGCGAAGTGCATCGCCGACGCGCGCAGCTCGCCGGAAGGCCGCGAGGGCGTAGCCGCGTTTCTCGAAAAACGCGCGCCGTCCTGGGCGCCTAAGAAGTAGCCATGTTCGCCACGCTGCTCATCGCCAATCGCGGCGAAATCGCCTGCCGTGTCGCGCGCACCGCGCGGCGCATGGGGCTGCGCACCGTGGCGGTGTACTCGGATGCGGATGCGCACGCGGCGCACGTCGCCGCCTGCGACGAGGCAGTGCACATCGGCGGATCGCGTCCGCAGGACAGCTACCTGCGTGGCGACGTCATCCTCGAGGCCGCGCGGCGCACCGGCGCGACCGCCATTCATCCCGGTTATGGGTTCCTGTCCGAGAACGCGGAATTCGCCGCTGCCTGTGCACGCGCCGGCGTCACCTTCGTCGGGCCGTCGGCGCAGGCAATTTCCGCCATGGGCTCGAAGTCGGCCGCCAAGGCGCTGATGGAGAAAGCCGGCGTGCCCCTCACGCCCGGCTACCACGGCGACCGCCAGGAATCCGACTATCTACTCGAGCAGGCGCGGCGCATAGGCTTCCCGGTGCTGATCAAGGCGGTGTCTGGCGGCGGCGGCAAGGGCATGCGCCGCGTGGATGCCGCCGAGGCATTTGCCGCGGCGCTGGCGAGTTGCCAGCGTGAGGCGGCCGCGAGTTTCAAGGACGATCGGGTGCTGGTCGAGAAATACGTGAGCCCCGCGCGGCACGTCGAGGTCCAGGTCTTCGGCGACAACCACGGCAATGCCGTCTATCTATTCGAGCGCGACTGCTCGGTGCAGCGCCGCCACCAGAAAGTCATCGAGGAGGCGCCCGCACCCGGCATGACCGGAGAGCGGCGCCGCGAGATGGGCGCGGCCGCGGTGGCCGCGGCGCGCGCCGTGAACTATTCCGGCGCCGGTACCGTGGAGTTCATCGTCGGCGCGAACGGCGATTTCTATTTCATGGAAATGAACACGCGACTGCAGGTCGAGCATCCGGTCACGGAGATGATCACCGGCCTCGACCTGGTCGAGTGGCAGCTGCGCGTGGCGGCGGGCGAGAAGCTGCCGCTGGAGCAGTCGGCGCTGCCGCTGCGTGGTCACGCCATCGAGGCGCGCATCTACGCCGAAGATCCGGCGCGCGATTTCCTGCCGTCGATCGGCAGGCTCGAGCACCTGGCGACACCGCCCCAGTCCGCCGCCGTGCGCATCGACACCGGGGTGCGCCAGGGCGATGAGATCTCGCCGTTCTACGATCCGATGATCGCCAAGCTCATCGTGCACGGAGCGACCCGCGAGCAGGCGGTTGCACGCTTGCGCGCTGCGCTCGCCGGTTACCACGTGGCCGGCGTAAACACCAACATCGAGTTCCTGCATCGGCTCACGGCCGCGCCCTCGTTCGTCGAGGCGCGTCTCGACACCGCGCTCATCGAACGTGAGCGCGAGCACCTGTTCGCACCGCGCGAGCCGGCGCCGCGGCCGCTGTGGGACCTGGTGGTGCTGGTCAGCGTGCTGGCCATGCGCCCGGCGCACGCTGTGCATTCGCCCTGGGACGACACCGGCGGCTGGCGCGCCGGGGCGTCGGGCCAGCGGCACTGGAAGCTGCGCAACGCCGGCAAGACCGAGAATCTTCGCGTCACGCTGGCGGGGACGGAAGTGCGCATCGAGATCGCCGGCCAGGTGCATCGTGTCTCCGGCGCGCTGGAAGCCGACGGCACACTCGAAGCCACCGTGGACGGCGAGCTGCTGCGGGCCCACGCCTTCACGCGCGACACCGTCACGCACCTGTACCGTGACGGCGCGCATCATGTCTTCGAATGGATAGATCCCTATCTGCCTGAGTCCGTGGCCTCGGATCGCAAGGGCAAACTGACCGCGCCCATGCCGGGGCGCGTGATCGCGGTACAGGTCGCGCAGGGCGCGAAGGTCGCCGCGGGCGCGGCACTGGTCGTCATGGAGGCGATGAAGATGGAGCACACGATCACGGCGCCCGCTGCCGGCGTGGTGGCCGCCATCCACTGCGCCGTCGGTGACCAGGTGCAAGAGGGCGCCGAACTCCTGCGGCTGGAATGAAGATCGCCTGAACGTCGAACGCAATCCCTGCTCACTGCCGAAGGCCGTGGTCGGATTTGCGACGTGACGACTTCCTCGTGCGTTCGAAGCAGCGGAATTCGTGCCAGCCACGGTATGCTGACGTGAGCGTCGTTCGTGAGACAACGGGAGAATCTCGATGAAGGTGATACGCACGTTGATGCTGGGCTTGCTGGTCGCGGGTGGTGCGCACGCGGCCGAGCAGACCCGGTATCTCGCGATCTTCGACGGGAAGTTTGTCGGCGGTCACCAGTGGGTCACCCGGGAGGGTGACCGTTATCGCGTCGATTTCACCTACAAGGACAATGGGCGCGGTCCGGAGTTGAAAGAGGAATTCACGCTCGGTCCCGATGCCACCATCACGAAATACGCGATCAAGGGCGTGTCGACCTTTGGTGCGCTGGTGAACGAGACCTACAGTCGCACGGGCAACAAGGCCCGCTGGAAATCCACCTCCGACAAGGGCGAGCAGGACGTCACGGGGACGGCGCTGTACTGGCCGCTGTCCGGCACGCCCGCCGTGTTCACGGCGGCGCTCGCGGCGCTGGCGAAGAGCCCGGATGGCAGGGTTCCCCTGGTGCCGAGCGGCGTCCTGACTACCCGGAAACTCCTCGAAAAGGAAATCACGCGGGGCAGCCAGACCCGCAAGGTGCAAATGGTCGCGCTCACAGGCGTGGATTTCACGCCCACGATGCTGTGGGCAACCACCGATGCGTCGCCGCGCCTCGTCGCTTTCATCTATCCAGGATTTTTTCGGCTGATCGAAGAAGGCTGGGAAGGAAATGGTGAAGCGCTGGAAACCGCGCAGAACACGGCCGAGAAAGAGCTGCTCGTGGCCGTGAACAGGCAATTGGGAAAGCCATTGGCCGGCACGACGCTGATTCGCAACGCGCGGCCGTTCGATAGTGAGCGCGCGCGGCTGCTGCCGGCCGCGGACGTGCTGCTCGACAACGGGCGCATCGCCGCCATCAGTGCCGCGGGCACGGAGTTGCGCACGGCGTCTCGGGTGATCGACGCCGGCGGCCGCGTGTTGCTGCCCGGCCTGTTCGACATGCACGCGCATTTCTCCGCCTGGGACGGCGCGCTGCACATGGCGGCGGGCGTGACCACCATTCGCGACATGGGCAACAACAACGACACCTTGCTCAAGGTCATCGCGCAGGAAAAGTCGGGCGAGCTGCTGGCGCCGCGCGTCGTGGCGGCAGGGTTCCTCGAGGGCGCGAGCCCGAACGCCTCGCAGGGCGGCTTCGTGATCAAGGATCTCGACGAGGCGAAGAAGGCCGTGGACTGGTACCACGAGCACGGCTACCCGCAGATCAAGATCTACAACTCCTTCCCGAAGGACCTCGTGCCGGTGATCACCGAGTACGCGCACGCGCGCGGCATGCGTGTGAGCGGACACATCCCGGCCTTCCTTCGCGCCGAGCAGGCGGTGCTCGGCGGTTACGACGAGATCCAGCACATCAACCAGGTGCTGCTGAACTTCCTGGTCGACGACAAGACCGACACACGCACGCTCGAGCGCTTCTATCTGCCCGCAAACAAGGTGGGCGACCTGGACTTCGACGGCAAGCCCGTGCAGGACTTCATCGCGCTGCTGGCGCAGCGACACATCGTGATCGATCCGACCCTCGCCACGTTCAATTTCATCCGCCAGCGCGACGGCGTGTTGTCGCAGGAGTTCGCAGCGGTTGCCGACCACGTGCCGCCCGACGTGCGGCGCGGGTTCTACCAGGGCCAGATGAAGATCCCCGATGACGCCACCGCCGCGCGTTACGAGAAGTCGTACGCGAAGATGATCGAGTTCACCGGCCGCATGTATCGCGCCGGCGTTCCGCTCGTGGCCGGTACCGACGACCTGGCCGGGTTCACTTTGCAGCGCGAGCTGGAGTTGTACGTCGAGGCCGGGCTGACCCCGTCGCAGGTGCTGCAGATCGCGACGTACAACGGCGCGAAGTACGCCCGCGTGCTCGACGATCGCGGCGTGATCGCGCAAGGCAAACGCGCCGACCTCATCCTCGTCGATGGCGATCCCACGCAGAACATCTCCGACATCCGCAAGGTCGCGCTCGTCATCAAGGGCGACGTGGCCTATGTGCCGGCGGAGATCCACGAGGCGATTGGCGTGAAACCCTTCACCAGCGCGATGCGGTTAGACTAGCGCGCACGGTGACCAACAATCCCTACACTCCGCCCGCCGCCGTCGTTGCGGACCCGGAGCGGGTTCGGGGTCCGCGCCCACGTTCAGTGAGCATCGCTGTCGTTCTGATCTGGATCGCGATCGGTGCGATGCTGGCAATGCTGGGTAGTGTGGTCTGGCAGACCAGCTTCGATTTTTTCGTAGCCAGGCCCGGATTCATCGGGGCCGGAATCGGCATGGTCATCTGGTCTTTCCTGTCGTACCAGATTGCGCGCGGCCGGAATTGGGCGCGGCTGCTTTTCACGGCGCTCTGTCTCTATGACTCCAGGACGGTCTGGAGTGGAGTCAATCGCATGATTTTCCAGGCCGTGGCCAATCGGCTCGAACTCGTGTGTTTCTATCTGCGTCCGGTGGCGGGCATGATCGCGATCATCCTGCTGTTCGGTCCCGGACGCGCCTGGTTCCGCAAAGCGCAGGATCTTCGGCAGTAGTCAGGCAGGGAATTCGAGCATCGCGTCCTGCAGGTTTGCCGGCTTGCCCGGTGCGAACAGCGCACCGAGTCCGCCGCCGGCGTACACGAATGCCACGATGTGATCATCGACTGCGAGGCCGAGCGCCTTCTTGACCTCGGGATCGTAGGCGCTGTCGCCGGTCTTCCAGGCGGCGACGTAACCGTAGTTGTGCAATCCCAGCAGGATGTTCTGCGTGGCCGCGCCGGCCGCGAGGATCTGCTCGATGACCGGCACCTTGGTGCCGGTCACCGCGCGGCACACGACCACGATGATCAGCGGAGCACGCGTCGCCTTGTCTCGCTCGCGCTGCAGGTCGCCGGCCGACAGCGCCGGCGTTCGGCGCAGCGCCGCGCCGGCGAGGATGTCGCCGAATTTCCTGCGGTTGTTCCCCTCGATCAGCATGAAACGCCAGGGTCGCAGGCGTCCGTGATCCGGCGCATGTACCGCCGCCTCGAGAATCGCGGCCAGGTGATCGCGCGTGGGCGGCATGTCGCCGTAGGCCTTGGCGCTGCTGCGGCTGTTCAGTGCTTCGATGGTATCCATGACGCGCGGCTAGATGAGCGAGTGATAGACGTTCTGCACGTCGTCGTTCTGTTCGAGCAAGTCCACCATCTGCAGCACCTCGGTGGCCTGCGCCTCGGGCAGCTCGATCGGCGTGGTGCAGATATATTCGTGCGCGGCCGAGAGCGGGTGGATGCCGCGCTTCTCGAGCGCTTCCTGCATGTGACCGAATTGCGCGAACTCGCACCGCGCGACGATCTGCGGCTCGCCTTTTTCGCCGGTGCTGTCGCCCATCTCGTCGAGTCCATGGTCGATGAGATAGAGCTCGAGATCGTCGTGATCGATGCCGTCAGGCTTCAGGCGGAACACGCCCATCTTGCGGAACTGGAACGCGACGCTGCCCGCGGTGGCGAGGTTGCCGCCGGCCTTGGCGAAGATGGTGCGCACCTGCGCGACGGTGCGCGTCGCATTGTCGGTGGCCGCTTCGACGATGACGGCGACGCCATGCGGCGCGTAACCCTCGTAGATGATGGCTTCGTACGCGGCGGCATCCTTGCCCAACGCGCGCTTGATGGCAGCCTCGACCTTGTCCTTTGGCATGTTGTACTGCCGCGCGTTCTGCACCGCGCGCCGCAACGCCGGGTTGGAGTTGACGTCGCCGCCACCGGCCTTGACGGCCATGTTGATGTCCTTGGCCACGCGCGCGAACTGCTTGGCCATGCGGTCCCAGCGCGCGAACATCGTGTGTTTGCGTACTTCGAAAATGCGTCCCATAGGGGCGCGGATTGTGGCAGCAACCGCGAGAATGGCAAGGCAAACCGTCAATCTGCGGCTGCTGCCTTCAACACCACCAGTTGTGCCTCGATCATTGCGAAGTTGGGATCGTGGCCGGCTTTCGGCACCGTCACCAGTTTCTTGCGCGGTGCGCGCAATGTCTCGAACCAGGAGCGTGTCACGCCGGGCCGCGTGAGCAGGTCCTCTTCCCCCTGGACGAGATACACGGGAATACGGAATTCCGGCCCGAGCGCCGGCAGGTCGACTCGCGTGCCGAAGCCGTCCCCTTTCAGGCCGACGTACTTGACGAAGGACAGCTCCTCGCCGGCGGAATAGGCGGCGCGGTCCGCGTCCGACGCATACTCGGCCGCGACCGCCAGTTGCGGCGCCGGGCTCGACGCCGCGGTTTCGTAACCGCGAATGATCCGCCGCATCCTTCCGAAATTTCGTGGATTGGTCCACGGTGGTGCGCCTATCTCTTCCAGCGTCGCGATGGCGGTCGCGTCCTGTTTCCCGCGTGCTGCCTGAAGCGTCGCCGCGTAGCTCGCCGCGAGGTTGTCGCGCTCGTTCACGAGCTGCGAAACACCGACGTACGCGCCGTAGAGATCCGGCCGTGAATGCGCCATGTGCACGCCCAGTACCGAGCCCCACGAACTGCCCGTGAGGGTCAAGCGGCGCTTGCCGAGCCTGTGCCGTACGAATTCGCTGACCTCGATGCCATCCGCGACAAGTAGTTCGATGGTGAGCGTGGTCGCCGCCAGGCGCTCCTCGGTGAGCTCGACGACGGGCTCGTTGCGGGCATAGGTACGACCGGAATAACGCTGGTCCCACGTCACGAGGGTGAACGATCGCGCCCATGTCCCGTAGAGCTGATCCATGAAGGGCGAGAGCGGATTGCCGGGACCGCCATGAACGAACAACACCACGGGATTGCGGCAATCTTCCCCGTCGATCGTGACCCATTGGTCGATGCCGCCGATGGTGACGTACGCGTGCTCGTGTATCGCGCGATCCGCGGCCTTGCGGGCGCAGGCCGGCGCCAGTTCGCCGCGCGCCGGGGAGACAATGGCAAGCAGGGCCACCGCGATTGCAGTGAAGGTTCGCGGCACGGTTCAGTTCCTGGCGTCGCGCACCGGGATGGCCAGATTGCAGACGTCGATGTGCCCGGCCGGGCGCAAGAACCAGGACTCGCGGCGGTTGCGGCGCGCCTCGACGTATCGGGTGAACAGCGGGGTATCGGTGCGCAGCACTTCGAGCGCGGTCCGTTCCGGTTCCGGCAGCTCGCGCGCGAGCCGCGCCCGGCTGATCAGGGTGCGTTTCGTCTTTTCCTCGTCGCTGTAGAACCCGAGTGCGGCGCTGCCCCGCGGCAACGAGGACAGCAGTTCCATGCCGCGCAGCACCCGGCCGACCAGCACGATGTTGCGGTCCAGGTGGCGAGGTGCCTGGCCGATGACGACATAGAGCTGCGAACCGCTGCCCGTGTCGGGCCAGTCGCCGCGTGCCACGCCCACGATGCCGTAGCAATGCGTCATCCACGCCTGGCCGGAGGGCTTGCGCTCGACGCCGGTGGGAAAGCCGTCCAGCCAGCCGGACTCGGGCGCGTAACCGTCCGCATCGGGTAGTTTGACGAAGGGCAGGGCCTTGCTCCAGGCGATGACGGTCTCGTCGGGAAGCTTGCGCTCGGCGGAGGCGGTCTTGCGGACCTCATCGAGGTCGCCCCACTGCGTGACGTAGTTGTCCTGCACCCGCCCGATCGGCAGGCCGTCGAAGAATTTCTCTCCGACCAGGGTCCTGATGTTGGCGACGTGCCCGGGCGCGAAACGCGGGGCGAGCTCGATGATGACGCGCCCCGCGGGCAGTTCGAGGTACAGCGTGTTGGCGGGGTCGGGGCGGCGCCAGTCCGCGGCCACCGCGGACTCGAGTATCTGTGCCGACGACTGCGGTTTTGGCGCGGCAACCGGCGCTGCGTCACCCGCGAAAGCAGCGCCCATGACGGACAGCGAACCGAGCAGGGCAGTGAGACGCGACATCACGAGTTCCGGTGCTGACCGATGCGCAGCGCGTTGGTCGCGATGCGCACCTCGAGGAGGAACATCAGGAATGCGGTCGACAGGCAGGCCATCGACGCCACGAACATCACGGCGATCGCCCCACCGACACCCAGCGGGACGAATTCGCTGGCGAACAGCAGCGTGACTACCAGCGCCGTCAGCAACGCGGAGGTGGTGCACAGCGCGATGGCCACGTTGATGTGGCGCGCGCGCCGGAAGATCACCTTGAGGTCTGCGTCGATGGTCGTGAGCTTCTTCTGGTCCGAGGTTGCTTCACGCTGATCTTCGAGCTTGCGCGCCCGGTCCACGATCCGCGACAGGCGCTGGGTCAGCATGCTGAGCGTGATACCCACGCCGGAGATCAGGAACACCGGGCCGAGCGCCAGCTGGATGAGCTTCGCGACGTTCTCGGTTTGCAGGTCGACGCCGATCATGGCGCGCAAGTCTGCCACAAAGCGACTGACAATCGCCTGCGCTTGGGGTACACAGTGACGAGACTTCGCCAACCGGGATTCACCATGGTCCGCACCGTCATCTTCTCGATCGCGCTGATCGTGGCCGCCGCCGTTCTGGGCTACCAGGTGAAACAGGTCGGTGGCGGCCGTGAAACCATTTCCGTCAAGGGACTCGCGGAAAAACCCGTCAAGGCCGATCGTGCCGAGTGGACTGTCACCCTGCAGGTCCAGGGCGCCACCATAGCCGACGCCCTCGGCAAGCTGCGCAGGGAAAAGCCGGCCCTCGACAAGTTCCTCGCCGACGGCGGCTTCGACAAGCAGTCACTCAATGAGTCGAACGAATCGGCTGAGCCGAATTTCGAAGAGGTCGAAGGCCGCAATGGCAACCTGCGCTCGGTGCAGGTGGGACACATTGCGCGCCAGTCGATCACCATCAACACCACGGACCTGGGCCGGATCGCCGCGGCGGCGAAGTCCATCGTGCAGTTCCAGGCCGACGGCCACCCGGTGAGTTTCGGAATTCCGCAGTACCTGGTCTCCAACCTCGAGGACGTGAAGATGTCGCTGATCGGCGCGGCGATGCAGAACTCGCGGGTGCGCGCCGGAGAATTTGCCAAGAACGGTGACGTGAAGGTCGGCCCGATGCGGTCCGCGTCACAGGGCGCCTTCTACATCCTGGCCGCCGGCGCGAATGCCGACGTGAGCGACTGGGGCGGAACCTACGACAAGTCCACGGTCGACAAGGTGGCGCGAGTCGTCGTCACGGTGGATTACAGCATCGATCGCTGAGGTCCAGCGTCAATCGTCGCTGCGGCGGCCGCGCGAGTGGCGGCGATTCGCGGATGGCTTCGTCGGTGCGCCGCCACCGCCGAATTCGGCGGCACGCCGCGGACCCGCCCGCCGGTCCTGGTGGTGGCGATAGGTGCAGGGACAGGCATCCGGGTGGGCACATTTGGGCAGGGGCAGGCGAGGCGCCTGGTGCGAAAGGAAACGCAGCTTCTGGCAGAGCGCGGCCGCGGCGCAGCTCGATTCACGCACTACCACGGTCACGGCGTGCCATTTGCCGGAAGGTTTCCTCATCAGGAAAGACTACGCCGGCTGTCTATCAGACGACATCCACGCGACGCCGGACTGTGACTAACAACCTGCGGAAAAGTTAAACAGGACGCCGGGACAACCGGAAATCGGGGAATGCGTCACGTCGCGCCCGGGGATGGTGCGCACCATCCCGAATCCGGCTTCACATTTTGTCGGCACCCGTCGCTGTCAGTCGACAGGTACGCCCTGGCGCCGCGCGATCTGCCGTTCGATGAATTGCCGCAGCAGTTCGCGGTCGAGCTCCCCCTTTGGCCGATCGATCATGACGTGGCTGCGATCGCCCATGAGCACCAGTCTGTCGCCGCTCGAGAGGATTTCCTCGATCTCGGCGATGTCCATGCGTTGGCGCGACAACAACCAGCCGCGCCGATAGTGGACAGTGTCGACGCCAAACCGCAGGCGGTCGCGCCCCGAGTGCCGCAAGATCATTCCAATCGTGAAATACAGGATCGCCAGGATGAATCCGCCGGGGATCAGGACCGGCAGATCGAATTGGATGACGAGGAAGACAATGGCGCCGACCAGCGACGCCCCCACGAGTGCCGCGATACCGCGCGAGAACCTGGCTACGGGCATGGACAGCTCGCTGGTCTCGTCGTCGTGACGGACTTCGAGCGTCGTCGCTCCTTCGATGACTGGCGCGGTCTTGAATCTGCCCGACTGGCGCCAGCGTTCGGCCAGCGACACATCGAGGTCTTCGGGCTTGCGGACGCTCCAGCCGCCAAACAGCCGGTTTTCGAGCGGCATGTTCAGCGCGCGCGCCACCCGCTCGGCGACCAGACGCGCCGGAAACATCTGTTCGTGCTCGCACAGTTGGCCGCCAGACTCACCTTTGACGCTGATGACGTAGGCCGTGCGCGTGTCGTCGTCGTCACCGCCGGAGTCCTTCTCGGCGCTCTTGAGCTCGACGCGATCAATCCGGCCTGTGTCGAACTTCGTCCATGGCCAGGTGAACACGAACCCGAGGCGATGTGCGACCCGCCGTGCGCCGGGATTCACCTCGACGTAGTTGCGGTAGGTCAGCAGCAGCGTCGCCGCAATGACCAGCAGCCAGGCTTGCGGTACATCGGCGAGGGCGCGCTGCGGGGCGGACCAGAAGCTGACCGCGCCGGCGAACAAAAGGAGTGAGCCGAGCAGGTAGCGGAACCGCCGGACCCGATCGATCGGGATCCTGCGCACGTCAGTGCTGGCGCGGCCGCTTGCCGACACCGGCGAAGCCATCTACGCCAGCAACGCCTCTTCAACGCGCGAAGCGCGCTTGCGCTCGTGTTCCTGCAGCAGC
>Ga0315912_10002273_pt1 | contig 20937 bp, 20 predicted proteins | sample VfabasoilMG_FD_204469 | JGI IMG/M metagenome (GOLD analysis project Ga0315912, IMG submission 204469) | Garden soil microbial communities collected in Santa Monica, California, United States - V. faba soil | ecosystem: Environmental > Terrestrial > Soil > Garden | place: USA: California...
CAACGCCCCCGGCGGGAACGGTCGGCCGCCGCTCCCCCGCGCTATCTTAACCGCAACACTCCGAATCGGCGGGGCTAAATGACCGCGCGCTGAAGCGCGCTCCTACAAAGGGTCCGCGGACGACCGGCAAGACCGGGACCAAGGGGGCCAGGGCATCCTGCGTCGATACCGCCGACGCCCTCGCCTGGCTCCACGCCCTCTTTCCCCGCCGCTGCTGGCTCGCGCTCGAACTGCACCGCGGCGCGCGCGATGCGCGCCGGCTCGCCGACCTGCAGGCGCTCTCGGCCGCGAGCGGCGTGCCGCTGGTGGCCTGCGGCGACGTGCACATGCACGTGCGTGCGCGGCGCGCGCTGCAGGACGTGATGGTGGCCATCCGCCTTCGCACCCCGGTGGCCGAGGCCGGCCTCGCGCTGTTCCCCAACGGCGAAAGGCACCTGCGCCGGCGCGAGGCGCTCGCGCGCCTGTATCCCGGGGACGCGCTGGCCGAGAGCGTGCGCATCGCGCAGCGCTGCCGCTTCGACCTGGGAAAACTCCGCTACGAGTATCCGCACGAACTCGTGCCCGCGCACCTGGGCGCGGCACAGCACCTGCGCGAACTGACGCTCGACGGCGCCGCGCTGCGCTGGCCGCAGGGCACGCCGGCGCCGGTGGCCGAACAGATCGAGCACGAACTGCGACTGATCGCGGAACTGAAGTACGAGCATTTCTTCCTCACCGTGCACGACGTCGTGCGCTACGCGCGCCAGCAGGGCATCCTGTGCCAGGGCCGCGGCTCGGCCGCGAATTCGGCGGTGTGCTATTGCCTGGGCATCACCGAGGTCGATCCCGCGCGCATGAACATGCTGTTCGAGCGCTTCCTCTCCAAGGAACGCAACGAACCGCCCGACATCGACGTGGACTTCGAGCACGAGCGGCGCGAGGAGGTGATCCAGTACGTGTATCGAAAGTACGGGCGCGAACGCGCCGCGCTCGCCGCCACCGTGATCTGCTACCGCGGCAAGAGCACCGTGCGCGACGTGGGCAAGGCGCTGGGCCTCGACCTAGACCAGGTCGAACAGCTCTCGGCCTCCCTGCAATGGTGGAACGGCCTGGACGAGATCGGCGGACGCCTGCTCGAACGCGGCTTCGATCCCGAGGCACCGGTGATGCGCCGGCTGCTCAAGCTCTCCGGCCAACTCGTCGGCTTCCCGCGCCACCTCTCCCAGCACGTGGGCGGCTTCGTGATCTCCGAGCACCCGCTCTCCACGCTCGTGCCGGTGGAGAACGCGAGCATGCCCGAACGCACCGTGATCCAGTGGGACAAGGACGACCTCGATGCGCTGGGGCTGCTGAAGGTCGATTGCCTGGCGCTGGGCATGCTGACCTGCATCCGGCGGTGCTTCGACCTCGTGCATGGGTATCGCGATGGAAAGGGGACGGGGAATAAGGGGGTCAGAGCCCCTTTTCCGAACGTTTCGCTGTCGCCCGAACGGCACGGAAAAGGGGCTCTGACCCCCTTGTTCCCCCTCTCCGGCAAATGGACCCTCGCCACGATCCCCGCCGAGGATCCCGAGACCTACGCCATGATCCAGCGCGCCGACACCGTGGGCGTGTTCCAGATCGAGTCGCGCGCGCAGATGAGCATGCTGCCGCGCCTCAAGCCGAAGAACTTCTACGACCTGGTGATCGAGGTCGCGATCGTCCGGCCCGGCCCTATCCAGGGCAAGATGGTGCATCCCTACCTGCGCCGGCGGCAGGGGCTCGAACCCGTCGACTATCCGTCCGAGGACCTCAAGCGCGTGTTCGAGCGTACGCTCGGCGTGCCGATCTTCCAGGAACAGGTGATGCAGCTCGCGATCGTCGCGGCGGGCTTCACGCCGGGCGAGGCCGATGCCCTGCGCCGCTCGATGGCGGCCTGGAAACGGCACGGCGGGCTCGAGCACTTCCAGAACCGGATCATGGAAGGCATGACCGCGCGCGGCTACGCGCCGGAGTTCGCCGCGCAGGTGTTCGAACAGATCAAGGGTTTCGGCAGCTACGGCTTTCCCGAATCGCACTCGGCCAGCTTCGCGCTGCTCGTGTACGCCTCGTGCTGGCTGAAGTGCCACGAGCCGGCGGCGTATGCCTGCGCGCTGTTGAACTCGCAGCCGATGGGTTTCTATTCCGCCGGCCAGATCCTGCAGGACGCGCGCCAGCACGGGATCGTGGTGCGGCCGCCGTGCGTGATCGTGAGCGGGTGGGATTCGGGGCTGGAGGCAAAAGGGGATCAGAGCCCCTTTTCCGATCGTGCCGCTGCTGCCCATGCGGTACAGAAAAGGGGCTCTGACCCCCTTTTGCCTCCAACCCCGACCGAGGCGAGAGCGGCTCCCGCGCAGCCCGCCCTCCGCCTCGGCCTGCGCGAGATCCGCGGCATCGACGAGGCTTGCGCGCAGCGCATCGTCTCCGCGCGCGAAACAGCACCGTTCCGCGACCTCGAAGACCTCGTCGCGCGCGCCGGGCTCGATCGCTTCGCGGTGCGCCGGCTGGCCGAGGCCGGCGCGCTCCGGCAACTGACCGGGCATCGCCGGCGTGCGTACTGGAACGTGGCGGCGCTGGAGCAACCTGCGCCCCTGCTGGCCGACACCCGCATCCCCGACGAGCGCGTCACCATCGCGCCGGCGCCCGCGGGCGAGGAGATCCGCACCGACTACGCCACGCTCGGCTACACGCTGGGCAGGCACCCGCTCGCGCTGCTGCGGGGACGCCTGCAGGCGCGTGGCGCGCGCGGCGTGCGCGAGACGCAGGCGCTCGCGCACGGCACGCCCACGCGCGCCGCCGGCCTGGTCACGCTGCGCCAGCGGCCGAGCACAGCCTCGGGCGTCACCTTCCTCACGCTCGAGGACGAGACCGGCTGGCTGAACATCGTGGTCTGGCGAACGCTCGCCGAGCGCCAGCGGCGCGTACTGCTCGAGTCCCAGTTGCTCGCGATCGACGGCACCCTGGAGACCAGCGAAGGCGTGACCCACCTGATCGCAAGGCGGCTGCACGACTGGAGCGCGCTGCTCGACGGCCTCGATGCGCGCTCGCGCGATTTCCACTAGGCATAGGGCGGAACCCCTGCGGATTCCGCCCTACGGCCGCGATCCGCCTGGGACTGACGGAACCTGGAGCGAAACTCATCGCCCGCGGCGGCGGGCCCGGTACGATATCGGCCCGCGTCCCCCACACCCGACATGACGACCGACACCGAGCGCGCCACCCCCGCCGAAACGCGTGCCCTGCGCTGGTTCTTCCTGCTCGCCTTCGTGCTGCTTGCCGCCGGCCTGGGGCTCCGCGATCCCTGGCCTTCGGACGAACCACGCTTCACGCTCGTGGCACGCCAGATGGTCGAATCGGGCGACTGGCTGTTCCCGCATCGCGGCACCGAACTCTACGCAGACAAGCCGCCGATGATGATGTGGCTGGAGGCGATCGCGTACGAGCTCACGCGCACCTGGCGCATCGCGTTCCTGCTGCCCTCGCTGGTCGCCAGCCTGCTGACGCTCGGCCTCACCTACGACCTCGGCCGCCGCCTGTGGAACCGGCGCGTGGGCCTGTACGCCGCGGGTACGGTGCTGTTCGCGTTCCAGTTCATGTACCAGATGAAGCGCGCGCAGATCGATCCGCTGATCACCTGCTTCATCACGCTCGCGAACTGGGGCCTACTGCGCCACTGCCTGCGCGGACCGGACTGGCGCGCGTACTGGCTGGGCTGCTTCGCCGCCGGCCTGGGCGTGATCACCAAGGGCGTGGGCGTGCTCGCGCTGCTGATGCTGCTGCCTTACGCCTACGCGCGCGCCGCGGGTTGGCCCGGGGTCGCGCAGACGGCGCGCTCGGCGCTGCGCTGGTCCGCCGGCGCGCTCGCGTTCCTGCTGCCCATCCTGCTCTGGCTGGTGCCCATGCTGCTGGTCGCGCAGGCGCGCGGCACGCCCGAGTACGACGCCTACGTCAACGACATCCTGTTCAAGCAGACCGCGAAACGCTACGCCGATTCCTGGTCGCACGTGCAGCCGTTCTGGTACTACCTGCCGATCCTGCTGTTCAACTGGTTCCCGGTCTCGCTCGCCTACGCCGGTGCGATCCCGCGCTGGTGGCGGGACCTCAAGGCGCGCGATCCGCGCCTGCTGATGACGCTGGGCTGGACGCTGATGATCGTGGTGTTCTTCAGCATCCCGCGCGGCAAGCGCGACGTGTACCTGTTGCCGGCCCTGCCCATGGTCGCGCTCGCGATCGCGCCCTACCTCGAGGAGATGCTGCGCACGCGCTGGCTGCGGACCACGGCATTCGCCATCGCGCTGCTCGGCGGACTGGTGATCGTCGGTGCCGGTGGCTGGACCCTGCACGGCACCTGGAAGGCCGCGAACAGCTTCCTGCTCCGGCGCGAACTGGTCGAGGAGGCGCACGCCGTGGTCTCGCTCGTGGTGGCGATCGGCGCCGGGTTCGTCGCGGCCGCACTGTGGTTCCGCCCCGCGCGCGGCGTGCACGCGCTGCTCACGGGCATCGCGGGCCTGTGGCTGTTGTGGAGCTTCGGCGCCTATCCCATCCTGAACGATTCGAGTTCCGCCCGCGGCGTGATGCGCCGCGCCGGCGAGATGATCGGGCCGGAGCGCGAGCTCGGCCTGGTCGGCTGGAAGGAGCAGAACATGCTGATGGCCGACCGCCCGACCATGGACTTCGGCTTCAAGGCGCCCCTGCCCGACCAGCTCGCGCGCGGCACGCAATGGCTGGCGCAGGCGCCGGAGCGGCGGCGGCTGTTCGTGCTCGAGAAGGCCATGGGCGATTGCGTGGATCGCTCGCTGGCGGCCAAGGTCGGGCATGCGAACCGGCGCGACTGGTGGCTGGTGGGCATGGACGCGATCAAGCCCGGCTGCGTGCCCGGGGGCGCGGCGGAGGATGACGCGGACGATGCCGGGGATGGCGATGGGGGGTAATGGGGACCGGAAAAGATCGCGCGCTGAAGCGCGCTCCTACAACGCACCGCGTAGCGCCTCACAGGAACGGTAGGAGCGCGCTTCAGCGCGCGATCTTTTCGCGTGCCGCCCTGTCCCGCGCCAGCGTCAACGGCAAGCGCTCCCGCATGCGCTGGAACAGGTGCCGGTTGTGCCAGTGGTTGAAGCGCGTGCTCATCGAGCAGCGCGGCAGCAGGTTCTTCTCGCCGTAGCCGTCGATCAGGATGAAGCGGGGCTCGGCGCCCGGCCTCGCCAGCTCGCGCGGGCCGCGGCCATAGGCGATGTTGCCCACGTGCAGGTCACCCACGATGACGTCGTGCGCCTGCAGTTCGTCCAGCAGGCGCACCAGCATGGAATCGATCCAGGGCGCGAGTCCACCCGATTCGCGCAGCAGCGCAAGCACGGTCGGCGCCAGTCCGCCATCGTCGCCCACGATGCGCTCGGTCACCAGGCCGAGCCCGAGGTCGGTCTCGACCAGGCCCCGCGGCCGCACGATCGGCGGGTCGCCATCGGGATGGCGCGCCATCACCGCGATGTACTCCTTGAGTTCGCGCAGGGACGTGGCGTAGTGCCGCACGCGCGCGAGCCGCTTGTACCAGCGCGCCTTCCCGCCCCATCGCCTGGCCACGACCTCCGGCCGCATCACCTTGATCAGCCAGTCGGCGCGGTCGGGGTGCGCGTACACCGCGCGCAGGTGGCCGTTCGCGAGCGGCGCGACGTCGCGCAGCAGGATGCGGGTGGCGTCCGCTGCCGGGATCATGCGCGTCCCGCTCCGCCGCGATTGCGCTCGCGCAGCGCGTGCAGGCGCGCATGCACGGCGTCTGCGAAGCTCGCCGGCAGCACGGCCTCGACCGGCACCACCCAGACGTCGAGGTCGCCGGTATCGGACAGCTTCACCGCATCCTTTTCCGTGATCAGCACGGGCTGCCCGCCCGGGAACTCGAGGTCGCGCGGCCGCAGCGGATGGTGGTCGGGGAACGCATGGCGTTCGATCCTCAGTCCGTGCGCCTCCAGCATCCTGAAGTAGCGCTCCGGATTGCCGATCGCCGCCACGGCATGGACCGTCACCGCGGCGAAGGCCGACAGCGGTCGCACCAGGCCGGGCTGGCGCATGGAAATCGCACGCGTGCCGCGCACGCGCATGGCGACGGTGGGCAGGTCGGGGCCGAGGTCGACGCCGATGCGTCCGTCGTCAGGGGTCGTGGGCGAATCGATCGCGAGGTTCAGCACCGCGAAATCGCAGCCGCCCAGGCGCGACACGGGTTCGCGCAAGGGTCCGGCCGGCAGCAGGCGTCCGTTGCCGAAACCGCGCGCGCCATCGACCACGACCACTTCCAGGTCGCGCGCCAGCGACCAGTGCTGCAGCCCGTCGTCGGCGATCACCAGGTCCACGCCTTCGTCTCGGCACAACAGACTGCCCGCGTCGGCGCGGCGCGCGGCGATCGCGACGGGCACGTTCAGTGACCGCGCCAGCAGCAACGCCTCGTCGCCGCAGTCGCGCGCGTCGGAGTCCGGGCGCACGCGCTGCGCGCCGCGCGCGCTGCCCCCGTAGCCACGCAGCACCACGCCGGGCTGCCAGCCGCGCGCGGAAAGCTCGCGCGCCAGCCATTGCGTCAGCGGCGTCTTGCCGGTGCCGCCGACGGTGAGGTTGCCGATCACCAGCACCGGCACCGGCAGCCGCCGCGCGCGCCGGATGCCGAGTCGATAGACGAGCCGTCGCGCCGCGAGCAGCCCGCGATAGACGTGCTCCAGGGCCGCCAGCGCGAGGGGAACGGGCCGCCGCTCGTACCAGACCTGCTCGAGCGTGCGCGCGAGCCCGGGCACGCCTCAGTCCCCCGTCTCGTCGTCGCGGAACTGCAGCCGATGCAGGTACGCATAGTGGCCGTCCCGCGCGAGCAGTCCGGCATGCGTGCCCTGCTCCACCAGCCGGCCGCGATCGAGCACGACGACCTGGTCGGCGCGTTCGACGGTGGCGAGCCGATGCGCGATCACCAGCGTCGTGCGCGTACGCATGTAGCCGGCGAGCGCGTCCTGGATCAGCCGTTCCGATTCGGGGTCGAGCGCGGAGGTGGCCTCGTCCAGGATCAGGATGGGCGCGTCCTTGAGCATGGCGCGCGCGATCGCCAGGCGCTGGCGCTGGCCGCCCGAGAGCAGCGCGCCGTCGTCGCCGATGCGCGTGTCCAGGCCCTGCGGCAGGCGTGCCACGAACTCCATCGCGTTCGCCGCCTCGAGCGCCGCCACGATGCGCTCGCGCGGCGCGTCGGCCATCTCGCCGTACGCGACGTTGCGCGCGACGGTGTCGTCGAACAGCACCACGTGCTGGCTCACGATCGCGATCTGGCGGCGCAGCGCCGTGAGCCGGTACTCGCCGAGCGCGCGCCCATCGAGCAGCACCTCGCCCGAACCGGGCTCGTGGAAGCGCGGCAGCAGGCGCACGAGCGTGGACTTGCCGCTGCCCGAGCGCCCGACGATCGCCGTGGTGGAGCCGATCGGGATGCGCAGGTCGACGTGCTCCAGCGCCGCATGCTCGGCGCCGGGATAGCGCATCGACACGGCGCGGAACTCGATCTCCCCGCGCACGCGCTCGGGCGCGCACGTGCCCACGTCGCGCTCCTCGGGCAGGTCGAGGATCTCGAACAGCCCGCCGGCCGCGGCCAGCCCCTTCTGCACCTGGCCCTGCACGCGCGTGGCGCGCTTGAGCGAGGGCAGGATGGCCATCATGGCCGAGATCAGCGAGACGAACATGCCGGCCGTCATGCCGTCCTGCACCGCCTCGCGGCCGGCCACGTAGACGATGCCGGCGAGCGCGGCGGCGGCGAAGATCTGCACGATCGAGGAACTGAACGCCTGGGTCGCGACCACCTTGATGTTCAGCTGCTGGTTGCGCCGCGCCAGCCTGCCCACGCGCTCCTGCTCCTGCGCCTGCGCCCCGTACACGCGCACCTCGTGCTGCGCCGCGAGCGCCTGCTCGGCCGCGGCGGAGAGCTCGCCCACCGAGTCCTGGATGTTGCGGTGGATGCGGCGGTAGCGCCGCCCCACGGTCACCACCACGACGGCGATGATCGGGCCGGTCACCAGCATCGCCGTGGTCAGCTTCACGCTCTGCATCAGCATCACGCCGAGCAGGGTGAGGATGGTGAGCGTCTCGGTCACCAGGGTCTTGACCGCGTCCGCGCTCGCCTGCGTGACCTGCTCGGCGTTGTAGCTCAGGCGCGCGGCGAGCGCCGCGGCGGGTTCGCGATCGAAGTACGCGCTCGGCAGGCGCAGGAACTTCGCCAGCACTTCCTGGCGCAGCTGCAGCACCACGCTGCGACCGACCTTCGCGACCCCGAAATCGGTGATGAAGGTGGCGATGCCGCGCACCACGAACAGGCCGAGGATCGCGATCGGCAGCCAGCGGATGACCTCGGGGTCGCGCTGCACGAAGGTGCCGTCGATCATCGGCTGCATCAACAAGGTGAAGCCACCCGCCGCCGCAGCCTCGATCAACATGCCCAATGTCGCCACCAGGACGACCGGCCAGTGCTGCGCCGAGTAGCGCAGCAGGCGGCGGTAGACCTCGCCTGCCGCGCGCGGCTGCGGCGCCGGCGTCGCGCCGGTCGTCACGGGCGGCCCGGGGACGCCGGCGTGGTCGCGATGGTGAGCTGCTTGAAGCCGAGCTGGCCGATGGCGTCCATCGCCGTGACCACGGCCTGGTGCTGCGTGCGGCCGTCCGCGCGCAACGTGATCGGCCGGTCGCGGGAATCGCCCGCGGCCTGTTCGAGCGCGGTCTTCAGCGTGGCCACGGTGGGATCGAGCACCTCGTTCGGGCCGACGAAGAAATGCCCCTCCTTGTCGATCAGCACGACCAGCGCCTCGTCGCGCGCGCTGGTGGCCTGCTCCGACGACTCGGGCAGCGCGACCTTCATCAGCGCCTTCTGCTCGAAGGTGGCGGTGACCACGAAGAACATCAGCAACGTCAGCATGACGTCGATCAGCGAGATCACGTTGATCTCGAACTCGTCGTTCGCGCGCGCCGAACCGATCCTCATCGACCCGTGCTCGTCGGTCGCAGGTTCATCGCGAGGCCCGGCGCGCCGGCGCGGGCGCGGGCGCCGGTGCCGGCGCCGCGGCGGGCGCGGCCTGGTCGAGCGCGTCGAGCAGGGTCATGACCTCGCGCTCGAGCGCGATGCCCAGTTCGGCCACGCGGCCACGCAGGAAGCGGTGGAAGATGTAGGCCGGGATCGCCACCACCAGGCCTGCCTCGGTGCAGATCAGGGACTCGCCGATGCCGCCGGCGAGCGCGCCGGCATCCCCGACGCCGTTGGACATGATCGCGAGGAACATGCGGATCATGCCCGACACCGTGCCGAGCAGCCCGAGCAGCGGGCTGACCAGCGCGATGGTGCCGAGCGTGTTCAGGTATCGCTCCATGTCGTGCATGACGTGGCGCCCGGCATCCTCCACGCGCTCGCGCACGGCCTCGCGGCCGTGCGGACGCCCGCGCAGCGCGGCCGCCAGCACCTTGCCCAGCGGGGAATTCGCGGCCAGCGCGTCGAGGTGCTGCGGCTCGGGCTTGCGTGCGCTCGCCCAGGTCCGCACCTCCTCGCCCAGGCCGGCGGGCAGCACGGTCTTGCGCCGCAGGGTCCAGAACCGCTCCATGACGATGCCGATCACCAGGACCGAGCACGCCACGATCGGCCACATGGCCCAGCCACCCGCCTTGAGCAGTTCCAGCACGCGCATCCTCCGGAAAAAAACCCGCCGCATGATACCAGCGCGGACCCGCCAGCCGGCCCCGGCGTCCCTCAGGACCCCTCGTGGTAGTAGCGCGGACGCAGGGCACGTTCGCTCGTCACCGCCCGAATGCCGAGCGGACCGATGCGCACGCCCACCATGCCGCTGTCCGGCGTGGTGAGGACCCGGATGCGCGCGCGCTCGTAGCGGGCGAGCGCGGCCCGCGAGGGGTGCTGGAACCGGTTGCGATAGCCCGCGGAGACGATGGCGAGGCTCGGCTGCACCGCCCGGAGCAGTGCCGCGCTCGAGGACGAGGCGCTGCCGTGGTGCGGAACCACGAGCACGTCGGCACGCAGCGCCGCGCGCTGCTCGCGTACTAGGCGCGCTTCGATGTCGTCGGGGATGTCGCCGGGCAACAGTGCCGCGTGCTCGCCCGCCGCGATCCTGAGCACGCAGCTGCTCGGGTTGCCGAGGTATGGGAAGTCCGCCGGCGGATGCAGGAACTCGAACCGGACGCCGTCCCAGGTCCAGCGCTCGCCCGCGATGCAGGTGGGACCACCCGGTGCGTCGCTGCGCTGTTCGAGCACGGCTGGAACGGCGCGCGAGACCGACGCGACGCCACCGGCATGGTCGTTGTCGCGGTGGCTGACGACGAGCCGGTCGAGGCGGCGGAGTCCCCGAGCGGTCAGCGTGGGCACGACGGCGGCCTCGCCCATGTCGAGCCCGTTCGGCATGGCGGCACCGGCGTCGTACAGGAGCGCATGCTCCTTCGTGCGAACCAGCACCGAGAGCCCCTGCCCCACGTCGATCACGTGCAGGTCGAACTCGCCCGCGCCGGGCGCCGTATCGGGCGGCCACAGCAACGGCAGCATCAGCAGCAGTCCCAGCGCCCGTCCCGGGACGCCGCGCGGCATCAGCAGCCACGCCGCGCCGGCCAGCGCCAGGAGCAGCGCCACGGGTCCGGGTTCGGGAATGGGGACCGTGGCATGCGGCAGTGCGGCCAGTGCGCGCAGGCACTCGAGGATCAGGTGCGCGAGCCCTGCGGCGAGGTCGATCACCGGCGCCGCGAGCATCGGCGAGAGCACGTACAGCAGCGTTGCCAGCAGCGTGACCGGCACCAGCACCAGGGTCACGAGCGGCACCGCGATCGCGTTCGCGAGCGGCGCCACGACGCTGCCCTGCTGGAAGAACCAGGCACCGAGCGGCAGCAGCGCGATCGTCATCACGACCTGCGCACGCCCGAAGCCCGCGACGATGCCCGGTCGGTGCATGCCTCCGCCCAGGCAGGCCATGAGCCACCCCACCGCGACGAAGGAGAGCCAGAAGCCGGGCGCGAGCACCGAGAGCGGATCCCACAGCAGCACCACCCACAGCGCCATGCCGAGCACGTCGCCAGCGCTGAAGCGCAGGCTCGCGATGCGCGCGAGCGCGATCACGCCGATCATGGCCGCGGTGCGCTGCACCGGCACCGACCACCCGGCCACCATCGCATAGGCGAGTGCGGCCGCGAGCGCGAGGACCGCAGCCATGCGCGGGCGCGGGATCCGCAGGGCCAGCACCGGGAACAGCCGGTACGGCAGCCACGCGAACAGCGCGGCGAGGCCCGCGACCATGCCCACGTGGAACCCCGAGATCGCGACCAGGTGCGCGGTGCCGGTGGCCCGCAGCACGTCCCAGTCGTCGTCGGGAATGGCGGATTGCGCGCCCACCGCGAGCGCGGCGACCAGCCCGCTGCGACTGTCGTCCCCGACCTGGTCGCGTAGGCCCTGCAGGAAGCGCCAGCGCCAGGCCTGCAGGCCGCCGCCGCCCGGTGCCACGACCGGCGCCGATTTCAGGTACCCGGTGGCTGCGATCCGCTGCACCAGGGCGCTGCGCTCGAAGTCGAAGCCGCCTGGGTTCATGGCGCCATGCGGACGCTTCAGCACGGCCGTGAACGACAGCACCTGGCCGGGTTCGGGCAGCACGTCGGCCTCGTACCAGGACAGCCGCAACCGCGCCGCGCGCCGCACGCCATCGCCGCAATCGAGCGCGTCGGCCGCGAACTCGAAGCGCACGGCGCGATCGACCCGCTCGGGGAACCCGACGACGCGACCGGACACGGCCACCGGCCGCCCCTCGCAGTCGAACGGAATGCGCACCGCATGGGCCTGCGCGCCCGCCCACAGGCCGATCGCGGCGCCGAGCGCGAACGCGGCGAGCGCTCGGATGGCAGGGAGCAGCAGCCAGGCTGCGGCGCCCAGCGCCATCAGCGCGAGGACCAACCCCGGCCCGGGCAGTCGCGGCAGCAGTTGCACCAGCGATGCGCCGGCCAACAGCGCGAGGCCCGTGGCGAGGCCGAGCGGGCGGGCATGGGATCTCGCCATGCCCGGGGCGGATCCCCTACGCGGCGGCCAGGGGCAGCAATTCGCCGCCGCGCAGTTCCAGCACGCGGTCCATGCGCGCGGCGAGCGTGCGGTCGTGCGTCACCAGCACGAGGCTGGTGCCGACCGCGCGATTGAGCTCGAGCATGAGCTCGAACACGCGCATCGCGTTGTCGGCATCGAGGTTGCCGGTGGGCTCGTCGGCGAGTACGCACGCCGGACGGGTGACCAGCGCGCGCGCGACCGCCGCGCGCTGCCGCTCGCCGCCCGAGAGCTCGCCTGGCTTGTGCTTGAGGCGCGGACCGAGGCCCACCGACTCGAGCAGCTCGCGCGCGCGCTTCTGCGCCGAGGCCACCGACTCGCCGGCGATCACCAGCGGCATCGCGACGTTCTCGAGCGCGGTGAACTCGGGCAGCAGGTGGTGGAACTGGTACACGAAACCCAGCGCCTTGTTGCGCAGCCTGCCGCGGGCCGAATCGCCGAGCTTCTGGATCTCGATGCCGGTGACGCGCACGGAGCCCGCCGTGGGCAGGTCGAGTCCGCCCAGGATGTGGAGCAGCGTGCTCTTGCCCGCACCCGAGGCGCCCACGATCGACACCGTTTCGCCGGCGCGCACGTCGAGATCCACCGCGCGCAGGACCTCGGCGCGCAGCTCGCCCTCCGCATAGGTCTTCGCGATACCGTCGCAGCGCAGCACCGAATCGCGCACCTTGTTCGCGGCCGGCTCACTCATAGCGCAGCGCCTCGGCGGGATGGGTGCGCGCGGCGCGCCAGGCCGGGTAGATCGTGGCCAGGCTGCACAGCACGAACGCGAGGCCGGCGACGGAGAGCACGTCGGAGCGCCGGAGGTCGGACGGCAGGTCGGTGATGTAGTAGATCTCCGCCGGCATCAGCTGGAAGCCGAAGAAGCGCTCGAGCGCGTGCATGACCTCGTCCACGTGGTTCGCCAGCGGCACGCCGAGCGCGAGCCCGAGCGCGATGCCGATGGTGCCGATCACGATGCCCTGCACCATGAACGTGCGCATCACCGTGCCGGGCGTGAGCCCCAGGGTGCGCAGGATCGCGATGTCGGCCTGCTTGTCGGTCACCAGCATCACCAGCGAGGAAACCAGGTTGAACGCGGCCACCGCCACGATCAGCGAGAGGATCACGAACATCACGAGCTTCTCGGTGCGCACCGCGCGGAAGAAGTTCGCGTGCTCCTGGGTCCAGTCGCGCACGCGGTAGAAACCTCCCAGGCGGTCTCGCAGGTCGCTCGCCACGGTGAAGGCGCGGAACATGTCGTCGAGCTTGATGCGCACGCCGGTGACGCCGTCGGCCATGTGCAGCAGGCGCGCGGCATCCTCGAGGTGCACCACGGCGAGGTAGCGGTCGTACTCCTGCATGCCCGCGTCGAAGATGCCGCCCACCGTGAAGCGGCGCATCACCGGCAGCGTGCCGGCCGGCGTCGCGCGCGCCATCGGCGCGTACACCACCACGGTCTCGCCCACCGATACGCCCAGCCATAGCGCCAGCTCGCGCCCGAGCACGATCTGGTACGACCCGGGCTTGAGCGCGTCCCAGGAACCCTCCGCGACGCGACGCGAAAGGTCGGACACCTTGGGCTCCTGGTCCGGCAGCACGCCGCGGATCGCGCCGCCGCTCACGCGCGCGCCCTGCAGCATCACCTCGCGCTCGATGTAGGGTGCGGCGCCGATCACGTGCGGCGTCGCGTTCGCGGTCGCGATCGCGTTCGGCCAGTCCTTGAGGTCTTCGCCCAGCCCCGCCACGGTGGCGTGCGAAACCATGCCCAGGATGCGCGCCCGCAGCTCCTGCTCGAAACCGTTCATCACGGAGATCACCGTGATCAGCGCGGCCACGCCCAGCGCGATGCCACCCATCGAGACCAGCGCGATGAAGGAGATGAAGTGGTTGCGGCGCTTGGCGCGCGTGTAGCGCAGGCCAAGGAACAGGGAGAGCGGTCGGAACATGCGAGTCCGGCGGGTCGGGGAGCGCGAGTGTAGCGGGCAGGCAACCGGAAGTTTCAGGGCGCGCGCGGCGCGGTCCCGGCGTGGCGTTGGGTACGGCCATGGCGCAGGTATACGCGGAGCTGGCGCCAGTCCCCCGGATCGAGCGCGTCGCGTGCCACCAGCAGGCGTTGCCGCCTGCCGCCGTCATCGCGCAACACCAGCACCGCGAGCACGGCCGCGAGCGTGCCATCGACCAGCCGGCTCGACCGGTCCGCCGAAGCGCCGGGCACGCGCACGAGGCCGTCGGCACCCAGGTGCAGCGCACCGGTGGGGGCACGCCGCAGGGACCCTGCGGCCCGGATCGCGATCGCCGCGGCGGCAAGGTCCAGGACCACCCGCCACGCCAAGGACAGGTCGGCTAGCCAGGGCGCGGCGAGCGCGGCGGCCGCCACCGCGGCGAGGGCGATGGGCAGCGCCCGCGACCGGCCGAGATCAAGCGTGAGCGTCGCTGCGGATCGCATCGATCAGGTCCCGGAGGCCGGCGTCATCCGGTCGGCGCTGGCCGGTCAGCCAATGCCACAGGTCGCTGTCCTCGGATTCCAGCAGCCGCTCGAATGCCAGGCGCGTCTCGCCCGTCGCATCGGCATGACGACGCTCCAGCCACGCGACGAGCACCTGGTCCAGTTCCTTCATCCCACGCCGGCAGCGCCAGCGCAACCGGCGCGTCTCATCCCCGGACATGGGACGACCCCGCGCGATGCGGCATCGGGAACGACGCCATCACGCGTATGCACCGATCCCGATCGCGAACCACAGCGCCCACAGCACCGAGCAGCTCGCGACGTACGCCCAGAACCGGTGCATGACCTTGTTGTAGCTGCAGGCGATCGCGCTGTGCACCACGCGCAGCGCGACGTAGGCCCAGGCCAGCGCCACCGTCGTGGTGCCCGCCTGTCCCAGGGCGTGCGCGACGAATACGGCCGCGTAGAACAGCACGGGCACTTCGAACAGGTTGCGGAAGTTGTCGACCGCGCGCGTGTCGGGCACCGCCGCGGACATGGCCGCCGAGTTCGCGACCGATTGCGGATGGATGCGCAACCGCTTCATCTGGCCGATGCGTTCGGAGTACATGCGCACCCAGACCACGAAGGTGAGCGCGGCCATCGCGAACACGGGGGCGAACAGGGCGCTGGTGGGCATGGTCGGGGTCCGGGGCGGGAGGAGATGGGCGGGGTCGGTCCGGATACGCGTCCGCCTGCCCGGCGGATGCGGGGTTCAGCGCGACGCGCGCAGGATCCCCGCGCATGTCATCGCACGAACTGACGCACGCGTGGCATGCGATCGCTCAGACCGACCGTCGCTGCACCATCAGCTTCTTGATCTCGGCGATCGACTTCGCCGGGTTCAGGCCCTTGGGACAGGTGCGCGTGCAGTTCATGATGGTGTGGCAGCGGTAGAGGCGGAACGGATCCTCGAGATCGTCCAGGCGCTCGCCCGTGGCCTCGTCGCGGGAGTCGGCGATCCAGCGATAGGCCTGCAGCAGGATGGCCGGCCCGAGGTAGCGGTCGCCGTTCCACCAGTAGCTCGGGCACGAGGTCGAGCAGCAGGCGCACAGGATGCACTCGTACAGCCCGTCGAGCTTCGCGCGATCGTCCTTGGACTGCAGGCGCTCGCGATCCGGCGGCGCCGCGCTCTGCGTGCGCAGCCAGGGCTTGATCGACGCGTACTGCGCGTAGAAGCGGGTCAGGTCCGGCACCAGGTCCTTGACCACGGGCTGGTGCGGCAGCGGGAACACGGTCACCTCGCCCGAGCCGCAGTCCTCGATCGCGCGCGTGCAGGCGAGCGTGTTCGTGCCGTCGATGTTCATCGCGCACGAGCCGCAGATGCCTTCCCGGCAGGAGCGGCGGAAGGTCAGCGTGGGATCGACCTCGTTCTTGATCTTGATCAGCGCGTCGAGGACCATCGGCCCGCACGCGGCCATGTCGAGCTCGTAGGTATCCGTGCGCGGATTCGCGTCGCTGTCGGGATCCCACCGGTAGATCTTGAACACGCGCGGGCGCTTCGCCCCGGGCGAGGGATGGTGCTTGCCCGTGGTCAGCGTCGAATTCTTCGGTAGCGTGAACTTGGCCATGGCGGTGCTGGACCTTCTGGTTCGGCCGGTCCGGCGCGTTCGCGCGCGTCCGGCCGATGATGAGCAGGTTCGGGGATCGGAAACTCAGTACGTGCGCGCCTTCGGGGGCACCGCATCGACGTCGCTGGTGAGCGTGTTCAGGTGCACGGGTCGGTATTCGAAGCCGACCTTGCCCTTTGCATCGACGTTGACCAGGGTGTGCTTCATCCAGTTCACGTCGTCGCGGTCCTTGAAGTCCTCGCGCGCGTGCCCGCCGCGGCTCTCCTTGCGGTTCTCGGCCGAGTACATGGTGCCCACGGCCTGCAGCAGCAGGTTGTGCAGCTCCAGCGATTCGACCAGGTCGGTGTTCCATACCATGCTGCGGTCGCTGACCTTGAGGTCGGCGAAGGAGTCGTACGCGCTCGAGATCTTCTTGCAGCCCTCGGACAGGGAATCACCGGTGCGGAACACCGCCGCGTCCTTCTGCATCACGCGCTGCATGTTCAGCCGCACTTCCGCCGTGGAACTGCCGCCCTTGGCGTTGCGCACGCGGTCGAAATGGCTCATCGCCGGATCGATCGCGCTCAGCGGCAGCACCTTGTGCGGCTGCTCGGGCTTGATCATGGCACCGCAGCGCTTCGCCACGGCGCGGCCGAACACCACGAGGTCGAGCAGCGAATTCGAGCCCAGGCGATTGGCGCCGTGCACCGACACGCACGCGGCCTCGCCGATGGCGTACAGGCCCTCGACCGGGGAATCGGGGTTGCCGTCCTTCAGCCGCACGACCTCGCCGTGGTAGTTCGTTGGGATGCCGCCCATGTTGTAGTGCACGGTGGGCAGCACCGGGATCGGTTCCTTCGTCACGTCCACGCCGGCGAAGATCTTCGCCGTCTCGGAGATGCCCGGCAGCTTCTCGTGCAGCACGTCTGCACCGAGCTGTTCGAGGTGCAGGTGGATGTGGTCGGACTCCGCGCCCACGCCACGGCCGTCGCGGATCTCCATGGTCATCGCGCGGCTCACCACGTCGCGCGACGCGAGGTCCTTCGCGTTGGGTGCGTAGCGCTCCATGAAGCGTTCGCCCTTGGAATTCGTCAGGTACCCGCCCTCGCCTCGCGCGCCCTCGGTGATCAAACACCCCGAGCCGTAGATGCCGGTGGGATGGAACTGCACGAACTCCAGGTCCTGCAGCGGCAGGCCCGCGCGCAGGACCATGCCGCCGCCGTCGCCGGTGCAGGTATGGGCGGACGTGCAGGAGAAGTACGCGCGCCCGTAGCCGCCGGTGGCGAGTACCACGGCATGCGCGCGGAACGCGTGCAGCGTGCCGGTCGCGAGGTCCCACGCGACCACGCCGCGGCAGACGCCCTCGTCCATGATCAGGTCGAGCGCGAAGTACTCGATGAAGAAGCGCGCGTCGTGCTTGAGCGACTGCTGGTAGAGCGTGTGCAGCATCGCGTGGCCGGTGCGGTCGGCCGCCGCGCAGGTGCGCTGCGCCTGGCCCTTGCCGTAGTGCGTGGTCATGCCGCCGAACGGGCGCTGGTAGATGCGGCCGTCCTCGGTGCGGCTGAAGGGCACGCCGTAGTGCTCCAGTTCGATGATCGCGGGAATGGCCTCGCGGCACATGTACTCGATCGCGTCCTGGTCGCCCAGCCAGTCCGAACCCTTGACCGTGTCGTAGAAATGGAAGCGCCAGTCGTCCTCGCCCATGTTGCCCAGTGCGGCCGAACTGCCGCCCTGCGCCGCCACGGTGTGGCTGCGCGTGGGGAACACCTTGGTGATGCACGCGGTGTTGAGCCCGGCCGCGGCGATGCCCATGGTGGCGCGCAGGCCGGCGCCACCGGCGCCGACCACGATCACGTCGTACTTGTGTTCGGTGATGTCGTAGGCAGCCATGCTAGCCCCCGAGGGTGATGCGGATGATGGCGAGCAGGCACAGCAGCATGGCGAACCAGCCGACGTACTTCACGAGCAGTTGCGAGGCAAGTTCCAGCCAGCGCAGGTGCACGTAGTCCTCGATCACCACCTGCAGGCCCAGCTGCGCGTGATGGAACGTGGTGAGCGCGAAGGCGGCCAGCAGAGTGGCGTTCAGCGGCTGGGCCACGAACGCGCGCGCATCGGCATAGCCCTGGCCGAGCACGGTCAGCGCGGAGTACAGGAACCAGATGGTGAGCGGCAGCAGCGCGATGGAGTTCACCCGCTGCACGATCCAGTGCCCCGTGCCCTCCTTCGCGGAACCCAGGCCGCGCACCTCGGCGATCGGATGGCGCATGCCCATCACGCACCTCCGTTCGCGAAGGCGCAGTACAGACAGAGCGCGGTGATCGCCACCGAGCCGACCATCACGACGTAGCCGGTCGCGTACGTCGTCTTGAGGTCGAGGCCCCAGCCCGTGTCCCACAGCATGTGGCGGATGCCGTTCAGCATGTGGTACACGAGGCCGAACACGAATCCCGCGATCACGAGCTTGCCGACCAGCGAGCGCGCGAGCGTCTCGAAGGTGGCGTAGCTGGCCGGGCCCGCCGCGAGCGCGTACAGCCACCAGGCGAACAGAAGCGCGCCGCCGCACAGGGCCACGCCGGTGCCACGATGGGTGATCGACAGCATCGAGGTGAGCTGCGGTCGGTAGTACGGCCCGATCATGAACGGCGACATCGGCCGTTCGCGCATTGGCTTGGATTCACTCATGCATGTTCCCCGGGAGTTCCGAGTTCAGAAATCGATGCAGCGGCCGGCCCGCTCGTAGTCGCCATAGCGCGTGGGATCCGGTCCCGCGCGCCCGCCCACTTCCACCGGCGCCTCGCCGGTTCCCTTGGGCGGCTCGACTCCGGCGCCCGGCGGCGGTGGCGGCTGGTCTTCCCTCTCCATCACGACGCTCCGTTCCCGCAGACGATGAAGCGTAATACGCTCGGTTCCCGCGATACAACCGAAGGGCGGAGCATGACAGCAACCGGCGTAGCCGTGGCGTCGACGACCCGGCTCGACGACTACTCGGTGGTGCAGGCGGAAGGTCCGCAGGCACGCGATTTCCTGCAGGCCCAACTCGCCAGCGACGTGTCCACGCTGGTGCCCGGCGCCTGGCAGTGGTCGTGCTACCTGACGCCGCAGGGGCGCGTGCAAGCGGTGTTCCCGCTGCTGTGCATCGCGCACGACCGCTACCTGCTCCCCGTTGCCCGCGGCATGGCTTCCGACGTGCTCGGTCGTCTCGGTCGCTATCGCCTGCGCAGCAAGCTCACCCTCTCCGCTCCCGATGACCTGTGCGTCTGGGCGACCTGGTCCCCGCCGGTCGGCGGTCCGGACGCGGGCGCGTCGTGGGGCCTGCAGCCGTTCGCAGCGTCGAGCGCGCGCATGGTGCTCGGCCCGCCGGCCACGGACGACACCGCGGACGCGACCTGGCGCTGGCGGCTCGAATGCATCGCCCACGGCGTTCCCGAACTCGCCGCGGCGGCCTCCGACCAGCACACGCCACAGGGCCTCTCGCTCGACAGATTGGGCGCCTACAGTGTGAAAAAAGGTTGCTATCCGGGGCAGGAAATCGTCGCGCGGACGCATTTCCTGGGGCGCGCGAAACGAGAATCCAGGCGGCTGCGCGGTGCCCTCGGGGACGTTCCGGCGATCGGCGCGCGGATCGAATCGTGCATCGACGGCAGCCCGCTCGGCAGCGTGATCGCGGCCTGTGGCACGGGCTGCGGCGGTTTCGAGCTGCTCGCCGTGCTCACCTCCAGCCTGCCGAACGACGTGCGCATGCGGATCGAATCCCGTCCCGACGACACCCCGCTCGAGGCCCTGGACCTGCTCCCGACCGAGCCTCCGCACGCCCTGGAACGGTGGTAGCGACTGCCCGGGAATCGTGGTATAGCGGCTGTGCAGGTTAGGGAGGACAAAGCAGATGAAGAACAGGCGCTCGAGTGCTGCCGTCAAAGGATTTTCCGGAGCTGCACTGGCGTTCGCCCTGACCGTCTGCGCCCCGGCGCAGGCAGCCGACGTACGCTTCATGATTGAACCCCAGTATCCGCCCGACAAGGCGGCGCAGGTGTACAAGCCCCTGGCGGATTACCTGAACAAGGTGACCGGCCACAAGATCACCCTGGTGACCCCGCGCAACTACCACTTCTTCTGGCGCGACGTGCGCCAGAACCAGCCGGTGGACTTCGTGTTCGAGGAGGCCCACTTCACCGACTACCACGTCAAGCACTACAACTTCGAGCCACTCGCACGCGCGGCCGAGCAGACCAGCTACACGCTGCTGGGCTCGGACCAGCTCAAGGCCGCGACCCTGGATGCGCTGATCGGCCACAGCATCGTGACCATGCCCAGCCCCAGCCTCGGCTTCGCGCTGCTGATCGAGTTCTTCCCCAATCCGGTCGCGCAGCCGAACATCCTCTCCAGCGCAGCCTCCTGGCGCGACGGCGTGGAAACCGTGTTCGCGGGCGAGGCGGACGCCGCGATCGTGCCGAGCTGGCTCAAGGACCAGTATCCGAACCTGTTGACGGTGAAGACCTCGCGCTCGTTCCCCGGCGCGGCGATCTCCGCCGCGCAGACCGTGGATCCCAAGGTCAAGCAGGACATCAAGGTGGCCCTGCTCAAGCTGCACGAGAACACCGAGTACTACGCGGTGCTCAGCGAACTGGGCGTGACCAAGTTCGTGGAAGCCACGGCCGCCGAGTACGACGGCTCGCAGAAGATGCTCAAGGGCGTGTTCGGGTTCCAGTAGGCGAGCCGGGTACCGCGAACCGCAGGGCGGAACCCGCAGGGGTTCCGCCGTCAGCGATTCGACAAGGACTGAGGATTCCGTCCCTGGGGCACGCCCGTTCGGCATCCGGCAACTGCTCCTGCGTTGCCCTAGCTCCGGCATCCCTGCC
>Ga0315912_10002274_pt1 | contig 20928 bp, 18 predicted proteins | sample VfabasoilMG_FD_204469 | JGI IMG/M metagenome (GOLD analysis project Ga0315912, IMG submission 204469) | Garden soil microbial communities collected in Santa Monica, California, United States - V. faba soil | ecosystem: Environmental > Terrestrial > Soil > Garden | place: USA: California...
CCGGGACGTTCGAGAAGCAAGGCGAGAAGGTTCTTATGAAATCAAAATTTATCGTTAAGCTTGAAGATTATAAGATAAAAATTCCGCAACTTCTCTGGCAGAACATCGCCGAACAAGTAGAGGTCACGCTTGACTTTACCTTTAAACCCCAATGAGTAAGACCATTCGCGCTAGCACAACCCTCTTCATTTTCTTAGTGGTATGGCTGACGTCGTTGACCGTTGGGATTAGCCAGCAGCGCTATTTTGCAGAAAAGTCTTCCGTAACATTCTTTTCAGATGGTGTTATTGAAGACATTTCGGCGACGAACGCCAAGGTCACCAGCATCTACGACATTACTACGGGTGAGATCGCTTACCTGATCAGCATCAAAGACTTTCAGTTTGTGAACAAACTCATGCAGGTACACTTCAATGAGAAGTACATGGAGTCAGAAAAATATCCCAAGTCGTCTTTTCAAGGAAAGGTGTCAGGGTTTGACGCCACGAAGGCCGGCAGCCAGTCCGTGAAAGCGACTGGAAAGATTACAATTCACGGTGTTACGAAGGATGTGGAAATTCCCGGAACAGCCGAGTTAAAAGGAAGCCTGGTTTTTGTGAAAGCAAAATTCCCGGTGAAGCTGCTGGACTATAATATCAAAGTGCCGCAGATCGTCTGGCAAAACATCGCGCAGACGGTGGAAGTGACTGTAGATTTTACGTATCGACCTCTTTAACAAAGTATGATGAAGCCAACCCTGATATTCCTCCTTTTGTTGTTTCCATTCCTGGCAAAATCACAAGATGATTTGTTGAATGAGTTGGAAAAGGAAACCAAGTCTACTGATTATACCTTTGCTACCTTCAAGGGTACGCGATTGGTGAATGGTCATACCATCGAAACCAAGCCTGCGGGTTCGCTTGAATTTATATTCCAGCACCGGTTCGGCGCAGTCAATGGAGGTCTGTACGAGATGTTCGGTCTGGACGAGGCCTATGTCAGGTTAGGATTGGATTATGGCATTACCGATAAGCTTGCGGTAAGTATTGGCCGCAATTCGGTTGACAAGACCATGGATGGATTCCTCAAGTACCGCCTGCTTCGGCAGAGCACCGGTGAAAAGAGCTTTCCGTTCTCCATGACCGTGTTGGGCGGAATGGCCTACAAGCTCTCCCCAAAAGAAAACAGCGACGTATCTCCAGAATTTGAAAGCGTAGACAGATTAGCCTTCACCGGCCAACTGTTGATCGCCCGGAAATTCACTTCCGCGCTGTCGTTGCAATTGGTGCCAACCATCGTACACAAAAATGCAGTCGACCAAAGTTTTGAAAAGAATGACCAGTTCGCCCTCGGTGTTGGTGGACGACTTAAGGTTACGAAGAGCATTGCCCTCACGACGGAGTACTACCACAACTTCAGCATGATGGACAACTCGCCCTATTATAACTCCATCGGCTTCGGCATCGACATCGAAACGGGTGGTCACGTGTTTCAGTTGATCATGACGAACGGCTTCGGATTGACCGAGCGCGCGTTCATCACCGAGACCACGGAAAACTTCTTCGATGGCGACATCCACTTTGGGTTCAATGTCACGCGTACGTTCCAGTTGAAGCATCAGAAGTAGTTGCTCGTCGGCAAAGCACCAAGTCACTATCCCGATAGCGATCGGGATTGAGATTATTTGAAGATCAACTTGCTCTCGTTACATTAGCTATCAAAATTTCGCAGGTTGTTACTCGGCTCAATCGTTTTATACCTGATCGTTACCATCCTGGTGGGTGTCTGGGCCGCACGCCGCGTTAAAACTTCCGGGGACTTCATGCTCGCCGGCCGGAGTTTGCCTATCGTTCTTAGCGCTGCGGCGCTTTTTGCCACCTGGTTCGGATCGGAAACCGTTTTCGGCGCATCGTCGCAGTTCCTGGAAGGCGGGCTTTACGCTGTGATAGAAGATCCGTTTGGCGCGGCGCTCTGCTTAATCCTGTACGGTACTTTCTTCGCCAGAAGGTTTTACAACATGAACCTCATGACGCTCGGTGACTACTTTAAGGTCAGGTACGGGCGCTCCACCGAACTGGTCTCGACAATCTTTCTGGCTCCGCCGTACATTGGATACATCGCCGCTCAATTGGTGGCGATGGGATTGATCCTTAACGTTGTGACCGGACTAGCCCTTTGGCAAGGAGTTGTGATCAGCGCCTTTGTCGTGACGCTGTACACCTATGTTGGCGGGATGTGGGCGATCTCGATCACCGATTTTTTTCAAAGCATTATTATCATCGTTGGCTTACTGGTGTTGGCCTGGATACTGGTGGTCAAAGCGGGTGGTGTGTCAAATATTGTCATGGATGTACCGCGCGAGAATTTCCGGTTCTTTCCCGATGCAAACTTTAAGGAGATCGTAACATATGTGGCGGCCTGGTCGGTGTTGGGCCTCGGTTCGATTCCTTCGCAGGATGTTTTTCAACGGACCATGTCGTCAGGGTCGGCGCGCACGGCGGTACTGTCGTGTTACATCGGGGCGTTCTTATACCTGACGATTGCCATGCTGCCCCTGTTTATCAGCCTGGCCACTAAACACCTTTACCCTGACCAGATTGCCGGTGATACACAATTAGCCTTACCCAATATGGTGCTGATGCACACCAGTCTACCCATTCAAATTCTTTTCTTTGGCTCGCTGCTATCGGCCATCATGAGCACCATTAGCTCTGCTGTACTTGCTCCGGCTGCAATCGTTTCAGAAAACCTGATCAAACCTTTGACAGGAAACCGATTCAGTGACCGGCAGTTCTTGATGATCACTAAAATTTGCATCGTGGCGTTTGCCGCCGTGGCAACGGCGATGGCTTGTATGCGTTCAAATATTTACGAATTGGTTGGCGAGTCGTCCATCCTCAGTCTTGTTTCCCTGTTTGTCCCGTTGACGATGGGGCTTTACTGGAGAAAGGCGTCCAGTAAGGGCGCCCTCATTTCGATGATCCTGGGGATGGTCAGCTGGATTATTTTTGAAATAATGGATTTGTCATGGCCAAGTTTGGTTCCGGCAACGCTCGTTAGCTTGTTTGGCATGGTTGCCGGGAGTTACCTTTGGCCGCAGAAAAATGTAGGATATGGTAAAAATTGAACTGGAGCGTTTGAACGACGGCCTCCACATGGAAGCGAAGAACGAATTTGGCCGTACGGTTCAGATGGATGGATCACCGGATGATGGTGGCGGCAATCTCGCCATGCGTCCCATGCAGCTATTGCTGGCCGCGATGGGCGGATGCAGCGCCATCGATGTGATTGGTATCCTGAAAAAACAGCGGCAAGAACTAAAAGATATTAAGATAACGGTGACCGGCGAGCGTGAAAAAGGCGTTACACCATCACTGTACACAGAAGTACACGCCCACTTCAGGCTCTTCGGAAAGATCGATCCGGATAAAGCCGAAAAGGCAGTCGCGCTTTCTGTCGACAAATATTGCTCGGTTTCGAAAACGCTGGAGCTCCGTGCAAAAGTTACCTTTAGCGTTGAAGTGATTCCTCAATAAAACCTCCCATGGAAAACGAAAGAAATTTTGAAACGGACGCAATCCGTAAGCAACATGAACGAACGGAATTTCGCGAACATTCTGTTCCGTTGTATCTAACCTCCAGTTTCGTATTTGACGATGCAGAACAGGCCCGCGCCATGTTCGCCGATGAAATTCCCGGCAACATTTACAGCCGTTATTCGAATCCGAATACCAATGAATTCGTTGAGAAAATGTGCTTGATGGAGGGGACGGAAGATGGAATTGCCACTTCTTCGGGAATGGCCGCCATGTATTCCAGTATGGCCGCGTTGCTGAAATCCGGTGATCATGTGTTGGCATGCCGATCAGTGTTTGGCTCGACGCATCAAATTCTGAATACTTTGTTTCCACGCTTCGGGATCTCGCACAGCTATGCCGACATCACCCAGCCGGAAACGTGGGAGTCAAAAATTCAGCCGAATACAAAAATGATTTTCGTTGAGACTCCGTCCAATCCAGCGTTGGATATCATTGACCTGGAGTGGCTCGGAAAACTCGCGAACAAACACAACCTTATCCTGAACGTCGACAACTGCTTCGCTACGCCATACCTGCAAACGCCGGCGAAGTGGGGCGCGCACATTGTCACGCATTCCGCTACGAAATTCATTGACGGCCAGGGTCGCGTGATTGCCGGTGTGATTTTAGGTACAAAAGAGTTGATCAAAGAAGTTCGCTTCTTTACACGCCATACCGGACCGTCCATGTCGCCATTTCACGCCTGGATATTATCAAAGAGTCTGGAGACACTCGCGGTAAGGATGGATCGCCATTGCCAGAATGCTTTGGCGCTGGCCCAGCACCTTGAAAAGAACCCACAGGTTGTAACCGTTAAGTATCCGTTCCTGCCTTCCCACCCGCAGCATGCGCTGGCGAAAAAACAAATGAAGCAGGGTGGCGGTTTAGTGACCTTCGAAGTGAAAGGTGGATTGGATCAGGGAAGGAAATTTTTAAATTCACTTCGCATGATCTCGCATACGCCGAACTTGGGCGATACAAGATCCATTGCGATACATCCCGCGTCGACAACGCATTCCAAACTGACGGAAGAAGAGAGACTCGCCGTTGGCATTACGCCGGGTCTCATCAGAATCTCCTGCGGACTTGAAGATATCAGGGACATTGTAGCGGATATCACACAGGCGATCGGGTAGAGAATTCAAATTCAAGATTCAAAATTCAAGATTAGGCCTTCGTTGAATTTTGAAACTTGAATTTTAAATCTTGAATTAATAAGTCGGCATTGTCGGATCGATCTCCTTCGCCCACGCAAGAATTCCTCCTTTGAGATTATAGAGATTGGTGTAGCCGTGATTTTTTTCAAGCCACTGCACCATATTGCCACTGCGTGCCCCACTTCGGCAATGGATCACAACCTTCTTGGTTTTTGAAACCCGGTCTACATTGGTCGGGATGTCTCCCTGCGGAATAAGTTCACCCCCGATTTCGCAGATGTCTGCTTCGTGTGGTTCACGGACATCGATGAGTTGGAAATCCGCGCCACTATCCATCATTGCCTTGAGCTCCTGTACGGTCACTTCTTTCATGATTGTTTGTTTATTGAGTTCCAAAGATTTGTTTTTCGTCTGATTTAATCCACAAAATTCATCATAATCGATCAGGTGATGAATGTTTTTCCGGGCTTGCTGGCTTTGGATCTTAACAATCGTTTGCCGCGAGGTCTCGCCATCGAAGATCAAGAGCTGATCAATCAACACCTCGCCCTTGCCGCTAATTAACTTGATCGATTCATTTGCCTGCATACTTCCAATGATTCCGGGTAGTACACCCAACACGCCAGCCTGCTCGCAGTTGGGAACGCTTGAAGGATCTGGCGGCACGGGAAACAGATCGCGGTAATTCGAACTGAACTGGCCGTTGCGTTCGACATTGAATACACCTACTTGCCCTTCGAACTTCAGGACGGATCCATAAACAAGCGGCTTGTTGGTTAGAACACAAGCATCGTTCACCAGGTAGCGCGTTGGAAAGTTGTCGCTGCCATCGACCACGAGGTCATACGATTGAATAATGCTGAGAGCATTAGCCGAGGTCAGCCTTTCCGCATGTGCAATGACTTTAATCAACGGGTTGAGTTGTTGAAGTTGTGCCTTTGCAGCCGTCGCTTTGTTCTTGCCGAGTTCGTCCATTGAAAACAAGATCTGTCGTTGCAGGTTGGATTCCTCCACTACATCATTGTCGACGACGCCCAAGGTGCCTACGCCGGCGGCCGCGAGGTAAAGGAGGGCTGGAGATCCCAGACCACCCGCGCCAATAACAAGTACTTTGGCTGACTTGAGCCTAAGCTGCCCTTCGACACCAAATTCCTGTAGTACCAGGTGGCGACCGTAACGTTTAAGCTCTTCGTTCGTTAACTTTGACATCCATCAAAAATACAATCCTGATCTACATGCAACGAAAAAATTTCTCCAGCGGTGCCAAATGGGAGGATATCGTCGGATATTCCCGGGCGGTACTCATCGGAAACCAGCTGGAACTCTCCGGCACCGTATCCACCGACGAAAACGGAGTAGTGGGCCGTGGCGATTTCTATGCGCAGACACGGTTTATCCTGGAAAAGGTTGAAAAGGTTTTAAAACAAGCTGGATTCTCAATGGCTGATGTCATCCGGACGCGGATGTTTGTCACGGATATATCGCACTGGGAAGAAATCGGAAAGGCCCACGGAGAGTTCTTCAAGAACATCAAGCCCGTCACGTCAATGATCGAAATCAGCGCTTTGATTGACCCTGAATACCTCGTAGAGATTGAGGTAACAGCGGTGAAAGGATAGGTCTAATAAGGTCTCGCTGCCGCCCATAAAAATTCTGGCACCATAATTGGCTTACTGTGGTTACCTAACCTACAGTGATTATGAAGACCCTCACAACGGTGGTACTGCTCGGCAGTACCCTTTTTCTTTCTTTGACAGCCGTAGCACAAGTTGATGAAATCAAACGTGAATCGGCTTCCCACAGCACATCATCCGGAAGGGAAACCAGAAACGTTTCCTCGAGCGATTCAGGGGATAGCAATAGCCTCAGCGGCGAAGCCGCATGGTTCATTGTAAAATTGCCCATCTACATCATTGGTGGCATCGCCGAATGGCAGGATTACAAAATCGAAAAGAAGAAAATCAATCCAAGCGTCATTTCATTTGATGTGATGTTACAGGGCGCGATTCAGCCATCGACATACTACATTCTGCAACCCCGCGTCCGCGGCAACTGGGGGCTCTTCTCGACTGACTTTCGTATGAATTACATCATCGAGGAAAGCATTGACGGCACCAAAGAACTTCGCACGGACGACTGGCAAATTCTTCAACTCAACGTAGTCACCACCAAAAATATAATCGCGCGTATCGGCGGAGGTGTTCTTCACGAGAACTTCAGCGGCGGAAAAACTTTCAGCGAATGGACTGCCGGAGTTCACCTTAATTCCAACAGCGGCAAGGTGGGTGGAATGGTCGAATATCGTTGGTCAGATCCCCGCGATGAGTGGAATGCTCACTTCCAGTACCGCGTCTTTCAGCATGGCGCAGCGAATGGTTACGTGACCATTGGCGCTGTGCAGCAGGAATACTACTCCAAGATCAATGTCTGGGGCGTGCAGGGTGGATTTATGCTCAGACTCTTCTAGAAATGTTTGAGCGAGCGCTCAGCAATCGTCTCTCCAATGGACAATGACGATGTAGCCGCTGGTGAAGGCGCGTTGCAAACATTGATGGCGCGCTTTCCTTCGAGGATCATGAAGTCATCCAACAATCCGCCGGTCTTGTCACACGCTTGAGCTCTAACGCCTGCTCCACCGGGCACGAGATCGTTCTCCTGAATTTCCGGAATAAGTTTTTGCAATGCCTTCGTGAAGGCTGCCTTCGAATAAGAGCGATACATTTCTCCCATCCCCGTGCGCCAATATTTAGCGGCTACTTTTTGGAAGCCAGGCCAGGCCAGTGTCTCGCCTAACTCAGAGAGATTGATATCTGATTTTTTGTACCCTTCGCGTTTGAAAGCCAGAACGGCATTCGGTCCGCACTCAACGCCGCCTCCCGGCATAGTCGTGAAGTGAACACCGAGGAAAGGGAAGTTTGGATCAGGTACTGGATAGATCAGTGTTTTTACAAGATGTTCCTTTTCTTTTTTCAGCTTATAGTATTCCCCGCGGAACGGAACAATCTTAACGTTGACGCTGGATGAGGTAAGCCTGGCAATCTTGTCTGAATACAATCCCGCGCAATTCACGACGAGCTTGGCGGTATAGCTTCCCTTGCCGGTGATCACCGTCACATCGCTATCGGTCATACGAATATCTTCAACTTTTTCATTCAGCCTGATTTCGCCACCCTGGTTTCGAATGACTTCGGCATACTTCTCCGCCACTACGCGATAGTCGACGATGCCGGTCTGAGGAACGTGAATGCCGGCAATGCCCGCGACGTGAGGTTCATAACCTTTCAGCTCATCAAGGGTGAGCATTTTCAGATTCTGCAATCCATTTTGAATGCCGCGATCGTAGATGTTTTTGAGCAATGGGATCTCGGGTTCGCTGGTCGCGACGATTACCTTCCCACACAAGTCGAAAGGAACATTGTACTTCCGACAGAAGTCTATCAACATCGTGTAGCCGCGAATGCAGTTGGTGGCTTTGAGACTTCCGGGTTTGTAGTAGATGCCCGAGTGAATGACGTTGCTGTTATTGCCGGTTTGATGATGCGCAACATTGGCTTCCTTGTCAAGGACCAGTACTTTCAGCTGACGATTCTTTTCCTGGATTTGCAGCGCGGTAGCAAGGCCAACGGCACCAGCTCCTATTACGATTACGTCGTGCGACACTTTGTTTCAGTTTGAGGTCCCAAGTTCAAATTCCAGATTTCAAATTCCAAATTCCCAGATCTGAAATCTGACATTTGGAATCTGGAATGTGAAATCTTGAACTAAACCCGAATCGGTCAAACCCTGACATTTAATGATCGCTCGACAACCACAAAGTGGTTGGGCGGAACAGGTGTCCAATCTTTATGATCGCTCAGCCTTTCGGAAACGACGAGCACAGCGGAATCGTTGTCTTCAGGAGCTACCAGACGCGTGTTGCCGTCCTCGACTACAAAACGACTACCTTCAGAATGATAAAGGGTAAGCGGTTCTTCTTTCGGATCAGTAACATATCGCGTACCGACAATGAATAACCCGTTGGTGAAAACCATGTTCAAATATGCCGCTTCCTGAATTCCATATTCAGCCATCAGCTCTTTCAACGCTTCGAAAGTCTTTTCGAATGCATTCATAACGGTTTCAGGACTGATGACCTGATGATTAGTCAGCAATTCGTTGAGCAGGTAGGCGAAGATGTGCTCCGAATCGGTTTGGCCTTTTATCCAATTGTACAATTCGTCGCTCAACGGTTTTCGAATCTGCCGTTTGATTTTCGAGAATTCCTCTACGCCGCCATTGTGAACCATAAGTATATTCTTGTATTGAAACGGATGACAATTCGATTCCGAAACTTCGCCGACGCTCGCGGCCCGAACATGCGCAATAAAACATTCCGTCTGGATCTTGGGAGCGAGGTTACGGAGATTTCGATTGCTCCAGGCCGGCGTCACGGACACCAGCGTAACAGGTTCGTAGTTTACATCCGGCACGTACCACCCGATACCAAAGCCGTCTCCATTCAACGGTTCTTCCAGTTCTCGTGCATTGATACTTTGATTGACTAAAGAATTTTTTGGTTGATACAAAAGCTTGTCGATGACAATGGGTGAACCCATGTAGGCGAGGAGTCGGCACATAGATGGTTGCGTTAGGTTTGAAAAAGATACGGAAAAAATGTTAACGGTTCACAGTTCACGGTTCACGGCGGTGAGGGGTGAGGTGAGCGCTTGGTCGCACCCACACTACCGTGAACCGTGAACTGATAACTGTGAACCATTAACAAAAAAGGCTACCGGTTAAAGTAGCCTTCTTTTTCTAAAGCCTATATGGACAAGGGGATGGCTAAGCGTGAGCTTTCATCCGGGGGGCTCCAGCGAGGATCTCTTCATTTGCGTAGGAGGCAAACTTTTCAAAGTTCTTCGTAAAGGCTTCGGCCAGGAAGTTGGCTTTCTGATCGTAAGCTTCTTTATCGTTCCAGGTATTTCGTGGATTCAATATTTCGGCAGGAACCAGGCTGCAGGTTTTTGGGAACATGATTCCAAACACCGCGTGCTTTTCAAAGGTGGTTTTCTCCAGGTCGCCATTTAACGCAGCCGTGATCAAGGCGCGTGTATGTTTTAAACCCATTCGCTTTCCAACACCATAACATCCGCCGGACCAGCCCGTATTCACCAGCCATACATTAACGCCAGCTTCTTTCATTTTGCGACTGAGCATTTCAGCATACTTGGTCGGGTGAAGCGGCATGAACGGCGCGCCAAAGCACGCGGAGAAAGTCATGGTGGGTTCAGTCACGCCTGCTTCAGTACCTGCTACCTTGGCGGTGTAGCCGGAGATGAAGTGAAACGCAGCTTGTCCCGGTGTTAATTTGGAGATGGGAGGGAGGACGCCGTAGGCATCACAAGTAAGGAAGAAGATGTTCTTCGGATTCTTTCCCAACGAAGGTTGAGCAATATTTCGGATGAAGTCGATGGGATAACTGACACGCGTGTTCTCGGTTCGCGAGCCATCGGCATAGTTTACTTCGCTTGATCCGGATTTGAATCCGATGTTCTCGAGCAACGCACCTTTTTTAATGGCGCGGAAAATATCAGGCTCCTTTTCTTCAGACAAATCGATCGTCTTGGCGTAGCAACCACCTTCAAAATTGAAAATGGTGTTGTCTTCCGTCCAGCCATGCTCATCGTCGCCGATCAGCTTGCGACCGGGATCAGCTGACAAAGTAGTTTTACCTGTTCCAGACAAACCAAAGAAGATCGCCGTATCGCCACTCTCTCCAACATTCGCGGAGCAATGCATGGACAATACATTTCTTTGATGAGGAAGTGTGAAATTCAACACGGTGAAAACTCCTTTTTTGATTTCGCCGGTGTATCCACTTCCGCCGATCAGAATAATTTTCCGCTTGAAGTCGATGATGGAGAAATTATGTTGGCGTGTTCCATCTTCTGCGGGATTGGCGAAGAAGCCAGGCGCGTTGAGGATGAGCCATTCCGGCGTGAAATTTTTTAGTTCTTCTTCCGTTGGTCGAAGAAACATGTTGTGAACAAACAAATTCGACCACGCGTATTCGTTGATCACGCGAATGCTCATGCGATACCGTGGATCGGCGCAAGCATAAACATCGCGGCCATAAAATTCTTTGCCTTCGAAGTACAACAGCATCTTGCGGTAAAGCTGATCGAACTTATTCGGATCGAATGGGATGTTGAAATTGTTCCACCACACAGTCTTTTCGGTAACATCATCCTTTACCGTAAACTTGTCTTTGGGGGAGCGGCCGGTGAATTCACCGGTATCAATGGCAATGGCTCCACTCGACGTCATTTTTGCCTGACCTTGATCGAGCGCAAGCTTCATTAATTGATCGGGAGGCAGGTTCCAATGCACTTTACCTTGGGGAATACCAAAGGCATTGGTCCCGGTTTCCCGGGACCGATTTCCAGAGTCAAACATGTTAGTTTGGGTTAATGAGTTGACGCAAAGTTAGCCTATTTCTAAGCGTTTCAATCGTTTGCAACGATATTTTTTGTTCCTTTGCCTCCGCAACTGTTCATTTGCGAAAGTGGATTTAACGGTCTACTTTGACCCTCCGGAAATGATCCTTTCGTCAAACCGATTTTTACTTATTTGATTTTTGGTAATAATGAATTCTGACAAAACTTTTTTTGGTCATCCGAGGGGACTGGCCACGTTGTTTTTTACGGAAATGTGGGAGCGATTTAGCTATTATGGTATGCGTGCCCTACTAATTCTTTTCATGGTGGCCGCAGTAAAGGACGGTGGTTTAGGCATGGAAGAAAAAACTGCCGGTGCGATTTATGGGCTCTACACCATGTTTGTGTATTTGCTTGCGCTGCCTGGCGGATGGCTTGCCGATAAATTTTTCGGGTTGCGCAAGTCTGTTTTTTATGGCGGATGCATCATCGCACTCGGACATTTTTGTTTGGCGTTTCCGTTCATGGAAACATTTTTTCTCGGACTCCTTTTTATCATGATCGGTACAGGAATGTTGAAACCTACGATCAGCAGTCTTGTGGGAGAATTGTATTCTGCCGATGAGCCAGCGCGAAGAGATGCTGGCTTTTCTATTTTTTATATGGGCATCAACATTGGCGGTTTTATCTCGCCGTTGATCGTTGGAGAGCTTCGTACTTACAACTGGCACTATGGATTTGCGGCAGCAGGTCTTGGCATGGTGTTGGGATTGATACAATATAAATTAACCGAGCGCCACCTCGGCGACGCAGGGATTTATCCCGAAAGGCTTGCGGATGCATCACAACAGCAAAAACGTGAGCGTAATATTCGAAATACGCTGATTGTTCTGGGTATTGCGCTGGCAGCATTTGTATTTCTTCTAATGACCAAAGCGGTAGTCATCAATCCGATCGTGATCGCGCAGGCATCAGGCGTAATTCTGATCGCCGCGGTGGTGATCTATTTTATCTACCTCATGTTTTTTACGGGTCAGGATTTATCCGGTCGGCTTAAACTTGTCGCGTTGGCTATTTTCTTTTTGGCGTCAGCGATGTTTTATTCTGGATATGAGCAGCAAGGGTCGTCACTGAATCTATTTGCTGAACGTTACACTGACTTGAACATTGGAAGTTTTCGCATTCGCCCCGAATGGTTTCAGTCGGTGCCTTCGCTGGTGGTGGTTCTCTTCGTTCCTGTCTTCGCCTGGTTATGGGTGTGGCTGGGCAAACGAAAATTAAATCCCATGACGCCGGTTAAAATTTCTCTTGGTCCAATTTTTACCGCGGCCGGATTTGCTTTGATGATGGCGGGTTCGATGGTTGTAGTGGGTGGCGGGCTCGCATCACCATGGTGGCTGATTCTAACCTTCACGTTTCACACCTTTGGAGAGATTTGTCTCTATCCAACCGGAATGAGCGCGACGACTAAAATTGCACCGAAGAACCTTGTTGGACAATTGATGGGCATCTGGTTCATGAGTCTTGCTTTTGGAAATTTGGTCGCAGGATTGTACGCGGGAGAATTCGATGCTGAGGCAATCAAACAGAATCCACAAATGCTCGTGGACCTGTTCGGATACATGACGAAGATCATGCTTGTATTCGGACTGGTCATCCTGGTGCTGTACAAACCCATCCGTAAGCTGATGGGAAATGTTAGCTAGCTTGATCTCCAGTTGTTTATTGATCGTTGTCAACTGACAATTGTCAACTTTTCTGTTGAAACTCTCATATACCTAAACCTATATATCAACCATGGAAGAAGTAAAATCTTTCAAACCTTATGTGGCCCCCGAGCAAAATGTGGCGGAGTTCACGGCGAAGTCGATAATTCTTGGCTCGTTATTCGGAATTCTCTTTGGCTGCTCCACCGTTTACCTGGCGCTTAAGGCGGGTCTTACGGTGACAGCCTCGATCCCGATTGCTGTGATCGCGATCACCCTGGGACGAAAATTTTTAAAGACGACAATCCTCGAAAACAATATTATTCAAACCACAGGTTCCGCGGGCGAGTCAATCGCCGCTGGCGTCGTCTTCACGCTACCTGGATTCCTGTTCTTGTCGGTCGGTGAAGATGGCAAGAGTGTTGGCGAGGCGTATTTCAATTATCTCACCATCATGATCCTCGCCGCATTTGGCGGGATGTTGGGAACCTTGATGATGATTCCGTTACGACGGTCTCTTATCGTTAAGGAACACGGTGCGCTTCCCTATCCTGAAGGAACAGCCTGCGCATCGGTGCTGCAAGCCGGTGAAAAAGGAGGCGTATTTGCCGCCACCGCTTTCGCGGGTATGGGTGTTGCTTTCGTTTACGCTTTGTTTCAAAAACTTTTTCACATCATCGCTGAGACGCCTGGGTTCGTCACATCGCAGGCAAACAAGTACTGGCCATCGGCCGCAACACGGGCTGACATAACACCCGAATATCTCGGGGTCGGATATATCATCGGCCCGAGAATTTCAGGCGTACTGGTTGCTGGTTCCGTGTTGGCGTGGTGGGCACTCAATCCCTTACTGGCAACACTGGTGCCGCCGGATGCCATCGCGACACAGCTCATGAAGTTTGGATTGTTGGAATCATTGTCCACAGCCGGGGGACCGGGTGGATGGGATCCCGCTACGCACACATTTGCAAGCTATGGAGATGCTATCTATCGCGCATACATTCGTCAGATCGGTGCAGGTGCAGTTGCTGCCGGAGGATTTATCACGCTTGTCAAGACGATTCCAACCATGATCAGCTCCTTCAAGGAAAGTATCGGTTCCTTGAAAGACAAAGGTGCGTCTTCAATCAAGCGCACGGATCGCGACCTGTCGTTTAAGGTGGTTGCTCTTGGGAGTATAGCGTTGGTATTGGTTACGGCGTTCATGCCGATGATTCCAGGCGACAATTTTATTCAGCAAATGTTAATTGGCGTTTTGGTTATTGTGTTCGGATTCTTCTTTGTCACGGTGTCAAGTCGCATCGTTGGATTGGTGGGAACCAGCAACAACCCAATCTCGGGTATGACCATTGCAACCCTGATGGGGACGTGTCTCATTTTTACAAGCGTGGGCTGGACGGGTATCGTCTACGAACCTCTTGCCTTAGTAGTAGGAGGAATGATCTGTATCGCGGCCGCTAACGCAGGGGGAACATCTCAGGATCTCAAGACCGGCTATATTGTAGGTGCGACACCCAAGTATCAGCAGATTTCATTGTTCGTCGGTGCCATTGTTTCATCTGTCGCCATCGGCGGTGTGATTTATGTTCTCGATACGCCGACACCTGCTTTGCTGAAGCTTGAACCAAACGCAACGCACGCGATTGGAAGCATACTATATCCTGCACCACAAGCCATCCTGATGGCTACGCTGGATAAAGGAATTCTCTCTGGAAATCTGGATTGGCAATTTATTCTCGTCGGTGTTTTCATTGCTGTTACCCTTGAGCTTTGTGGTATCAAAGCGCTGGCGTTTGCCATTGGATTATACCTTCCGATATCGACGACACTGCCCATCTTCGTGGGTGGAGCGTTAAAAGGTATTGTTGATTGGAAAGCAGAACGGAAGGGTGAAACAGTACAGGAAGACGACCTCAGCCGCGGTAATCTGTTTGCCACCGGGCTCATTGCCGGAGGAGCGCTGACGGGTGTATTGATTGCCATTCTCGCCGTGGGCATTCCCAAATTATTCGAGTACCTCGGTGACAAGAATCCTAACTGGCTCATGGAAGCATTGAATTGGGAAGAAGGCATGACGCACACGCTCGGTGTGGGTGGCCATCACCTCTTCAGCGTCGCCTGCTTCGCGGTGATGATGGTAATGCTGTATAGACTGGCAGGGAAGAAGTCGTAGTGATAACAGAACATGAAATGAAAAGCCCGGTGACTTCACCGGGCTTTTTTTATCCTGCTATTAACTCAATGCGATGTAAGACGCGATCTGAATTTTTATTAATCAGCAGCGTGTGTCTGAAGGGAGGTTTCAGCGCTTCATACATTTCGTATTCCGAAAGATCAGCAGACCAAAAGAATGAAGCGCCCTCCAGTTCTGTAGCGGAGATCAAATGTTTCAGAGTCTCCAATTCGGTCACTGAAAAGGAATGATAAGTGGCATCAGCGCGCGTCGCGTATTTTGAGAAAGGCAAACAGGAGATGGCCTGAAGGAGATCTTTTGAATTCGCCTGATAATCGAAGTAACTCGCGTAGTGACCGTTGCGATATTGAATCTTGATTCCGGTCTGATCGCCCAATCCCAAACGATGAAGCACCTTCTCTGGAAGCGTATCACGCATCGATGTCTCGAAAACGACGGCCTCATTTTGAGCGGCCTCAAAATGCTCTGGCTTGTGCCGCTTCACCAGCAACCCCAGCAACAACAGGCAAGGAAGAACAAACGGCAAAACCTTTCGCATATCAAACCTATTTACACATCAAATCACAAATCAATAATCACTCGTCACCAATCGCAAATCTCCCTAACGAATTTTCGCCACCAAGGCACAAAGACACTAAGGAGCACAAAGCTGTAACCGATCACCGACTAACTGCTTACCGATTACCATCCCCCCGCACCATCACCTTAAACGCCTCCAGCGCTCGCGCCTCTGACTGATCAACCCTTCCATCCGCGCGGATAATTTCCTGAAGGTCTTCCACGAGTTCGGAGAGAAAAGGTTTTTTCTCCGTGAAATGGTCCAGCGATTCCCGCAGGAATTCCGTCAGCCTGGATTTATCAAAGTCGTTGTACTGGCGAATGGTTCCGTAGAGTTTCTTTTCGAAGTCGGTATCTTCAGGAAAGAGATCCTTCATCTTCGCCTTGATGGTGGCCATCTCGGTGGGATCGTACTTGCTGTCAGCTTGCGACATGTGGACAAACAGAAACAGAATGAAGTCGGAGAAAGTGGAATGAACTGTCATCAATTAACAATTAGTAATTAACAATTAGCAATGCTGGGTTGGTCAAATGCGAGACGTTTACGACACATAAATTCTTGGCCACAGCGTTCACGAAGGATTTCAAAGTTTTACAGAGAGCCTCTTCGTGACCTTTGTGCCTTTTTTTGTTCCCTTTGTGCAATTGGATTTCGTTCGTACCCTATGCTCTTCATTCTAAACGAAAGCCGGAATTCCGGTGATCTGTTGCCCCAGGATCAACAAGTGAATATCGTGAGTTCCCTCGTACGTCACAACACTTTCCAAATTCATCATATGGCGCATGATGGAATATTCTCCGGTGATGCCCATGCCGCCGTGAATTTGTCTGGCCTCCCGTGCAATCTCCAACGCCAGGGCAACGCTGTTTCGCTTCGCCATGGAGATTTGTGGTGTTGTTGCCTTGCCTTCATTCATCAAGGTTCCTAAACGCCAGTTGAGCAACTGCGCCTTGGTGATTTCTGTAAGCATCTCCGACAATTTCTTTTGAACCAATTGGAAGGATGCGATGGGTTTTCCGAACTGAATTCGCTCGAGCGCGTATCGCCTCGCAGATTCGTAGCAATCCATGGCCGCTCCCAGTGCGCCCCAGGCAATTCCATAACGTGCAGAATCCAGGCACATCAATGGTGCGCCCAATCCATTCTTGTTGGGAAGTAAATTCTCTTTGGGGACTTTTACATTATCGAAGACCAGCTCGCCGGTAGCACTGGCGCGCAGCGACCATTTGCCGTGTGTTTCAGGCGTTGAGAAGCCAGGCATGCCGCGCTCTACTACCAAACCATGAATGCGGCCATGTTCATTTTTCGCCCACACCACAGCAACGTCAGCTTTGGGAGAGTTGGAAATCCACATCTTCGCGCCATTGAGCAGGTAGTGATCGCCCATGTCTTTAAAGTTCGTTACCATGCCGCTGGGATTTGAGCCGTGATCGGGTTCTGTCAACCCGAAGCAACCGAGCCACTCGCCAGACGCGAGTTTGGGTAAATATTTTTTGCGTTGTTGTTCGTTTCCAAATTTGTAAATGGGGTACATCACCAGCGAACCTTGCACCGATGCGGTCGATCGCATGCCGGAATCGCCGCGCTCAATTTCCTGCATGATGATGCCATAGGAAATGTAGTCTAATCCGCCGCCGCCATATTCTGTTGGGATAGTAGGGCCAAAAGCACCGATGTCACCAAATTTTCTTACGATCTCATAGGGAAAGTGCGCCCGCTGTGCCCAGTCTTCGATGTAGGGCGAAATTTCCTTTTTCACAAAATCGCGAATGGAACTGCGGATCAGCTTATGCTCTTCCGTGAGCAAATCATCAAGCGCATAAAAATCGGGATGATCGTAAACATCCTGCTTCAATGATTTTTTTTGCTTGCCATCGGCTGTTGCGGTTGGAGTAGCCATACAGAATTGGATTAATGAGTTATCTTGCGACCCAAAGTTAGTTGATTGATTGATTCGTCCATTGGTTGATGAATATTTCTTCACCGGTAAATGGACGAAATGATCAGTTAAACATTCCTAATCTTGCTATGGCCAATCAACCAGTTGATCCCAACCTCCTTGAACAACTTAAAAAGCTTCAGGCAAAATATGACGCCATGGGCCAGGACTTGTCGTCCTACCTCGATGGATTGCTCTACTCGGATTACCTGACGTATTGGGATTACATTCATCTCGATACCTTGCTCAGTCTGCAGAATCCAAAGACACATTTCCCGGACGAGAAGGTTTTTATTCTTTATCACCAGATCACGGAGCTGTATTTCCAATTGGTGCTTCATGAACTGGAGCAAATTACAGCATCTGAAAACCTGGATGAGAAATTTTTCTGCTCCCGCCTGGATCGCATCGTCCGTTATTTCCGCCATCTCGAAAGCTCGTTTGATGTGATGGTGGATGGAATGGATCGGGATCAATTCTTGAAATTCAGAATGGCGTTGCTCCCGGCCAGTGGATTTCAGTCCGGTCAGTACAGGCTGATTGAGATTTATTCCACGGACATTATCAACCTCGTAAATGTTCACGATCGCGATAACATGCGGAACAGCGATCTCGCTTCGATGCTTGAAAAACTTTATTGGAAAAGCGGCGCCACCGAATTGGCGTCCGGAAAAAAGACGTTGACGCTCCAGCAGTTCGAAGAGAAGTACATGAAGACCTTTTATGAAACGGGCGACCGCCTAAAAGCGAAAAACCTCTGGCAATTGTTTGTGAGGAACTTTAACACTTCGCCTGAAAAGAGCACCATCGTGGCGAAGCTTCGTGAATTTGATACGCTTGTTAATGTATTGTGGCCGTTAGCGCATTTGAAATCTGCCGGCCGATATTTGCAAAAAGATCCTGAAGACATCAAAGCCACTGGCGGCACCAACTGGCAGAAATACTTACCACCCCGTTTTCAGAAGACGATATTTTTTCCGGAGCTCTGGAGCGACGAGGAGAAAAAAGAGTGGGGTAAGGCGGCTTTTATTCGATAGGGATAGGGCATCCGTCGATCTGTTCCGCACACCCACGGTTGAGACCGCGCGCTTCCCGGCAAATGCGTATCTTTGTCTATTACCCTGTGAACCGCTTATTCATACCACTCCTCCTTCTTTGCGTGGCGTTAACCAACGGTCTCGCACAAAGCGGTTTTACCCGTCAGAGTTATCACGATCAGGAAAAACAGCACATCAAAGAATTGTACATTGTTAAAGACACGGTCAAGAACGTGTTGCATGGTCGTTACATTTCCTACTACCTCAATGGAAACATTGAATCAAAAGGAGAGTTTGCAAATAACGAGACCAGCGGTACATGGGAGTTTTATTTCGAGACCGGGAAGCTCAAAATGCGGGGTATACTTTTTAAGGGTGCCAACTATGGTCTTTGGGAATACTTCTACGAGAGTGGACAAAAGAGCATGGAAGGTATCATCTATGGAAAAAACCGTGAAGGTGAGTGGAAGTCGTACTATGAAAATGGAAAAGTAAAAGAGATCGGCGAGTACAAAGGCAACAAACGCGTTGGCTTGTGGAAGAATTATTTTGAAGATGGCGTCGTAAAAGGTGAAGGTGATTTTGCGGATGATTTCGGCCGCTTTACGGAATACTATCATACCGGTAAGGTTCAGGGCGAAGGCCCGCGCACTGGCAACAGAAATGTCGGACATTGGCGATACTTTAATGAAGATGGCGCGCTTGAGAGCGAAGGCGATTTTGATAATGGTAAAAAAGACGGCGCCTGGACGAATTACTTTTCTTCCGGAAAAATCTATTCAAAAGGTAATTATCTGAATGATGAACCCACCGGCAACTGGACCTATTACTTTGAAGATGGGAAAGTGAGTTCCGCCGGTGAATACATCGAGGGACGAAAGAACGGCAACTGGAAAACGATGAACGCCAACGGCACCCTGAAAAGTGATGCCACCTATGATAAAGGAACCGGCGAATACCGCGAGTACTTTTCCAGCGGGAAACTCAAAGTGAAAGGAATGGTGAAAGAGAACAAGCGCGAGGGAAAGTGGGAGTTCTTTTATGAGGATGGAAAGAAGGAAGGCTACTGCGACTATCACAACGACGTAGGTGTTTATCACGGCTACTATCCCAATGGAAATTTACAAACCAAGGGGACGATGAGTGGTGATCGAAAGTCTGGCACGTGGGAAATCTATGAGAACGATGGAAAGTTATCAGGATACTACAAACCGATTTACGATGACAAGAAAGTGGGACAGGAAATCACTTCGCTTGCGCTGCGGACTTCAGTGCAGTGGAAAAAACCACATGGCTTCAATTACTTTAAGGAAAAGGCAAACGAATTTCATGGTGTTATCCTGGCGACCAATCCAGTGTGGGTGATGGTAGGCGAGTTGCCGCTTGGCGTTGAGTTCTATTTACAGGAAAGGCTCGGCCACGAGTTTGAGTTTGTGGGCATTCGCGATCCATTTTTCACCGCCGATCTGGATGTTGCTCCCGGCCAACAATTCAAACGTGGATATAGTATCAGTTTGAAACAGAAGTTTTACAATCCGATAAAGTTCGGCATGTGGTATTTCGGCCATGAGCTGCGGTTCACGAACCTGGGCCACTTTGTGAATCAACCCATCAACATGAATCCTGACAACGTCTATACTTTCAATGCTGTGGAGCAACGCATTGAATGGGGACCGCTCGTGGGATATAGAATCATGAAAAGGAACAACGGCAATGGCTTTACCATTGATGTCTTCTCGTCGTTTGATATGGGGTATCGCGGCTTTGATGTCGATCCGAGTTTCGCCTCGTTTTTTGAAGACGTCAATCAATCCAAGTTTTCAACTTCGTTTCACTTCGGCCTGAACTTCGGTCAGGTTTTCTCCTTCAAATAGGAATGCTTCATTAGGATCGCCTTCTTTTTAAACTGATGGAGTTCGGTCAGTTTGAAAGAGTTCATGATTTGGAGTTCGTCGATCCGAATTAACTTTTATCAAGAGGGTACTTCGTTGCGCCAGCGGATCGGTCTGAGCCGTCTGAAGAAATTGCAGTTGGCGCGGAATACATTAAAGTCCGTTGTGCAGAACCGCAAGCGGTCCCGCACAACGGACTTTAATGTAGGTTTAGTTGAGGTTTGGACAGCGCACACAAGTGTGCGCTGTCCAAACCTCAACTATTAAGCGCCACCTCTGCTCTTGGTTAGAACTGCTGGATAAATTCTTGGCGCAACGAAGTGCGTCCGAACAAGTCCTGTTTTTTTGGAGTGTCGACCAGAAGTATCTTCATAAAATGGTACTTCGTTGCGCCAGCGGATCAGGCTGTAAATTCTATCTAGATTGCAGTTGGCGCTGATTAGGTCGAGGTCGGTTGAACAGAACCGCCGG
>Ga0315912_10002275_pt1 | contig 20920 bp, 17 predicted proteins | sample VfabasoilMG_FD_204469 | JGI IMG/M metagenome (GOLD analysis project Ga0315912, IMG submission 204469) | Garden soil microbial communities collected in Santa Monica, California, United States - V. faba soil | ecosystem: Environmental > Terrestrial > Soil > Garden | place: USA: California...
ACACGAGCGACGCAGGGAAGAACAGCGGCTTGTACGTCGACGCGAAGTTGCTGACGCGCAAGAACGCGACGCCCGTCGCGACGACGGCCACGATCGTTCCGAAAAACCGGTGCTGGTCGGCCGAAGGACCCGTGAAGCTGCCCTCCGCGAAGTGCATGAAACCGAGCAGTACCGTGACGAGCGCCGAGATGGCCGTCGCGCCCCAGAGGTACGGCGACGCGGCTTCGAGATAACGAAAGCGGTCCTTGCGACTCAGGTACTCGAGCACGAACAAGACGACGATGATGCCGATCGGCAAGTGGAGGGCCAGAACGTGGAAACGGCCCAAGAAGTAAACGAAGTCCATGCGTCGGCATCCCTTGCTCGGTTGCGAGGGCGCCTACGATATCAGCTAGCGGCGCGGCTGTGAGAGCCGCGGCGAAACCGCGAGCCTTAAGACTTCAAAGCGCGAACCACTCGTGCAAGCGAGTCTCGAGCGCCGCGATGTCGCCGGCCTTGCAGCGGAAACCGACGTAGCCGTCGGGCCGTAACAGAAACAAACGGTCCTCGTCGCTCTCGCCATAGCGGGCCGAGAGCGCCGCGCTCGGCGGCACGACTCGCAGCTCCAGCACGGCCGCAAACCGGTGCACGAGCCCCTTGAGCGCCGCTTGCAGCGCAGCTTGCCGTTCCTCGCGCGCGGGCAGCGCAAGCAACGTGCACGAAGTGTGACGCGTCAAGCTGAACAGCGTTCGGCCGCGCCCCAGGTCCACGTCGGGCGCGCGATCCCCGATCGCGGGCCCACCTTCGGCACTCGGCGTGCTTGCGGGGTCGCGATACGTGTACGAAACCCCCGAGCAGCGCCCGACGACCGCCTCGAGGAACGCGGGGTCGCGAATCTTCTGCGCGCGCTCCGCGATGTCCTTGCCGTGACCCATGAAGATCTCGTGCAGCGAGGACGCGGCCCAGATCACTTGCTCGGCGATCGGGCGCCGCTCCGTCTCGTACGTATCGAGCAGCGACGCATGCACCTGCTTCTTCACGACGGCCGCAAGCTTCCAACCGAGGTTGTAGGAATCTTGCATGCAGCAGTTCATGCCCTGCCCGCCCGTCGTGGAATGAATGTGCGCCGAATCGCCGGCGAGGAACACGCGGCCGGCACGGTACGTGTGCGCGAGCCGCACGAAGCTCTGCCACTTCGAGTGCCAGACGACTTCGCCGAGCGTCACGCCGTCGAAGTGTTTGTTCACGAGCCGCATGAAGCCCTGCTCGGGAGTCACGTTCGGCCCCGCCGCTTCGCCGCGGTCGCTGAGCAACATGCGGTAGAAGCCGCCGGGCAACTTCACGATCATGATGAAGTGATCGGTGCCGGCGCAGTAGTGAACGTAGTCGTCGGCGTCGGGAAAATCGTTCAAGAACGCGTCGAGGTTCTGAAGCTGCGTTCCCTTGTAGTCGCTCTCCTGCTGCTCGAGGCCGGCTGCGCGCCGGACGCGCGAATTGGGTCCGTCGCAACCGACGAGATAGTCGCAGTGCACTTCCTCTTGAACGCCGCCGCTCTCGAGCGTCGCCGTGACGCCGCTCGCGTCCTGCCGCACGTCCAGGCACGCCGTGTTCCAGTCGGGCGCGATGCCGTAGTGAGCACCCGTGTACTCGCGCAGATACTGCTCGGTCTCGCTCTGCCGATGCACGAGCAAGTAGTTGTACCGCGAGTCGACGGTCGTGAAATCGATGCCGGGACGAACTTCGCTGCGCTTGCCCGCCCCGTCGACGAAGTGCAGCACGTAACCCAAGTTGTGGATGCCGCGCTCGAGGAAACGGTCGAGGAGACGCGAGTCGATGCGCTCGAATATCTCGAGCGTTCGCGCATGAACCGTGATGGCCTTCGACGTGTCGCCGGGCTTCGGCAGACGGTCGATGGTCCGGACGTTGACGCCGCGGCGCGCGAGCTCGAGCGTCAGCATCGTGCCAGCCGCGCCGGCCCCGACGACCAAGACGGGAACGTGGCTTTTCTTCATTTCCCCCTCCCTGATCGAGTATAGCTCGCGGCTACCGATCGACGGGCGGCCGCCCCGCGCGCAAGATGCGCGCATGAACCTGGCGACGCTGCAACTCGACACGCCGCGCCTGTTGTTGCGCCCGACGCTGCGCGAGGACTTCGAGCCATGGGCGAAGTTCATGGCCGATCCCGAAAGTGCGCGGTTCGTCGGCGGCGTCCAGCCCCGCCCTGTCGCCTGGCGCGGGTTCCTGACGATGGCCGGCGCGTGGGCGATGCAGGGCTTCGCGATGTTCTCGGTCATCGAGAAGGCGTCGGGTCGTTGGATCGGACGCATCGGGCCGTGGCAACCCGAGGGCTGGCCCGGCACCGAGGTCGGCTGGGGAATCGTCCGCGACCGGTGCGGGCTCGGCTACGCGACCGAAGCCTCCGCGGCCGCGATCGACTGGGCGTTCGACGAGCTCGGCTGGACCGAGGTCATCCACACGATCGACGTCGAGAACGTCGCTTCGCAACACGTCGCGCGCAAGCTCGGCTCACGCAATCGCGGGCGCGGCCGCCTGCCGGCGCCGTACTCGGACATCGTCATCGACGTCTGGGGGCAAACTCGTGAAGAGTGGTTCGCGCGGCGCCGCGGCGCCGCGTAGAGCGCTCGCACGGAGTCAGCGAGTCAGCTCGTCCGCCGAAATCGGCGGCGTCTTGCGCCAGACGTACCCACGCCGCCCTTGCTCGAGGGCGTAGCCGAACAGCGCTTTCATGTAGTCAGGGTCGAACGTGTCGACTTTCTCCATGCCGAAGTCGGTTCCGATGTACGCGAGGTTGTAGTCGATACCGTCGCGCTTCGTCGATTCATAGACACGCAGCAGGTCGTTGTACCCCAAGTAGTGAATCATCGTCGCGATCGAGCGCTGCGTGATCGTCAAGAACTCGCGGTTGACCGAGGCCCAATCCGGGTCGAGGCGGCTGTTTCGGATGATGTAGGCATGCCGCTCGCGCGCGAACGCTCCGGACTGAAAGTCCACTTGGTTCCCGAGGTAGCTCGGATATAGAAACGTCTGAGCCACGACGCCTGCATCCACGTGCATCTCTTGATAGCGCTGCCCGTCGACTTCGACGTCGATCATGACCGGAGGGAACGCTCCCGGTATGGACGCCGAGGCGAGAATGGTCTTGCGCACGAGCTCGAGCGCGTCGGGATGTCCGCTCGCCGCAATCGCGCCGATGTTCCACAGCACTGGGCGCTGCTGATCGAGATTCGCCGTCGCGACGAGCAGAAGGCGGCCCTGACGGTACGCGGCCGCGAGGTCGGCCAGCATCTGCTCGTCCACGTAGCGCGAAATCAGCCGGTACAGCGGCGTCGTATCGGCCATTGCATCCGAGAACACGACACCGTAAAGCCCGTTCAGCGCACGCATCGTGCGCACGTCTTTGTCCGAGATCGTCGTGTAGATCGTGCGCAGCTCGTCGATGTACGGCCCGCCGAGGAACACGAACGGCGCGATCATCGAGCCGGTGCTGACACCGGTCACGAGCTTGAAGGCCGGCAGCGTTCCCGAGTCGTACCAACCGCAGATGAGGCCTGCGCCGAACGCCCCATCCCCGCCACCGCCGGAGACCGCCAAGAAACTCGCGGGCGGCAACGGCGCGTTGGGCGCGAGCCCGGCGCTCGCTCTTTCGCGCTGCAGCGAGCTCTCCCACTCCGTGACCATCACCGGCCCTTGCGTGTCGTACCACGCCCAGAAGCGGGCGTTCGGCAGACCGAGCACCGTGACTCGATCTGCCAATGCGGCCGGGACCGGCGCGAGATTCCCAATTCGCGCTGCGTAACGAGAACCGCTGACGCCATACGCCAGGAGGCCCGTGGCCACGGACACGACCAGCAACGCGAGGACGACACGCGCGACCGTCGCTTTGCGGCGCCGCTTGGTATCGCTCGTCGACGGACCCGTAGTGCTCATGACGGAGCACATTACCGGCAACGCGAACGCGAAGAAAGTTGCACCACTCGGCCGCGCGAAGCGCGGCGATGATAGCGCGCTCTAGGCGCGGAACAGCGCGGCGAGATCGACGACGAGGCCGTCGAGATGCGCTACCGGCGCGGTCGCCGGGCGCGCAAGCGTTACTTGTTGCAAGTATTTGCCGCCATGCAACGATCCGAAGACGAGCAACGCGTCGCCGTTGACGTCCACGATCCAAACTTCGGGAACGCCGTGACGCGCATACAGCGGGACTTTGACGTCGCGATCGTAGCGCAGCGTCGTGTCGCTGACTTCGATGACCAACAGCGTGTCCGCTCCGAGCGCGAACTCGCTCCGGTAGAAATCCGATCGTGGCTTCAGCAACACGACGTCGGGCTGCGGCTCAGACCACTCGCTCAAACGCACGGAGCCTTGCACGCGAACGATCGCACGGTCGCCGACCGCACTGACGAGCAGCCGGTTGAGCTGATCGACGATGCTCTGATGGTCCCTCCCGATCGGCGCCATGTCGATGATCTCTCCCTCGATCAACTCGACGCGCGCATCCGGCGCGAGCACGCCCACCTCGGCCATGCGGTGGTAGTCGTGGACCGTGATGCGATGCCGCTGCGGCCCGCTCGCCATGTGCATACCCATCGTGACTCCGGGAACGGGCAGTCTAAGGGGGGCCAAAGCGTCGATTGCAAGCGTCGCAGCGCGACGCCGCACGAGTCAGCCGCTGAAACCGACCGAAACCGCGAGTTTCGCGGCGATCAGAGCGCCGCGGGGAAGCGCGGGAAGACGCGGCGCGCGTTGCCTTCGAAGATCTTCGCGCGGTCGGCGGCCGAGAGCTTCTTGTTGCCGTCGATGTAGCGCTTCGTGTCGTCGAAGTAGTGCCCCGTCTCGGGATCGATGCCGCGCACGGCGCCGACCATCTCCGACGCGAACAGAATGTTGTCGATCGGAATCACATCGAGCAGCAGGTCGACACCGGGCTGATGGTAGACGCACGTGTCGAAGTAGACGTTGTTCAACACGGATTCCTTCAACGGTGGCCGCTTCAGCATATCGGCCAAGCCGCGGAACCGTCCCCAGTGATACGGCACGGCGCCGCCGCCGTGCGGGATGATCAGCTTCAAGTCCGGGAAGTCCTTGAAGAGATCGCTCGTCATCATCTGCATGAACGCGACCGTGTCCGCCGCAAGGTAGTACGAGCCGGTCGTCTGGTAGTACGGCGTGTTGCACGCCTCGCTGACGTGGATCATCGCGGGCACGCGCAGCTCGCACATTTTCTCGTAGAGCGGATACCAGTAGCGGTCCGAGAGGCTCGGCCCGTTGAAGAACCCGCCGCTCGTGTCCGGATTCAGATTGCAGCCGACGAAGCCGAACTCCTCGACGCAGCGGACGAGCTCGCGAACGGACGAATCGATCGGCGCGCCCGGCGACTGCGGCAACTGTGCAACGCCGACGAAGTTTTTCGGATACAGCTTCGTCAGCCGGTAGATCAACTCGTTGCAGTGCTCCGTCCACGCTTTGCTCGTCGACGCATTGCCGAGGTGGTGCCCCATCCAGCTCGCGCGAGGGCTGAAGATCGTGACGTCCGTGCCGCGCTCGCGCTGCAGCTTCAGCTGCGCGCCCTCGACGCTGTCGCGCAGCTGATCGTCGCTGATCGAAAGTGTGCCCTTCTGGGCTTGATGCTGCGGGTTCTTCTTTAGATCCGCCTTCTGCTGGTCGCGGTACTCGCCGAGCTCTTTCGGCGTCGTCGTGTAGTGGCCGTGGCAATCGATGATCATGTTGACGAGCTACTTGAACAAACCGTTGGTGACGTAAGCCGCGACGGCGCGCACTTGCTGCGGCGTCAGTAAGCCGGCGAGCGGCGGCATGCTGCCGCGGCCGTCCGTGACCATCGCGATCACGAGATTCGGATCCTTGACCTGGTCGAGCGGAGCGCCGCCGCCGTGCCCTCCCAACCCGTCCTCGCCGTGGCAAGCCACGCACGCGGTCGTGAACACCTCCTCGCCTTCGGCGACGAGCGCGTCGGCCGCGGCCGTGCCGCTCTGCTGCGGTGCTGCCACTGCGGCGGCCGCAGCCGCGGGCGCGGACGGCGCTGCAGGGGCAGGCGTTGCAGCCGGGGCCGGGGCGGAACTCGGTGCCACGGCGGTCGTGCGCATCTCGGTGTCGCGCTCGGCCGCAGGAGGCAGCGTGCCGTCCAAGCCGAACAGCCACACGCTGTCGCCCTTCGCAGAGCCGATCAGCAAGTTGCCGGCCGACAACGCGACGAGATATTGCTTGCCGCCGTGCTCGAACGTCGTGACCGGGGCGTTCATGCCCGCGCCGGTTTGAAACTCCCAGAGCTTATGGCCCGTGTCGGAGTCGACCGCCGTGAGGCGTCCGTCGTTGCGGCCGACGAAGACGAGGCCGCCGCCGGTGGCGAGCGAGCCGCTGTAGCATTGGTCGGGCCAGCGAAAGCGCCACGCGAGCTTGTTCGTCGTAACGTCGACGGCCGCAAAGATGCCGCTGCGCGGCAGCGGCGCGAAGCCGACGACGCCGCCTTCGTAATGCTCGCCGTCGGGCGGAATCTCGAAATCGCGGTCGCCGCCGATGAAGTTGCCGGCGACGTCCGACGCACAGACGAACAGCAATCGGCGCGTGGGGTCGTACGAGCTCGGCGGCCAGTTCGCGCCGCCGTAGAGGCTCGGGCTCGCGATCAAGCCTTTGTCGCCGTAGAACGGCGTGAAAATGCGGCCGCCGTTCACGAGCTCGTAACCCTCGGGCGCGATCTCGACGTGCTGCGGCACGATCGCGTCGCCGACCGGATAAGGCTGCGTGGCCGCCGTCGCCTGACGCGGCTCTTGAGGCACTGCCCTCTCCTCGATGCCGATCAACGGTTTGCCCGTCTCGCGGTCGAGGATGTACGCCCAGCCCGTCTTGCCGACTTGAGCAAGCCCTTTGCGCAAGCGCCCGTCGATCTCTACGTCGAACAGCACCACGGGATTCGGCGCGTCGTAGTCCCAGATGTCGTGATGCACCTCTTGGAAGTGCCAACGATACTTTCCCGTGCGCGCTTCGAGCGCGACGATCGACGCCGAGAACAAGTTGTCGCCGGCGCGCACGGCGCCGTTGAAATCGGGCCCCGGATTTCCGGTCGAGAAGTAAATCAGCCCGAGCTCCGCATCGACGGCCGGCGTTTGCCAGACCGTCGCACCGCCGTGCATCCAGACTTCGTTGTCCTGCGGCCACGTGTCGTGACCGACCTCGCCGGGACCCGGAATCGTGTAGAACGTCCAGAGCAGCTTGCCGTCGTCGGCGTCGTACGCTTTCACGCGGCCACGGACGCCGATCTCGGCGCCGGAGAATCCCGTGATGACCATGCCGTCGTAGTAGAGCGGCGCGCTCGTAATCGAGAACCCTTCCTGCCAACGCTCCGCTTGAATCGACCAGACTTCGCGCCCCGTTTTCAGGTCGAGCGCGACGAGCCGGCCGTCGAGCATTCCCGCAAAAATTTTCCCGTCGCCGAGCCCCACGCCGCGGCTCGTCCAACCGCAGCACACCGACGTGAGCGCCGGGTCGAGCTGCGCGCGGTATTGCCAGAGAATCTCACCCGTCTCGACGGACAACGCGAACACGTCGTCGGCGCCCGTGATGACGTAGATGACGCCGTCGTGCACGAGCGGCTGTGCCTCGCCCGAGAATTGCGGCGCGACGCCGGAGCCGTTCAAGTGGGTGCGCCAAACGCCTTTGAGCGCGCCGACGTTGCTCGCATCGATCTCCGCGAGCGGCGAATAGCGCTGATTGAGCAGGTTGCCGCCGTTCGTCCTCCAGCCGTCCTTCGGCGCAGCCGTCAACGCTTGCGGCGCGAACGGACCGTTCCGCTGTGCCAGCGCCACCTGCGCTTGCAACGCGCCGGCGACGAGCGCGGCGCATGCGATCCAGCCGAACCCCCGCGCGCTTGCAGCCGCTCTTGTATTCACTCTTCGCATCGACGATCGATCCCCCATTGCGGTCGCGGAAGTATACCCGCGGCTTGACACTGGCCGCGCGTTGCGACTAGAAAGAAGGCGAGAACAAAAAGAAGTATCGGCGCCTTTCCGGGGGGAATGCTTTGCTGATGCTCCACGCACGCGCAGCCACACCGCGCGCCTCCGCCGCTTCGCTCGACCGTCCGAGCTGGTCAGCGTCGTGAGCGCGCAAAAACCCTCCGCCACTTTGAAGCACCGCGAGCACTACGATCGTGCCGCGGACGCCGTTCCGCAGTTCACGGTGCTGAACTACGGTTTCACGAGCGCCCCCGAGCACAGTGTCCTCTCGGCCGACGAGCCGGAGTTCTACTGCCTGCGTCTCTACGAGCATACGGTCCGCGACACGCCGCTCGCCGGACGCGACGTGCTCGAGGTCAGCTGCGGCCGCGGCGGCGGCGCCAGCTTCGTCGCTCGCGCCTTCGAGCCGCAGCGCTATCACGGCATCGACTTGAGCGAGGAGAACATCCGGCTCGCCAGTGAGCGAGCCGCGCGCGCGGGGCTCACGTTCTCGATAGGGAACGCGGAGCAGCTCGACGTGCCCGATGCCTCCTTCGACGTCGTCATCAACATCGAGGCATCGCATCTCTACGACGACCGCGGCCGGTTCTTTGCGGAGGCGATGCGCGTGCTACGCCCCGGCGGGCACTTCTGCTACACCGACGGTTGCTGGGCCGACGACGACTGCACCGAGGAGCTGCTCGACGTGGGTTTCGAGCTGCTCGAGCGCCTCGAGATCACGAGCAACGTGCTGCACGCGTTGCGCAAGGACAGCCCGCGCCGCGAAGCGCTGTTCGACGCGATGCGCAACCGCGACCTACGCGAGGAATACAAGCATTGGGGCGGCGTGGTCGGTTATCGCGCTTACAATCGATTCGAAGCGGGTCAAACGCGCTACTTCTCGCACCGGCTGCGCAAACCGGGTTGAGCTCATGCGAGGACGCGCTCGAGCGCGGCATCGACGTCGTCCCCCACGGGAGTCTCGATGCCGAACGTCGCCGAGAGCACGCCTTTCAATTCCGTGACGCTGCCGATACGGCGTTGCTCGCTCGCCCCGCCCAACCGATGAACGTTCAACGTGCCGTTGCCGAGCCCGAAGCGGCGGTCGGCTGCCACGCGCGCCGCGAGCAAGCGGTTGCGCATCGGCGACTCCGCGTGATTCATGACGTAGTGATTCAAGACTTCGATGTCGACGTCGAGTTGCTCCTGCAAATCGAAGCGGTAGAGCCGCTTCCATTCGCCGCGCACGCGCGCTTCGACGGCGAACTCGCTCGCCGCTCGAACGACTCGAAACGTTTCGTGCGGCGTCGCTTGCTCGGCGTCGAGCGTAAGCTCGATCGGTGCGGTCGGCGTCAGGCCGCCGAAGCCGACGTCGCACACGTACCGCCGGCCTTCGAGCGCTACCAACACGAGCATGTGCGATCGCGCGCGAGCCTCGCCGTCCGGGCGCTCCCACACGACGCGAGCCGCAAGCGCCGAAACGTCGAACCCGAGCGAGCGCAGCGCGTTCTTGAACAGCAAGTTCTGCTCGAAGCAGTACCCGCCGCGGCGACTCTGGACGAGCTTGCGCTCGAGCGAAGGCAGGTCGAGCTTCACGGGGCGGCCCGCTAGCGTGTCGAGGTTCTCGAACGGAATCGCAAGCGGATGCAGGGCTTGCAGCGCGCGCAGCGTCGTAAGCGTCGACATGCGCTCGCCCGAGTAGCCGATGCGCCTCAAGTAAGAATCGAGATCGAGCACTGGCCCCCGCCGCAATCGCTTCGCCGCTGACTATACTTCAGCGATGGCCGACACGGATTATCGCTACTGCCCGCTCTGCCGCACCGAGCTCGCAACCGTCGAGCGCGGCGGCCAACCGCGGCTCGCGTGCCCGCAATGCTCGTTCGTGCAGTGGCGTAACCCGGTACCGGTGGTCGCGGCTGTCGTCGAGCGCGGGGACCGCGTCGTGCTCGTGCACAGCCTCGGGCGCCCGCCGCATTGGTATGGCCTCGTCGCGGGCTTCCTCGAGCGCGGCGAGCACCCTGCCGACGCCGCATTGCGCGAAGTCGGAGAGGAGCTCGGGCTCGAAGGGCGCTTGGCCGGAACGATCGGCGTGTATCCGTTCGAGCGCTTGAACCAGGTCATCTTTGCGTATCACGTCGTCGTGCCGAACGCGCCGATCGTGCTCGCCGCCGACGAGCTCGACGACTACAAAGAAGTGCCGCTCGAGAAGCTCAAGCCTTGGCGCCAGGGCACGGGACCGGCATTGCGCGATTGGCTCGTCGCACGCGGTTTCGATCCGCAGGTCGTCGACTTCGGCACCCCGCTCGACCTGTGAAGATCGCGCGCTAGCGGTTGTCCTTGTCCGTGAACGTGAAGTCGCTGAACTGCGAGGTGCCGTCGTCCGTCTGCTCGACGGCGTTGTTCGGATTCTCGCCGCAGTGCCAATAGCCGATGCGTAAGTAACCGTCGGGATTCGGCACTTGCTTGTAGGTCTGCTGTACGAACCACGGCTCGTCGAGCGTCACGGGATCGTAGATCCACACGTCGACCTGCACGGTCGTCGGATCGGACTTGCGCCACACCTCGACGGCCTCGAGCGACTCCGAGTATTGCGGATCGTTGCGGTGGTAGATGCCAGCCTCGACCTGCGACGTGTGGATCACGAGCGTGTGGCCGGACCAGAAGCCGATCGAGTCGCCGTAACTGAGCGGATACGCGTCGGCCGGCGACGGATGGCCGCGGCCGTCCGTGTACACGCGGCGCATGTTGTTCACGGTTTCCGAGAACAGGTACGTCTGGCCCGGCGTCACGATGAACTCGCGCAAGAACGGAATCGCGAGCCAGCGCGGAAAACCCGGCGGGCCGCAGTCGCTGATCGGATCGTATTCGATGCCCTGCGCCGAGAGCTCGCGCCGGCGCGTCAACTCGGCGAGCGGCTCTGGTTTCAGCTTCGCGCTCGTCAGCACGCCTTGCGGTTGATTCGGATCGAAGAACGGCGGGCCGACGCGCTGCCACAACCCCGTCCAATCCGGCATGTCGTCGAGAGGCAGCGGCGCACCGCCGTTCGCGCGCGCTCTGAGCGCGGCGTAGAGGTCCCCGGCCGTCGCGTGCTGAAGCCCGAGCGCAATTTTCGCGTCGCGCTCGGCCGGCACTAGCTCGGCGGACGCAACGGGCGGCGCCGGCTCCGGCGGCGTCTCGCGCGTGCACGCGGCAAGGCCGGCAGCGGCGATCAATACGAAAGTCAGCGTACGGCTCATGAGTCTCACGCCTCAGTCGTCCTTGTCCGTGAACGTGAAGTCACGGAACTGCGACGAGCCGTTCTCGGTTTGGATGACCGTGTTGTTCTGGTTCTCGGCGCAGTCCCAATACGCAATGCGCAGGCTCTTGTCCTCGTTCGTGAGCTTCAAGTACGTGTGCTTCGAGTACCACGGCTGCGCGAGCGAGGGCGGATCGTAGACCCAAACGTGCGCGAGCAGCGTCTTGTCGTCGATTTTTTCCCAGATCTCGACGGTCTCGACTTGCTCCGTGTACTCGGGCTGCGTGCGCTGATACTGCCCACCGCGCAGCGAGTTCGTGTGGATCACGAGCTTGCCGCCGTCCCAGAACCCGATCGAGTCGCCGTTCCAGAGGGGATAGCGATCGGCTTCGGGAATGTGGTCGCGGCCGTCGGTGTAGATGCGGCGAATGTCGTTGACCATCTCGTTGATCAGATACGTTTGATCGGGCGTCACGACGAAGTCGCGCAAGAACGGCTCCGTCATCCAGCGCGGATGACCCGGCGGCGCGCAATTGCTCAAGTTGTCGAACTCGATGCCCTTCGCGATGTTATCTAGCTTCGTGACGAGCCGACGCTCGTACTCGGGCGTCAGCTTCGCCGTCGGCATTCGGTTGCGGCCTTGGTCCTGATCCCAGTTGAACAGGATGCCGCTGCGCGAATAGACGCCGGTCCAATCGGGCAAGCGCGCGGGGTTCAGCCGTTGCCCGCCTTTCGCTTCCGTCTCGAACGCTTTATAGAGGTCCCACGCCGTCTTATGCTGCTCGCCGAGCGCAATCAGCGCGGCTTTCTCGGCGGGAAGCTCGATGCCGGCGAAACCCGCAACGGCCGGCACGACACCGAGCGCAGCGACGACGAGTCTCGACAACAACGAACAGAACGAACGACTACCTTCGCAAGACATGACCAACCCCCTTTCGCCGCGTGATCACACGCTAAACCGTGCCAGGGTGCCATGCAACCGGTCCTGATCGGCATCGGCGTTTACCTCGTCGTTCAGTTCGCACTCGGGCTCTTCGTGTCGCGACACATCGCGAGCGAGGCCGACTATTTGCTCGCGGGCCGCCGCCTCGGCGTCACGCTCGCGGCGTTCTCGATCTTCGCGACTTGGTTCGGCGCGGAGACCGTCGTCGGCGCAGCCGGATCCATTTACTCGGACGGTCTCTCGGGCGGCTCCGCCGATCCGTTCGGCTACGCGCTCTGCCTTGTCGTGCTCGGCATCGTCGTCGCGGCACCGTTATGGCGGCGTCAGTACGTCACGTTCGGCGACCTGTTCCGTGAGCGTTACTCGCCGGGCGTCGAGCGGTTGGCCGTGTTGTTGATGGTGCCGACGTCGGTCATCTGGGCGGCCGCGCAGATCCGCGCGTTCGGCCAAGTCGTCAGCGTGTCGTCGGAGATCGGAGTCGACGTCGCCATTACGGCGGCGGCCGCCTTCGTCATCATCTATACCGTGGCGGGCGGCTTGCTCGCCGACGTCGTCACCGACTTCGTGCAGAGCATCGCGATCGTCATCGGTCTCGGCGTGCTATTCGTCGTCATCGGCAACGCCCACGGCGGCATAGGCGAGCTCGTGGCCTCCATCGATACCGAACGGCTCGCGTTCTTCTCGACGGCCAATGCCACGCCGCTCGAGATCGTCGAGGCGTGGGCCGTGCCGGTCTGCGGCTCGCTGCTCGCCGTCGAGATGCTCTCGCGCATTCTCGGCTGCAAGACCGCGGCCACGGCGCGCAACGCGACGCTGATCGGCGCCGCGCTTTACATCGCCGTCGGGTTGATTCCCGCGACGATCGGGCTCGTCGGCCCAAATCTCGTGCCCGGGCTCGAAGAGCCGGAGCAGCTCGTCACGGTGCTCGCAAAAGAGCATCTGACGACGTTCCTTTACGTGCTGTTCGCCGGCGCGCTGATCTCGGCGATCTTGTCGACGGTCGACAGCTGCCTGCTCGCCGCGGGCTCGCTCGTTTCGCACAACCTGATCGTGCCGCTGAAACCGACGTTGACGGACCGACAAAAGGTCATTACGGCTAGAATCGGCGTCGCCTTCTTCGGTGTCGTTGCGTACGTCATCGCGCTCTACGGCGGCACGATCAACGAGCTCGTCGCGACAGCGTCGGCGCTCGGCAGCGCCGGAATCTTCGTCGTCGGGATGTTCGGCCTCTTCAGCCGCGTCGGCGGAGCAGCGAGCGCGTACGCGGCACTCGTCGCCGGCATGGCCGTCTGGGCCGCCGGCGAGTATTGGCTCGAGTGGTCGGCGCCGTACGTCACCGCTCTCGCCGCATCGGTGATCGCCTATCTGCTGGCCGCCGCGTTCGCGCGTGTTCCGCAAATCGAAGGCCGAGGTGCCGAGCGCAGCTTTTGAGCTAAGATGCGGCGACGCGTTCATTGTTACTGGGGGATTAGTAAATGACCCGCGCTGTCGGTCTCGTCGCCATTCTCGGCGCAGCAGCTCTGCCCTTCGCGACGCCGAGCGTCGCTCAAGAAGTCGTCGCGAATCTGACTCCCGTCACCGACGCAATGCTCGCGAACCCCGCCCCGGCCGACTGGCCGATGTGGCGACGCACGTTGAATTCCTGGGGCAACAGCCCGCTGACGCAGATCGACACGCGCAACGTCGCGCAGCTCAAGCTCGTGTGGACGCGGCCACTCGGCGACGGCGGTTATCAGGAAGGCACGCCGCTCGTACACGACGGCGTCTTGTTCTTCCCGAACCCCGGCGACGTCACGCAGGCGTTGAACGCCGCAACCGGGGACCTGCTCTGGGAGCATCGGCGCAAGATGCCCGACGACGTCGGCCAGTATTTCCCGGCGGCCGAGACGAACCGCAACCTCGCGATCTACGACAACCTGATCCTCGACAACGGCGCCGACGGCTATGCGTACGCGCTGAACGCGCGCACGGGCGAGCAAGTCTGGGAAACGAAGATCCTCGACTACCGCACCGGCGCGAAGAACAGCTCCGGTCCGATCATCGCGAACGGCAAGGTCATCTCGGGCCGCAGCTGCGAGCCCGAAGGCGGCCCCGAGGCTTGCGTGATCACGGCGTTCGACGCGAAGACCGGCAAGGAGCTCTGGCGCACGCGCACGATCCCGAAGCCCGGCGAGCCCGGCGACGAGACGTGGGGCGACATCCCGTACGAGAAACGCTGGCACGTCGGCATGTGGATGGTCCCGAGCTTCGACCCGGAGCTGAACCGTATTTACGTCGGCACGTCCGTCACGGCGCCGGCGCCGAAGTACATGCTCGGCGGCAACAAAGAGCAGCACCTGTATCACAACTCGACGCTCGCGCTCGACGGCGACACGGGCAAGATCGTCTGGTACTTCCAGCACGTCGTCGATCACTGGGATCTCGACCATCCGTTCGAGCGCCTACTCGTCGATACCGTCGTCGCACCGGACGCGGACTCGGTGAAGTGGATCAACCCGCGCGTGCGTGCCGGCGAGCGGCGTAAGGTCATCACGGGCGTGCCGGGCAAGACCGGAATCGTCTACACGATCGACCGCGAGACCGGAGACTTCCTCTGGGCGCGCGAGACGACGATGCAGAACGTGATCTCCGACATCAACGTCGAGTCGGGCGCGGCCACGGTGAACCCGGACAAGATCTTCACGGCAGCGGGCCAAGAGAAGCTGATCTGCCCGAGCACGTCGGGCGGCAAGAACTACCCGGCCGGTACGTATAGCCCCCTCACGGGCGTCATGTTCTACCCGCTCAACAACACGTGCATGTCGGCGACCTCGAGCGACACCGTCGTCAACACGGACGTCACGTACGCGCTGCGCAATCGCGTGCAGATCACGCCGGGCACCGACAACGTCGGCGTCATCGAGGCGATCTCCGTCAGCACCGGCGAGACCGTTTGGAAGCGCGAGCAGCGCGCGGGCCAACTCTCGCTGATGTCGACGGCCGGCGGACTTCTGTTCGGCGGCGACGCGAACGGCCGCTTTCGCGCGTACGACCAGCGCACCGGAGCAATCCTCTGGGAGGTCAATCTCGGCGCGCCCGTGAACGGTTACCCGGTCACGTTCGCCGTGAACGGCAAGCAGTACGTCGCCGCGAGCACCGGAGGCTCGGGTCTCGCGCTCGGCTTCGTCAGCCTGACGCCGGAGCTCAAGCCGGGCCTGCGCAACCAACTGTTCGTCTTCGCGCTGCCATAAGAAACGAGTCGCGCTCCGGGGGAAACGCATGCAGACAGCCACTCCGCCGTCCGAGGCTTCGCGCAACGGCATTCTGACGACGCTGGGCGCGACGATCGGCTTGGCCTTCGGGCCGAGCGTCATCGCCAACCTCACGGTCGCGGCTTACATCACGCCGATCGAGCAAGAGACCGGCTGGTCGCGCGTCGACGTATCGTTCGCGTTTACGCTCGTCGCGTACATGATCGTGCTCGTGTCGCCGCTCCAAGGGTTCCTCGTCGACCGGTTCGGCGCGCGGCGTGTCGTGCTCACGTCGATCCCGCTGTTCGCCCTGAGCTTGGCGGCGATCTATTTCACGCCGCAGAACCTCTACGTGTTCTACGCGTTGTGGATCATCGTGCCGATAGCCGGCCTGGGACTGTGGCCCCTCGGTTATCTGCAGGCCGTGACGCCGTGGTTCGACCGCAAGCTCGGGCTTGCGCTCGGCTGCGCGAACGCCGGTATCGGCGTCGGCAGCACGTTTCTGCCGATCCTCATCATCGGGCCAATCATCGCCGCGTACAGCTGGCGGCACGCGCTACTGACGATCGCCGTGCTGATCGTCGTCGTGAGCTGGCCCATCGTCGCGTTCTGTCTGCGCGCGCCATCCGCGGCAGAGGTCGCCGCGCGCAAGCTGACGGCAGCCGGAAAGTCGTTCGGGCTCTCCTTTCAGCAATCCATGCGCGATCCGACGTTCTGGGTACTGAACCTCGGCTTCTTCTTGCTCGGCATCACGGCAACGAGCCTCGTGACGCAACAAGTGCCGCTGCTGCGTGACGCCGGCTGGACGGCCGCCGAGACGACGCGGCTCCAAACTGCGTTCGGCTTCGGCCTCTTGTTCGCGCGCGTGGCCGTCGGTTACGTCATCGATCACATCTTCGCGCCGCGCGTGCTGACGACGGTGTCGATCGGCGGCGCGGTCGCGTGCGTGCTCTACGCGATGCGCCCGGACTTGGGTTACATCAGCGCGCTGCTGATCGGGTTCCTGCTCGGCGCGGAGTTCGACGTGCTCGCGTTCCTCATCAAGCGCTACTACGGCAACCTTGCGTACGGCAGGATCTACGGCGTCATCTTCGGCGTGTTCTACCTGGGCTCGGGTATCGGCATCTGGGGCTTGCCGAAGATCCGGGAGCTGTCGGGCAACAACTACGACAACGGTCTCTACGTCGCCGCCGTGATCTTGGCCGCATCGGCGATTCTCATGGCGTTCATGCCGAAGTATCGCTTCGGCGTCGGCCACGTCGCGCAACCGGCGGCCGGCGCGCCCGCATCGCAAGCCGCTTGATCGACTCGGAGCTCCCATGACTTCGACTGCCATCAAAACCACCGCACTCCTTGCCGCCCTGCTCGGCGCAACCTTCGCGGCCGGTCAGCAACGAGCCCTGCGCCCCGTGACGGACGCGATGCTGCAGAACCCGGAGCCCGGCGAGTGGCCCTCGTGGCGCCGCACGCCGAACCTCTGGGGTTACAGCCCGCTCACGCAGATCGACAAACGCAACGTCGCGCAGCTGCGTCTCGTGTGGACGCGCCCGCTCGCGCAAGGCGTTCAGGAAGGAACGCCGCTCGTGCACGACGGCGTGATGTTTTTCCCGAACCCGAACGACATCACGCAAGCGATCGACGCGGCGACGGGCGACTTGATCTGGGAGTACCGCCGCCCGGTGCAAGAGGACAACAACGACTACATCCCGTTTCCGTCGATCAACCGCAATCTCGCGATCTACGGCAACTTGATCCTCGACAACGGCGCCGACAACTACGCGTATGCGCTCGACGCGCGAACGGGTGCGCTCGTCTGGGAAACGCAGATCTTGGACTACCGCCGCGGCGCGCAGCACAGCTCGGGCCCGATCATCGCGAACGGCAAGGTCATCTCGGGCCGCAGCTGCGAGCCCGAGGGCGGCCCCGAAGCCTGCGTGCTGACGGCGTTCGACGCGCAGACCGGCAAGGAGATTTGGCGTACGCGCACGATCCCGCGGCCCGACGAGCCCGGCGGCGACACGTGGGGCAACATTCCGTACGAAGAACGCCGGCACGTCGGCTTGTGGATGGTGCCGAGCTTCGACCCCGAGCTGAACCGGATCTACGTCGGCACGTCGGTCACGTCGCCGGCGCCGAAATTCATGCTGGCCGGTAACGACAAGCAGTACCTGTACCACAACAGCACGCTCGCGATCGACGCCGACACGGGCAAGGTCGTCTGGTACCTGCAGCACAACGTCGACCACTGGGATCTCGACCATCCGTTCGAGCGCATCCTGATCGACACGGCCGTCGCGCCGGACGCATCGGCCGTCGCGTGGATCAATCCGCGCGTTCGGCCGGGACAAGTGCACAAGGTCGTCACGGGCGTGCCCGGCAAGACGGGCCTCGTCTACACGATCGATCGCGAGACCGGCCAATTCCTCTGGGCGCGCCCGACCGTCGAGCAGAACGTGATCACGCGCGTGAACACGGAGTCCGGCGCGGGCGTCGTCAACGAAGAGAAGCTGTTCACTGGGCCGAATCAAGAAATGCTCGTGTGCCCGAGCCTCACGGGCGGCAAGAACTATCACGCGGGCGCGTATAGCCCCGACACGAAGCTCATGTACATGCCGCTGCAAAACATCTGCATGACGTCGACCTCCACGGCGGCGCGGCCGAGCCTCGACGAGCTGTACGCGATCCGGACGAAGGACCAGATCGCGCCGGGCGAGCAGAACGTCGGCACGATCGAGGCTATCGACGTGTCCACCGGCAAGACGGCGTGGAAGCGCGAGCAGCGCGCGGGCCAGACGTCGTTGATGACGACGGCGAGCGGCCTCTTGTTCGGCGGCGACGCGGCCGGGCGGTTCCGCGCCTACGACGCGCAAACCGGCGCCGTGCTGTGGGAGGTGAACTTGGGCTCGCACGTCTCGGGTTATCCCGCGACGTTCACGGTCGGCGGCAAGCAGTACGTGGCAATCAGCACCGGCGCGACGCCGAATACGTTCAGCCTCGCGACGTTGACGCCGGAAGCGCGCGCCGGGACGGCCAACAACTTGTACGTGTTCGCGCTGCCTTGAGCGCGGGCGATCGTCTCAGCCCGCGGACCACGGGCTGCCGACGAGCTCCGACTCCGAGGTGAGGTCGCTGGTGGGCGCGCTCGCGCCGGCGCGCTTGCCGCGCACGCTCACGGTCGCCGCGAGCCGTGCGTCGATCTCGCGCCACAACGAGCGATAGATCTCAGCCGCCGCGCTCGCCGGCGCGTACGACTCGATCGGCGCGCGCCGCGCAGCCATGCGCTCGAACTCGCTGCCGTACGGCACCTCCGTCGCGAGGATCGAAGGAAAGCGCGCACGCAGCTCTGCAATCGTCTGCTTGTGCAACGCGCGCCGCCTATCGACCATCGAGAAGAACGGCAGCACGTTGACGTCGCGCCAACCGCGCGCCGCGAAGAACTCGAGTAGTTGCTCGAGCATGCGCGCCGACAACGGCGTCGGCAGCAGCGGCACGACGAGCGCGTCCGCCGCGTGCATGACGTTCTCGGAGACCAGCGACATGCCGGGCGGGCAATCGAGGATCAGGCACGCGTATTTGGCTTGCAGCGGGCGCATGAGCTTCAACAGCAGCGTCGTCGCGTCTTGACGCTTGTCGAGATGCACGTCCATGCGCCGATAAGAAAAATCGGCGGGGATCAAGTCGAGCCGCTCGTGCTCCGTCGCAACGACGATGTCGCGAAGCGCCGTGTCGCCGCGAATGAGCTCCTTGGCTGCACCGGTCGCCTGCGGCTCGCGGCGTAGCAAGTACGTGGCGGCTCCTTGCGGGTCGAGATCCCAGAGCGCCGTCGGCCAGTCTTCGGCCGCCGATCGATATGCCAGATTCACGGCCGTCGTGGTCTTGCCGACGCCGCCTTTGAAGTTGTAGACGCCAATGATTTCCATGAGTTGTTCGCGCTTCCCAGCACTTTAGATGAGCAGTTGCAGCCGCCGGCCCGCGCTCGCCTTGACACTCCGGCGCACGCGTCACTAATGTCACAGACACACCGGGCAGAGCAAGCCCAGCCAATCCATGATCGAGCCACGCGCCCAACGACACGTTGCGCCGACACACCCTCCTCGTTCCGGTGCGTCGAGCGGCGCCGCGCTGCCGCTGTTCGGCCCCGACGATGCGTTCATCGTCTTCGCTCATGCGGTCTTGAAGCGCGAAGCGACCGCGCTGGCTGCGAGCAAGCCGCAGGTTCCAAGCTCGCCCGCGCCCGATGAGATTCACCAGCTGCGCGTCGCGGCTCGCCGGTTGCGCGTCGCGCTGCGGCTTTTCGGCCGCATGCTGCCGAGCCACGATGCCGCCCGCTTCAAGGCAGACCTTCGTTGGTTCGCGGGTTCGCTCGGCGACGTCCGCGATCTCGATGTCTACACCGAGAGCCTCAAAGCTTACGTCCACGGGCTGCCGGCCAACGAGCGCGGCGGCTTGAGCGGTTACCAGATGTATCTGCGCCGCGAGCGCGCCGAAGCGAGAACGAGGGCCGCTGCGGCCGTCGCGAGCCCGCGCACAGCCGAGTTGCTCGCGGAGCTCGAACGGTTCGCCGCCGCCGGGCCCTCCTCGGGCGCGCTGCGCAGGTGGGGCTCGCTGACGGTGCGGGATGCGATGCGCCAAGGCATTCGCCGCAGCGTCGCCGGCGTGCGCAGGGACGGCAACGCGCTACAGGTGCGCGCGCGCCCCGCCGAGCTCCACGAGCTGCGCATCAGGACGAAGCGTTTGCGCTACGAGCTCGAGTTCTTCTCCGACGTGTATCCACCTCTGAAGCAAACGGCGAAGGAATGCAAAGCGCTGCAGGACCTGCTCGGCATGCATCAAGACGTCTATGCGGCCAACGCTCGGCTGCGCGGCTACGCGACGCTCAACCGCAAGCAAGGCGGCGGCGCGTTGCCGCCGGCGCTCGTCGAGCTGCGCAAGAAGCAGCTCGCCGTGGCACGCGAAGCGCGCCGCTCGTTCAGAAAAAAGTGGCCGGCGTTCGTCGCGGCGATCGGCGCCGCGCGAAAACTCGTCTCCTAGCCCGCAGCAACCGCGCATGAGGCTGTTCGCGATAGGCGATATCCAGGGCTGCGCAGGCGCTTTCGAGTTGCTGCTGCGCAAGGTCGCGTTCAGGCCGTCGCGCGACAGACTCTGGCTCGTCGGCGATCTCGTCAATCGAGGACCCGACTCGCTCGGCGTGTTGCGCCGCGTCATGGCGCTCGGCCGCAGCGTCGCGTGCGTACTCGGCAACCACGACCTGCACTTGCTCGCCACGGTCGCAGGCCGCCGCGAGCTCTCGCCGGCCGACACGTTTCACGACGTGCTCGAGGCTCCGGACTTGGGCGCCATCGTCGATTGGCTGCGCGGCCGGCCGCTGTTGCACTACGACGCGGCGGCGAAGCGCGTTCTCGTCCACGCCGGCATTCCGCCGCCGTGGACCGTCAGGCAAGCGCGCGCCGAAGCGCGCGAGGTCGAAGCGCAGCTGCGCGGGCGGCAGTGGCGCCGCGCGCTGAAGGAAATGTACGGCAACGGACCGGCGGCCTGGAGCCCGAAGCTGCGCGGCTCCGACAGGCGCCGC
>Ga0315912_10002276_pt1 | contig 20919 bp, 20 predicted proteins | sample VfabasoilMG_FD_204469 | JGI IMG/M metagenome (GOLD analysis project Ga0315912, IMG submission 204469) | Garden soil microbial communities collected in Santa Monica, California, United States - V. faba soil | ecosystem: Environmental > Terrestrial > Soil > Garden | place: USA: California...
TATCCGAAAAAGCGCTCCAGCAGCTCATGCGCCTCGGCGTCGACGTGCGCACGAGCCAAACCGTCACAGCGATCGACAACGAAGGCGTCAGCATCGGTGAGGCGCGCATCGCCACGCGCACCGTCCTCTGGGCAGCCGGCGTGATGGGCTCGGGTTTTGCTCGTGCGCTCGGCGTGCCGCTCGATCGCGCCCAGCGCATCGTCGTGCAGGGCGACCTATCGATCGCGGAGCACCCGGGCGTTTTCGCCATCGGCGACGTGGCCAGCCTGACGCAAGACGGCAAGTTGGTGCCAGGCGTTGCGCCCGCTGCCGTGCAAGCGGCGCGTCACACGGCCAAGAATATCTTGCGCGCGATCCGCGGCGAGTCGCTCCTCCCTTTCCGCTACCGCAACAAGGGCTCGCTCGCGACGATCGGCCGCTCGGCGGCGGTGGCAGACCTCGGCAAGCTCAAGCTCTCGGGGCCGCTCGCATGGCTCGCGTGGCTCCTCCTCCACCTGTTCTTCCTCGTGGGGTTCCGCAATCGCTTGTTCGTTCTTTTTCAGTGGACGTGGTCGTTCGTGTCCTACGACCGCGGGGCGCGGCTCATCACGGGGCCCTTGGTTCGTGATCCGGCGCAGCCGCGCGCCGAACGCCCACCCCCGTCGCTCTCGCCGCCGGATCAGGCCCAGGCTGCGAGGGAGCGCGCCACGTCGGCAGACCTGCCGCGGGCGTGACGCCGGCGCGTGCCTTGCCGGACGCCGCTACGATTTTCGACCCCTGCGACGCCTGGCCAGTCCGGCAACGCCGGCGACCACGAGCAACGCGCCGAGCGGACCTTCCCGCCCTCCGCCGACGGCGCACCCTCGGTCGGTGATCACCGTGCGCCTGGTGCTCGGCTCAGTCGGTGGCTCGGGAACGTCGCACACCGTGTCCGAGAGCGGACTGAAGTTGTAGTAGCCGTCGAGCGCGAAGACGCCGACCGCGTAGGTCACGTCGGCGGCGAGAGGAGTGACTTCCGCGCTCGTTGCCGCTCCTTCGGTGTAACCGCACAGGAACTGGGACACCTGGGCCAGGGTCGTCATTTCGCCCGGCCCGAGCCGGGGCGATTCGCAGAGCTCGTTCGGGCCGAGGTCCTCGGCCGGGTCCGCTTCGGGCGGCGGATCGCAGAGGAAAGCGTACTGACGCAGATCGGCGGGCGCGTCCGGGTGCTCCCAGCTGAGGAGTAGTCCACCTTCCGCGGGGCTCGCCTGTACGCTCGTCGGAGCAGTCGGCGGCACGAGGTCGTATCGATAGGACCAGGTGATGGACCAGAGAGAGCCGGGGGGCGGCTGGCCGTCGCCGTTCACCAGCATGAAGTACAAGCTGGCGGACGCAGGCAGCTCGCTCTCGCTCGCGCAGGGCTCCGCCTCGGTCGTGGCCGTCGACCGCACGAGATCGCGAACGAAAAGCTCGACGCGCTCCACTGAATTGCCCACCGCGCCGACCTGGGTGCAGACACCGCCGCTGCGATTCGCGAGCTCCTCGCAGCCCGTACCGACCCACGCCTCGAGGTGAAAACCAGAGACCGTGGCCTGCGTGCCCCCGATGTCGACGTTGAACGAGACCCGCTCGTCGTCGAGACAATTCTGCCGATTGAATTGATTCAACCGCAGGTAGTTCGGGTTGTAAGACGCACCGCGAACGATGCCTTCGCTGTTGTTCTTCAACGAGATCGAAGGCCCTTCCGTCTGCGCGCTCGCCGCAGCACCCCACAGCAACACGCCGAAGACCGCGCCCCACCCGCCCCCACGACTCCCCACGCGCAGCTCCCGCATGCACGAAATGTACGCTCCGGATCGCCACCCCCTCAAGCTGCGTCGTGAGATCACGACGACCGTCTTGACCAAGGGAAGATTCGAAACCGTCGGCCCCTCGCCGAACCCCGCTGCGCCCCGAGCTGCGGACAGCGAAATGGATCCGCACGCAGGTCCGAATCGGCGCCCCCTCAAGCTGCGTCGTGAGATCACGACGACCGTTTTGACCTTGCGCGCCCGGGAAGATTCGAACTTCCGACCCTCGGATTCGTAGTCCGATGCTCTATCCAGCTGAGCTACGGGCGCTCGAAGGGGGCGACACATAGCACAGCGGGTCCCCCTCTCGACGAGCCCCATTCGAAGTGGTTTTGCCCACCGGGCGCGGGGCCGGAGGTCCCCATTCGCGCCTTCGCGAAGGTCAGACCCAAATCCACTCTGGCAGGAATTCCGACTGCAAACTTTTCAGGCTCCCCCCGGAGGCCTGACATGCACACCAGGGGCGCCGCCGTGTGGGTCGTCTACGCCGAGGTGGCTTTTAACCCCTAAGTACCCGAAACAATTTGGGGTTTCAAAGAGGTCTGTCCACTGGCACGAACTCTGCTAAACCCCGGACAACTTATCGAGGCCCTGACGCCTCGTCCCTTTTCTCGCTCCGCGTAGCGAGATCTTCTAAAGAGGCTTCGCTGGAACGACGCCTCCGCTTCTCCGCTTCCTTAGCCTTTTCCTAACTTATTTCCGCTTATTCCGCTTACCGCTTATTGCCTGTAGATTCTCGGAGGCCTGGTGGGTGCAGCCATCGGGCCTTTGCTATTTTAGCGCTTTCTTTGCGGATTGGGTAGTCCCCGGCCGGTCGATTTTGGCGCGCCGCGGCGGAGTCTTTGTCCTACCTCCTGCGTTGCTTCGCTGATTCCAACGCCTGAGGCCCCCGCCTGCATTCCAGGCAAGTGCCCCGGTAACTAGCGGGTAGCGCCAGACGCGCGCGGCAGGCCGAACAGGCTGTCGCCTACCCCTCCCTCATGGCAGGCGCCGCACCGGCCGGTGGCCCCCTCGACGATGACGCCTCGCGGCGTGAGCACGACGTACGACCAGGCGCCGCGCTGCTTCTCCATCAGGTAAAGCGAGCCCTCCTGACCCGAGCGCGCGGCGTGGGAGAGCACGACGACCGTCCCTTCTGGCATCACGCTGTCTCGCACGAGCGCTTCGTAGCCCGCGCGTGCGGCGGGGCTCACCTGCACGCGCGCGAGCTCACCGGCACCGGCGTGACCCAGGTTCGCGAACGGCTCGCCCAGGGTGGGCAACGCCGAGATCTCCTCGAAGCGAGCCCAGGGCACCGGGGTGGGCGCAGGTGGCGGAGGCGCCGCGGCCGGCGGCGGCAGCGACGAGGGCGGGCTGCAACCCAGGGCAAGCGCGAGGCAGAGCGGCGTGATGCGCACGATGGGAGCCCGACTGCCCGACGCATGGTACCACGACAGGGTGATCGTTCGCGCCCGCGTCGCGGCAAGCTCGCGACTCCTGCCTGTCGCCTTGCTCGCCGTGCTTGGCCTGGTCGCGCACGCGAGCTGCGCGCCGAGCTCGACGCCTTCGTCGTCCGCGCCCACCGCCGCTCACGCGACGCCCGTAGGGGCCGCATCGTCCGGGGCTGCGCCTTCCGCGGGCCCCACGGCGGCAGGCGCCGCTGACGCGCCCGGCGCGCCCGCCCTGCCCAGCAACGACGACGGCCCCGGCTGGCTCGGCGTGGAGCTCGCGAAGCCGCCCCCCGGCGAGGGCGGCGTGATCGTGCGCGACGTGCTGCGCGGGTCACCCGCCGAACGCGCGGGGCTCCTGCCGGGTGATCGCATCCTGCGCGTGGACACGACGCCGGTCGACCGCCCGCAAGACGTCGTCCGCAGCGTGAGCTCGCGTCGAGCAGGTGACCGCATCGGGCTATCCCTGCTGCGCGGCGGCGCCGAACGCTTGCTGCCGGTCGTGCTGACGGGCAGGCCCGACGCAGACACGCTCTTGAAGCAGGCGTTCCTCGGCGGACCGCCGCCTGCCTTCCGAACCTTGTCCACGGTGCGCGGGAGCATTCCCACGACGCTCGCCGAGCTCAAGGGCAAGGTGATCGTGGTCGACTTCTGGGCCTCGTGGTGCGTGCCGTGCCGCATGAGCGTGCCCACGTTGAACGCCTGGCACGATCGCTACGGCGCGCAGGGCCTCGTCGTCATCGGCGTGACGATGGACTCGCCCGAGGTGGCGCTGCAGGCAAGCGTCGAGATGGGCATGGAGTACGCCGTCGCCTCCGATCCGGACGGCGAGACGACGCGGGTGTTCAAGGCGTTCGCTCTGCCGACGATGTTCGTCATCGATCGCGACGGCAAGGTGCGGGACGCGCTCGTGGGCTACTCGTCCGACGGCCTGCGCCGCACCGAAAATCAGCTCCAGGCGCTGGTTTCGGGCCGGGCCGCCCAGCCGCTCTGACCGTGCCCCGCCAGCGCCTCCGCGGCGACGCGCGGAGCCGGAGTAGTATCGGCCCTCATGGACGACGCGAAGCTCAAGGAGCTCATCGAGCGCGCCCGGCGAGGTGGTGCGCCCAAGTACCACGACAAGAATCGCGAGCAGAACAAGCTCTTCGCGCGCGAGCGCATCGCGCTGCTCGTCGATCGAGATTCGTTCGTCGAAGACGGGCTCTTGGCCAGGGCTGCCGGCGAGGACGAGCTGCCCGCGGATGGAGTCATCACCGGCATCGCCAACATCGACGGACGCCCCGTGGCGATCATGGCCAACGATTCGACCGTGAAGGCGGGCTCGTGGGGGCGGCTCACCGTCGAGAAGATCCTGCGCTTGCAGGAGCGCGCCGAGAAGCTCTCCTGTCCGGTGTTCTACCTCGTCGACTCGGCGGGCGCGCGCATCACCGATCAGGCCGAGATGTTTCCGGGGCGCCGCGGCGCGGGACGCATCTTCTTCAATCAGGTCGCGCTCAGCGGGCGCGTCCCGCAGATCTGTCTGCTGTTCGGGCCCTCCGCGGCGGGCGGCGCGTACATTCCGGCGTTTTGCGACGTGGTCGTGATGGTCGACGGCAACGCGAGCATGTACCTCGGCTCGCCGCGCATGGCGGAGATGGTGATCGGCGAAAAGGTCACGCTCGAGGAGATGGGCGGCGCCAAGATGCACACGAGCGTCTCGGGCTGCGGCGACGTGCTCGTCGCGAACGAGGAGCAAGCGCTCGCGTTCGGGCGCGAATACCTCGGCTACATGCCGCAGAACGCGGACGGAGAGCCGCCGAGCACCTGGGTGCGGCCGGCGCGGGTCGGCGGCGAGGCGCTCGAGAAGACGATCCTGCCCGACGAGAACAAGCCGTTCGACATGCGCGAGGTGATCGACGCCGTGGTCGACGAGGGCAGCTTGCTCGAGCTCAAGGCGCGCTTCGCCAAGGAGCTCATCACCGCGTTCGCGCGCGTCGAGGGGCGACCGGTCGGTATCGTTGCCAATCAGCCGAAGCACCTGGGCGGCGTCTTGTTCGTGGACAGCGCCGACAAGGCCGCGCGCTTCATCTGGCTGTGCGACGCGTTCAACCTGCCGCTCTTGTTCCTGGCCGACGTGCCCGGCTTCATGATCGGCACCAAGGTCGAACGGCAGGGCATCATCCGGGCCGGGGCGAAGATGGTCGCCGCGGTGAGCGAGGCGACCGTGCCGAAGCTCAGCGTCGTCGTGCGGAAAGCCTACGGTGCGGGGCTCTACGCGATGTGTGGCCCGGCGTTCGAGCCCGAAGCATGCCTCGCCCTGCCGACGGCTTCGATCGCAGTCATGGGCGCACAAGCCGCGGTCAACGCCGTCCACTACCACCGCATCCAGCAGGCGACGGAGGGCGCTGAGCGCGATCAACTGGTTCGCGAGCTGCGCGACGAGTACCGTGCCGACGTGAGCCTCGAGAAGCTCGCGAGCGAGCTCGTCGTCGACGCGGTGGTGCCGTTCGGGGCGCTGCGCAACGAAGTGGTGCAACGGCTCGGGAACGCCGGGCCGCGCCGGGGCCGGCGCGTCGACCGCAAGCACCTCGTGCCGCCGATGTGACCATGCTGCGCCTGCCGAGCACTGCGCGGGAGCGCCGCGTCGGCGCGGCGGCCGCGCTTTTCGTGCTCGGCGCGGCGCCGCCGGCGCGAGCGGAGGTGGACCTCGGGGCGCTCGTGCAGCGGGGCATGACGCGGCTGCCGCGCGCGCTCGGCGAGCGGGTGAGCAGCATCGTCGAGCTGCCCGCCGGAAGCGCGCGGCCGCGAGGCTTCGTGCGCGTCGGGGCGACGCCGTCGGGCGGCGAGCTCGGCGTCGTCGAGGTCACGACGCGCGGCTTCCCGGAGCTCGCACGCGCCTACCCGGCAGCGAGCTTCGGCTGGTCGCCGCCGCTTCGGCTCTTGCTCGACCGAGCGAACGAGTGGAGCCACGTGGGGCCGTTTCGGAACGCCACCGGGCTCACGGGACGCGGCGTCGTGCTCGGCATGGTGGACACGGGCGTGGATCCGACCCACGCCGATCTACGCGACGCGCGCGGGCGGAGCCGGATCCTCTATTGGCTCGATTTCTCGCGCGAACGCGCCGGCCTGCACCCGGAGCTCGAGGACGCGCTCGGCTGCCGCAACGATCCGAACGACGAGGAAGGGACGCCCTGCGCGGTCTACACCGGCAGCGAGGTCGACGACCTCGTGGCCGACGGCGACCCGGGCAACGATCCGGGCGACTTCGGCGGGCACGGCACGCACGTCGCGTCACTCGCGGGCGGCACCGGACTCGCCAGCACCCCGGCGCGCTACGTGGGGGTGGCGCCCGAAGCGAGCTTCGTCGTGGCGCGCGTGGCGCGCAAGGGCGGCGGCATCTTCGATGGCGACGTCCTGAAGGCGGCAAGCTTCGTGTTCGAGCGCGCGGACGAGCTCGCGCTGCCGGCCGTGGTGAACCTGAGCCTCGGCACCGATTTCGGAGGCCACGACGGCACCTCGCCCATCGAGCGCGGCCTCGAGGGCCTCGTGGGTGAGGGGCACCCGGGCCATGCCATCGTCGTGGCCGCGGGGAACAGCGCGGGACTGCTACGTGGGTACGGAACCGGAGCGCCGGAGCCGCTCGGCGTGCACACCGAGGTGCACGTGCCCGAGGGCTCGAACGCGCTCGTCCCGATCATCACCCCGCCCACGTCCGAGGGCCTCACCGAGGGCACCATCTACGTGTGGATCACGCTGCGTCCCGGCGATGCGCTTCGCCTGGGCGTCGAGCGACAAGCGGGCGTCGTGCTCGACCCGGTGGGCCCGGGCAACCAGGCGATCTCCGACGACGGCCTGGTCGAGGTGACGGTCGTCAACGGCGTGACCTCGGACCGGGGCATCCCTTACGGCTCGTACGGGGCTGCGGTCGTGATCGACGGGCGTTTCAGCAGCAGCGACGTGTTCGGCTTGCGGCTGGAGGGGCCCGCGTCGGCGCGCCTCTGGGTCGAGGGAGACGCCGAGCTCAGCCCGGAGCGCAGCATCGGGCCGCTTTTGCCGCGGGCGCAGAAGGAGGGCACCGTCAACCTGCCGGGCACGTCACCCGGGCTCATCGCCGTCGGGGCCACCGTGAACCGCACGGACTGGGTCGACTTCGCTGGCGAGAACGTGGCCATGCCCGCCTACGCCGGGCAAGCCGACCTGCCGCCGGACAGCAGCGCTTTTTTCTCGGCAGCGGGGCCGAACGCGCTCGGTGCCATGAAGCCGGATCTGGTCGCGCCGGGAGCCAACGTGATCGGCGCCATGGCACGCGGGACCGACCCACGCGACCCGGCGACGGTGGGCGGAGGCATGTTCGACGATCACGGCGCGTGCCCGGACAGTGGCTACTCGCCGGGCTGCTTCGTCGTCGACGACGCCCACGCGCTCACCGGCGGCACGTCGATGTCGGCGCCGCTCGTTGCTGGCGCGGTCGCGCTGCTCTTCGAGCGCGACCCCGCACTCACCCAGGCCGCGGTGCGGGCGCTGCTGCAAGCCGGAGCCCGGCGCATCGAAGGAACGGTGGTCGACCAGCGGCAGCTCGGCGCCGGCGCGCTCGATCTCGAGCGCACCCTGGAAGCGCTCACCGAGGGCGTGGCAGCGCTCGTGCCGGGCTCGTCCACCGAGCTCATCCTCTCGGAGTCCTTCGCGCACCCGGATCCGAGCTGGCCACTCGAGGCGCTGCTCGAGGTCCGTGACGACCAGGACCACATCGTCGACGGTTTCGAGCCGGGGCGCCTGAGCGTAGAAGTAGCCGGCGCGAATCTCGTCCAGCGTCCCCTGCGCCTGGCACCGGGCCTCTGGCGCTTCATGGTCGCGGCCGAGGCGCAGAGCGGCGGCACCTCACTCTCGATCGACGTGCGCTTCGACGGTCATCCGCTCGCGCACGCCACGCTCCCGATTGCCACGGACCATGCGCTCGCGACGACATTGCCGTCCGCGCGCGGCGGGTGCGGCGTCGTTGCCGCGGGGCACGGTTCGCGACCGCTCGCAGCGCTCGCGGTCGCGCTTGGTTTGCTCATCGCAGCCCGTCGCCGCGGTCGTTCCCCCTCCTACATCTCCACCAAATACAAGCTCGCTCCGTGAGATTCGAACGGCGCAACATCCGGATCGAACGGATGATCTCCATCCACTCGCTCCAGATGCGTGCCCACCACGAGCACCCCGCGCGCGTCGTGGACGTTGACGAGGCGCGCCTCGGCGAGGGTCTCCCGCTCCTGGAAGGGGACCTCGAGGCGGGTGAGCTCGCCGGTCTTGGCGACGGTGACGAGCAGCCACTGAAACTCGCCGGGCGGCTCCCATTCGGCGCGCATGCCGACGGTGACGTTCTGCGGGGCGCCTTCGAGATCGAGCCAGACCAGGGCGACGCCGGTGGGCTCGACGGGGGTGAGACGCACGCGCCGCGGTAGGGTCTTGAAGGGCAGCGTCCAGTCGTAGCGGGCCGAACCGAAGCCGCCCGACCAGGACAAGGACGGCAGGTGACGGCCGTCCTCGCGCTCGCCGAGGAAGGCCCGGGTCACGGCGAAATCGCCGAGTAGGTTCGCCATCCGAGCTTCGCCCTCACCCACCGTATGGCGGAGAACGTCGAACCAATCGGGCTCGTTCTGCCACGCGGCCGAGTCGTGCGCCGTGCTCTGCGCGGAGGCGCTGAGCAACGCGGTCGAGAGCTCACCGGGCGCGCCCGTACCGAGCTTCTCCTCGAGGTACTCGAGGAAGATCGCGCGGCCCTCGCTCGCGGCGGATCGCTCGCGCTCGGCCATGGCGGCGTTCGGGCGGGACTGGACGCGACTCACGGCTTCGAAGTCGAAGCTCGTCGGCAGCCCGACTTGCCACCAGAGCTCGGTCGCGAACGCTCGGCGCAGATCCGGCGTCTCCGCTGCGTCGAGGTGAAGCGCGATCGCCTCGCCCACACAGAGTGTGGCGGCACGCGCGAGGAGCCAGGCGTCGTCGTCGGCGAGCATGGTGCAGAAGGCGCTCGAGCGATCGAGGCCGGCGGGGCGCACGGCATCGGGAAAAATCCGAACGCGGTCGAAGCCGGGCGTCGTGCGCTCGGGGGCCTCGAGGTAGAGGTCGAGCTCGGGACCACCGCCGTGCTCCCCGTCGCCGAGCGGCGCTGGCAGCTCGAGGCCGCGCACGAGCCCGACGTACGCGTGCTCGAGGGCGCCGAGCGCGGCGAGCAGTACCGAAGGAGCGAGGCGGGGCGACCCGTGCACGCAGAGGGGCTCGCGGACGGAGCAGCACCGCTCGCTCGCGCTCGGGCGAAGCTCGGCTTCGATAAGCGCGCCGGTCGGCAGGCGCGGATCGGTCTCGACCACGTGCGGGGCTTCAGCGACCGGCCCGCCGAGCAAGAGGGGCAGCTCGGTCGGCCCCGCGAGCGCATGGCTCGTGGCGAGGATTACGGCCGCAAAAAGGCCTCTGCGGCCCGGTCGGCGGAATTTGACAGTCTCCGCGCCTCGGACCCTATACTGACAGCGGAGCTTTCGCGCTCGAGTCATGGGTACGCCGCGCTTCGATCCGACGCACTCGCTAGAATTCAACCTCGACCGAGGCAGCGTCAAGCTCAGCGGCTCGATTGAGCGACTGCTGTTGCCTGCCGACGCGCTCGCAGCGCTCGTTCGGGGGGCCGACACCGAGACGCGCCGCGACTTCGCGAGAAGGCTCGGCACCGAGGCCGGCCGGCGCGTCGCCGAGCGGCTCGACGGCAGCGCAGGCCCGGAGGCCGTGGTCGAGCACCTGGGCGGCGAGGTGGCGCTGATGGGCATGGGCTCGCTCGGCTTCGAGCGCTGGGGACGCGTGCTGGTGATGACCGTGCAGGGCTCTCCGCTGCGCGGTGAGGGCGACGAGCTTCTCGCCGGCATCGTCGAAGGCGCGCTGCAGCGCGGCTTCGGGCGCACGGCGTCGGTCGTGCCTCTCCAGCGCGACGACTCGCTCGTGCGACTCCTGGTGGTGAACGCCGACGCCGCGGAGCGCGTCCGCGGCTGGCTCGGCTCCGGCGTCGGCTGGGGCGATGTGCTCTCGCGCCTGAACGGCTCGGGGGACGCCTCGTGACGAACACCGATCGCGTGCAGGTGCTCGAGGCCCTGCTCGAGCGGGTGCACCGCAATCGCAGCGCCGCGCCCCACCGCGCAGCCGTGTCCGCACCGCTCACCCAGACGCCACCGATGCCGCCCTTCGTGCCGAGCGCGGCGACTCCTCCGTCCCCGCCCGTGCCGGCCGCCGCTCCCCCGGCCGAGCCGCCTCCGTTGCTACCCGCCGCCTGGCAGGCGGAGCCTGGATCCGCCGTGCAGCCGCGGCCGGACACCATGCCGCCCTCGTCGCTGTCGCCCGCCTCGTTGCCCGCCGAGGAAATCGGCGAGGACGATCTGCTCGAGGTCACCACGATCCCTCCGGAGGCCGCACCCGAGGCTCCTCGGGAGCCGCGCCTCTCGGAGCTGCCGGTGCTCGAGCCCGACACGATGGAGGTGAGCGAGATCACCGCCGTCGGGGTGCGAATCTCCGCCGCATCGCTCGACGAAGCGCTCGCGGGCGCCGTGCAGCTCGAAGGCGAGGGGCTCGAAGGCGAGCGCGAAGTGCCGATCCATACGCCGCCGCCGGAGTCGGGACCCCAGGAAGCCCTGCCGGCGACGGGCTTCGAGGCCGCGCGCACCCCGGACGTCGACCAGCTCGAAGCCGATCTGATCTCGCCGCCTTCGCTCGGCCCCACCGCCGAGCAGCTGGGCGAGACGATCGAGCTCGAGGCACCGCGCGGACCAGAGCTCGAGATCGACGTCACGGTGGAGGAAACTCCGCCCCCGCCCGAGCAGGCCCCGCACGAAGAGCTCGAGGTCGCCTTGCCGCGCCCGTCGCTGCCGTCGGGCCTGTACGACATGACGACGCCGCCACCCGGCGACTACCCCTCCCCGGCGCTCGCCGAGGGGCCCCCGTCGGTGCCGGAGCAACGCGAGATGGCCACGCTCCCGGTGGAAGTGCCGGCGGACACGGGCCCGGAGCGGACCGGGCGTCCCGCGCTCGGCGCGACCGACGTGGCTCAGGTGACGCTCGCCGCCCCCGCCTCGCCCAAAACGTTCGTCGAGCTGCTCGACGCGTCGCTGCTCGTCTAGGCGCGCTGCGCCTAGAACAGGCTCTGGTTCTTCTTCACGCCCTGCGACGGCTCGGCGCGGACGAGGTACTTGCCGATCTCCTCGCGTTTCGCCTGGACGGCGTCGAGCATCGCCATGGCGTGCGCGACACGCTGGTGCGCACCCGGATCCGGATGTGCCAGCCGCACCTTGTCCCAACGCAGCTTGAGCATGTTCTGAAGCTCGCGAAGATCGTGCACGGCGCGCATCGCGGGGCTGCGAAAGGCGGCCGGCCAGGCCGAGTCGATCGCGATGGACAGCGCCGCGGCCGCCCCGAGCCCCACGGCCACCCGTGTGGAGGCGAGACCGGCGGCCACCGCCGCACCACTCGCGCCGAGGAAGGTGATGCCTCGGAGCAGCCAGAATCGGATCTTGTCGTTGCGATCCTGGATCAGGTTCACCTCCGCCCAGTGCTCGAGGTCGGCGATCTGCTCGTCGATGGCCGTCTCGGGAGCGAAATCGGAGGGCGCCCGGGCGAGGAGCTCGGACACGTCGTCGCCCCGTCCAGGCACCTCGTTCTGCGGGACGAGCGAGCTGCGGGTGGGCGGCAGCGTCGGCGGCGGCAGGGGGCGCATCGAGTCGGGCGTCGCCATGACCCGGAATCTTCCTGGCCGGAGGGCAGAAAGGCAACGGAAGTCGTAGGGCGAGGCGTTTTTTCGGGCGTTTTTCAGGTTGCTTGCGAGGCCCCAGGTCCTCGGCTAGGTTCCGCGCCCCCGAAATGGCCTACGCAGTCATCCGCAGTGGCGGCAAGCAGTACCGAGTGACGGAGGGCGATACCGTTCGTGTCGACCTCCTCTCCGGCGCGGCTGGCGACAAGATCAAGTTCGACGACGTCCTGATGATCGGCGGCGATGAGCCGAAGATCGGCAAGCCGCAAGTCGCAGGCGCCTCCGTCGAAGGCGAGATCGTCGGCGAAGCGCGCGGCAACAAGCTCGTCGTGTTCAAGTTCCGCAAGCGCAAGCGCTCGCGCAAGAAGGCGGGTCACCGCCAAAGCTTCACGGCCGTGAAGATCACCAAGGTGCAGGGCTAGCCATGGCACACAAAAAAGGCGGCGGCTCGACGCGCAACGGGCGCGGCTCGAACGCTCAGTTTCGTGGAGTGAAGGTGTTCGGTGGGCAGGCCGTGCGCGCCGGCGGCATCCTCGTCCGTCAGGTCGGGCAGACCATCAACCCCGGCCGCAATGTCGGCGTCGGCAGCGACTACACGCTGTTCGCGCTGGTCGACGGCGTCGTGACATACGAGTTCTCGAGCCGCACGAAGCGGCGCGTGTCCGTGTATCCCGCGCCCGCTTCGGCCTGAGCCTCGCGATTTCTCGCTACAAGCTCCTGGTCAGCGACATCGACGGCACGCTGGTGGGTCCGCTCGGACACGTGCGTCGTGCCGATCGCGAGGCCGTGGCTGCCTTGCTCGAGCGCGGCGTGCACGTGACGTTGTGCACGGGGCGCATGTTCTCCGGCACGCAGCCGCTCGCGCTCGAGCTCGGGCTCGACGCGCCGCTCGCCTGCGTCGATGGCAGCCACGTCGCGCACTCGCGGACGGGCGAGGCGCTCTCCTGCTCGGGGCTCACGAGCGAGGCCATCCGGCTTTTGTGCGACGTATTGCACCGGCACAAGGCGGCGTCCTTCGCCCTGTCCGACGAGCTCCTGTTTCACGACCACGATGGGGAAGAGCACCTCGACTACATGCGACTCTGGTCGCGCGAGACGCGGGTCGTGAGCGGCCTCTTGCGCGAAGACTCGTGGCACCGCGGGCGGACCGTCCCGGCCATCCTCGCGCTCGCGACGCAGGATCGAATCCGCTCGGCCGAGCGCGCACTCGCCGGCAAGGCCTCCGCGCTGCTGCAAACCATCGTGTTCGAGTCGCAGAGCATCTTCGCCGACGGCACGCGGCCCTGGGCCCTCTTGGTGCGCGCGGCCGGCATCGACAAGGGCACGGGCATCGAGTGGCTCGCGCGCCACTACGGCCTCTCGCTGGACGAGGTCGTGGCCGTGGGCGACTGGGTGAACGACATTCCGATGCTCGAGCGCGCGGGCCTCTCCTTCGCGATGGCGCAGGCGCCCGACGGCGTGCGCGGCGCCGCCGACGAGCTGCTCGCCAGTGACGACGAGAGCGGCGGCGCGATCGCCGAGCTGGCCGAGCGCGTCGGGTGGCTGTAGTCGAGGCGCCTGCGAGACGGCCGCGCGCGCGTTTTCTCGACGCGTGAAAACGCTCGGAAACACGCCGCGAGCGAGCCTCGCTGAGTGCTCGCCTACCTACGGGCCTTACCCGGACCGAAGGTGCTCCTCTGGTGCTACTTCGTCTGGTACGCGTTCGTCGTCGCTCGCTACTTCGACGCGGCGCCGACGCTGTGGGCCACGTCGTGCGGCCTGAGCCTGATCATCGGCACCGGGCTCTACATCAGCACGTCCTACACGGGTCGAACGCGCACGCGACTCGGCTTCTGGCCGGTGTTCCGCTTCTACCTGATGCCATTTTGCGTCTCGAGCTTCGCCGCGCTGATCAAGGGGCACGGGTTCATCCTGATCTTCCATCCGAACCTCGCGGACAACGTCACGGCCTTCGGGCTGTGCGCGGCGTTCGTCCTGGTCGTGCTCGCTGCCAAGCGCGCGACGGCGGGTTCTCCCGGCGTATCGAGCGCGCGATTTGACCCGCTAAAGCGCACGAGCTAGTCGACGGTGTCCCTTGGAGGGGGCACCTGCTTGTCGCCGGCGAAGCTCCGACTCGTCCTCGCTTTTGCGCTCGCGTTCTCGCTGCTCACGCTCTTCGAGGTGGTGACGCAGCGCGAGGACTGGCCGCTCTCGTGCTACCCGATGTACTCGAAGCTCGTCAGGCACAGGGTGGTGACGCGCGCCGTGCTGGTGGGAGTGTCGGAGCAGGGCGAATTCGCCCTCATGGACGACCAGACCTCGCCGTACAGCGGCGCGCGGCTCCTCTCCCTCAGCAGGCAACTCGCGAAGCAGCCCGCGCGAGCCCGCCAGTTCGTGCGTGTGCTCGGTGCACGTTACGAGCGAAAGCGGCTCCGCGAGCAGTGGCCGGTGCTGCAGGCCGTGCGCTCCTACTCGGAGAAGTGGGTCGCGAGGCCGGGACTCGCCGGGATCGAGAAACCCGCGCGATCCCTGGACCAGGCCATGTACGTTCCGCCGCCCGCCCTGCTCGAACGCCTGCAAGCCGAGGAAGCGGGACACGCCGCGCCCTTGCGTCCGGTGTCGGCGCCGCCAGGCGACCGCGTGGTCGAGCTCGACGCGGCGTCGTGCGACGACGGGTGCTCCCCCGCCGCTGACCCCCAGGCGTCAGGCGGATCCGCCCTATCGCTCGAGGGGGGCAACCGCGCCGGGAGCATCACGACACGCCTCCGGCTGGAGCGCGGCCGTTACGCGTTTTTGTTCCGCATGAAGGTTCGCTCGATCGCGAATTTCGATCGCGTGTTTCTCGAGCTCGACGGCCGGCGCGTGGCGACCTCCGCCGGTCTCGGCAACTACCTCGAAGCGCTGCCCTACGCCGGCTGGCTGTGGGCGAGCCAGCGCCCGGGCGTGACGCCCTTGGTCCTCGACGTCGAAACGGACGGCGAGCACGCGCTCACGCTATCGACCGGCTCCAAGGTGCTCGTCGACCAGCTCTGGCTGAGCCGGAGCGTGCGCGAGCTGCCGGTGGACAATGCGGCGAGGCAGCCGTGAAAGCATTCCTCGAGCTCTGCTCGAAGGCGTTCGTCGAGCCGTGGCTGCGGCCGGCGGATCCGCGTGCCCTCGCCGCCTGTCGGTTGATCCTCTTTGGCCTGGCCTGGCCGGGCTTCCGCTTCGGCAGCCAGGCGGCATTTGCCGAGTTCGAAGGAACGACCTGGCGCGCCATCGGCATTCCGAGCGTCCTCCACGTGCCCCTGTTCGGGCCGGACGCGCTGCGTGCGATCGGAGTGGGTGTCACGCTCGCGACGGGTCTTTCGCTGTTCGGACTCGGATACCGGTTCGCCGCGCCGCTCGCGGCCCTTTTGAAGCTGTACTCGTCGTGGGTGGGTCAGAGTGCCGGCAAGATCAACCACGGCAGCCTGCTCTTCACGCTCGTGCTCTTCGTGATCGCCTTCTCGCACGCCTCCGATGCCTGGTCGGTCGACGCCCTGGTTCGTCGACTCCGCCGGCGTCCGCAGCCGGAGCGAAGCGCAGAGTACGGCTGGCCCGTCCGCTTCATCGCTCTGATGGTCGTGACCATGTACGGAGCGGCGGGGCTCACGAAGCTCATCCAGAGCGGCCCCGCCTGGGCGTTCAGCGACAACCTGAGGACGCTTTTTTTGGCGCATCACTTCACGCATCACCCCCCGACGCAGCTCGGCGTGTGGCTCGCCGACTACCCGACCCTCTGTCGCGTGCTCGCGTTCCTGTCGCTCTGCCTCGAGCTGACGAGCCCGCTCGCCCTGTTCAGCCGCTACTACTACCGCATCGTCCTACCGAGCCTGGCGGCCTTGCAGCTGATGATCTGGCTGACGCTCGGCGTGCTCTTCCGCGAGATGGCGGTCGTTTTCGCCTGCCTCCTGCCCTGGGGTGCGCTGATCGAGCGGCTCGACTCGCTGACCTCGACGTGGCAGCCGGCGTGGAGGCGCTGGCGCGCGACCGGCTGACGGAGCTCAGCGCCCCGCACGCCTTCAACTGCAACCGTCGAACGTGAGGTTCGCCACGAGGGTGCGAGCGGCTCTCTCCCTTGGCACCGCCCGAGGCGAGACTCGTCAACATGAAACCGACCGGAAGGCGCGCAAGGACTCCCGACCCGCGCTCACGCCGAGGAGCATGGAGCAAAATGCGAGTATGGTGCCACGGTGCACGACAGCGGGTATGCGCGCTGGCCCGGATACGTGGTTGGCCTCGGCGTGGTGATGGCGGCGGCGCTGCCAGCGTTCCGGCCGGCACAGCTCGACGCCTTTCCGCTCTCCACGTACCCGATGTTCGCACGCAAGATCGACAAACCGCGACTGTCGTTCGTCGAGCGGGTGGACGACAAGCAGCATGCGCACCGGCTCGACCCGGGGCTCGTGGCCGGCGACGAGGTGATGCAGTCCTACCGGACCGTCAAGCGGGCCGTGCGCCAGGGGCCGGAAGCGGCGAAGGAGCTCTGCCGCTCGATCGCCCGCCGCGTCGCCAAGCGGGAGAAGAAGGAGGTGCGCCTGCGTATCGTGCGCGCGCGCTTCGATCCGGTGGCCTACTTCGTGAGCAACGCCGAGCCGGACGAGCGCGAGGTGATCGCGAGCTGCACGTCGGGCCGCAGCAAATGAAGTTCCTCGCGGCGTTCGAACGTTACTGGTTCGCGCCGGCCCCAGCGCGACGGTTGGCGTTGCTCCGGCTCCTGACGGGCGGCTTCGCCCTCGGCTTCCTGCTGCTCCGGTTCCCGGGTCTCGTCGCCGTCGCTCACTTCGAGCCCGCGCAATTCGTACCCACCGGCCTCGCGACCCTCTTGCCCGGGCCGTTGCCGGGCGCGGCGGTCGTCGGCCTCGTCGCGCTCACGGGCGTCCTCGCGGTTCCGTTCGTGCTCGGGCTTCGCTACCGCGTCAGCGCACCCGCCTTCGCCCTCTCGTTTCTGTGGGTGACGACCTATCGCAGCTCGTGGGGCATGCTCTTCCACACGGAGAACCTGCTCGCGCTGCACCTCGTGGTGCTCGCCGCGGCTCCGGCAGCGGACGCGCTCAGCCTGGATGCGCGTCGCCGGCCGCCGAAAAGCTCCGTGTCGGGCGCCTACGGCTGGGCCGCACGCGCGATGAGCGCGACCACCGCGATCTGTTACGTGCTGGCCGGTCTCGCCAAGCTCAAGCTCGCGGGTCCCGTCTGGCTCGAGGGGGGGCTGCTACGCGCCCAGATCGCGTACGACAACCTGCGCAAGGCCGAGCTCGGGAGCTCCTACTCCGAGCTCGGCGCGGCGCTCGTGCACTACGAGGCGCCGTTCATCGTGCTCGCCCTCATGACCGTGGCGCTCGAGCTCGGCGCGCCCCTCGCGCTCCTCGGACGGCGTTTCGCCCTCGTTTGGGCGCTTGCAGCCTGGTCTTTCCACATCGGCGTGCAAGCGCTGATGGCGATCCCCTTCCCCTACCAGCTGTCCTTCGTCGCCTACGCCTCGCTGTTCGAGGTCGAGCGGGCGTACGATTTCATCGCAGCGCGCGTTCGCCGGCGCGCCGCCGCTCAGGGTGGCAGCTCGACGAGCTGAATGCCGGTGAACGCGCCGCCGGTCGTCATCAGGTACTCGGCTGCGCTGCCGTCGAGATGCGCTCGGCCGACCTGCCCCTTGGCGCCCGTGTAGTAGACCAGCCCGCGCGCGAGATCGAGCCCGACGCCGATCGCCTCGCTCACCTCGGGCACGATGATCTCGCGGTCGGTACGGGTCTGGGCGGTGCTGCCGTTCGGGAGCTCGATGGGACCGCGGTTGATCGTGTCGTCGCCGCGATCCGTCCAGTAGATCATGCCCGTAGACAGATCGAGGTCGATGTCGATGGGCTCGGGGAGAGCGTCGTAGAGGATCTCCACGTCGCTCCGATCCTCGTCGTTCTCGCCCTCCGGCATGACGAGGTGCGCGCGCCGGAGCGAGCCGACATGGCCATTGTCCGGGCCTTTTTGGCTCCAGTAGAAGTAGCCGCCCGTGAGGTCGACCGCGATGCCGACGCAGTGGTTCGACAGGTCCTTGCGTGCCTCGTCGCCTTGGGCCGCGGTGTAGAGCGTCTCGACGTGGGAGCCGTCGAGGTCGGCGCGCTGCACGCGCATGCCTTCGCGATCGGACCAGTAGAGCTTTTGCTCGATCGGTTCGAGCTTCATCTGCTTGGGTGTGAAGGTGCCACCCGCAGGAACGATGGTCGTGACGCTGCTACCGTCGAGGTTCGCGCGCTTGATGCTGCCGTCGTCCGCGGCGGTGTTGCCCATGTTGGTCCAGAACACGTGACCGCCCGGCACGTCGACCGCGATGCCGTCGGGGCCGTCGCCCGCCGCGCTCACGAGCGTCTTCCTCTGGAACGGCTCGGCCGGCGAGGTCAGTACGGTGCCCCCCACGTCCAACCAGAACAGCGTCGGCACGCCGGACTCGGGTGCCCCCGCGCCGCCGACGTTCGCGTCGCCGCCCTCCGCCCCGCTCGCGGCCGCCGCGCCCGAGGCATCGCCCGCTGCCGCGACCCCCCCGCGCCCGGCGGCCCCACCCCTCCCGGGCCCGCTCCCGCCGCGTCCACCCTCGCTCGCGCGACCGCCCGTCGGCGAATTTCCAGCCACTCCGTTCGTGCCCGCGCCGCTCGACGGCTGCCCGCTGCTTGCTCCCGAGCCCGTGCTCGGCGCACCGCTCGTTCCCGCGCTCGCGCCGCCGAGGCCCGCCGTGCCCGCCGTCGACCGAGCAGGCGTGCCAGCATCACCCGAGCTCGAGCAAGCGGGCGCCATCGCGCCGGACACGGCCGCTGCAAGGAACCAAGCTAACGAAGAGAAAGCACCGCGGCGAGTCGTGCTCGGCATGCGAGTGTCCTCCGGAGTTCTCTTTCCACTAGCAGCCGAAGGAGCCACGGTCGACCCACGCGGCCAGCCACGCGTCGAGAACGAGCAGCGCGGAGCGCAGGCTCGCGCCGTCAGCGGAAATCTTGCAGCCAGCGCGGCGAAGCAGCGCAGCATGCCGGCGTCGGTCACGTCGCGAGCGGAGCTCGCCCACCATTTCCTTCTACACGTCGGTCAGCTTGATGCGCCGCTTGCCGAAGAGGGCCGTCACCTCGAGCTTGCCGCCGAGCGCCTCCACGTAGCGACGCAGCGTGGAAGTGAGGTGATCGTCACGGCTTTCCAGGCGGGAAAGCTCCGACTGGGTCATCTGCGCGGTCGCGCCAACCTCCGCCTGCGTGAGCTCGAGGCAACGCCGGAGCGCCTTCAGCGTCAGCTCCTCGAGCTCGGTGCGGACGCGCGCCTCGACGCGCGCGCGGGCAGCGGATGATAGCCGCTCTTGCTTGAGCGCCTTCCAGCTCTTGGCCGTCACGCACGCTCCTGGTCGGGCGCGAAGGCGGCCTCCTGATAGCTTCCCCAGCGCTTTTCGGCCGAACGCACGGCATCGCCGTAGTAGGCGCGCGTGAGCCGCTCGCCGAGCAAGACGACGAGGCGCTTGCGCACGGTGTCGATCCCGATGAGCAGTCGAAGCTTCGGCTCCGTGCTCGGGATCACGAGCTCGCGCAAGCCGTTGGCGAGCGCGATGAACTCGCCCGGAGCCAGGCCGAGGAGCCCGAGCACGTGCGCGAGCTCGCGCATCAACGTCTCGCGCCGTTCGCGGGCGTCGGCGGGCGAAAAGCGGCCGGCGCCGGCCGCCAACACGATTTCCTGCTGCCAGGCGCGAAGCTCGGCGCGCAGACGCTCGACCGTGGCGATGGCAGCCTCGGTCGCCCGCGGCGAGAGCCGCGCGAGCCGCGCCCGGAAGGCGGGTGAGTCGAGACAGCTCACGAGCTCGCGCTGCCAAGCGAGCACCGCATGCAGACTGCGGGCCGATTCGACGAGGGCGAGCGCCTGACCGAAGTCGGCTGCTCCCGGAACCGGCCCGGCGCGCGTGCCATCGAACCAGAGCAGCGCGCGGCTGACACCCGGTGGCTTGAGCGTTTCGGCGGCGCTCGCCACGACCTCGAGCGCCGCCGCCACCTCTTCGGCCAGCGGCTCCGGCAAAGCGGCGAACCATGTCGCGAATTCCGCTTCTGGAACGATCTCGAACATGCCCGTATCATGACTCCCAAGGAATATGTCGTCAAGAGCATGTCTGCCGGGCGGCGGGGCGAGCCGGGCGGCTTGCGGCCGACTGTCGGGGTGCGCTGCGCCCGCTGACCGGAGCGAGCGCGGCGCACCACACGGCGGGCAGCACGCCGGCAAGCGCCGCGCGACGGGCATCCGCCCGCGCGCGCGGACCGAGCACGCCATGAGCCGCGAGCGCTGCCGCGTTCCGGCGCACGTTCGTGCCGAGCTGTTCCGGCTCGGTCGGAGCACGGGCGAAATCCTGCTCGGCGCTGGCTCGGGCTCGGTCGAGCGTCCCCTCGACGAGCCTTCGTACGCTCGCATCGCGCTCGCTCGCCCAGACGACGAGCTCGAAGGCGAGCGCCGCATGGCGCGCTTCGTCTGCCGCGATGCGCCCGAGCACGCCGCGCACGACGGGATCCGTCGCGGCGTCGGCCGCCCAGGCGGCCTCGAGCGCCGCCTGCGTCTCGCCGATGCAGCCCTCGAGCACGGCGCGCTCGACCACGGCGTGAAGCTCACCCTGGGCAAGCGCGTCGCGCACGTCGAGCGGCCCGGGGCCGAGCTCCATGCCCGAGTAGCGCGCCGCGAGCCCGTAGCAGAGCCGCGCGTGGCGCGTTTCGTCCGCCATCGCGGCCGTGGCCGCCTCGACCAGGTGCGCCGGCGCCCCGAGCGACAAGAGCTCGAGCGCGAAGCGCGCGAACGCCGCGACCGACGCGTGCTCCATCGCGCCCGCCTCGAGCCAGTGTCGCGCGACGAGCTCACGGGCCGCGGCGTCGAGCCCGCCGAGCGTGCTCTCGGCGCCGCATTCGAGCCCCTCGAGAGGTGCGTTCAGCACCTCTCGATCGAGCCAGCTCGA
>Ga0315912_10002277_pt1 | contig 20914 bp, 13 predicted proteins | sample VfabasoilMG_FD_204469 | JGI IMG/M metagenome (GOLD analysis project Ga0315912, IMG submission 204469) | Garden soil microbial communities collected in Santa Monica, California, United States - V. faba soil | ecosystem: Environmental > Terrestrial > Soil > Garden | place: USA: California...
CCACCGCCAGCAGCAGTCCGAGCAGCAGGGCCAGCCAGCGGCGGCGGCCCTGCGGCGGCGCGCCGGCGCCGGTGGCCGCGCGCGCGCGCCGGCGCAGCAGCTCCATGAACAAGAGCACCGCCAAGCCCGCCAGTGCGGCCGAGCGCGCACCGCGCGCCCGGGTCAACAGCAGCGCGCCGGCGACGACGGCCAGGCAGAGCGTCGACAGCCCTGGCAGATGCCTCTGCGTGCGGCGGGACGACGGCGCCTCGGCAGAGGGTCCCTGGTCGGGCACCACGATCCGACAGGCCCAGGCCAGCACGGCGAGCGCGAGCAGCGCGCCCGCACGCGTCGTGTTGCCCGAGAGGCCGACCACCTCGCTCGGGTCCGGCGTGTAGCGCTGCTCCCAGCCGAGTGCCTGCGCCCAGGCCACGAGCGCCACGGCCAGGCCGGTGAGCCGCAGGGCCGTCGCCGGGGCCGAGGGACAGCGCTCGGCGCAGAAGACGCCCAGCGCGCCGGCCAGCTGCGCCAGGCCGAAGAGCAGCAGGCGGTCGACCACGGCCGCCTCGTCCAGGTGCGCCAGCGCACGCACCAGCGCCAGCAGCAGGCCGAGCACGAGCAGGCGCGCGCCGACGCTCGCGAACCACTCGCCGGCGGCGGCGCGACCGGGGCCGGCCAGCAGCGGCGTCAGGACGCAGCCGCCCAGCAGCCCGGCCAGCGCGGTCTTGAAGACGCCGGCATCGAAGAGGTCGGGCGGCAGCGCGAGGCCTGCGCATCCGACCATCAGGCCGGCGGCCCAGGCATGGCGGCGGGGCGCGCCCAGCGCCGGCGACAGCGGCGGTGCGGGTCGGGAGCGCGTCATCCTGATCCTGGAGTTGCGTGCGATCAGCGCTGGAAGAGCGCGTCGACGAAGGCAGCCGGGTCGAAGCGTTCGATGTCGTCGGCCGACTCGCCCAGGCCCACGAACCGCACCGGCAGCCCGAGCTGCTCGCGGATCGAGACGAGCGCACCACCGCGCGCCGTGCCGTCCAGCTTGGTCACCATGAGGCCCGTGACCTCCACCGCGCGGCGGAACTCCTGCGCCTGCGCGATGGCGTTCTGTCCCGTGGTGCCGTCCAGGATGAGCAGGACCTCGTGCGGTGCGCCGGGGATGCGCTTGCCGAGCACGCGGCGGATCTTCTCCAGCTCCGCCATGAGGTTCTTCTGCGTGTGCAGCCGGCCGGCGGTGTCCACGATGAGCACGTCGAGGCCCTGCGCGACGGCCGCGTCCGCGGCGTCGAAGGCCAGGCCCGAGGGGTCGGCGCCCGTGGCGCCCTTGACGATCGGGATGCCCAGGCGGTCGGCCCACACGCCGAGCTGCTCGACCGCGGCGGCGCGGAAGGTGTCGCAGGCCGCCAGCATCACCGTGTGCCCCTCGCGCTGCAGCAGCCGCGCGATCTTGGCGATGGACGTGGTCTTGCCCGAGCCGTTCACGCCGCACACCAGCAGCACGTGCGGGCGCTGGTCCACCACGAGCGGCGCGCTGGCATCGCCCATGACGGCCAGCAGCTGCTCCTTGAGGAAGGGCTCGATCTGCTCGCCCTGCTTGAGCGTGCCGCGCCGGTTCGCGTCGCGCAGCGCATCGGCCAGGCGCCGCGCCGCAGGCCCGAGGTCGGCCGTGTAGAGCAGCTCTTCCATCTCGTCCAGCGTGGACGCCTCGATGAGGCCTCGACCGACCAGCCGGCGCAGTCCGGTGACCAGGCTGTCGCGCGTCTTGCGCAGGCCGTCGAAGAGCTTGCCGAACACCATCAGCGCGCTGCCCTGCCCGGCGCCGCCGGTGCGTCGCCGGGATGCCCGCCGTCGGTCGCGTCGGCGTCCGGAGCGGGGTCGGCCGGCAGGCCGAGGTCCTTGCGGATGCGGTCCAGGATGCCGTTGACGAAGGCGCCCGACTGCGCCGTGGAGAAGCGCTTGCCGAGTTCGATGGCCTCGTTGATCGTCACGAGCGCCGGGATGCCGGGCTCGGCCACGAACTCGTAGACGGCCAGGCGCAGCACGTTGCGGTCGATCGCGGCCAGGCGATCGACGTCCCAGTTCTGCAGCGCGCCGGCGATGAGCCGGTCGAGTTCGGCGCGACGCCCGCGCACGCCTTCCACCAGCTGGCGCGCGAAGCTCTTCACATCGCTCGCCGCCTCGGCGTGCTCGAGCACGGTGGCGACGGCCTCGGCGGCGGTCGCCGGCGAGAGCACGTCGCCGCAGAAGAGGGCCTGCAGGGCGATCTCGCGCGCGCGGGTGCGCTGGCCGATCATGGCGCCCTCCCGGCCCGCAGGGCGCGCCGGAGCGTGGCCATGCGCAGGGCTGCGGCGGCCACCTCGCCGCCCTTGTTGGCGGGGCCCGGCCGGGAGCGGTCGAGGGCCTGGGCCAGCGTGTCGCAGGTGAGCACGCCGAAGAGCACGGGCAGGCCGTGGTCGAGCGCCACGCGGCCGCAGCCGCGCGTCGTCTCGGCGCAGACGTAGTCGTAGTGGTCGGTCTCGCCGCGGATGACGGCGCCGAGCACGCCGAGGGCGTCCAGGCCGCCGCGCGCCGCCAGCCAGCCGGCCGCCACGGGCAGCTCGAGGGCGCCGGGCACGTGCAGCACCTCGATGCGACCGTCCTCCACGCCGTGCGCGGCCCATTCGGCCAGGGCCCCTGCCAGCAGCCCGCCGGTGATGTCGGCGTGGAACCGGCTCACCACGAGGGCCAGCTGCAGGCCGGTGCCGTCGAGCGTGCCTTCGATCTGGCGCATGGTGTCCGTGAAGGGAGAGAGCGAACCGCCGATCGTACCGCAGGCCAGCCGGCGCCTGCCAAGGCGGGACGGTCTCCGCACGGCTTCCGCGCCTGCCAGGGCGGGGCGCTCGCTTCACGGCGCCCGCGCCCGCCGTGCCCGCCGCGCCCGCCGCGCCCGCCGGCTCCGCCCGTCGGGGCTGCGGCGCACCGGAAGATTGCTGCATCCCCGGGCAGGGCCGCATAGACTGTCCGGCGATCCATCGGGCATGCGGCGCGAGTGGGCAAGACAGCGCCGGTGACTCCAGCGCGGGACCACGGTCCCGGTTGCGGGAGCACCGCATCCTTGTCCTGCTCGCGAGTCGCGATCGGGCTCCGGTGCGCCGTCTGAGGCAACAGGCTGCGCGCCGCCGGCTGCACGTCAGGCGGGTCGGCAGGGTTGACAGGCTCGCGCTGCCGGCGAGCCGCTCCAGGACGGCAACGAACGAAGGAGGGCTTCGGCTCTCCCGCCGCGCTCCGGTCACCGGGCAAGGGCCGGGGCGCGGCACTGGCGCTACCAGTGGCTTCGAGGCTGGTTCCAGCCGCACCGCCGGGCCATGCTGGCCGGTGTGCCGTTCGGCTCGAACGCCCGCTGTCCGCGCGGGGCGCGCCGCGCCCGGTGGCCGGGACGCGCGCCCTGCGTCCACTTTCCCGGAGCCCAGCCCATGTCCGAACGGCAGCTGACGAGCCGACCACGCCCCCGGCCGTGGCCCCTGCTGCTGTGGATCGGTTGTGCGCTGCTGGCCTGCGGCGCCGGGCAGGCGCCGGGCAGCGCGGCCGAGCGCCGCACCGCAGCGCGCGCCGCGGCGGCCGCTCCCGTCCTGCCGGGCAGTCCCGCGCAGGCGGCGGCTTCCGGCGACCAGGAGTCCGGCGGCCTGGCGCTCTACGAACCGGACGCCGGACGCGTCCTGCACCTGGTCGGCACCATGCTGCGCCAGGAGGACGTCATCACCGACTACGAACGCGCGGTCGGCAGCGAACTGCTCCCGGCCGGCTACGCCGTCTGGATCGCGCTGCAGGGCACGCGCGGCTGGCAGACCGACCTCGACCGGGCCGCGCGCGCGCTGCGCCAGGCCCGGCAGTCGGGCCTCATCCTCAACATGGCGCTGTCCTTCGGTTTCGACGCGCGCGCCTTCGGCACCGCCACGGACTCCGACTTCGCCACGGGCGAGGACTTCGACGCGCGCGTCGACGAACTCGCCGACCTCATCCAGCGCTCGGGGGTGCCGGTGCTGCTGCGCGTCGGCACCGAGGTGAACGGCGTCTGGTCGGGTCACCATCCCTACGTCTTCCCGCAGGCCTATCGCAAGCTCGTCGAGCGCTTCCGCGCGCGCGGCGTGACGAACGTGGCCTACGTCTGGTGCATCGTGCCGCAGGGCGACCCGGACATCTTCGGCCGCAACAGCTCCGGCCAGGCCCGCTGGTATCCGGGCGACGACGTGGTGGACTGGTTCGGGCTGGACGTCTTCGACCGCATCGAGTTCACGCCCGGTGGCGTGGCCGGCCGCAAGGGCTCCGAGCGCGACTACGAGGTCACGGCCACGCTGCTCGACACGGCGCGGCGCCTCGGCAAGCCGGTCATCGTCGGCGAGACGACGCCGCGTCGCATGCAGGTGCCGGGCCGGCGGGACGACCCGCTCGGCAAGAAGGGCCTCGCCATCTGGGAGCGCTGGTTCGTGCCCTTCTCCGCCTTCCTCGACCGCCATCCCGAGATCAAGGCCGTCACGATGCTGCCCGTCGACTGGACCAAGACCACGGCCTGGCCCGACTGGGGCGACGCGCGCCTGCACCAGAACCCCGAGCTGCTGCGGCACTGGCGCGACGAGTTGCGCAAGCCGCGCTGGATCCACCGCTCCGGGCTGCCCGCGGCCGGCGGGGGCGACGGCGCGGCGGGCGACGGCGCGGGCCCACCGACGGACGACGGCCGCCCGGCCGCCGGCCAGCGACCGCGTGGCGGCTGACGGGCCGGTCGGTATGGTGGCGCCGCCGTCCCGCGCGCGCTGCCCCGGCGCGTGCGCGGCGGCATCCTCCTGGAGCGCCCCTGCCGTGTCGATGCGGTCCGTGCGTCCCCGGTCGCCCGTGCGGCCTCACCGGCGCGCCGCCGTCGGGCTCGCCTGCCCGCTCGGGCACCTGCTCGCGGCCCTGCTGCTGCTGGCCTCGGCGAGCGCTTGTTCGCTGCTGCCGCCCGACGAGCGGGCGCTCGCCGAGCAGGTCCGGGAGACCGAGGCCCAGCGCGTGGGGGCCGACGAGCTGCGCGCCCTCCTGCAGTCGATCGAGCTGTTCGGAGCGGCGGGCAACATCGAGGGCCTGGTCGCCCTGCACGCGCGCGAGGCCATGTGGGTGGCTCCGGGGGAGGCGCCGTGCGTCGGCCGGCAGGCCATCGAGGGCCTGCTCGCGCAACTCTTCGAGAGCTACGAGGTGGCGCTCGTGATCGAGGTCGAGAGCCTGCACGTGGCCGGCCGCTCGGCCCAGGTCTGGGCCTGGTCGGCCACGACCTGCACGCCGCGCGCGGGCGGTGAGCCCCGCGTGCAGCGCGACCACGTGCGCCTCGTGCTGGAGCGCGATTCGGAGGACCGCTGGCGCATCCAGTACGCCGAGTGGCGCGTCTGGGAGGATGCGCCCCGGGAAGGGGCCTGAGGGTGGGGCGTTAGACTCGGCGCCAGCGCGTGCGTCGCTCCCGTCCGCGCTGCGCTCGCGTTGCCCCCCTGGGGGGGGCTTGGTACAAGCAGCCGCCACGCGGCCACCCGCTCCCTGGACAGCCTTGACGTGCCCGCACGCACCGAGATCGACTCCGACCCAGTGCACGTCGTCGAGGCAGAACCGGGTCGCAAGGCCGGCCGCGCGCGCTCGAGCTGGGTGGGTGGCCTGCTGCTGCTCGCCGCGGCCGGCGCCGGGGCCTGGGTGTTGCTGACCGACCCCTTCGCGGGCCGCACGACGGTGGCCGCTCCGCCGCCCGCCACCGGCAACCTGCTGGCCGACGGCTGGTCCTTCGAGACGAGCGAGTCGAGCAGTCCGAGCCAGGCCTGGCGGCCCGCCGAGGAGGCCCCGCGCGGCTTCGACTTCGGCCCGCGCGGCGCCGTGAGCGGCGAGGCCGGAGCCTCGGCCGAGCCGGGTGAGCAGGGCTGGGCGCGGGTCTGGAACTCGCAGGCCGTCCGCCTCCCGCCCGGCGCCGAGCGCGTGCAATTCAGCGCGACGAGCCAGGGCGATGCGCTGCAGCTGCTGCTGCGCTGGGAGGCCGAGGACCAGCCGGCGCTCGAGCACGTGCTCGCGTCAGGGTCCGGCCGGCTGGTCGGCGTCTCGCGTCCTCCGCCCGGCTACACGAGCGTGCGCGCCGGCCTCGGTTGCGCCGCCGCCGCCGCGGTCGACGACCTCGACCTGCGCTGCGTGTCGGCCGCCGAGGCCGAGCCACCGCACGGCATGTGGCCGCCGGGTGGGGCGCCGCCGGGGGGCGAACTCGCGGGCAGCTCGCTGCCGGCCGGTGTGTTCGAGGTGCGCGTCGGCGATCCGCGCGGGCTCTCGGTCTTCCGCACCGAGCAGCTCGTGCTGCGCGTCCAGACGGCCACCGTGCGCCTGGCCGACGGCCGCAGCCTGCCGGCCAGCGCCGCCCTGCTGCCGGGCAGCGGCGAGCTGGCCCTCGCCGACGGGACGCGCGTGCGTCTCGCCGGTGCGCTGCAGGTCCAGGACCGGCGCCTCGTGCTGAGCGAGACGCTCGGCGGACTGCCCCCCGGCACGGTGGTGGTGCATCCCGTGCTGGTCGCCGGCTCGCTCGCCAGCGCCCCGATCGGCATCCGCTCGGCCCGCGGCTTCGAGCGCTTCAGCGGCGACTTCCGAGTCGAGGGCGTGGACGCCCTGCTGCTGGGAACGACCCAGGATCGGCTCGCGCTCGAGATGGGCCTGCCCTTCACGGCGGCCGCCAGCCACCGTTCCGACGGCAGCGTGGCGCTCAGCCTCGAACAGCCGGCGGGGGCCGGCGGCGAAGTGCAGCAGCAGCTCCTGCTGCAGGCCGAGTTCCAGGAGGAGCGCGTCGTGGCGCGCCAGGCGCTCGATGCGGCGCAGGCGGCCGAGCGCCAGGGGCAGCTCGGCGCCGCGCTGCGCGAGGTGGAGCACATCGCCTCCGAGTCGCCCTACGACGAGGCGGTGCTCGGGCAGGCGCTGGCGTTGCGGGCGGCGATCGAGGCGCGCATGCAGCAGCAGCTCGACGCCCTCGATGCCGACCTGGAGGACGCCCTCTTCCTGGGCAGCGCCAGCCGCTGTCGCGAGGTGCGCGAGGCGGCCCTGGCCGGGGCCGCCCTGTTCGCCGGCAGTTCCGCGGAGGCGGCCTTCGAGCAGCGCGCCGCGACCGTCGAGGCGCGTGCGGCGCGCCTGCTGGCCGAGGACGTCGACCGCCGCCGCCAGCGGTTGACTGCCCTGGCCGAGTCCTTCGCCGCCCACGGCGGCTTCCCGCGCGTCGCCGCGGAACTGCAGGAGGCCCTGGCGCGCGACCTGCCGCCGCCCGAGCCGGCCGCGCCTGCCGAGGGCACGCCGTGAGTCGCCGGGTCGTCGGCCTCGATCTCGGCGGCAGCACGGCCCGGCTGCTCGAGGGGCGCCTCGAGAAGGGCGCCTTCGCCATCCACCAGGCCGTGGCCGTGCCGGTCGAGGACCTGGCCGAGACGGTGGCCGAGCTGAAGTTGGCCGGCGTGCCGGTCGTGGTGGGCATCACCGGGCGCGACATGATCCTGCGCACGAACCAGGTGCCGCCGGTGCCGCTCCCGCAGCTGCGCGAGCTGATGGCCTTCGAAGTGGCCGACATCGCCGAGCAGTCGGGCGATGCGCTGCGGGCCGACTTCAGCCTGCTGGCGGGCGCGGCCGCCTTCAGCGACGAGAGCATGGTGCTGCTGGCGCTCGTGCGCAGCAGCGTGGTGGACGAGCGCAGCGCCGCCCTCGCGGCCGCGCGCCTGAAGGTCGCCGGCTTCACGCCCAATGCGGTCGCGCTGCACAACGCCGTCGTGGCCACCGACGGCGGCGCCGGCACCGTGATGGTGGTCGGCATGCGCGGCCAGAACACCGACATCGCCCTGATCCACGAGGGCGACCTGCTCTTCGCGCGCAACCTGGCGGGCGGCGGCGACACGCTCACCGAGGCCGTGGCCGAGGCCCTGCGCCTGGACAAGCCGGCGGCCGAGCGCCTCAAGCAGCAGGTCGGGGTGTTCGCCGCGCCGGGCGAGACGCTGGCGGGGCAGACCGCCGCCGTCGCGCGCAGCCTCGAAGGGGCGCTGCGCCCGCTCGTCGGCATGCTGCAGTCCACCATGGTGCTGGCGCGCAACCAGCTGCAGGCCACACAGCTCGACGTGGAGCGCGTGCTGCTCTGCGGCCCGGGAGCGGCGCTGCCGGGCCTCGACCAGGCGCTGCAGCGCACGCTCGGCCTGCCCGTGGCGCGCTTCGACCCGACCGAGGGCTACGTGGTCGGCGAGGCGCCCGAGCTGGAGGAGCACGGCGGCGACTTCGCCGTGGCGACGGGCCTCGCCATGATGGCGCTGCTCGAGGGCAGCACCGTCGTGCAGGTGCTGTCGGAGGCGGCCGAGAAGGCGCGCCGCTTCCGCGAGAAGACGCTCTGGCTCGTGCTGGCGGGCGTGCTGCTCGCCGTGCACCTCGGCCTCTACGCCTGGTCCAGCCACCGCGACTACCAGGCGGCCAGCAGCGACCGGCTGCTGCTCTCGCGCCAGGTGGAGGCCAACAAGTCGGAGCGCCTGGCCTACGAGCGCGCGCTGCAGGACGGCCAGGACCTGGCCGCGCGCCTCGGCGCGCTGGCCGACGTGGCCGGCCCCGGCGCCGGGCTGCTGTACGTGCTCGACCTGCTCGAGGCCAGCCTGCCGGACGAGCTGTGGGTCACCAGCGTGCGCACCGTGCGCGCGCCCGAGCCGGGCTTCCAGCGCGGCAACGCGGTGCTGCCGTACGTCATCGTCGAGGGCGGCGGCAAGGAGCTGGAACGCAACCTGAACGACGCCGTGGTCGAGTTCACCACGCGCCTGCGCAGCGACCCGCACGTGGCGGCCGTGCTGCCCCAGCCGGCCACCGACGCGCGCGGCAACTTCAGCTTCGAGCTGCGCATCGACACCGCGCTCATCCCGCCGGCCGAGGCAGCCGCCGACGCGGCAGGCGCAGCTCCCGGCGAGCCGGAGGGGCAGGGCTGATGGACCGCGACCTGCGCCGACTGCTGTTCGCGAGCGGCACCCTGCTCGTGCTGCTCTTCGTGGGCCGCGCCGTCATCGGCTCGGTCTGGGACGACGGCGACCTGCGCAAGAGCGTCGCCGGCCTGCGGCGCGCGCTCTCGGCGGGCGGCGAGGCCTGCGAGCGGCCCGACCGCGCCGACCTCGAGGCGGCCACGCAGCGCGTGACGCAGTGGCGGCAGCAGCTCGAGTCGCTCGTGCCGCTGCTCGGCTACGTGCGGCCGCCGGAGTTCGACGTGCCGGCCGGCGCCTCGCCCGACCTGCGCTACATCGAGGTGCTGCGCCGCGAGCAGGACGACCTCGTGCAGGCCGCGCGCTACGTCGGCAAGAGCGTGCCGCCCGACCTGGGCATGCCGGTGCCCAATCCCACGGGCCTCGAGGACGTGCTCGCGGCGCTGCGCTCCCTGCACATCGTGCACCTCACGGTCGAGGCGGCCCTGGCCGCCGGGGTCGACGCCGTGGATGCGATCCGCGTGCCGACGGCCCTGGGCGCCCGCCGCGACGACGGCGGCTTCGTCAAGGCGCGCAAGGTGGAGTTCGAGCTGGTCGGTGCGCCGGCCGCGCTGCACCGGACGCTGGCGACGCTGGCCGCCGGCTCGCCCTGGCTGGGGCTCGACGACGTGCGCCTCGAGGGCCTCGACGAGGACGGCGCGCGCGCGCGCTGCCGTCTCTCGGTGGTGAGCGTGACGCTCGACGGCGAGGCGCCGGTGCGCCCCACGGCGGGGAAGCGCTGACGTGAAGCTGCCGCGCGAGGCCCTCGTCGGGATCGGCGCCGCCCTGGTGCTGGGGCTCCTGTCCTGGCGTGACGTGGCCGATGCCTACCAGCGCACGCGCGCTCCGGCGCCGACGCGCACGGCGCCCGCCGAGCTGGCGCGCCCGCCCGAGGTGCTGCTGCACCCGGCCAGCGCCGCGCCCGGCGAGCGCGATCGCCCGGCCTTCGCGCCGCCGCGCGAACTCTTGCCGCTGGATGCGCTCGATCTGCCGCTGCCGCCGCTGCCTCCGCTCTCGATCGTGCGTCCGGCCTTCTCGCCGGCGCCCGTCGGGTCGGCCGCGCGGGCCGAGCGTGTGCCGGCCTCCAGCCTGGGGCGGCTGCAGCTCACCCCCGATGCCGGGGCGAGTGATGCCGCGGGCGGAGACGGGGGCCTCTCGGCCAGCCCGACGTCCCCTGGCGGCAACCCCACGCCGTCGCCGGCCGGCACGGCGCCCGGCGGCAAGGGCGGCGGCGCGACTCCCGCAGGCTCCGGGGCCGACGCCTCGGCCAGCGCGGCCAGCCTGTACGACTGGGTGGTGCGCACGGGCTCGGTCAACCGGCACTTCGGGCGCATCCACAACGACGATCCGCACGGCCTGGCGCAGCGGCTGGGCGAGGCGATCCGCTTCCAGGACGTCTCGCTGCGCAACGGCGCGCCGGTGGGCGCGCCCTACACCATCCCGCGCGACGAGGTCTCGGAGTTCGGCCTGGCTCTCACCTTCGAGAACCGCTACCTCGCGGCCAGCCGTGCGCTCGGCACCGGGGTCGGCGCGGCCGACGAGCGCATGGACCTCGTGCAGCAGATGCTGCAGGCGCATCCCATGGAGCCGCGCGCGCTCGAGTTCGCGACGCGCGAGGCGCAGCTGGCGGTGGCGGCCGGCGGGCGGGATGCGGCGCCGCGCCGCCTGCTGGCGCGCGTGCTCGCCAAGACGCAGGACCTCGAGGGCGAGCTGGCCGTCTACCAGGACTCGATGGCGGACGGCGTGCTCGACGCGGCGCTGCTGGCCGATTACGCGCGCTTCCTGCTGCGGCTCGGGCTGAGCGAGCGCGCGGCCGTGATCCTGGAGCAGGCGCGCGGCCAGCGCCTCGCCTCGGCCGAGGTGCGCCTCACGCGCGGGCTGCTGCTGCAGGCGGAGGGGCGCTGGGAGGAGGCGCTCACGGCCTTCCGGGAGGCCGAACAGGTGGGCTTCCAGCCGCCGTTCGCCGAGCGGCAGCGCGACGAGCTGCTGCTGCTCACGGGGCGCGCCGAACTCGCCCTCGGGCGCGCCGACGAGGCGCTGCGCCTGGCGCGGCGCGTGCTGCTCGCCAACCCGGCGGACAGCGGGGCGCTGCAGCTCCAGGGCGCGGCGCAGGCCGCGCTGGGCGACCTGGAGAGCGCGGCCGAGGCCTTCCGCACGGCGCTCGTCTCCGACCCCACGAACGGCGAGCTGCTCACGAACGCCGCGCTGGTCGCCTGGGCGCGCGGCGACGGACCGTCGGCCGTGCGCCTGGCCGAGCAGGCGCGCGACGTGGACCCCTACCGCGCCCTGGCGCCGACCGTCGTGCTGGGCTTCCTGCACGAGGACGCCGGCGAACTGGAGCGGGCGGCGGACTACTACACCGAGGCGCTCGTCGGCGAGCCGGGCCAACCGCAAGCGCTCTACCACCTGGGGCGCATCCTGCGCCTGGCCGGCGACCCCGAGCAGGCCGGCCAGCAGCTGCGCCTCGCGCTGCGCCTGGGCGGCCCGCACGTGCTGCTGCTCTGCGAGCTGGGCCGCGCGGCGCGCGACAGCGGCGACCCGGCGGTGGCCGCGCGCTACTTCCGCGAGGCGCTGCGGCTCGAGCCCGGCAACGCCGAGGTGCTCGCCAACCTGGGTCTGGCCTACCTCGAGGCCGGCGACCTGGTCTCGACGCTGGAGGTGCTGCAGCAGGCGGTCGCCGCGGGCGACGGCGCCTCGCACGCCGGGCTCGGCGTGGCGCACTACCGCCGGGGCGACCAGCAGGTCGCGCTGGAGCACTTCGACGAGGTGCAGCGCGCCTTCGCCGGCCGCGCCGACGAGCCGCCCGCGCTCTACGCCGCCGCGCAGGCGGCGGCCATCCGCGACAACCTGGCCAAGCGCCAGTGGGTCGATCGCTTCAGCCGCTCGACGCTGCAGCACGGCTGGGACGAGCACCAGTGGGAGGGCAGCCCGCGCCTGCTGCTCGACGGGCAGGCCCTGCACATCAGCGGGGAGATGCGCCAGACGCGGACCGACGAGCACGCCGGCGTCTCGCGCAGCCTGGACGGCAAGGGCTTCGTCTCGGCCACGGCCGAGCTCACCGCCCTGGCCGGCTCCTCGCGCTACGGCATCGCGCTCACGTACCGGCAGCTGCGCGGCGGCAGCGGCCGTCAGCCCAAGACGCGCCTCGAGCTGTGGGTCGACTCCGACGGCGTGCTGCGCCACTCGGTGCTCGAGAACTACGACAGCCTGCTGGTGGACGCCCAGCCGCTGGCCGGCATCAGCGTGCCGCCGGGCACGCCGGTGCGCCTCGGCATCGAACGCCTGGACGCGAGCAAGGGCAGCTTCCGGTTCCTGGTGGACGGCCGGCCGGTGGGCGAGACGCTCGAGCTGAAGTCGATGCGCAACTTCACGAACGCCTTCGACCTCGAGCTGTACGGCGAGGCGCCGCCCGGCCGTCAGTGCGACGTCGTGCTCAGCCTCGTGCGCATCGTGCGCTTCCCGTGACGGAGGGCCGTCCCATGGATCCCGGCTCGAGAGGGGCGGCCGGCCGCCGCGTCCCGGTGCGCTGCGCCGCCCGGCCGGCGCCGCCCGGCTTCACGCTCATCGAGGTGCTGGTCGTCATCACGCTCATCGGCCTGCTCATGAGCTTCGGCGCCGTCGCGCTCTCGCGCTACCGCGAGACCGGCCGCGTGACCGACGCCGAGGCGCGCCTCTCGGTCATCGGGCTGCTGGCCGAGAGCTATGCCGACCGCACGGGCGAGCTGCCGCCGAGCACCCTGGCCGCGCTGGGCCTCGCCGGCGCGAACCGCGTCAACGAGGGCATCGAGTCGCTCGTCGCGGCCCTGCGCCAGCGCGACTACGCCGGCAAGCGGCCCGAGGAGCGCTGGCTGGGCAACGTGGACGACGACCAGCACGCGGACCAGCACGCGGCCGACGGCTCCACGGCGCTGCTCGAGCTGCTCGACCCGTGGGGCAACCCCTTCGTGTACCTGCGCCACGATCGCTACTCCGAGCCGGCCGTCGTGCTGCTGGGCGAGGGCGACGATGCCGTCGAGGTGGAGACGCGCGCCGTGCGCAACCCGCTCACCGGCGCCTTCCACCGCTTCGACACCTACCAGCTGCGCTCGGCCGGGCCCGACGGCCTGCTCGACACCGAGGACGACCTTGGCAACTTCGAGATCGACGACGCGTCGCGCGACGGCTGAGCGCGCGCGCAGCGGCTTCACGCTGCTCGAGCTCATCGTGGTCATGGTCATCATGGCCGCGCTCTTCGGCATCGGCGTGGGTGCGTTCCGCAGCGTCGCGCGACCCGAGCGCATCGCCGGCCAACAGCTGCTGGATGCCCTGCGCACCACGCGGCTGCTGGCGCGCGGCAGCGGCGAGGCCGCCAGCCTGCTCGTCTTCCCGGCAGAGGGCACGCTCGTGACGCTGAGCATGGCCGCCGTCGGCAACTGGCACTTCGAGGACGACCAGGGCAGCGGCTGGCCCTTCGACGCCCAGCACCCGCTGGCAGCTCGCGTGCCCTCGCCGGTGCTGGGGACGGCGCTCGAGTTGTCAGGCGAGGCCACGCTGGTGCTGCCCGCGCCGCCGGCCAGCTTCGATGCCCCGGCGGGCTTCGGGCTGGAGGTGTGGTTGCAGCCCGCCGCCGGTCCGCGCCCGATGACCCTGCTCGAGCGCCCGGGGCTCTGGAGCCTGGCTCTCACCGAGGCCGACGTGCTCGAGATCACGCTCTGGCTGCAGCCGGACACCGACGATCCCGGACAGGCGTCGGGCACGGTCTTCCGGCACGAGGTGCCCACGGCGCCGCTCTTGCCCGACCGCATGCGCTGCCTCGAGCTGGCCTTCGACGGACGCACGCTGCGCGTCGCGGTGGACGGCCGGCGCGTCGAGCCCGATACGCGCTTCCCCGAGCCGCGCCGGCTGGCGCGCGCGCCGCACGCCGCCATCCTGAGCGGGACGGCTCCACACCAGTACCGGGGCCTGCTCGACGAGCTGCGCCTGTCGGTCGCCGTCGCGGGCGACCCGGTGCTGCTGCCCGAGGAGGTGCAGCTCGAGGGCGGCGACCAGGTGTTGCGCCTCGACGCCTCGGGCCAGCCGGATCCCGCCTGGCACAGCGCACCCTTCCGCATCGGCTTCGTGCACGGGGCCGTGCCGCGCCGCACGCTCGTGGAGTGCGGCCTGCTGGGCACGCTGCAGACCTGGGAGGAGCCGCTTTCCGCGGGCGGAGCCGCAGGCGCCGGCAGCCCCGCCGCCAACGGCAGCGACGCCTCGACTGGCAGCGACGCCGAAGCGGGCGGCCGGACCGATCGCGACGCGGAGGCGCCGCGATGATCCCGCGCTTCCGGCGAGTGCGTCCCGCGGTCGCCGAGACCGCGTCCGACGCCGAGCGCGCCGTCGCCGTGGATCGTGCCGCGCACGCTCGACGTGCGTCCACCGCCGGGAGTGCGCGCGTCGTCGAGCGGCCAGCCGTCGGCTGTCATCCGCCCGGCGCGCAACGTGCCGAGCGCGGCGTCGCGCTCGTCATGGTGATCCTGGTGCTCGTGGCGCTGACGCTCATCGCCGCGCCCTTCGCCCTGTCGATGCGCCACCTCGAGTCGTCGGCCCTCGTCGGTTTCCAGCGCGAGTCGGCCCTGGCGGGCGCCGAACAGGCGCTGGCGGCGGCGCGACGCGGCCTGCAGTCGACGCACCCGGCGCTCGACGTCGACACCCCGCACCTCGACGGGCTGGCCGAGCTCGCGCCGCAAGACCTCGCGGCGCGCTTCCCCGACCTGCTGCCGCGCGACCCACGTGGCAGCCTGCGCTCGGTGCGGGTCGAGGACGAGCGCTCCAAGGTGCACCTCGGCACGGCCTCGCTGGCGCTGCTCGGCAACCTGCTGGGCGGGCGCGCCGCGCTGGTGGCGGAGGTCGCGGCCGACGACACGCTGCTGCAGCTGGACGCTGCCGACGGCTGGGCCTCGAGCGGGGTGGCCTGGCTGGAGGGCGAGCTGGTCGAGTGGTCGGCGCGCCAGGAGCAGACGCTCGACCCGGTGCGGCGCGGGCTCGGCACCGCGCTGCTGCCCGCGTCGCCGCCGGCGGTCCATGCGCGCGGCAGCGAGCTGTACGACGCGCGGCTGCTGCACGTCGTGCTGCACGGCTGGCACCTCGTCCCCGGCCGGTACAGCAGCTACCTGCGCGTGGACGGCCTGCGTGACCTGGCGCGCTTCTCCGAGTTCGCCTACGACGAGGCGTTGCTCGAGCGCGTGCGCCCCCTGCTCAGCGTGCAGGCCGCGCCGCCGCGCTGGCAGCACGCCGAGCGCGTGCTGGGCATCGAGTCGGGCCGCGACGGACGCAGCGAACTGCTCGTGGCGGACGGCTCGCACTTCGGCGCCGGAGCCGTGGTGCAGCTGCGGGCGCCGGACGGTGCGCGCGCCTGGACGCTGGTGCTGGCCGCCGTGGACTGGGGCGCGCGCTGGCATCTCTCGCTGCTCGAGCCGCCGCCCGCCGCCCTGCGCCGTCCGGGCGTGGTGGTCGAGGTGCAACAGCGCGTGCCGGTCAACCTGGCGACGGCCGGCCGCGAGGTGTGCGTGGCGCTCTTCACCGGCGTCGGCCAGGCCCCCGTGAGCGACGTGATCGACGAGGTCGAGGCCAGCCACCTCGGCCTGGCCCTCGTGGGCGCCAGCCTGCCGCCGGGCGACCCGGGCTACCGCGCGTTGTTCGAGCCCGACGTGCAGGCGGGGCGCTACAGCGCAGCCGACCTGGAGCGTGCCCTCGAAGCGCTCGAGCAGCTCGGGCTCTCGCCCGCGGACGCGACACCGCTCGAGGTGGCCTCGGCGCTCGTGGGCCTGGAGAGCCGGCAGCCGCCTCGGCGCGTGGGGCGCCCGGCGGCCGAGGCGCTCGCCGCCCGGGTGGTCTCGGGCCGACCGGAGAGCCTGGAGCAGTTCGCGGCCCTGCTGGCCTCGGCCGTCAGCGAGGGCGAGATCGACGCCGAGCAGCGCCTGGCGCTGCTGCGCAACGCGCTCGACCCCGACGACGCACGCCTCTCGGGCGGCACCGCGCCCCTGGTGTTCGAGTGCGACGGGCTGTTCACGCTGGACGCCGCGGCCTCCGAGAACCAGCGCGACGGTCGCGAGCGCAGCCGCGTGCACGTGCGCGAGCTGCTCTCGGTCGCCGCGCCCGGGAAGAGCGCGCAGCTCTTCGCCACGCAGGCCGACTTCGAGCTGGCGGCCGAACCCGGGCCGGGCTGGGAGAGCCTGCCGCTGCGTCAGCGCGGCGGTGCGGGCGGCGGGCAGGGAGCGGGCGCCGGCCCCGACGACGACCTGGACGTCGGGCTGCCCGTGGCGAGCGTGGAGCAGGCCCTGCGTCTCGGGCAGGTCGCGGCCGACAGGCCCGTCGAACGCGCCGACGCGCTGGCGGCGGGCGCGCCGCCGCCGAGCGGCGACGCCCTCGCGAGCGCACTGGTGCTCGCGCCGCTGCGCAGCCCGCTGCCGGGCACGCTGCACTTCGACGAGGGCGTGCCGGGGCTGTCGGCAGCATCGCCCGAGGGACACAGCCTGGCCGCCGGTCCGCTGCGCCTGCCGTGGAGGGGGCTCGCACCGCAGGCCATCGGCCGGGCGAGCGGGCTGCTGCAGCCCTTCGCCGTGGAGTTCTGGTTCCAGACCGACGATCCGCAGGCCGAGACCGTGCTCTTCGAGAGCGGCGCCGACGAGCTCGAGAACCGCGTGCTCGTCATGCTCGAGCAGGGCAGCCTCGTGCTGCGGGTGAGCGACGCCTCGATCGCCGACTTCGAGGCCGTGATGCCGGCCGGGCGACCGCCGCCTGCGGGCGAGATCCGCTACGCCTTCGACGACGGCCTGCAATTGCTGCCCGGCATGCCCTACCACGTGCTGGCCTTCGTCGGCGGCGCGCGGGACAGCGCGCTCATGCTGTTCGTGGACGGCGTGCCGCGCGGGCAGCGCAGCTTCACGACCTACCTCACGCAGGACATGGACGCGGTCGGTGCGCTCTCCGCGGACGCCCCCTCGACGGCGCGCGCCGAGCACATCGAGGTGGCGAGCACGGCGGGCTTCCCGGCGCGCGGCGCGCTGCGCATCGGCTGGGAGGTCGTGGAGTACGTGGACAAGACGGAGACCAGCTTCGTGCTGCGCGCCGAGACCACGAGCGACCCCTTCGGCGGACGGGCGCGCCGCGCCACGGTGGGCGGCGAGCACGAGGCCGGCGAGCTGGTCGAGCTGCACGGCTACAGCCGGCCGCTGGCCTCGAGCGTGGCCGCCCAGGGCAACCGGACGCTGCCGGCGCGCCTGGCCGAGTTCAGCGTGGCGGAGCTGGACCCCGACCAGCTCGACGACCGCATCGAGGCGTCGCTCACGGTGGTTTCCGGTTCGGGAGGGGCCGTCGACCCGATCATCCTGCCGCTCGGCACGGGCCTGCTGGAGGACGCCAGCTCGATCCCGGTGCGCGGCCTGGACGGCGGCTCGCTGCAGGGCGTCTTCGCACCCGACGGCGGCCACGCGCTGCTCATCTGCACCTACGGCGGCAGCGCGCTCACCGGCTTCACCTATCCGCTGGGCGGCGCGTTCACCAACCCGAGCATCCCCGGACGCACGACCAGCGGGGCCTGGATCGGCGGCGCCGAGGTGGTGCGTTACGAGAGCTTCGACGGCGGCACCCTGCAGGGTTGCCGGCGCAATGCGGCGGGCATCCCGGTCGCCGTGCCGGCCACCTTCACGAGCAGCCTCGCGGGTGCGACGAGCCCATCGCACATGCAGCTGGTCGAGCAGAACTGGGACGACCCGCGCGCCTGGCCGGTGAGCTTCTCGCCCGAGCTGCTGGGTGCGCTCGGGCACCTGCCGCAGGTGGCGCGCGTGCTGGTCGTCCCGATCTCCATCGATGTCGGCGGCGGCAACCTGAACGAGGACTTCAATCCGTTCCCGGAGGCGCGCAGCGATCCGCTGCTCGTGCAGCTCGGGCTGGACTTCCCGGAGGGCGGCGGCGGCACCGAGTGGGTGCGCTGGGACACGCCGACGGCCGACTGTCTCGTGCGCGACGAGATCGGCGCCATCGAGGAGCTGCTCGACACGGTGGCGTCGACCGACGTGTGGATCATGGACGGCAACCCGGTGCGCGACGACCAGGTGGACGCCTTCAACGACGCGCTCGACTTCCGCGGGCAGGGGCACACGGCGGACACGACCCACGAGGCCGGGGACGAGGCACTGCCGGTGCACGTGCTGGGCGGCTGGGGCGTGGTCGGCTTCGACCCGGTGCTGGGCATCCCCGGGCGCCACGATGCGACGACGCTGGTGGGCGACGACGGCGCCAGCGAGTGGCACGTCGTGAACCATGCCGTGTCCGACGACCCCGACTGGGGGCCCTCACGCTGCCTCGTGGCCTTCCGCGAGGCGGTGGTGGGCGACTTCGCCGCGACGCCCTCCGGCACCGGCGACGGCCAGCCCGACCGCTCGGTGGTGGCCGACCGCGACCTCGAGGCCGCTGTGCAGCCCGGGGCCGCGGGCGAGCGCCTGATGCAGCACGACCAGCTCGTGTCCGACGAGGCGCTGGAGGACGTGCTGCGGTCGCGCAATGCCGACAGCCGGCGGCTCACGCGTCTGGTCAAGGCGCCGTCGGGCGAGCTGCCCGCGGTGCCGCTGGAGCTCGTGCGCCTCGGCGAGCACGGTGACGGCCGGCCCGCGCCGGGCGGCGCCCTGGTGGACGAACTCGCCGTGCACGTCGTCGCGAGCGTCGGGCCGCTGCTGCCGCCGACGCAAGGCTTCCGGCTGGCCGAAGACCTGCTGTCGGAAGAGGACGACCAGCTGGTGCTGGCGGTCGAGGGGCTCGTGGCCACCCACGCGCAGCTCGTGGACGAGATGCTGGGCGCCGAACGCATCGAGGTCCTGGGCGAGCTGCCCGAGAGCGGCGGGCTGCTGCTGGTCGACGAGGAGATCGTGGGCTACGCGGGCGTCGATGCGCTCGACAGTGGCGCGGTCTTCCTCACGGCGCGCGGGCTGTACGGTACGCGCCGCGCCCGGCACGTGGCCGGCGTGCGCGTGCAGCCGCTCTCCTGGTGGCCGGTCTCGCCGCTCGTCGAACGGCTGCGCCCCGGCGACGCGCGCGTGGCCGTGGCCGACCCGGGGGTCTTCCCGCCGGGAGGGGGGCTGCTGTGGGTGGACGAGGAGCTGCTGGCCTACGACGAGGTCAGCGACGACGGGCTGCTCATGCCGGGCCGGCTGGAGCGGCCGGAGGAGGGCCTGCTGCGCGGGCGCTTCGGGACGCTGCCTGCCGACCACGCGCCGGGCACGATGGTGCGCTGGATGCCGGCGCGCGTGGCCGACCGCGCCCTGCTCGGCCAGGACGTGCCCGAGGCCGAAGCGGCGCGCGTGCCGGTCTTCGCGCCGGGGGCCTTCTTCACCGACCTCGCCGTGCAGCTCGAGCGCCCCGACGAGCGCGTCGAACTCGAGGGCCGCATCGTGCTCGACCGCCTGGCCAGCCGGCACGACGACCCGTCCAGCCGGCCCGGCGTGCTGCGTCTGCCCGAGGCCGAGTCGAGCAGCGGCGTGCGCCAGCTGGCCGTCGGGCGCCAGGCCGACCTGCTCGAGCTGTGGCTCATGCCGCGCTGGCTGCCCGGCGCCTTCGACCCGCGCGGCTTCGCCGGGCAGGGCTGGAAGGTCGGGCCGCGCATCAAGGCGGTGGTCGTCGAGCACCTGCAGCCGGACGTCGTCTTCGAGCACGAGGAGTGGCGATGAGACGCCCGCGGCCCGCCGGTTTCACGCTCATCGAGGTGCTCTCGGCGACTGCGCTCTTCGCGGTGCTGGGCCTGCTGCTGTTCCAGGTGCTGCAGGGCGCGATGGAGGTGCAGGGCCGCGGCGAGCGGCTGGCGGCGCTCGAGGAGAGCGCGGGCGCGGCGCTGGACGTGCTGGCCGAGGACCTGCGCCACCTGTGGGCCGGTCCGGTCGGCGAGGGCGCCACGGCGGCGCGCCTCCTGTGCAGCCAGCGCGAGACGCTCCTGGCCGAGCCGCCGGCGGCCGCGCAGACGGTGGCGGTGCTGCGCTTCACGCGCCTGCTGCACGAGGCGCGCCGCCTCGACTGGCTGGCCCGGGCCGGGGACGTGCCGGCAGCCCAGGAGGTGGCGACCTTCACCGGGCACGACGACCCGGCCGGGCTGCAGCCCACGGGTGGGCTGGCCGAATCGCTCTACACGGTGGCGCGCCTGCCGGGCGAGGCGCTGCCCAGCCTGGTGCGCCGCGTGCGCAGCCCCATCGGCGGCAGCGGCTCGCTGCTCGACCCGCTGCTGCCCGAGCAGGAGGATCGCCTGCTGACCGGACTCGTGCCCATCGCGGCCGGGGTGCTGCACTTCGGGGTGACCGCCTGGGGGCCGGCCACGACCACCTGGGAGGCCGCGCCGCAGGAGGCGGCGACGGCGGCCACGCCCTTCTGGGACTCGACGCGCGGGCTCATCGCGCCCGGCGCCCCGCTCTTCCCGTACGGGCGCGGCGCGGCCTCCCTCGACGAGCCGAGCGACGACCTCTATCCGACGCACCTGCGCCTCAGCCTGGTGCTCGACCCCTTCGTGCGCGGCGACCCGGGGCTGGGGGCGGCGGGGCGGCTCGCGGAGGACCTGGCGCTGGACGGCACCGAGCTGCAGCTCACGGCGGCGGCCCTGTCGGGCGACGAACTCGAGCCCGGCATGCTCTGGTTGGAGGGCGAGTGGCTGGAGGTGCGGGCCCACGACGGCCGGCGCTGGACGGTCGGTCGCGGCGCGCGCGGCACCCGGCCGGCACGGCACGCGGCCGGCAGCCCGGTGCGTGTCGGCCTGCTCTTCGACCGGGTGGTGCGTCTGCCGGCGGCGCGCGAGAATTGGAACCCATGAAGCGCACGAGACACCACGGGCGTCACGGCGAGCGCGGCTTCACGCTGATCGAGATCCTGCTGGCGATGCTCGTCTTCCTGGCCGGGGTGAGCGGGCTCTACGCGCTGCTCAGCACCGGCCTCTCGCTGCAGCGCGAGGGCGTGCAGCTCGCGCGGGT
>Ga0315912_10002278_pt1 | contig 20913 bp, 17 predicted proteins | sample VfabasoilMG_FD_204469 | JGI IMG/M metagenome (GOLD analysis project Ga0315912, IMG submission 204469) | Garden soil microbial communities collected in Santa Monica, California, United States - V. faba soil | ecosystem: Environmental > Terrestrial > Soil > Garden | place: USA: California...
ACGTCCCCGCTGGCTCGAAAACGCTCGAAGAGCGCGACCTCGTAGTGTCGATCCAACATGACGGATGCCCCTTACTTCTGCTTGCCGGCGAGCACGTCTTCGAGACCGTTCAGCGCCTGGTCGAGCACCGCTCGCACTCCGCGCAGGATCTCGGGCGTGAGCTGGCCGCGACGAGCGCCGCGCTTGAACGTCTTCACGAGCCGGGCGATGCGCCACATCACCTCGGCGAAGTCTTCCGCGTGCGACTCGGACGAATCGTCCCCGAAGCGCTGGTAGAAATCGTCGACCCCGCGCGCGTTCTGCTCGAGGTCGGCGCGACCGGCGTCCGTGATCTGATAGGCCTTGCGGCCACCAGGCTCGACGATCTCGGCGAGGCCAAGCTCCTCGAGCATCTGCAACGTCGGGTAGATGACACCAGGGCTCGGACGGTACGAGCCCTTCGCACGCTGCTCGATGTGCTGAATGACCTCGTAGCCGTGGCGCGACTGCTCGCGGATGGCGTCGAGGACGAGGTAGCGGATCTCGCCGCGCTCGGCGCGAGGCGTGGGCTCGTCGATGGCACCGGCCCACCAGGGTCGGCCCCGAAACCCCATCCGACCGTGGCCGCCGGGGCCATGGCGATGAGCCATCCACATCCATCCGGCGGGCCCGCAGGCTGCTGCTCCTATCATGTTGAAACTCCTATAGAAAACGACTTGAGTTGCATCGGCGATGTATCTCTAGAGATATCTATAGACATATCTTTTCGAAGGTCAAGGCAGGGGAAGGGCGATTTCTGCGGCGCAGATTGACCAGGGGCCATCCTGGGTCGCTCGCAGCCTCCCCTCCTCTCTGTTCCATCCGGTCCGCCGCTTGACGACGAGGTGCGTGTGCCCAGAGAACGCGCATGCGATCGTTCTTTGGACAGTTCGGTCATCCTGAAGGTCCGCTCGGGTGGTTCGTCGGGCACTTGATGGCTTGGAAGAACGGGGCGCGCAGTGAGTTTGCACTCGAGTTGCTCGGAGCGCGTGCTGGCGAGTGCGTGCTCGAGCTTGGGTTCGGTCCGGGCGTCGATGTCGCGCGGCTGTGGCGTGCCGTCGGGCCGAGCGGGCGCGTCGCGGGCGCAGATGTGTCGACCGAGATGGTGCGACACGCGCGGCGCAGGAACCGAACGGCCATCGCTCAGGGCGGCGTGGATCTGCGGCGCGCCGCCGCGACGGAGTTGCCGTTCGCCGATGCGGCCTTCGACGCGGTCTACGCCACGAACTCGGCGCAGTTCTGGCGCGACCTCGCTGCGGGGTTCAGCGAGGTGCGCCGCGTGCTCCGTCCGGGAGGGCGTGCGGTGGTCGTCGTGCAGCCGATGTCGAAGGGCGCGACAGCTGCCGACGCGCGGGACTGGTCGGTGCGTCTTCGGAGGAGCATGGAGCAGGTGGGCTTCGTCGACGTGACGGGCGTCGAGCGCGAGCTCCGGCCCCTGCTCACGGTGGCAGCTCTCGGATCGGTGGCGCGAGGGTGATCCACCGGACGTGACGCGCGCGTCGCGTCAGCTCGGCACGATGCGCTCGGTGATGCGCCGGCCGTCGTCGAAATTCGTACCGAACAAGTCCACGTAGCGCACGTGCGGCGTGAGGCCGCCGCCGTCGCTCGCCACGTAGATGCGCTCGAGCAGCGCGCGCTGCCCGGCGACGCGCGCCAGGGCACGAAATGAGCCTTTTTCCTGCCTGAACACGCGAATCTCGCGCTGCGAGAAAGCGCGCAGGCGGATCAGGAGCTCCCCGCGCGCGTCGAACGACGCCGACCAACCGTACGCGAGCCGCTCCTCGAGCCAGGTGAGGCCTTCGCGCCGGCCGTCTTCGGCACGCATGAGCCAGTACGCGAAGATCGGGTTCTCGCGATCGAGCACACCTTTGGCGGCGACGTGCGCCTCGTAGTGAACCACGTTCGCGTTCTTGCTGCGCGCGATCACGAACAGGGGCGTGCTGGGCGACGTGTGAGCTCGTGCTTCGATGCCGAGGCTACCGAGCGCGGCGCCGACGAGCAGGGCGCGACGCTGGACATGGACGCGTTCCATGCTCGCGGAGGGTGCAGGAGCCGCGACCCACCGCGAAGGAAACGATCGGTTTTTTCGATCGAGTGCTCGTGATTTTTCGCCCGCGCCCTCACGGCGTCACGCGAGCGACATGGCCGAGCGTCGCGCCCACTCGTTGACCACGCGAAGCCCCACGCGAGGCAGGGGAGAGCTGCGGCGAGGCATGGGAAAAAACTTCACGCGCAAACACGAGACGGCTTTCACCCCGAAGGGTGGCAAGATGTCCCACTCCGGGACGCTGCAGTGAGACGCGAAGAACGGCGCGCTCGAGTGCGCTGCACCCGAACTCTCGTGCTCGCGTGCACACGCAAGTATCGAAAAGCATGGGCGCAATCGCTTCGCCCCTTGGCATTCTCGCGTTCGTGCACAAAAAGGATCCTCGGCTTCCCATTGTCTGCGCTCGCTTCCTATATTCTTTCGCTCGCCCTCACCTCGGTCCCCCCCGGCACCAAGGTGCACTCGCTCGAGGTTTTGCCCGCCTGCGGCACCGACAAGGAGGCGCCACGCTGCGACCTCAAGCCGGTCTGCGACGAGCCTTCCGTCCTGTGCGCGCCTCCGCACTACGAGGATGGGCTCGGCGCGTGGGTGCGTATCGAGAGCCGTGAGGCGGGCGCCAAGCGCTTCGAGGTCGTGGCCGAAGCACTCGCCGATGCCGCGTTGTACGCGAGCGCGAGCTGGAAGGACGGCCCCGTCGATCTCGCGCGCGCGATGCTCGCTGCTTCGGCGTGGAGCACGGGACTCCGCGAAGACATTCAAACCGGTCGCAAGCGCGGACCGGCCGGCGAGGTGTGCCTGATGGACATCCAGCCGCGGGTGCTGCGCTCGGCGGTGCCCTGGGATCTCGCGCGGCTCGAGCCGGAGGAGCTCGTGCAGAAGGTGGTCGGGCTCGAATACCCCGAGCTGCGCCGCTGTTTCGACGCCGGCGCGGTGCTGATCGCGCGCGCGCGGCGCTGGTCGGAGCAACACTGCCGCGACTGGCCGAGTGACTATTCGATCTTCGCGGCGTACGGCACCGGCGTGAGCTGCTCGACGGTCAACCTGTTCGGCGACTACGCACGGCTGCGGGCGCGCTCGTATCGCAAGTTCCGTGCGACCCGCATGACGGTGTTCCCCGACTGGTATCACCCGTCGCGCCGCACCGACGACGGCGCGAGCGCCATCTCGCAGAACGAGTAGCGCGCGCCGCCGCAACGGCGCGGCCCGGCCATGCGCGCTAGCGAAACGTCTCGAGGTGGTCGTGAACCGCCGTGGCGTACGCCCCGTTCGGCGCGCCCGTGTCGTACGACTCGACGAGCGACCACGGGTTCGGGTAGCGCATCGGCTCGGCCGGCGCGTTCGCCGAGCGACACTCGCCGTATGCGTTCCAGCTCCACGCCAGGTAGCCGGAGGCGTGCTGGTCGAGCCAGAGCATCAGCGGCTCGACGAAAGCCGACTCGCAATCGCGCTGGCCAAACTCCGTCGCGACGACGGGGTAGGCGCCCGCCACGGTCGCCGGTGCCCCGTTCCAGCACTCCGCGTCGATGCAGGGATTGTTGTCGTAGACGTGCCACGCTGCGGCCGTATTTCCGAGCGGATCGGCCGGCAAGAGCTCGGCCCACTGCGACAGGCTGTTCGAGTATTGCACCCCGCCGATCAGGACGAGGTGCGTCGCCCCGGTATCGCGCACCGCCTTCAAGAGCGTGCCCATGCCTGCCCCCTGGTAGAGGACCTCGCCCGAGGTGTCGCCCCGTTTCGAGCCAAGCTCGGTTTCGCAGCCGTCACGCCAGCACGACCAGGCGCTGTTGCTGTCGGTGTTGCCGTAGGGGAACGGCTCGTTGAAGAGCTCGAGCACGACGTCCGGATCATCGAGGAAGGTGCGCGCGACGTCGCTCCAGAACGCGGGCGCGTGGTCGGCATCCGGCAGTGGATTGAGCCGATCGGCGAGGTGATCACCGGGGCCCACCCAATGCAGGTCGAGGATGGGGGTGAGGCCGTAGCGGTGGAGCTTCGCGACGTAGTCGAGGATGGCCTGCTGGTACTCGGCGGCCGTCGCCTGCGCCGGCGCGCCGTTGATGCCGAGCCAGCACGACTCGTTCAGGGGGACGCGCACCGCGTTCACGTTCCAGCTGCTCGCGATCACGGCCACCGATTCCTCGCTGTCGGGGCCGTCGAAGAAGCGCTGGTCGGGCGGTGCGCTCGGCGAGATGCAGCGGTACTCGGTGCCGGAGCGGTTGACGCCGTGGAGCACGACGGTCTCGCCGTCGGCGTTCTCCAGATGTTGGTTCACGACGCGCAGGCCGAAAACAGGGGGCTTCGGCGGCACCGGCTCGGCAGGCGCATCCCAGCCGCCACAACCCACGAGGGAGAGCGCGATGAGGTCGGAGAAGGTAGGACGCTGGCGCATGGGGGAATTTGCAGTTCTGTTGAGAGCAAAAACGCGTACCTAGCCCTCTTCCCACGAGCCCAGCCGATCGGGATCCAAAATCTGCCATCGGGCGCCAGAAATGCGCGAAAATGAGTGCGCTGCTTCTCGCACACCTGCTCCGTGGAATTGCCTGACTGCTTCCCGGGGACTCCGGCAACCCTTTGTCCAACACGTTGTCCACCCCTCCTCCCCTGAAGCTCTCGGCCGCCTCGGGCGCCGTCTCGCGCTTTCCGGCGGAGCGGCTCGGCGACGCCGAGCTCGTCCGGGCGGCGGCGCGGGGGGAAGCCGACGCCGTCGAGGTGATCTGGAACCGCTACGCGAGGCTCGTGCGCGGCGTGCTGCGCGGCTCGCTCGGCCCCGATCACGCCATCGAGGACCTGCTGCAGGAGGTGTTCGTCGGGTTCCTGAGGGGCGCGAAGAACATCCAGGACGGTGCCGCGCTGCGCGGGTACCTGGTCGGCGTCGCCGTGCGGCTCGTGGCACTCGAGCTCCGGAAGCGCAAGGTCCGCCGCTGGGTGACGCTCACGCCGACCGGCACGCTGCCCGAGCGCGGCGAAGCGCCGGCCGATGCAGAGGGGCGGGCGGCGCTCGCCGCGCTCCACCGTGTGCTCGACGGCGTGAGTAGCCGGAGGCGGCTGGCGTTCGTGCTCCGCCACGTGCAAGGTCTCGAGATCCTGGAAGTCGCTAGAGCGCTCGATATCTCGGAGTCGACGGCACGGCGCGAGCTCGACAAGGCGCGCACCTTCGTGCTCAAGCGCGCCGAACGAGAGCCGTCGCTGCGCCCTTACATCGCTCGCGCAGCCAGGGGGACAGCATCATGAGCCACGATCCCGAGCTTGCCGGGCTCAGCGAGCTCCTGCGGGAGCACGCCGAAGCGAGCGTGCCTCCGGAGCTCGAGCAGCGCGGCCGGATGACCCTCACGCGCCGGATGCGCCTCGACGCGGAGCGCGGGCCGACACCCAGGCGGCGCTTCTACGCCCTCGCCGGCGCGGTGGCGATCGCAGCGCTCGTGGCGTTCGCCGTGGTTCGGCTGCGGCCGCTCTCTTACGAGGTGCGTGGCGCCCGCAGCGACGGCCCCTACATCGGCGCTCCGGCGACGACGCCCGTCACGGTGGCGTTCGCCGACGGCAGCTCGATCGTGGCGGCGCCGGGCTCTCGCCTGCGGGTCGACGAGCCACGCGTCGCGGGCGCACGCGTGCTCGTCGAGCGAGGGCGCGCGTCCGTGCACGTGCAGCACCGCACGGGCTCGGCCTGGAACTTCGTGGCCGGCCCCTTCGACGTGCGCGTGACCGGCACGCGCTTCGATCTCGCCTGGGATCCTTCGGGTGAAACGGTCGAGCTCCGGCTCCACGAGGGCTCGGTCGAGGTGCGCGGGCCGCTCGCAGAAGCTCCCATCGCCGTGCGCGCCGGTCAGCGCTTTCGAGCCGATCTCGGGACGCGCAGCATGACGGTGAACGACGTCGCCGCGGAGGTCGCGGCGGCGCCCCCCAACCCGGACGCTCACCCGATCGCGCCCACCGGCTCGGTCGACGGCGCGTCGGCCTCCGTGCCCGCGCCCGCCCACACCGAAGAGCCCACTCCCGCCGCCCCCAGCGAGCTCGCCCCTCCCCGAGCGGCACCCCCAGGCTCGTCCGAACCGTGGTCGACGCTCATCGCCCGCGGGCAGTTCGAAACCGTCGTCGCCAAAGCCGGGGAGCGAGGCGCGCACGACTGCGAAGCGAGCTGCTCGGCCGCCGACCTCAAGGCGCTCGCCGATGCGGCGCGCTACACCGGGCGCGGCGCCATGGCCGAGGGCGCGCTCCAGGCACTCCGCGCTCGCTTCGCGACCGCCAAGGAAGGCCGAGCGGCCGCCTTCTTGCTCGGGCGGATGTACGAGGCGCGCGGCGCGCTCCGCAACGCTGGACGCTGGTACGACACCTACCTCGGTGAGCTGCCGAGCGGCGATTTGGCTGCGGAAGCACTGGCCGGCAAGATGCGCGTGGTGCAGAGCACCTCGGGCAAGGCAGCGGCCGAGCCCATCGCGCGGAAATATCTGGCACTCTACCCGAACGGTGTACACGTGGAGACCGCTCGGGGCATCGTCGCGGGCACGCCTCAACCCTAGCGCAGCGGCGCGCACGCACCTCGTACGGCTCGTGGCTTTGACGCTCTGCGCGCTTGCCTCACTGCTCGGCGCTCGCCCCGCCTTGGCGCAGAGCGTCGTGCTCGTGCGACCGCCCGAGACCGATCGCGTGCTCGTGGAGGCGTTCAACCGCTTGCGCGCCGAGCTCGGGCTGCAATCGTTCGAGGTCGTGGTCGTGGCAGCGCCCGAGGGACCCAGCACGCCGGAGGCGGTGGACCGCCTGGCACAGGAGAAGTCTGCGTTCGCGGCCATCTCGTTCACGCGGCGGGCCGACACGACCACGGCGGACGTGTGGATCGCGGATCGGGCGACGGGCAAGACGACGGTGCGAACCCTGGCGTTGCGTGGCGTCCCCGACGCGCCGTCGGTCTTGGCGGTCCGCGCGGTGGACCTCCTGCGCGAAAGCCTGCGCGAGCTCGGACCGGAACAGCCGCCCCCCGAGGTGGCCAACGTCGACCGGCGGCCTCTGCCGGAAACCGTGCGCAACTGGGCCAGACCGCCACGCCCACCCTGGCGGCTGCGACTCGAGGGCACCGCTCTCGGGGAAATCGAAGGCCTCAGCGTCGCGTACGGCGTCGGCATCGGCGTCTCGCGGCGGCTCTCGGAGCGATTGAGCCTCGGTGTCGCCTTCGCGGGGCCGCTCATCGGCGGGACGTATGAGGCCTCGACCGGCACGGCCACGACGCACCAGGAGCTCGGCTCGGTCGAGCTCGGCTTGACGGCGTACGACAGCGACCTGCTCGAGCTCGCGGCGGTCCTCGGTGCGGGCGTTTATCACATGACGGCGCGCTCCGAGGACGTCCGTCCGCCGCTCGCCTCGAAGAGCGACGACGTGCTCGCGGCGCTCGGCAGCCTGGGGGTGAGCGCGAACCTCCACGCGACGGAAGCGGTGTCGCTCGGGGTCGGGCTCGCCGCCTTGCTCGTCACCCCGCGGCCGGGTGTCGCCGTCGGCCCGGAAGAAGTTCTGTTGAGTGAGCCGCTATTCCGGGCGTCGCTTGGCATGGCGGTGGACTTCTGATGGCCAGGCCCCGCTTCGCCCGGGCAATCCGCGGGCTCGGCTCGCTGCTCGTCGTCCTCGGCCTGTGCGCCTGCGGCACCGACGTGGCCCAGACCGCGACGACCCTGCCCCCGGAGCTGCCGCCCGCGGGGCTCGACTGCACGCCACCCGCAACGCCCCCCGTGCTGCCGAGCGAGCCGGACCTCGGTGGCGACGCCCCACTCACCACCGATTGGCTCCTCCAGGCGGGCGACTACGGCGCCGACCAGGGGCCGGGCATCGCGATCGCGGCGCGCGACGGCTTCCGGCTGTTCGTGAACGGGCGCCTGCTGGCGGAGAGCGCCGACTCCCTTTCACCCGTGTTCGAGCGGCTCACCCTCCTGCCGGGAGTCAACGCCGTGTCGGTCGTGGTGACGGCGAGCACGGGGCCGCCCGCACTGCTCGCCCTGGTCGACGAGCTCGAGCGTCCGTACGTGAGCGACGCCAGCTGGAAGGTGAGCAGCGAGCCCGTCGGTGACTGGTCGTCGGCGACCTACGACGACTCGGACTCCTCCTGGGCATCCGCCCAGGACCTCGGCAGCCCGGACGAAAATCCGGGCTGCGATCCTGGGCCCGGCTTTCCCCAGGGCTCCGGGGCCGTCTGGGTGGGCGGACCGAGCGAAGGCAGCGCCGTCTTCCGGCGCAAGATCAGCATCGCACCCGTCGGCTTCGCGGCGGGCACCACGGGCGGGGGCGCGACGGAGCCCGTGCGGGTCACGACGACCGACGCGCTCGTTGCGGCACTGAAAGGCGACGCCCCCGCGGTCATCGTGCTCGACGAGGGCTCGCTCGACGTGCACCGCAAGGGGGACGACATCACGAGCACGATGGCCTGCCCGACTCCCTGCGAGGATGTCCCCGACATGATGACCAGGAATCTCCTCTCCGAGACCGAAACCTGCGACGTCGCGCTGGTGCCCGCCGAACGCAGCGAGCGGCGCATCAGCGTCACCTCCGACAAGACGCTCGTCGGCCTCGGGCGTGGGGCGCAGCTCTTCGGTGCGACGCTCGACATCGGCGGCAGCAAGAACGTCATCGTCCGCAACGTGGCGCTCTACGGCGTGAACCCCGATCTGATCGAGGCGGGCGACGGCATCACCCTCGACCAGGCAGACGGCATCTGGGTCGACCACGTGACCTTCGAGGCCATCAGCGACGGCTTCATCGACGCGACCAAAGGTTCGCAGAACCTGACGTTCTCCTGGCTCAGGAACAACGGGCTCAACGTGTTCGCGTGCGGCGGTAAGCACCCCCGCTCGAACGAGCTCGCCGAGACGACAGCCACGATTCACCACACGCTCTGGCAACAGGTGACCGGAAAAGCTCCGCTCGCTCGGGGAGCAGGCTCGTTCGTGCACCTGTTCAACGACGTGGTGCTCGACGATCCGTCGTACGCCGTCGGCTCGAGCTGCGGGGCGCAAGTCCTGCTCGAGGCCTCGAGCTTCGACAACGTCGCGATGCCCACCGCCAAGCCGACCTGCACCGAAACGGGCGCCACCCCCGGGCTCATCAGCGCGCAGGGGCACGGCAACCAGTACGCGAGCGGCCAGCCGGCGAACGAGCCGAACGACGCCCTCACCTTTGCCCTCACCTACGAGTACGCGTCGGCGCTCGAGTCCGCCGAGACGGCGCGCTTCGTCGTGGAGAAGCGCGCCGGCGCCGGCTCCCGCTGGGCGCTGCCGCTCGACTACCCGTAGGACCTCGCATTTCGCCCGCAGTGAAATACCGGGCGGTAACTCTCCCGGGGCCGGCGCCGTACCCTCTTCGTCCATCCCTTCGCGAGGCGAAGCCAGCATGATCACACTCCGATCGCCATTGCCCCGGTCCCGATTCGTGGCCATCTTGCTCGCGCTCCTGGCGCTTGCCGCTTGCGCGCGGCGCCCCGAGCCCAGTGTCGAGCCGAAGACGACCGCGGAAGCCAGCGTACCGGCAAGCCCCGCTGGCTCCGCTCCGGAAGCTCACGCTACGTTAGGAGCCACCCCCATGACCGAGCGAGTTTTCACGAAGCCGACTGACGCCGAGCTCAAGAAGAAGCTCTCGCCGCTCGAGTACGAGGTCACCCAGCACGACGCGACGGAACCCCCGTTCCAGAACCGCTACTGGAACAACCACGAGGCGGGCCTGTACGTCGACTCGGTGAGCGGCGAGCCGCTCTTCACGTCGATGGACAAGTTCGACTCGGGTACCGGCTGGCCGAGCTTCACCAAGCCCGTCGATCCGAAGCGGGTGCTCTCGCACGACGACAGCACCCTCGGTATGCGCCGCACCGAGGTGCGCTCGCGCGACGCCGACTCACACCTCGGGCACGTCTTTCCGGACGGGCCCGGCCCGAGCGGCCTTCGCTACTGCATCAACTCCGCCTCGCTGCGCTTCATCCCCGTGGCCAAGCTCGAGGCCGAGGGGTACGGCGACTACCTCCCGCTCTTCGGCAAGGCGGCTCCGGCGGCCGCGCCGAGCTCCGCCACCGACAACGCTTGCGCCCGCCCGGCGCCCGGCGAGGCGCCCGGCTGCTCCCCCACGCTCGAAACGGCCGTGCTCGCCGGCGGCTGCTTCTGGGGCATGGAGGAGATCCTGCGCAAAGTGCCTGGCGTCCTCGAGACGGAGGTCGGCTACACCGGCGGCACGACGCCGGCGCCCAAGTACGAGGACGTGCACGGCGGCCGCAGCGGGCACGCCGAGTCGATCCGCATCACGTTCGACCCGAAAAAGCTGTCCTACGCGGATCTGCTCGAGCACTGGTTCTTCCGCATGCACGACCCGACCACGGCGAACCGGCAGGGCAACGACGTCGGCACGGAATACCGCTCGGCCATCTTCTACACGTCGGACGAGCAGAAGAAGGTGGCTGAAGAGGTGAAGGCGCGCGTGAACGCGAGCGGCAAGTGGAAGCGCCCGATCGTGACGGAAATCGTCAAGGAGGGCGCGTTCACGCCGGCCGAGGACTACCACCAGGATTACCTGGAGAAGCACCCCGGCGGGTACACGTGCCACTACCTCCGCGACTGAGTGGGCGTATGCTCGGCGTGCGTGCGCACCGACGAGGAGCTGATGGCCGCCCACGTGGCGGGCGAGGCGCTCGCGTTTCGCGAGCTGTTCGAGCGCTACGCCGCACCCCTCGAGCGGCTCCTGCTGCGTGACCTCAGCGCGCGCGAGGAAGCGCGCGACCTCGTGCAGCAGACCTTCCTCCAGCTCCATCGCGCGCGACTCGACTTCGATCCCGAAAAGCGTCTCAAGCCATGGCTCTACACGATCGCCATGAACCTCAAGCGCGAGCACTTCCGTCGTCGCAAGCGCCGGCCCGAGCAGCTCGACACCGAAGCCGCCGATCGCCAGCCGACCGAGCCGCGGGGCCAGCAACGGGTGGAGGCCCGGCGCACGGTCGCCTGGGCGCTCGCCCGCATCCCGAACGACCAGCGCGAGGTCATCGAGCTGCACTGGTTCGGCGGGCTCTCCTTCCCCGAGCTGGCGGAGGGGATCGGGATCAGCGTGGCGGCCGCCAAGGTGCGGGCCCACCGCGGCTACCTGCGACTTCGGGAGCTGCTCGGCGACTTCGAGGCCCCCGCCGGTAACCCGACCCCCGGCGGTGCCCTATGAGCCGGGTGACGTGCGAATCGCTACGCGACGCCCTGCTCGCCGGACGCTCTCCGGCCGAAGCCGAGCTCGTGGAGCACGCGGCCGCGTGCGAGCCGTGTGCAGCGCTCCTCGCCGATCAGGCTGCCGTCGCGGGTGCCCTCGCGGGCGACCACCCCCCACGGGGCGACCCGCTGGCGTGGTCGGGCGTGGAGGCGCTGATGAAGGAGGAGGTGGGATGGCGCGCCTGGCTCCGGAGCCGTCCGACCCCGGTTCGGTGGGGCCTCGCCACAGCCGCCCTGGCCAGCGTGGCCCTGCTCGGGTTCCGCCACGCACGCCACGACCTCGACCTCGTGCCGCCCGTCGAGCTCGCTGGGCTCGTTCTCGTCTTCGGCACCCTCGGCGCCCTGACGCTCGGCCCCGCGCTGCCCATCGCCGGCCGTCGCGGCGCGCGCCCGGGACTTCTTGCGGCCGCGTTCGGCGTGCCCGCCCTCGCCGCCTTCGTCAAGACGGCGACGACCGCCGCTCCGACGGTGGACGGAGCGAGCTGGCTCCGGCAGGCCATGAGCTGCTTCGGCTACGGGTCGCTCCTGACCGCGCCTCTCGTTGCCGTCATCTGGTTACTGGACCGTGGTGTGGGTCTTCGTTCGCGCGTCTACTACTCGGCCGCGGCGGCCGGGCTCGGCGCGAACGCTGCGCTCACGCTGCATTGTCCGAGCTCGAGCTCCGCACACCTGCTCCTCGGCCACGCCAGCATCGGGCTCGCATTCGCCGCCGTGGCAGGTCTTTTCCAAGCCCGCCGCTAGGCCATGTTCCAGGGCCGCGCGGGGCTCCGGCCGGGACGGAAGAATTTATGTGACCGGTTCCACAAGTGCGCCAAAGGACGAGCGTTTTAGCCCGATTTCAGCCCCTCTCGTCTCTCGATCCCCCCGGCGAGCGTGGTGCCTCGCGCCGCGTCGCCCCCTTGACGCGGTGGCACTCCGTGCGAGCCTAGTATTCTGACCTCGGTCGTGCTTCTTAGCTGCCCCCCGAAGGAGATCCTCTGTCCATGAGTCGCCACCCGACCCTGCTCTTCAGTGCCTTGTTGTTGATCGCTGCCGCTTGCTCTCCTCAGCCAACCTCCGCCGATGACGACGACGATAACGGCGGCAACGGCGGGACGAGCGGCTCGGGCAATACGTCGGGCACGGCGACGGGCGGCACCGGCACCGGCGGTACGGCAACGGGCGGCACCGGCGCCGGCACCGGCGGCACGGCGACGGGCGGCACCGGCACCGGCGGCACGGCAACGGGCGGCACCGGCACCGGCGGCACGGCGACGGGCGGCACCGGCACCGGTGGCACCACGGGTGCTGCAGCCGGCATGGGTGGCGCCGCGGCGATGGCCGGCAGCGCGACCGGTGGCACCGCGGGCGTTCCTTCGGACGACATCACGGGTTACTTCACGGGCGGAACGTGGAAGGGCTTCGCCTGGACCGCCACGTTCGGCACGGGCAACACCGTCATGCCGGCGAACTTCGAGGGCGTGGCAAACTGGCCCGTGTGCGCGAGTGGCACCGTGGCCGGCGTCGCCGACGGCTCGAACGGAGCCATGGTCGGCTGGAACCTGAACCAGGAGAAGGTGACGGACGCTCCGCTCGGCACCGTCACGCCGAGCAAGCTCGGCGTCGCGGTCAGCATCACGGCCAACGTCAGCGCGCAGCTGCGGCTGCAGATCCAGGCGGCCGACGGCGAGACGAACGCCGATCACCGCTGGTGTGCCGAGATCGGGACGGGCGGAGCCGACATCTTCGTTCCCTACGACACGTTCAACACGGAGTGCTGGCCGGGCGGCGCGGGCGTCGCTTACGACGGCACGACGCCGCTCTCCCAGGTGATCGTCCAGGTGCCGAGCGCCACGGCGGACGTGCCGTTCGATTTCTGCATCAACTCGATCGCGGAAGCCGACGGCGCCGGCATGTCCGGCATGGGCTGCGACCTGAACGGGAGCACCAGCGGCACCGGCCTGACCGGCTCGTTACCCGCCAGTAACAAGTTCGCGCGCGTCGCGACCAACACCGGCTCGCCCGTGATCAACGTGCAGAACAACATCTTCGGCTCGGGTGGTCAGTACGACATCTCGTACAACGGCCCCGCGTTCACGATCACGAACTTCAGCGGCAGCACCGCAACGAGCGGCGCTCCGATGGGGTACCCCTCGCTCTTCATCGGTTCGGCCGGCGGCGACGGGCAGGCGACGACGGGCAGCAACCTCGCCAAGCAGGTGAGCGCGCTCACCGACATTCCCACGGCCTGGCGCTGGTCGGGCACCGGCACGGAATTCAACGTCGCCTACGACGTCTGGTTCGCTCCGGGCGCGGGCGATCAGGGCAAGGCGAGCCGCTCGTTCCTCATGGTGTGGTTTCACAAGACCGCCAACGTCTTCGCCGAGGGCGAGGGCGAGGGCCATTCCGGCGGCCAGGCAACGATCAACGGCAAATCGTTCAGCACCTACGTTTCGCAGCAGTTCGAGGGCCGCCCGATCATCAGCTACGTCGCGTCGACCACGATCAGCGAGTGGAGCTTCGACCTCAACGACTTCATCACGGACGCAAAGACGCGCACCTCGACCGCGCAGAGCACGCCGGTCATCAGCGATAGCCTCTACCTGACCAACGTTTACGCAGGCTTCGAGGTCTGGAGCGGCGTCAGCAATCTGAAGACCGACAAGTTCTGCATCCAGGTGAAGTAGGGCGGGCGTCCGAACGGGGCCGCGCCGGACCTTCGGCCGCGGCCCCGGCCGGCGCTTCACCCGGGGCGCGAGCTCGGCGGCGGTGGAGTCGAGTCGAGCGCGCGTTTGACGAAGCGAGCGAGCGTCTCGGCGCTGTACGGCTTCGGTAGCCACGTGACGCTCGAGCCCGAGCCTTCGCGCTCGGCGCGCCCGTGGCCGCTCACCATGATGCCGCGCTGCTCCGGGAACAGCTCGCGGATGCGCTCGAGCGTCTCGAGTCCGCTTCGCTCCTCGTTGAGAGCATAGTCGACGATCACGAGGTCGTAGGGCGCGGGCCGCACGGCGGCGACACCCGTCTCGTCGAAGCGCTCGCGCTCGAGCGCGAAATGGGCGAGGGCTTCACTGCCGCTCTGAAGCGTGTCCACGTCGTAGCCCAGATGGCGCAGCACGCGCCGCGCCGCCTGCAGCTGGCTCGGCTCGTCGTCGACGATCAGGATGCGCGCCGAGCCATGCGGAGCGCCACTGGGCTCGCGCGCCGGGACGGACGGGCCGACGCTGCGCGGGAAATACAGGGTGAACGTCGTGCCTTCGCCGGGCCGGCTCACGACGTCGATGTAGCCACGGTGCTCCTTGACGACGCCGTGCACGATCGCCAGGCCGAGCCCGCTGCCGCTGCTGTCGGCGAGGCGCTTGCGGCTGAAGAACGGCTCGAAGATGCGCGTCAGATCCGCGGTGACGATGCCGCCACCCGAATCCAACACGGCGATGGTGGCGTACTCACCCGCGGGGATCAGCTCGTAGGCGCCCAGCACGGCCGGCAGGGCCACGCGCGCCGTCCGCACGCCGATCTGTCCCGCCCCGGGGATCGCCTCGGAGGCGTTGCGCAACAGGTTTCCGATGGCACGCAGGAGGTGCGGCTCGGACCCTTCCACGACGAGCGGCTCGACGCTGAGGTCGAGCTTCACGCGCACGGCCGCGGCGCGCGGGGCGAGGAACCTGAGCGCCTCGGGAGACGTCGCGGCCGAGACCACCTCGTTGAGGTCGAGCGCCTGCTTGTTGGTCGCCCCGGGGCGGCCGAGCAACATCAAATCCTTGATGGTTTGCGCGGCGCGCAGGGCCGACGACTTGATGGTCGCCACGTCGAGCCGAAGCTCGGTGTCGTCGGTCAAGGTGCCTTGCTTGAGCTCGTCGAGCTCGCTCAAGATGACATCCGGCAGCGTGACGAGCGGGCCGAGCGCATTGTTGAGGTCGTGCGCGACGCCACCGGCCAGCACGCTGAGCGACGCCATGCGCTCGGCGGTAGCGAGCCGCTCTTGCACGCTGCGCTCGTGCAACGTGAGCGTGCGCACGATCTCCTGGTGGAGCGCGACGTTCTTCAGCGCCGCGCAGAGCTGGCCCGCCAGCATCGGGAAAACGACGAAGCCCGTGCCGAGCTCGAACGCCGCCACGCCAAGCTGCTCGCTCTCGTAGGTGAGCGGCAGCACGCAGAACGTGCGGCGTCGCTCGGAGCCGCCGGGGGGAAGCAGGGCGGAAGCGGGGAAGCTCGGCCCCCCGAGCGAGCGCACCTTACCGTCCACGATCCACAGGAACGGCGTGAGCTCGCGGCGATCCTCGGCCACGTAGAGCGAGATCGCGGCGCTCTTCAGGCGCAGCTCCGCGAGCTCCTCGGCCACGACGCGGCGTAGGGTCTCACCGTCGAGCGAAGCCGTCGACAGGCGCTCGCCGCTGCGGAGCAGGTTCTGGAAGACGACGTCGGCCGTGAGGCGCTGGCGCGCCTGCGAGCGCGTCATCGCAGCTTCGATCATGCGCTCGGCAGGCTCCCACAAGGGGTCGAGCGCCCCCCCGAGCCCCTCGCGACGCAGGCTCACGACCCAGCGCTGCAGCCGCTCGAACGCGTCCTGTCCGTCGACCACTTGCTCGAGCGTGTCCTCGAGCGCGTCCAGGAACTCGCCGGGCGTGCCGTAGAGCTCCACCTCGAGGGCCTCGACCATGCGCGCGGCCCAGGGAGCCGGCTGCCCGTCCGCGTCGAGGGCGCCCACGGCCTGCAAGCGAGCGAGAGGCGCCTCGCTGGCGGGCGACACCGGCCGCCGCGACACGCGCACCTCGTGCAGGTTGCCGCGCTCGTCGCAGCCGCACGAGGCGCGCGCCACGAATTCGACCGGCATCTCGACGACCGCGGGCACCGGCTCGCCGCGCAGCTGAGCCAGGATCAGCTCCACGGCCGCGATCCCCATCCGCTCGAGCGGCTGGCGCACGGTCGTGAGCGGCGGGCTCGCGATGCGCGAGAGCACGAGATCGTCGAAGCCGGTGACGACCACGTCCCGCGGGATGCGGATGCCTCGGCCACGCAGCGCCTCGACGGCGCTGAGCGCCATCGCGTCGTTGGCCACGATCAGGCCGTCGAACGGGACGCCCGTCTCGCACAGCTCGAGCGCGGCCTTGGCCCCCGAGGGCGTGTGGAAGTGGCCGGTCGCGACGAGCCGCGGGTCGAGCGCCACGCCGTGCCGCGCGAGCACGTCGCGAAATACCGCCAGACGGGCTTCGGAATCGGGATTTTTCGGCGGACCGCTGATGAACGCGAGCTGCCGGCGCCCGTGGACGGTGATGACGTGCTCGACGAGCTCCGCCATCCCGGGACGGTTGTCGACGATGACGCTCGGCATGCCGGGGACGGCGCAGCCGATCGCGCAGGCGGGTACGTCGCCGAGGCGCTCTTGCAACACGGAAAGCCCCTCGACGCCCGAGTTCGCGGAGAGCCCGGCGGCCAGCAGGATCACGCCGTCCGCCGACGTCTCGTCGAGTAGCTCGTAGACGCGCGCATGCGCCGCACCCACGGAGCTCGGGTCGTCGGGCGCCCCACCCACGAGCAAGACGAGGTCGAGGTCGTGCTTGCGGCACATCGCCTCGAACGCGGCGCGCAGCTGCGGCTCGTAACCGCCGCTCACGTGGTCGATGTGGTCGACCAGAACGAGCAGGCGCTGGCGAGCCACCCTGCCCCGTACCTCAGTGGAACGCGAGCACCGCGCAAACGACGATGCCGACACCGATGACGAGCATGACCGGGCCGAGCTTGGCCATCGTTGCGGCAGCGGCCGCGTCTTGTTTCTCGCGGATGCGTTTGATCATCGTCTGCGAGTAACCAAGCAGGCCCGCCAGGATCAGAACCAGCGTGAGCTTGATGTGAAACGCCATGCCGCCAGATGCGAACACGCTCGAGACGCCGCGCGTGAACAGCATGCCGACCCCGGAGAGGATGAGCAGGAGCAGGCCGAGCGAGCCGTTCTTGCTGAGCGACATGCCGTATTTCATGATCTCGCCCCGCTCGGGCGGGGGCAGCTTGGCCGTGGCCATCCCGAGCCGTGCCATCGCGAAGCTCGTCCCGACGCCGAGCGCGAGGCCGAGGAAATGAATCACCAGCAGGGTGTCTTGCATGCGCGTCCGGGCAGACTATCACCGACTCTCCGGCGCGGGGTGCTCCTCAGAACGGGATTTCTGCGCCGTCCTTCCAGAACTTTGCGGACTCGGCGAACGGTAGCGTCACGAGCGCCAGCGCGCCCCGGGCCGATTCGGTCGGGCTACCCGGCGCACGCGGCCCACCGAGATCGGTCTTCACCCAGCCGGGATCGAACGCATTGACACTGACCCGGCCTCGAAGCTCCCCCGCGAGCAGGAGCGTCAGGCCGTTCAGCGCCCATTTGCTCAAGCGGTAGGTCGGGATGTCGGTGAGCTGCATGCTCGCGAGGTTGCCGGCGCCCGAGCTCACGTTGACGATCCGGGGCTCGCGCCCGCGCTCGAGCGCGGGGAGCAGCGCGCGACAAAGCCGATAGGGCGCCATCAGGTTCGTCGCCATGGCCGCCTCGAGCACGGCTTCGTCGCCGGCGGTGATACCGCGCGTCGTGCCGTCGATCTGCACGCCCGCGTTGTTGAAGAGCACGTCGAGCGCTCCCCAGCGCTCTTCGACCGCGCGGGCGAGCTCCGCGGGTGCGCCCTTCTCACCCACGTCCGCGGCGAGCACGCGCAGGCGCGAGCCGCTCGCGTCGAGCTCGCGACGGGCCAGCTCGAGCCGGTCCGGATCGCGAGCGACCCCGAGCACCTCGGCCCCTTCGGCCAGGAAAAGCCGTGCGGTCTCGAGCCCTACTCCCCGCGAGACACCCGTGATCAAGATCCTGCGACCGGATAGCGCGTTCATGCGCGCATCCTAGACGCTCTGCCGGCGCAGCGCTCGGGAGCTCACCTTGCTCTGTTGAAAGGACGCGCGCAGGTGCCCCCGCAGTGGGGCGGGACGCGGGGGACGCGACGGCGATGGGCGGAGCAGGACGACGAGGAGGCGTCGTACGGGCCGGGCCAGGCGACGGGGACGCGACGGCGATGGGCGGAGTCGGGAGGGGTCGTGCCGGAAAGCTACCTGCGACGGGGGAGTCGGGAGGGGTCGTGGCGAGACGGGCCGCGCCACGGGGGAAGGAGTCGGGAGAGGTCATGGCGAGCCACGCCGAGCGCGCGTTGTGGCGACGGGCGGAGTCGGGAGGCGTCGTGGCGAGCTACGCCGCGGGTGCGTCGTGGCGTTTGAAAGCGGAGCGGGCGGCGTGGTGCTCGGCAGCGGGGCTATGGGCTCGGTGGAGACGTCGCCGCAGCCCAGAGTCGACGACCGCCCCGCCGCCCGAGCCGTAGGGGCAGAGCCAAGACTGAAGAGGTTTGGAGGAAGGGTGGGTGCATTCGAATGTTGCGAGGGGACGTCGAATTTGATGGACAGCTTTCTGGCTGACGAAGCGACCGGTCGTGCAGTCGTGAGCAAGGTGCCACTGTCGTGCTCGGCACGGGGACCGAGTGCGGCTTTTGCGAGCGCGGAGGACTTTAAAGACGCGCGGGTGCTGAAAACGTGCTCTCCGTGGCGAGGGTGAGGGAGAAAAAGTGCGTGTTAGGAGAGTGGATGCGAGCCGCGTGATTTGCGGCTCAAGGGAGGTCGAAATGGGCGAGGCGGCAGTTGCTGGGTTGGGGGAAGAGCTCGGGGACGAGAGCGTGCAGGGCGCGACTGCGCTGTGGCACCGAGCACACGAAGAGCTCGTTCGGCTGGCGGCGACACGCGCCGGGCTCGACTACGAGGAGGGCCGGTGGCTCCTGCGGGCCGAGCGCTCGGGCGTTCACGTGCGGCTCGGGTATGGGTCGTTTCGCGAGTACGTGGAGAGGCTGTTCGGCTACAGCCCCCGGCTCGTTCAGGAGAAGCTCCGGGTCGCAGACGCGCTCGAGGGTTTGCCGCTGCTCTCGGCAGAGCTCGAGGGCGGGAGGATGAGCTTCTCCGCGGTGCGGGAGCTCAGCCGCGTGGCGACCCGGGCGACCGAGCAAGCGTGGCTCGAGGCAGCCGGCGGCCGAAGCATCCGGGAAATCGAAGAGCTGGTCTCGGGCCAGAAACCAGGGAACCTGCCGGAGGATGCTCCCGATGCGGAGGCCAAGCGGCACGTGCTCCGGCTCGAGGTCTCGGGAGAAGTGCTGGCGACGTTTCGAGAAGCGATGGCAAGAATGCGGCGTGAGGCGGGCGAAGCGCTCGACGATGACGCGGCCGTCTTGCTGCTCTGTAGGCGAGCGCTCGAAGGCCCGCGGGACGACGGACGGTCGAGCTATCAGGTGGCGCTCACGGTCTGCGAGCACTGCCGGCGCGGAATGCAACAGGGGCGGGGCGAGCTCGTCGAGGTCTCCGCCGAGATCATCGAGATGGCCGAATGCGACGGGCAGAACGTGGGCCACGTGGGGGAAACCGGGCACGCCCACGTGGGGGAAACGCGGGACGCCCACGTGGGCGCGAGCTTGCCCCGTGCGAAACAGACCATCCCGCCGGCGCTCCGGCGTCGGGTGATGCGCCGCGACGGCGGGTGTTGCCGGGTGCCGGGTTGCCGGCTCGCCGACTTCGTCGACGTGCATCACTTGAAACCGCGCGCCGAGGGTGGAGGGAGCACGCTCGAGAATCTCGTGACGCTGTGCTCGGCGCACCATCGAGCCATCCATCGCGGACAGCTCTTCGTGGAAGCAACGCCGTCGGGTGGGCTCGCTTTCCAACACGCGGACGGGACGCCGTACGGTGCTTTGGCGGTTCCACACAGCGCCGAGCTTCTTGCGAAAGTGTTCCGCGCCCTGACTCGGCTGGGCTACCGCGAGACGGAGACCAAGCGCGCGCTCGCTCGAATACCTGAGAGCTCGACCAGAAGTCTCGAGCAGCTCATCCGGCTAGCGCTCCGCGAGCTCGCAGCAGGCTCGGAAGCTTCCCTACCGCTTGGGCGGCGGGGCGGTGGTCGACAGAGTGAGAAGGCGACGCTCACAGCGAGCGCATAGCCCCGCCGCCGAGCACCACGCCGCCCACGACGGTCTCAATCGCCAGAACGCTTCGGCGGCGTGGTCCGACACAAGCTAACCGCCTCGCCCCCTATCCGCCTGTCGCCGTCGCGCCCCCGCGGCGGCGAAGCCGACGCTTGGCGGGCGCCCGCGCGCGCAGGCCGAAGGCCGAGCACGCGGGTCGCGCGTTCCGCCCCAGAGCGGGGGCACCCCTGTGTTTTCAACAGAACAAGCGCGTCTCGAAACCCCGCCTGCGCTACGGCCCCTCGAGAACTGCGGGCAGGGCTTCGATGAGCTTCTGGGCATCCTCGCGCCGGTAGGTGCCGTAGCGACCCTCGGCAAACGGCTTGAGCGCGGCCCGGGCTTCGTCGTTTCGATGCAGCCGCAGGAGGCAGAGCGCGCGATTGTAACGAGCCTCCGGCGCGAGAGCGCCGCGCGGGGCCGCCTTGAGGTACGCGTCCCAGCCGCCGAGGGCGCGGCCCCAATCGCGGTCGACGAAGTGCGCCTGGTGCGCCGCCTTGTAGAGCTCGAAGGTCGGGTCCGGTGCGCTCGCCACGGGCGCGGCCTCGTGAGGCGCGACCGGTGAGGGCTGCGCCTTCGGGGGCGCGGGGGCCGCGGCGGCGACCGCGGGGAGCTCAGCGGGCGGGGGCGGTGGCGGTGGCGGCACGTCGGTGCTGAGCGG
>Ga0315912_10002279_pt1 | contig 20912 bp, 14 predicted proteins | sample VfabasoilMG_FD_204469 | JGI IMG/M metagenome (GOLD analysis project Ga0315912, IMG submission 204469) | Garden soil microbial communities collected in Santa Monica, California, United States - V. faba soil | ecosystem: Environmental > Terrestrial > Soil > Garden | place: USA: California...
CCGTCCACTCCACGAACTCGAACTGCCCCACCAGTATCGGCTTCAGCCAGCGGCAATCCGCCATCTTCTCCTTCGTCAAGCCCTGACCCCATCGGCCGCTCTTCGCCTCGGGCAGATTGACGAACGGACAGTCGGAGATCTCGAGCCCCTTGAACTTCTTGAACAACTGTTGACGCAGTGCGGGTGTGAATCCATTGCGCGTGCGTGAGGCGTACAGCAAGCGATCGCCTTCGTAGTAGCCGATCACCAGCGCGTCGAACGTTCGCGTGCCGATCGTATAGCCACCAATCACGAGCTCCTGGCCGCGATTGATCCGCATCTTCATCCACGCGCCCGAGCGCAGGCCGGGCTCGTAGCGGCTGGTGCGACGCTTCGCCACCAGACCTTCGAATCCCTGGGTCTTCACGGCGTGAATCAAGTCGCGAAGACCAGCGTCGAGGACGCCGGTGTAGCGCACCGGCTCGCTCAGCGCCGGGAGGATCTTTTCTTCGAGCAGCGCCCGTCTTGTCGCAAGCGGTTCAGCGCTGACGTCGCGTCCCGCGAGCACCATCACGTCGAAGACGTAGTAGACGATCGGCGTGTGCGACCCATGCGAGTTCTGCAGCGCGTTGAACGAGGGCCTGCCCTCTTCGTCGAGCGCGACGACCTCCCCATCGATCACCGTGTCGTTTGGAAGCTTCGCGAGACCTTTGACGACGGCCGGATACCGCGTGGTGAAATCGTTGTCGTTGCGAGACCGCAGGTGAATCTTGTTCTCGCTCTTGAACGCGATCGCACGATAGCCGTCGAGTTTGAGCTGGTATTCCCACTTCGACGGATCGTCAGGGAGACGATCCGTCGAGAGGAGAAGCATTGGCTGGATGAAGCGTGCTTTGGTGCGCGCAACCACCGGCCGAGTTTAGCGCGGTGGATGGGTAGTCCCAGCTACCCAGCCACCTAGCTACCCAGCAACCTAGATAGGCCCTTTACTCCACGGCCCCGTGATCGCAAACGTCACACCTGGTGTCTGGATGTTCACGAACAACCAGTTGCCGTCGGGGCTGAAGCACGCGCCCGCCCATTCACTCTGACGGTAGTCGGCCGGCGGGATGACCCCATTCGGCGAGCTGGTCAGGTTCATGTTGTTCTTCGCGAACGTGTAGGCCTCACCCTGGAGAGTCAACCCGAGGAGACGTTCGGCGTCGTTGGTGGTCGCACCCGCATTGTCCTCGCACATCAGCAGCGAGCCACGCGGCGTGACCACGAGGTTGTCCGGGTTCTCTGCCTCGGACTGCGCTGGAGAGTCGTAGATCAATTTGAGCGTCTGCGTGGTCGGATCGATTTCGAACACCTGGCCTTCCCCGACCTTGCCGCCATCGGTGGACAGGAAGTAGCCCTTATTCCGCAACGACGGCACACGATCGCTGGCATGCCCCCACCATGAGCCCTCGAGCCGCCGGAAGCGTGCCCCGCCCTTGGCTCTTCCCTGCGCGTAGGTCGATTCCAAAGCCGCGGTCGGATCATCGACCTTGACCCACTCGTATTTCCACGTCGTGCCAATCGGGAACTCACCACCCAGATCGGCCTGCCACTGGCTCACGACCTTGAGCATGAACAACTCGCCGCCCCTGGCGAGTTTGCCTGGCACAGTCGGCTTGAACAGATACAAGCCGCAGTCGTTGGAGTCCTCCGTCTCATAGACGTACCCAGTGCGGGGATCGAACATCATCGCTTCATGGGAGAAGCGTCCCATCGCCGTGAGCGCGGTCGGATCGCCCTGGAAGCTGCCCACGTCGAAGCACCAGCCGTGTCCCGCGTCGCCGGTCTCTTCGCAGGTCACCCAGGAGTTCCACAGTGAAGCGCCGCCGGCACAGTTACGAATGGTGCCTGCCAGCGTTGACCAAGACTTCTCGAAGCGGCCGTTGGCCACGTCGAACACGAGGTTCGTCGTTCCGCCGGAGCCGGTCTGTCTGTAGGTAATCGAGGGGCTGTTCAAGTACGGAAGACCGCCGGCCTGCTCGTGGTTACGCACCAGGATGAGGCGCGACGGAGCGGGTTCACCAATAGTCGTCCGACTGACGAACTCACTCCACCACGAGAGGTGCTGTTTGAAGAACCCGGTCCCCTCTCTGACGTCCGTTCCGGTCAAGGGGCGGCCGCGACCGATGGACCTGACGACCGCCATGCCGTCGTGAAGACTCGGCGTCGCAACGCCATCGGACATGATGTCGCCCGTCATTCCGTACGACATGTAGCGGAAACCCTGCGGAAGCTGCAACAGCGGCAGGCCCGTCGTCTCGTCGAGCACGGGACTGATCGGCCCGTAAGGGCTGCCACCGACATACGGCGCGCCGAACGCCTTCCGAACCGCAAAATCCTGTAGAGAGGAAACCCACAACGCGCCGGCACCCACGGCCGCCTGACGCAGAAATCTGCGTCGATCTCTTCGCAGAGACTCTTCCATCGTTTACCCCCTGTGCAATCCAACTCACGCGAGCGGCAGCCAGCGGGATCGCGAGCCAGCCGCAGTGAGAATTTCTGATCTCGCTGCGACGACACGCTGTAGTTGGGGTAAAAGCGGTGCAAACAGGAATTTGTCGACTAATATCGTTTAGTGCGAGTAACCGCGATGGATCTGCGTTCTCTGCAAGTATTGAAACTGGCCACGACGGTGGCCTTGGTACTGGGACTGGCAAGCACGGGGGCCGCACAAGCGCCCTCCGATTCGGCAGAACCGGCGCAGGCGGCACAAGCGCCCACGCGCCAAGCTGAAATCGAACGGGAGCAGGCCGCAAAGGTTTCAAACCTCCACCCGTACGAGGTCAACAGAGCTGAAAAGCTCTTTCAACGTGTAGACACCATTCTCGAAGGTGGAACCCTGCGGTGGCACCCGTTTTTCGAGAACGCCTACTCCGGCGGAGGCTTCACGCTTGGCCTCGGGCACGCCACGTATGTCAGCGCCTACAACTACATTGATGTCCGCGGTAGCTGGACGTTCTCGAACTACAAGCGCATTGAGGCCGAGTTCGTCGCGCCCCGGATGTTCAACCGCCGCGCGCAGTTGTCGGTGATCGGTGGATGGCGGGACGCAACCCAGGTCGGCTTCTATGGCATCGGCACCGATACGTCGGTGGACGATCGCACCAACTATCGATTCAAGCAGCCGTACGGGAATGCGCTCTTCACGATCTTCCCGACACGAAAGCTCCTGATGCTGCGCGGCGGCGCCGAGCTCAGTCGATGGTCGCAGGAGTCCGGCGAGGGCAGCTTCCCGTCGATTGAAACGAAGTACACGCCGGAGAGTCTTCCCGGCCTCGGCGCCGAAGTCACCTACTTTCACACCCAGGGCGCGGTTGGAATCGACTGGCGGCCGGCTCCGGGTTACGCTCGCCGCGGCGGCTACTACGGTGTGAGCCTGCACGATTACCGCGACCCCGACGAGGCGCTCGGGTTCCATATGGTGGAGTACCAGGCCATCCAGCACGTGCCGATCCTGCGCGAAGCCTGGGTGCTTTCATTTCGTGGACGCGTGCAGAACTCGAGCGATAAGGACGGCCAGGACACGCCGTTCTTCATGCTGCCTGCGCTCGGCGGGGGGTCGTCGCTACGCGGGTATAGCAGTTGGCGGTTCCGCGACCAGAACAGCCTGCTGCTTCAGGCGGAATGGCGCATTCCGGTCAATCGCTACCTGGACATCGCCTTCTTTTACGACGCAGGCAAGGTGGCCCCGCGCATGGCGGACCTCGATCTCGACGGCCTGAAAGACGACTTCGGCATTGGCACGCGTTTCCATGGTCCCTTCTCAACCCCGCTCCGTGTCGAGCTGGCCAAGAGCCACGAGGGCCTCTCCTTTATCTTTTCGACGGGTCCCAGTTTCTGAGGCGCGCTTTCATGTTTCCATCCATGCTGTCCTCACGAGCACGTCGCGTCGCATCTTTGCTCCTCGCTGGCAGCGCGGTGGCCGCGTTTGCCACGGTTGCCACGATGCAGGGCCCGCGCTTCTATCCAGACGATCCAATCGCGCGCGAGCCTGAATCACAGAGCGCCGCGAAAGCCGCGCCCTACGACCAGTCCCAGATGTACGAGTTGATGTTCAACTTGTTCGTCAACTCCGGTCATCAGGCGAGCGGCTTGCGTTCGCAGAACATCAACACGATCGGCGAGGTACCTGACTCGAGCTGGTTCACCAACCGCATCGGCACGCGACCGATCACGACTGAGGAGATCACTCGTGGGCCGCAGGCCGGCGTGCCGCCCGATCCGTCGAAGTGGGTGCTGTTCAGGGAAAAGACGTCGGGCTCGCATCCCGGCTTCACGGCGAAGGACGGCAAGGGCGAGACGTGGTTCATCGAGTTCGATCCGCCATGGGCTCCGGAAGCGGCTACTGGCTCCGTGATCATGGCGACCAAGGTCTTCTGGGCGTTGGGCTACAACCAGGTCGAGACCTTCCTGACGACCCTCGATCCGAAGAAGACGACGATCGACCCCGGCGCGACGATTCGCCGCCCGAATGGCAAGCGCACCAAGTTCAATCAAGACGACATCAATGTCATTCTCGAGGGCGTCGCGCGCAACAAGGACGGATCGTATCGGGTCGTCGCCGGCCGCCAACTGCCAGGCAGGATTCTCGGCGGCTTCCAGTACGTCGGCACGCGCCCCGACGATCCCAACGATGTCGTGCCACATCAGCACCGGCGCGAGTTGCGAGGGCTGCGCGTCTTCGGCGCGTGGACGAGTCTCACTGACCTCAAGGCGGCAAACACAATCGACACCGTGCTCACCGAGAACGGCAAGACGTTCGTCAAGCACTACCTGCAGGACGTGGGCTCCACCTTCGGGATGTCGAACGACCACTACGAGTGGGATCTGGGCTACGAGTACTTCTATGACGGTCCTGGATCGAAGAAGCGCCTCCTGACACTCGGGTTCGGGTTGAGCCCGTGGCAGACGGTCGATTACATCGAGTACAAGTCGGTCGGCAAGTTCGAGGGAAAGGTCTTCGATCCGCGAAAGTGGAAGCCGCAGACACCGACGGTGGCCTACATGGAGATGCGCGCCGACGATGCCTTTTGGGCGGCGCAGCGAATCGCGGCATTCTCCGACGACTTGATCAGGGCAATCGTGAAGGCCGGCGAGTACAGCGATCCGGCGGCTGAGAAATATCTCGGTGACGTGCTGATCCAGCGGCGTGAAAGGATCAAGGAGATCTATCTCACGGCGGTAAACCCGATCGTCAACCCGCGTCTCGACGCGAAGGGCTTGACGTTCGAGAACGCCGCGGTCGCGGGCGGCGTCGCGAAGGCGCCCGAGACGTATCGAGCGTCGTGGATGCGCTTCGACAACGCAACGGGCGCGACGACGCCACTTTCGGAAACCAAGAGCACGGCGACGACTATCCCGGTGCCGAACGGTCTCCCGTCGAGCGGCTACGTTGCAGTGGACATCGCTGCTGACAGCGCGATGTATCCGACGTGGAAGGTTCCTGTGCGCGCGTACTTCAGGCAGGAAGGCGGAGGCTGGAAGCTGGTCGGGTTCGAACGGCTACCCGACAAGCTTCCAGTACAGAAGACCAGCTAGTCGACGTTGCTACCGGCGACGGCCGCCACCACCTCTGAACCCGCCGCCGCTGGGACGATACGTCCCGTAACCACCCGGCCGGCTCGTCCCACCGCCGGAGCTGCGTACTGAGCCGTAATCGCGGGTCCGCGCGCTTCCTTCCGTCCGCGCGGCGGAGTCGCGATTCAACTGACCGACGGTGTCGCCAGTTCGAGGAGTGGCTGTTCCCGTGCCGGCCCGATCGCCGGCTCGATCGCCGGCTCTGTCGCCTGCCGCTGCAGCTCGATCGCCTGAGGGCTGCTTATCCGTAGGATTCCATGAACCGTTCTCGTACTGGGACCAGCCGCCATTCGCATCCTTGCGATACACATTGCCATCACGACCCGCATACACGTCGCCGCTTCCGGTTCGAACGACGCCCGAGTCGGCACCTGGTCCTCTTCGAGTGACCGCCGTACCGCCGCCGCTCCCCTGCGTCACTCGCGTCGTATTGCCAGTCCGATTATTCGTCACGCGCGCGGTCTGCGCCCACTGGTCACCGCGCTGAACCGAGGTCGAACCCCAGCTTCCATAGACGTTGGAGCCCTGGTTCGTGCGCGCATACGTTCCAGTGCGAGGGTTGTAGGCCTGGCCAACAGTGCGCGAACCGTACGGTCCCCATGCAGACGCGCTACGCGAGTAGGTGCCGGTTCGCGGGTTGTAGCGAGCGCTCGCACCCATGCCGCCGTACGGACCATACACGGCTGCACTCCGCCCATACGCACCCGTCCACGGGTTGTACCAAGCGGAGAATCCATAGGTGGGATAGAAGGGATAGTAGCCGGGGTAGAAGCCGCCGTACCAGACATACGGTGGGTAATACCAGCCGCTGCCCCACACGACGCAGCCATACGCCACCATCATCCCGGTGTAGCCGGCCACTGCCGCATACGTCACCCACTCGTCGTCGTTGTCTTCCACGACGGTCACGTACGTGACGTTGTGCGACGGAGAGCTTGCGGGGATTTTGTAGATCGCGTCCGGAACAGTGGTGGCGACCTCCCACGGGCCATTGGCGCTGCGCGCCATGAACCACACACCCTGGAAGCACATGTAGTAGAGATCGCCGACCTTGATGATGTCCTTGTCGGTGTTCACCGCACGCTCCACGGTCGTCGTGGGAATCGGTTCGAACTTCGGCTCGCCCTGGTACTCCACCTCGGGGGCCATCGTCGTCTTCCTATTCACGCGAGCGGTCTGCGGTACCTGCGCGAGCAGAATCGCATCGGCCGCTTCCGGCGTACCCGGCACGGACGCGAGCACGCGTGAGCGCTGGTGCTCGAGCGGAATCTGCTTGAAAGCATCAGGCAACTTCTCTGTCGCAAACGTCCACGGGCCAAGCAGACTCGGCGCAGAGAACCACCGGCCGGCAACGAGGTAATAGACCGCGCCGGTGCTGCCAAAGCGGAACACGTCGGACTCTGTGTTCTGCAACCACATCAGAGGGCTGGCGCCAGGCACGGTCGTGTAGATCGGCGATCCCTGGACGAGAATCATTTCCGCCGGCGTCGTGCTCAGGAACACCGTGGGCACGGCCGAGACCTTCGAGCCAGGCAACGCGGCCTTGACGTCTTTCCAGTTGTCATCCGCAGGGAGCTTCGAGAAACTGCCCGGCAACGTCCCCGCAGCCGTCCACGGCCCTTTCAACGTAGAGGCTTTCAACCAGACCTTGTCGTGGCGAAGGAAATACGTCTTCGTCGGCTCGTGCTCGAAGAGGTCCCAGTTGGTGTTGACGGCGTACTTCAGGTCGTTCGACGGGATCGGGCTCCAGATCGCATCGCCGTCGAGATTGACGAGAATCGCGGGCGTGGTGCTGTAGAAGATCGGCGGCGGATCGGACTTGACGCCTTCGACGTTCCGCGGGCGAATCTGGCTGTTGTCAAGACTCGCCATGACCCGATCGAGAGCGATCACGCGGTTCGTTTCCGGGATGCCGCCGGCGATCGTATCCGTGATGTCCCGGACCTGTTCGCGTGTCAGCTTCGGGAAATTCGACTCGGTCACGCGGATGTTCGTAAACCTGACCAGGCGCTCATCGACGGCCACGTCAGTCGATGCCTCGAACGTGACCGTGCCGAGCTCGGGCCGTGTTGCCCCTTTGACCTGGTACGACACGGCAGCATAGGCGAGCATCTCTTTCTGTCTTTCCCACGTCGAGATCTGCGGTTGGTAGATCAATAGTTCGCCACCGGCGGCCGTCAGCAGGGCGCGTGGCCATCCACCATCCACGATGGCGTCGCTGACGGCGGGAGTCGTTGTGGCGGGCTTTGCTGTCGATGCCGGTGCTGGTTTCGCGGTCGAAGGCGTGGCCGGGGGTTTTGCGGTGGATGGCGCGGGAGGCTTTGCAGTCGACTGCGTGGCCGGCGGCTTGGCCGTGGACGTCTGCGCTACGAGAACCACTGAGGGAAGCATCAGACTCACGGCGGTCACCAGCGCTGTCACTTGCCGAGCCGTCTGGAAACGAGTCCTGGCTGTCATCTGATCCCCTTTTCTCATTACTCAGGCCACGAAATGAAGGAATGAATGCTAATACGACCAGCCGAACGAAAGTACGACACCGACGTCGTTCTTCTCGGCGTCGGCACTGGGCGGCTCACTGTCGAATGTGTCGAACACGTTGACGGCAAGAAACACGTCTTTCCAGATTTCCCGCCTGAAATTCGAATCAAACTGGATACGCTGGCGGCCGAAGTCGCTGAGGCTGGGAAAATACTGAAACCCGACGTCGATGTTGGTCTTGGGATAGTCGTAGGCGTAGTACGACGTCCTGAACGTCATGATGGCTTCGATGTTCTGTGTCGCTTCCGTATCGACGCCGTGCTCCTCGTTGACCGATAGGCCGCCGCCCACCGACAACTGCGCGCGATTGGTGTTGACGAGACGCTGGCCCACCGCGCCACTCACCTGGGTGCGCAGCTTGATGCCAAGGCTCTCATTCGTTTCGACGCCGGCACCTCCGCCGACGAACCACCGCGCCCCGCGATATCGCAGATACGAGATCTGCAGGGTGCCACGGTCGTCGCGGCCCTCCTCGTCATCGCCGGTCTGCGTCACGGTGCCCGAGCCTGTCAGCCGTGCCTCGAACGAGGGGCTTCTGTAAAGGGTGCTCGTGTTGACGTTCAACTGGGCGATGTCGCTCGATTTCGTGTAGCTGAAGCCAACATCGACCGATCCATCCAGCTTCTGCCAGAAGCTTCTGCCGATCTTCGTGATGATCGTCACATCAGGCATCAGCAGACTCTGGGTCCCCGTCGCTGCGACGACGAGGAGCACCCGGCCCGGCGCGGAGCCGAGGCTACCGACGAAGCGTTGGCCGTCACTCGTGCCGACTTCGAACTGCCCGGTCGAGGTCACCGTCGCGACCTTGTCCCATTCGATGTAGAGCGTTCCCTGGTCGTCGGTCTTGAACTCGAGCTGCCCGCGGTTGAGCGTCGACACCTCGCCCGTGATGCGATCGCTGTTGGCGAGCGTGACGATGTCTGTCTTCTGCGCGAGGGCCGGTGTCTCGAGTGCCACAACAATGACAAAAGCGGCTGGAAGGATCGCCCTCCAGCCGCCGGACCCGTTGTTCACGGTGTCGAACCCAGACCTAGAAGCGAATGGTCACGCCGCCGTTGAACTGGAACTGGTTCGAGTACTGCGCGTTGCCGACCAGGTAGCAGCCCCAGTACGGGTCGCACCACCAGCCGACCGAGTCGGTCTTGATGTAGGTGGGCGTCCACTCCGCCGCCAGGCGCACGCCAACGTGCGGCCCGGGGAAGATCTTCACGCCTGCAGCCCAGGTGGTCGAGAACTGCGTTTCGCCGCCGATGCTTCGATTCACACCGCCGACCGTCGCGTCGATGCTGCCGAAATTGGTAGCGCCCAGGCCGATCAGCACGAACGGTCGCGTCTTGGCATCCGTCTCGCCGAAGTTGTAGGCGAAGTACCCGTGATACGAGTTCATGCTCATGTCACCGATCTCGCGCTCCGTCGTACCGGTCGCCTGGAGCGTGGTCGGCGCCGACGCCCATCGGAAACCGACTTCGGCGCCCTCGCCGACGAGGAACCCGACCGTAAACCCGTAGACCGCAGAGTCCTTGGGCTCGATGGTGTCGTAAATATTGCCGTCACCGGCGAGGATGGGATCGCTGTCGACACCGTCGTTCAGTGAGAAGCCGACGAAGCCGCTGACTTCCACCTTCCCCTGCGCAAATGCCGGAGCAGCGCCGGCCACAAAAACAAACAACGCTGCTGTCACGATGGCTCTCTTCAACATTGAGACCTCCACTAACGTGCCGTTGGGGCCAACGGGTTGCCCCCCAAGGCGTTTGAAATAGCGGCGATTGCCCGTTGCGCGCGGACGCTATTGCCCGCGTCATCGAGCGGCGGAGACACGACGGCGATGCCGAACTTGCCGGGTGACACCGCGATGAGGCCGCCGCCTACGCCGCTCTTGGCTGGCAGACCCGTGTGATAGAGCCACTTGCCTGAGTCGTCGTAGAGGCCAGCTGTGGCCATGACGGCGAGCACTCCGGGAACCTTCGCAGTGTCCATCACCTGCTTACCGGTCACCGGATTCTTTCCACCAGCTGCCAGCATCGCCGCCATCGTCGCCAGGTCTTTCGCGTTCACTCCGATCGAGCATTGACGCGTGTAGAGATCGACGGCCTGTGGCCAGTTGGTCTTGATGTAGCCGTAGGCGAGCATGAGCGCGCCGATGGCTTGATTGCGCTGATTGGAATCGGACTCCGACTTATAGACGTCCTGGAGCACACTCAGCGAACGGCCGGCTGAGTCGTTGTGGAAGCCGATGATCTTCGCCCACACCGCATTGGAGTTGGCGCCCGTCACCATGCTGGTCGCCGAGATTGCTCCCGGGTTTACGAGGGGGTTCATTTCCGGTGCGCCGGTTCCGATGACTGTGCGCACACCTTCGATCGCGATGATCGAGTTGAACCGCGCGCCGGTGGCGTCCACGCCGATCCGCTTCTCGATCGACTCGAGCCCCTGCTCCTGGATCACCTGCGCCATCGTGAAGACCTTGGAGATCGACTGGATCGAGACCTCGGTCTTGATGTCGCCCGCCGTGAAGACCTTGCCGTCGACAGTGACAAGCGCGATGCCGAACAAGTTCGGATCGACCTTGGCCAGCGCCGGGATGTAGTCGGCGTTCTTGCCTTCCTTCAGCGTCCTGAACTGATTGAACGCGTTGTTCACCGCGGTCTGCGGATCCGGGCGCTGCTGCGCAGCGACCGATATCAGCGCTCCCGCCACGGCGAGGACAGTCACCAGGAGAAGGGTGAGGCGCGTGCGATTGAACTGTCTGATCATGACAGGTCTAACCTCCGACCTTGTAAGAGAAGTTGTATTTGAATGAGAACTGCAACTTGAGGCCGTCGCTGTGGAAGCCGTCCGAGAAGTTCTCGCGCCGGCCCCACTGGAGCTCACCACCCACCATCACATTGGGTACGGGCGTGTAGAGCAGATTTCCCAGCGCATAGTGCCCGGCCTTGTAGGCATCTGGTGCCTGTCCCTCAGTGTTGTCGATGTCGGTCAGCGAGTAGCCGACGCTGCTCGTGAACCGCTCGTTCCACGTGTGGTCGAGGAACGCAACGATGCCGACGATCGGAAGTGCCTCACCCGTGATGGGCGTCACCGTGTTCTGAAACTGGTTGACGATGCCGATGTCCACAGGCGCATCGTTCATGTAGTTCTGGATGCCTTCACCGAAGGCGACCTGCAGCCGGATCGTGTCGCTTGCTCCAGCCTTGACGTTCGAGCTGACGTTCAATCCCCAGCCCGTGGCGCTGCCGGAGAGATCGAACTGATCGGCGAGGACGTCATCCCACTTGATGAGACGAAGCATCCCGGCTGCTCGCACATAGCCCCACTTCTGCGTCACCTTGTAGGCACCGGAGAAGTCGGGCAGCGGGAATCGTGCCTTGATGTTCTGCAGCTCGACACGGTCCGCATACACACCCTGGTCACCGCTGGCGCCAGGACGTTCGAGCGCGAGCGTCAGACTACGATCGCCTCTCAGAGGCATCCAGCGGACCTGGACGTTGCGGAAGAACACCATGCCGGTCGGGCCCCAGTACTCGAGCGAGTTCGGGAAGACATCCGGATCCATGAACGGGCTCCACGTTTGCCCAGCACCGAACGCGCCGACTTCGCCATAGGCGTGGCGCAAGCGGAACGTGGTCTGTCCCTCGTCAACACCGGTTCCAAACAACTCGAACTCGAAGGTCGTCTTGAGATCACCGAGAGACGTGGGCGTGGACGATCGGACGCCAAGGCGGCTCTGACGCACGCCTGCGAACGTGTTGTGATCACGCCCGAACTCGTCTTCGACCGACGGGAGCTTGGTGACCCTCAGCGTGTCGGTCCAGTTCGGATCAATCTGTTTGAAATCGTGGCCGATATCCAACATCGCGAATCCGTAAATCTCGAATGTTGGTTTCGCGGTCGATGCGTTTTGCGCGGCGGCAGTGGAAAGGCCAACCACAAGCACACAAAGGCTCAAAACACTTACCCGAACGACTCTCATCGAACAGCGCTTCAGCACGGGTCATGCCACGTTACGTTTGACTCAGAATTGCAGGCAGAAAGGCCTTACTCCGCGACGGCCATCGCTATCGCGACGGGCATGGCCGCGGGTGGTTGTGCGGGGTCGTGGGCTTCGCACTCCGAGATAATGGAGACCCTCCAACGTGGCGTAGCCCGATACTCACCATCCAACGTTCCCATCGGCACACCCGCCTTTTCCTCGCCCGTGTCAAGTCGAGATCACCTGATCTTTCAGTTCATGGCATGCGCTCTGCAGTGGCCAGTCCCAGGACTCCTGAATTTCGCGTCGATGCCAGGGAAGCGAGGATGGATTCCGTACCCGTCGGTATGACGGTGAAGTGGCGCGTGTCTGCAGGGGAGGCACAGTCAATCACCGCGGCACTACAGTCATTGATGCTCCAGACACGTGCAGCACCCGGCTGCTCAGGGTGTTCTGTGTCTACGGAGATGGGTCCGCTCGTGCTCATTCAGTACAGCGAGACGTGGAAGACGGAGACCGACCTGCGGCGTCAGGTTCGATCGAATCGTTTCTCCGCGCTCGCCGAGCTGATCGAGCACGCCACGGAGCATCCGGTGATCGAGTTCACACTTCCCGACGGCCGTCGTGGCCTCGAGTACGCAGAAGAGGTCCGCCGCTTCTGAGCACCGTAGGGATATTCAGCGCACACGTTGATGAGGAGAGCCCGCCATGTCTGATGGAGCCACACGTCTCGAGCACGATCTCCTCGGAGAGAAGGCGGTGCCCGCCGACGCGTACTACGGCGTGCAGACCGCACGTGGTCTCGAGAATTTTCACATCTCCGGGGTTCGGCTCCAGCTCTATCCCGATCTGATCAAAGCGCTCGCGATGGTGAAGTTCGCCGCTGCCCGCGCGAACTTCGAGTGCGGGCAGTTCGATGAAACGATCCTTCGCGGCATCGAGGGTGCCTGCCAGGAAGTCATCGACGGCAAGCTTCACGATCAATTCCAGCTCGACATGTTCCAGGGGGGCGCCGGGACCTCGACGAACATGAACATCAACGAGGTCGTCGCCAATCGCGCGCTCGAACTGATGGGCCACCGCAAAGGCGAGTACCGCTACTGCGATCCGCACGACCACGTGAATGCGTCGCAGTCGACAAACGATGCGTACCCGACGGCGCTTCACATCGGAATGGCGCTCGGGAATGTGCGCCTCGTCGCCGAAGTCAATGCGCTCATCGCCGCGTTCAAGGCAAAGGGAAAAGAGTTCAGCCCCATCCTCAAGATGGGACGCACGCAGCTTCAGGACGCTGTCCCCATGACACTCGGCCAGGAGTTCTCGGCGTTCGGTGAAACACTCGCCGGGGAGATTCGTGCGCTCGAAGCGGTTCAGCGGGTCCTGTGTGAAGTCAACATGGGCGCAACAGCGATCGGAACCGGGCTGAACGCACCAGTGGGATACGCGAAGAAGTGCACGGCACACCTGGCGACGATCACCGGGCTGCCGATCTATCTCGCCGAGGATCTGATCGAGGCAACACAGGACACTCAGGCCTTCGTTCTCTACTCGTCGTGCATGAAGAGCCTGGCAATCAAGCTCTCGAAGGTCTGCAACGACTTGCGCCTGCTCTCCTCGGGGCCGCGGTGCGGGCTGCGCGAGATCAACCTTCCTCCCAAGCAGCCGGGCTCGTCGATCATGCCAGGCAAGGTGAACCCGGTGATCCCCGAGGTGGTGAACATGGTCTGCTTCCGCGTGATCGGCAGCGACCAGACGATCTCGATGGCAGCCGAAGGCGGCCAACTGCAGCTCAACGTGTTCGAGCCGGTCATCGCCGCGTGCATCTTCGAGGCGCAGACGATGTTCATCAACGCGGCACGGACGCTGCGCGTGCACTGCATCGAGGGCATCACCGCCAACCCCGAGGTCTGCCGTCACTACGTGGACTACAGCATCGGCACCGTCACGGCGCTGAACCCGGTGATCGGTTACGACAGCACGACCGCGCTCGCCGCTGAAGCCGCGCGCACCAATCGCGGCATCCTCGAGCTCATTCGCGAGAAGGGCATCCTGTCCGAGAAGCAGATCAGTGAGTTGCTCGATCCGGTGACGATGACCGGACAGGGCCGGCCTGCGTGAGCAAGGCGATCCTTCAGGCGGCAGCGATCATCGTTGCCGCGGGATTGTGGTACGTCTCACCTCCCGACGGCCTCACGGTGGAGGCCTGGCGCCTGTTTGCGATCTTCGGCACGACAATCGGCGCGGTTGTCGTCAATGCCTTCCCGATTCTGACGGCCTCGGTCTTCGCTGTGGCCGCCGCCGTCCTGACGGGCCTGCTCCCGGCAGAGAAGGCATATGCGGGCTTCGCCAACGGCACAATCCTCCTCATCGTCCTCGCGTTTCTCGTCGCCCGCTCCGTCGTGACGTGCGGCCTCGGCACTCGCATCGGATACCTGATGGTGAGCCTGTTCGGGCGATCGGCGCTGGGCCTCTCGTACAGCATCTTCCTCGTGGACGGCATCATCGCGCCGGCATTCCCGAGCAACACCGCCAGGTCCGGCGTGATTTTCCCGATGGCGTTCTCGCTTGCTGCTGCCGCCGGCGCCACACCCGGCAACGAGAGCCGCCGGCGCCTCGGGGTCTTCCTCATGTTCTCGGGGGTCGTCAGCCTCAGCCTGTCGTCTGCACTCTGGCTGACGGCCATGGCCGCCAATCCGCTCGGGACCGAGATCGCGCGGCCGTTCGGCGTCAACATCGCGTTCGGATCGTGGTTGATCGCCGCATCCCTGCCGACCCTCGCTGCCATCGCGCTGATGCCGCTGCTTCTCCGGTGGCTCATCGCTCCCGAAATAGACGCGACGCCAGAGGCACCCGCCGCCGCCCGCAAAGAGCTCAAGGCGCTTGGACCGTTGCGGCGGAGCGAAAAGATCGTGCTGGCTGTTTTCGTCGGCATGGTGGCGCTTTGGGGATCGGCCGCAACACTCGGCCTCGACTCCACTGCCATTGCCTTCCTCGGGTTCGGCGTGCTGCTCACATCGGGCGTGCTGACGCTGGCGGACATCGCCAAGGAAGGCGACGTGCTCGCCACGTTCATCTGGTTCGCCGTGCTGTTCACGTTGAGCAGTCAACTCAACGAGCTCGGCTTCATGGGATATCTCGGTCAACGGCTCGCGGGATCGCTTGGCGGGCTCTCCCCGCTTTCCGCGGCGATCGTGCTCATCACCGCGTACGTGCTGCTGCACTACATGTTCGTCAGCCAGACCGCGCATCTCCTCGCGCTCTTCGGCGTGTTTCTCGATGTCGGCGTCAAGCTGGGAGTGCCCGCCACGCCGCTCGCATTTCAGTTGCTCTTCGCCACTAACTATTTCTCGGCGATCACGCCGCAGGGCTCGAGCGCCAACCTGCTGTTCGCCGGCAGCGGGTTGCTGACGCAAGGAGACATGTATCGACTTGGTGGTATTTCGACGGCGTTCTGCATGATCCTCTACCTGATCGTGGGAACGCCGTGGCTGTTGCTCGTCACTCGCTAAAGGACAGGAAGAGAGGTTTCGTCATGGCCGCACGACGTGTCGGCTCGTCGTTGATAGGGGTCCTCGCAATATTCACATTCACCATCGGCACCGTGGGCTCCGCGTGTGCGCAAACGCCGCCGGCCGCGACGAACAAGGCGCTCCCGACAGTGGTCGTGCTCGCGACGGGCGGCACGATCGCCGGCGCCGCAGCGAGCGACGTCCAGGCCAAGTACACGTCGGGCCAGGTTGGCGTCGAGCAGCTCCTCGCCGCTGTTCCGCAGGCCAAACAACTTGCCAACCTGCGTGGCGAGCAGATCTCGAACATCGGCTCGCAGGACATGAACGACGAGGTCTGGCTGAAGCTGGCACAACGCGTCAACCAGATCGCCGCGATGGCCGACGTCAGTGGCATCGTGATCACGCACGGCACCGACACGATCGAAGAGACGGCGTTCTTCCTCAATCTCGTCGTCAAGACGAGGAAGCCCGTTGTCCTGACCGCTGCGATGCGTCCATCCACGGCGCTCTCGGCTGACGGCCCGCTCAACTTCTTCAACGCGGTTGCCGTGGCGGCCGACAAGGATGCCGCCGGCCGGGGCGTGCTCGTCGTCGTCAACGACTGGATCCACGGGGCGTCGTCGTTGACCAAGACCAGCACGACGGCGGTGCAGACGTTCCTGTCGCCCCAGTCCGGCTTGATCGGCACGGTCACGTACGGAGTGACCGAGTTCTATCGTGGCCCGGTGGGCAAGAACACCACGCAGTCTGAGTTCTCGATTGATGGTGTGAAGACGCTGCCGCGCGTGGACATCGTCCTCGCCTACGAAAACATGGATGGCGCGCTCATCGACGCCGCCGTCGCAGCCGGCGCGAAAGGCGTGGTGATTGCCGGCGTCGGCAACGGCAACATGACGCAGGCGGCGGTCAACACGCTCGCGAAACATGCGAAGGCCGGCATCGCGTCCGTGCGTGCCTCACGCGTGGCCGTGGGACGCGTCGGCCGCAACGTCGAGCTTGACGATGACAAACTGGGTTTTGTGGCGTCGCTGGACCTGAGCCCGCAGAAGGCGCGCGTGCTGCTTCGCCTGGCGCTGCTCAAGTCGCGCACCAACGCGCAGCTGCAGAAGTTGTTCGAGGAGTATTAGCGATCTTTGCGGTCCGAAGGAGCGACGGGACGACGGTGCGAGGGTCCAGTCAGGCGGTGCGAAGGTCCTGCGCCGGCAGCTCACCGGGCAGTTTGCGGGACGGCGACCTGTTCGCGGCGTGATGGGCGAAGGGGTAAATCGGGTTGGAGGCGCGCCTGCGCTGTCGCCCTTGATTTGCCACTGCCGTACGAGCCAGCCCGTCCCCAGGCTCGCCCGGCGAGCTGCTGATACCGAGATGTGAAGTACTAGAGGCCCGCCACTACACCCCTGCGCGCTCGTCGGCCGCCGGCGCCGCAAACCAATCCTTCTTTGCGACCACCTTCGGGGCGGCAGGATCGGCGAGATAGTTCGGCGACATGATCTGCACGCCGTACTCGTTGAACAGATCCTGGATGTGGGCATGCAGCGCGTCCAGCATGAAGGCGCGCCGGTCCTGACGTTCGAGACACACGAACAGCGTGTACTTCACGTAGAAGTCCTGCAGCGCTTCCTGCAAGACGTACGACTTGGGCTGTTTCAGGATGCCGGGCGTGCGCTCCGCGGCCTGGAGCAGCAGCGCGTGCACCTGCCGCCACGGCGCGTCGTATCCGATCGTGACCGTAGTCGGCGTGAACGTCTCGTGAGTCTCTGCGAAACGCGAGTAGTCGATCGTCGTCGTCGACACGACGACTGCGTTCGGGATGGTGGTCTCTTCGCCGCGATACGTCTTGATTTTGGTCGATAGAATCCCGAGATGAATGACGGTCCCCTCGACGTCCCCGATGCGGACCCAATCTCCCACGCGCAACGCGCGTGAATACGTCACCATGAACCCGCTCATCACCTGGTTCACCAGGCCGCTCGATCCAAACGTCAACATGAGGCCGAGAAACACCGACACGCCCTTGAACGCGTCGGTCTGACTCCCCGGCAGGTACGGATACGCGACGACGATCGTGAAGAGCCACATGAGCACCGTGACCAATCGGCGCGTCGTTTGCGCGGTCTCCGGGTGCAGCCATTGGACATGCGTCCGTCCCTGTTCGACAGCAGTGAACCAGACCCCGAGAAGGCGCAGCAGGAAGCGCATCATCAACACGATGAGCGCGACGGTAAAGAGACCGGGAATCGCGTGTACCACTCCGAGCGCGAGGTTTTCGAACGTCGTGAACAGGAAGCCGCGCATCGACTCGCCCCAGGGACGCGTATACGGAAAGCGCCTGAGGACGAATGTGAGCGTGCTGTAGACGACGACGATCCCGGCTACAACGGCAAGTGAGGTCAACAGCCCGCGCTCGAACTCCAGCACTCTCGACGCACGCAAAGACGAAAGGTCGGTGATACCTGTCTTGGTCAGCTGCTTCTCGGCAACTTCGACCAGCCGCCCGGCAAACTTGCGATGCAGGCGGAGGAGCCCCCACAACATCAGGAAGCCGGCGGCGAGGCCGAGGATGGCGAGGCCGAAGGCGATGAGCAGGCGCCGCGGCGTTCGCGCTTCGCTGGCTTCGGCGAGCGCCTGCTGCAGGCGAGTGACGGCCTCCGCCGTCACATCCTCGACGGTTTCTCCCGCCAGATTGTCGACGTCCAGCGCCGTCACGGCAAAGATCCCGCGCGACGCGACGCTGACTATCCTGCCGCCCGGGAACGCGCGCGACTCGATCGGGCCGTTGTATCCGTCCGCGACGAGTTCATCGAGCACGCGTTCGGCGCTTGCGACACGATCGTCAGGATCGCGCCCCACCAGCCGCGCCCGCAGCGTCACGATGGGACGATTGGCAAAGGTGAGAATTGCGATCTGACCGGACGGTTCTGCGCTGGCCGTCTCGACGACCGCTGCGGGCTGCTGCGGAGGCGGTGCCTGCTCCTGTGCAGCAAGCGGTTGCCACCACAGCGCGACGAGGCACACCAACAGAATCGGTCTCGCCATCGTCAGGACCACCGGCCGCTCAGTAGACCTCGGCTACGAACTTGCGCTTCGCGATCGTCGCCTCGTCGTCATAGGCGTGTTTCTTCGAACGACCAGGCAGCTTGACCTTGTCCTTCTCGATCTTCTTGTACGGGATCTGCTTGAGCAGATGCGCGATCACGTTCAGGCGCGCGCGCTTCTTGTCGTCGGACTTGACGAGGACCCAGGGAGCGGCCTTGGTGTCGGTGGCGTCCAGCATCGCATCCCGCGCCTTCGAGTAGCTGTACCACTTGGCGCGCGAGGGCAGATCCATGTTGCTCAACTTCCACTGCCGCAGCGGGTCGCTCATGCGCGCCTTGAATCGCCGCTCCTGCTCCTTGTTTCCGACTTCGAGCCAGAACTTGACGAGGATGATTCCTGCGTTCTCCACCATATGCCGCTCGAAGGCGGGCGCCTGCCTGAGGAAGTCTTCGTACTGTTCCTTCGTGCAGAACCCCATGACCCACTCGACACCAGCGCGGTTGTACCAGCTGCGATCGAAGATGATGATTTCCCCGGCGGCCGGAAAGTGCTGGATGTACCGCTGCATGTACATCTGGCTCTTCTCACGGTCGGACGGCGCCGGCAGCGCGACGAGACGAAACACGCGCGGGCTTACACGCTCGGTGATTGCCTTGATCGTGCCGCCCTTCCCCGCCGCATCGCGCCCTTCGAAGATGACGATGACCTTGAGGCCCTTCGCCTTCACCCATTCCTGGAGCGCACACAACTCGCCCTGCAGTTTGACGAGCTCCTTCGCGTACTCCTTGCCCTTCAACTTTTCCTTAGCCATCACTGTCCTCGTCTATCGCAATTCCCTTTGGGAGTTGGAGATTTGGGAGTTGGGAGTTCTCATGGCTGCCAACCACCACCAAGCGCGCGATACAGTTCCGCGCGGGCCCGGAACTCTTCTCCGCGAGTCTGCGCAAGCCGCAGCTGCTGCTCGAACAGGTCTTGATCGGCCGTGAGAATCTCGATGTAACTCGCAAGCCCGGAGTCGTAACGGGCACGCGCGAGATCGGCGGCGTCCACGAGCACCGTCACGCCAGCTTCGTGTTGCACCCGCTCCTCCGCCAACTTCTGAATCGACACCAGCGCATCCGCCACTTCCCGATAGCCGTTGAGGGCCGCCTTCTGATACATGGCCAGTGCCTGGTCGTAGCGCGCCTGTGCAACCTCGCTGTTACGGCGGAGACGGCCTCCTTGATAAATCGGTTGCAGGAGCCCTGCGCCCACCGACCAGATTCCACCGCTGCCACCAAGGAACGTCGTGAGATCACCGCTAACCCCACCGAGAAATCCGGTCAGGCTGATCGTTGGATAGAACATCGCCTTGGCCACACCGATGTCGGCGTTGGCTGCGACGAGGAACTGCTCCGCCTCGGTGACATCCGGCCGGCGCTCGAGCAACGAAGTAGGCAGGCCAGGGGGAACCTGTGGCGGCAACGGCGCATCGGGAGCCGCAGGGCCACGGTTGATCGCACTTGGAGGCCGCCCGAGCAGGAGGGAGATCTCGTTCTCCACGGTTGCGATCTGCTGCTCGAGATTGGGAATGGTGGCCGCGGTCCGCGCGCGCAGCGCGCGGATGCGATCGACCTCCAACCGATTCGAGACGCCGCCATCGAGTCGATTCTGAAAGTAGGTGACGGTCTGATCGTTGATGTCGAGTGTCTGCCGCGCGATGACGAGCTGGATGTCGAGCTCGCGCAACAGGAAGTAGCTGGATGCGACGTCGCCGACCAGCGTGACCATGACTCCACGGCGTGCCTGCTCACTCGCGAGTGCGATGGCGAGCGCCGCTTCGTTCTGCCGGCGGAGCTTGCCGAACAGATCGAGCTCCCACCCGAGTTGGAATCCGTACGAGGTGTTCTGGTGGAACGTGTCCTCGTCGTCGCCGTTCTCGTCCGACTGTGCGCTGGTCGCGCCACGGGCGCGATAGTTGGCAACGCCGTCGACCTGTGGATACAGGTACGACTTCGCGATGCCGGCGCGCGCACGCATCTCCTCGACGCGCGCGACGGCCGCGCGCAGATCGAGGTTGTTGGCGATGGCTGCCTTGATCAATTCCTGCAGCGCCGGATCGTCGAACACCTTGAACCAGGGCGCGTCGGCCAACGACTCGGCCTGCGCGCCTTCAACGAAACGGAACTGCTGCGGGCTCACAAGTTCGGGACGCTTGTAGTTGGGACCGGCGAGACAGCCAGCCGACACGAGCGCCAGAGCGGAAAGGGCGATCAGGTTGATGGACC
>Ga0315912_10002280_pt1 | contig 20897 bp, 24 predicted proteins | sample VfabasoilMG_FD_204469 | JGI IMG/M metagenome (GOLD analysis project Ga0315912, IMG submission 204469) | Garden soil microbial communities collected in Santa Monica, California, United States - V. faba soil | ecosystem: Environmental > Terrestrial > Soil > Garden | place: USA: California...
AAAACCGGCGCAGCTGGGCCGGCGCTTCGTGTCCGGCCAGCGCCTCGAGCGCGCGCACGGCCGCCGCGCGCACGTTGGCGTCGGGGTCCTTCAACATGCGGTGCACGCCGGGCGTCCACCGCTGCGCGAGGTCCGCCCGCACGGACGACAACGCGAGCAGCGCGCGCGTCCGGACCGCCGGCGCTTCGTGATGGAGCAGGAGCGGCGTGATCAAATGCCGGCGGTCGAGCATCTCGAGCATGTCGATCGCGTACAGCACGGACGCTTCGTCGGGATGCGCCAGTTCTTCGACCAGCGTTTCGATCGTGGCCGCATCGGCGACGTTGATGCGAACCGCCGACGGCTCGATATCGCGCGAGCCCAGGCTGCGCCGGAACGACCGCAGGTATTCGCGGCGCGCGACGAACGTGCCGAGAATCCAGAACGCCATGATGACAAGACTGGCGTAGCTCACCTGTTGCCACGTGAGGCCAAGGCCCCAGGGCTTGATGAGCACCAGGAGCAACAGCGAGCCCAGCGCCTTGCCCAGCCGATCAACCGTCACGTCGATGAACGGCTTCGCGCGCTGTTTTAGGTCTGACGGCAATGGCAGAAACAGAACCTCGCGCGTCGTCTTATCGAGTGAGTAGCGGAGGGACCTGTCGTAGACGCTGCCGGCGGCCGGCGCCCACAGCGCGCCCGTCGCGAGAATCAAGACGGCCGTGGCACCGAGACCGAAAGGCAGGACGAGCAGCGCGACGGCCAGGCCCAGCGATCGATGAATGACGCTCGTGAGACCCACCTGCACGACGAAGCTGCCAAGCGACAGGTAGAAGCCCACCTCGGCGAGAAACTTCGACACGTCGCCGGATTGTTCGGCGCTCTTGTTGACCTGCCAGTCCACGATCGTCGCGGCCAGTGCGGCGAAGCCAATGACGAGCGCGATGACCTGCAAGTGTCGGGATTCGCGCAGGAGGCGCAGCGCCTCGCCGCCACCCACGCCACGTTCATCGACGGCGGCCGCCAGATCCGCGGCGACGACCGTCTGGCGGCGCAGAATGGTCGACACAATCGCCACGCACACGCCGAGCACCAGCGCGCTGACGAGCAACAGGTTGTTTTCGCCGATCTGGTCCTGCAGAAACCGCGTGATGCCATTGCCCATCGCGCCGCCCAGGCTGGCGCCGCCGCCAATGAAGCCGAATAGCCGCCGCGCCTGCCGCGAGTCATAGATGTGATTGGCGATCGTCCAGAACTGGCTGATCGTCAGAATGCCGAACATCAGTCCGAACACATAAAACGCGACCGAGACCCAGACGGCGCCGGTCTGAAACAACAGCCAGAACGTGACGAGCAGTCCGGCCAGCCCGCTGAGCGTGACCGGCACGATCGCCCGTGCCGCCATATGCACGCTGAGGCGGCTGTACAACTGCATGATCACGCCGATCAGCATCACGGCGGTGAGCAGCACGTACGGCATGTTGTCGGCGCCGAACCGTTCGATGAAACCGGACTTCGTCAGCGGCTTGATGATGTTGTAGGACGTCATCGCCAGAAACGAATAGGCGAACATCAGCCAGGCTGTTCTGGCTTCATCCGGACGCAGTTTGAGGAACGTGTTGAACAACGACGGCCTGCTACGACGCTGTCGTCAGTTCTTCGTACGCGACCGTCAGCGGATCGCGCGCGCTCGCGGCCGGGAACCGGCCGAAGCTCTCAAAGCCCTTGAGCGGGTCGCGCATCGCCAGGATCTCGTCCTTCGTCTTCCCGGCCTTGATCTGCGCCCCGACGAACGCCAGCACCGCGCCGAGATAGTCATGGAAGCGCGACAACTCCGTGTGGTCGCCGGTGACCGGCAGACCCGTGTTGCCGTGGCCGAAAATGTAAATCGTGTCCTTCGCGTGGTCCTTCGGGACGTTCTCGATCACCTTCATCCAGTTCTTCATGGACGCGCCCGCCGCGCGATCGACGATGGCATGGCGCTGGTTGAACATCAGGTCGCCCATGTGCGCGACGTTGGCACGTTCGAACGTGACCACCACGTCGCCGCTGGTGTGCGCCGGACCGTAGAACTTCGCACTCACGCGCTCGCCGCCCACAGTGGCGTTCCAGGTCTTGTCGAACGTCGTGTCGGGGTAGAGCTGTTCGGTCGTCGGCGCCGCCGCGCCGGGCGGGTTTCGCATGAGTATCGCGGCCTGCATTTGCGAGACCACCTTCTTGGCGATGCCCTTGAACGCGATGTTGCCGCCCGTGTGATCGCCGTGATGATGGGTGTTGATCAGAAACGGGATGGGGGCGTTCTTCGATCGTTCGTTCAGCCCGTCCAGGCAGGTCTTGCCCTCGGCCGGATACTGAGTGTCCACGACGACGACGCCGGCCGGATCGATCAGGTAGCCGATCGTGCCGCCACGCATCGTGAAGAACCCGACGTTGCGTCGAATCGGCGTGAACACGGCCGGCGCTGGCGGCGCCGGTGTGGCCGCCGGCGTCTGACTCTGCCACGCACGTGCCAGCTCAGGGCGGCCCAATGTGCCGGCAATGGCCGCAACGGCTGAACTGGCGAGGAAGTCTCGACGAGTGAACGACATGGGACGCCTCCGGGCGCAGAGTGTAGCAGGAAGAAGCGCGGATGACTTTGGCGTCGCTTGCCGGCAGTCTGGCGTTAGGATCACGTCTTGGTCGGCCCGCCTTTGTGAGGTGAAGCTATGACTCGTCGATGGATCCGCCTCGTCATCGTCTCAAGCGCCACGGTGGTCGCCGGATCGGCGGTCATCGCCGCGCAGGAGCTCCTGCCGTGCAAGCCGCTGGCGCCAGGCGCGCGGTGCGCCGCGCCGTCGGGTAGTGTCTGGCAGCTCGATTTCGGCGCGCCCAAACCGGCTCCCGCTCCGCCGCAGGAACCGATCACCTCACACTGGCAGCACAGTCCGATGACCCGGTTGATGACGGTCAAGGCCCTGCAGGTACCGGCGTTGCTGGACCCCGTCGATTGCAAGATGGTCAAGCCGATGGATCCGACGCTGGATCCCAAGAGCGTCTTCACGCACAGCGGCCACGCAGTCTTGGCTGGCCGCGTTGCTACCGTGGCGCCCTGTAAGACGAAGTAGCGCCGGGCGAACCGCGCAAGTCCAAGGCGCCCAGAAAAATCGTGTGGCGCGGCCCGCCCTTCTTCAGGCGGGCGCGGACGCGTTCGACGCGCACGGTGAATCCGCCGTAGCGCAGACGTTGTTCGAACTTTCGATCTTCCCAGGCGGACCACACCGCCAGCACGCCACCAGGCTTCAGCGCCGCGCGGATCGACGCCAGTCCCGCATCCCCGTACAGATGCGCGTTGGTTGTCGTCGTGAACGCGTCAGGTCCGTTGTCCACGTCCAGAATCACCGCGTCGAACTGAGCGCGGTCGGCCCGAAGCGTGGCGGCGACGTCGCGCTCCTCAAGACGCACGCGCGGATCCTTCAGCGGATGGCCGGCCAACGGGCCCAGCGGTCCACGATTCCAGGCCACGACCGCCGGTTGCAGTTCGGCGACGACGACAGTGGCGTGCGGCGGCAGCACGTCGAGCGTCGCACGCAGGGTGAAGCCCATGCCCAAGCCGCCGATGAGGACAGCAGGGGAGTCGATCGCCCGCGCGTGTTCACATGCGAAGCCGGCCAGCGCCTCCTCGGATCCATGCATCCGGCTCGACATCAGAATCTTGCCGCCCGCGAAGATCACGTACTCCGTGTCGCGGCGCTGCAAGCGCATGTCCGTCCCGTCAGGCATGCGCGCTTCGCCCAGCAGTTCCCAGGGCTTCATCGCAGGTGCAACGATATCCGCTCCGGAAGTTAGAAGTTTGAAGTCAGAAGTCAGAAGTGAGGGACCTGCCTAACTTGTTACTTCCAACTTCTGACTTCTGACTTCCCAATGTAAGGCTCACTTGACATCAATGTAAGGCTTGCATTACATTCGGCGCAAGTCAGCCCGAGGTCCTCTTATGGAGATCAATCAGCAATTTCGACGGAACGTCCGCACGTTCTACGCCTGGGTCGGGTCGATGGTGATTCTGGGCGTCGCGCCGGTCGCGGCGAGCCGGCTCATTGAGCACGGCGCGACGTGGTCGCGGGCGCTCGGAGTGATCGTGGGCGTGGTGGGCTTCGTGCCGTGGCTCGCGCTGCTGTTCGTCATCATCCGGCGCGCCGATGAGGTCATGCGCCGCATCCATCTGATCGCCATCGCGATCACCGCCACGTTCGGCCTGCTGCTGCTCATCACGATTGGCTGGCTCGTGCACGCGTGGTTCATCGAGCCGCCGGACTACGCATTCGTTTGTCTCGCCTGGATGATTGCCTGGCTGATTGCCTTGCTGGCCACGCAGCGCTACTACGAGAGGGCACGGTGAAGAACCGGTTGCGTGAGCTTCGGGCGGCGCGAGGCTGGTCGCAGATTGAACTGGGAGCGCGCGTCGGCGTGTCGCGCCAGGCGATTATCGCGATCGAGACGGAGCGATTTGATCCCAGCTTGCCGCTCGCCTTCAAGCTGGCCCGCCTGTTTGGCGTCCCGATCGAAGACATCTTTGAAGCGGATGGGAAGTGAGCCATGCATCTGGCTAAACACACAATCTGGATCGACCGGCCACGAGGCGACGTCTTCGCGTTCTTTCTCGATTTTTCTCAAGCGGCCCGCTGGCGCCAGTACGTGCAATCAATGGCGGTCGTCGGCTCGGAACCGTTGCGTGTCGGATCGCGCGTGCGAACGGTCGTGGAACTGAACGCCGGCCGGCACGAGTTCGATCTGGAAGTGCTGGCGTTCGAACCGCCGTCGCTGTGGCGTCACCGTACGTTCGAAACGGACTTCAACGGCTACATCGAGTACCGCTTTGAGACCGAAGGCGCCGGCACGCGCGTGACGCTCACGATCAGCGTGACCCCGGCGGGTCTCTATGGCTGGCTGGCGCTGCCGATCATGTGGCTCAGTCGAAACAAGCCCTATACGGAGCAGTTGCCGCATCTGAAGCGGGCGCTGGAGGAGAGTCCGGCCGCGCAGGCCGCGTTAGAATAGCGGGTCATGACACAGCCACGTAAAGGGTTCCTGATGCTGGCGCTCGTCGTCGGCCTGGCCTTCATACCCTCCGGCATCTTCGCGGAACGCGATCAAACCGCGCCGCCCGCGCAGGCAGTGCCCGCGGATCTCAAACCACTGCTTGCGGCGCCGGTGAGCGAGATGCGGCTGGTCGTCACACGTTATCGCGCCGATCGCACCACGCTGGCGGGCAACTATGCGGGCCCATCTGGCGGCGGCGGTGGACGTGGAGGGCGCGGGGGCGCCGCCGCTCCGGCCGGCGCAGGGGCGGGCGGGCCGGCTGCTGCGCCGGCTCAGCCGGTTCCGCTATCGCCCGCGAGGCTCGCGCGTCTCAAGCGCTTCGACCTCGACTGGCAGGCCGCGCTTGCCAGGATCAACAGCGCGAAGTTCTCCGCGCCGGCCGTCGCCGACCTGACCGCGCTCAAGGCCAGCATCGACACCAACCTCAAACAGATCGAAGCCGACGCGTTGACGATGGCGCAGGTCATGCCGGCGTTGCCGTTTGCGACGAAGATCGTGGCACTGGTCGAAGCGCGTATTCGAATTCAGGATCTCAATCCACAGGAGGCGGCCGCCACCACGGTGGCAATCGCGCGAGACGCCGCCAAGATGCGCGCCGCGCTCGAGATGCCGTCGCCCGATACGCCCAAGTTCAACAAGACCGTAGCCACACAGGCGGCGGAGGCGACCGCGTCGCTCCGCTCCGTGCTGGGCGAGTGGTTCAATTTCTACAACGCCTACGACCCGATGTTCACCTGGTGGATGGGGATGCCGTTCAAGCAGGCGGACACGGCGCTGCAGGAATATGCCGCGTTTCTGCGCGACAAAGTTGCGACGGCTGACGCGCAGGTCCCGACGTTGCCGGCCAGCGTGCCGCCGGTGCAGCCCGTGCCCGCGCCGCAGTACGCCTCGGTGCCGGACCTCAACGAGATCATCGCGCTGCCGCAGGACGAAATGCGCGACATCGTCGCCCGCTTCAATGCGACGCGGTCGGCGGGCCGCGGTGGCGGCCGCGGCGGCGCGGCGCCGGCGGCACCCGCAGCGGCGCCGGACACCACCGCGTACATCGCGTGGTTGTCTGCGCTGAAGAGCCTGGATTTTGATGCGCTCTCACGCAATGCGCAGGTGGACTACCTCTACATCCGCCGATCGGCGGAGACTGAAATCGCCCGCGCGGGAACGACGATCCCGGCGGGTCCGCCACGCAAGGCCGATACGTCGGATATTCAGGGGCGTCCGCGGGGCCGCGCCGGCCTCATTCAGGATCTGACGGACAACCTGATTCCCTATACGCCAGAGCAGCTCATCGCCCTGGCGAACAAGGAATTCGCGTGGTGCGAGGCCGAGATGAAGAAGGCCTCGCGCGAACTGGGCTTCGGCGACGACTGGAAGAAGGCGATCGAGCACACGAAGAACACCTACGTGCCGCCGGGCGGCCAGCCACGCATGATCATGGATCTGCTCGACGAAGCCGTGGCGTACCTGCGCGCGAAAGATCTGATCACGGTGCCGGCCGTGGCTGCCGAGTCGCAGCACATGATCATGATGACGCCGCAGCAGCAGCTCACGTCGCCGTTCTTCCTGGGCGGCACACAGATTCTGGTGTCGTATCCGACGAACACGATGGAATACGACGCGCGGATGCAGAGCATGCGCGGCAACAACCCCGGTTTCTCGCATGCGACGGCGTTCCACGAGATGATCCCCGGGCACAATCTGGTTGGATATTTGAACCAGCGCTACGCGGACTATCGCGCCGATCTCACCAGCGGCGGGCCGTTCTACGGCGAAGGCTGGCCGCTGTACTGGGAGCTCACGATGTATGAGCTGGGCTTCCACAAGACGCCTGAGCAGAAGGTTGGCGCGCTGTTCTGGCGGATGCACCGCTGCGCGCGCATCATCTTCTCGCTCAACTTCCACATGGGTCTGTGGTCGCCCCAGGAGTCGGTGGACTTCCTGGTGGACAAGGTCGGCCATGAGCGCGACAACGCCACCGCGGAAGTGCGACGCTCGTTCGAGTCGCCGCAGTACGCGAATCAGCCGCTCTATCAGGCGGCCTACCTGCTCGGCGGCCTGCAGCTCCGCGGACTGCGCAAGCAGCTCGTGGACTCGAAGATCATGACCAACCGGCAGTTTCACGACGAGATCATGCGGCAGGGCAACATGCCGATGGCGCTCATCCGGCTGGCGGTGACTCGCGAGAAGCTGACGCGGGACATGGACATCAACTGGAAGTTCTACGGAGAACTGCCCGACAAATAATCTGTTCGAACCCCGGCGCCCGGCCAACGTATGAGGTTTCTATGATGATTCAGAAAGCAGTTCTTCTCCTCTCGATCCTGACGGTTCCGGCGTTCGCTTCGACGGCCTCGGCTCAGACGGCTGACGAAGTGGTCAACAAGTACATCGCGGCCCTGGGCGGCCGCGAAGCGCTCGGCAAACTCACGTCGCGCCGCGCGATCGGCACCATCACGGTCTCGACGCCCAACGGTGACCTCAGTGGTCCCCTCGAGATCGATTCGAAGGCGCCGAACAAGACTCGCGTCGCGATGGATCTGGACCTGAGTGCGCTCGGCGTGCCGGACAAGATGCACAACGAGCAGCGGTTCGATGGCGTCTCGGCCATGACGTTGAATTCGATGCAGGGGGATTCCGAGATCACCGGCAACCAGCTCGACAACATGCGCAACAACTTCTTCCCGACGCCGCTCCTCAACTACAAGACGTCCGGCCTCGCGCTCGAGGTGCTGCCGAATGAAATGCTCAACGGCAAAGCCGTCGTCGTGCTGCGCGCCACCCCGAAGGCGGGGTCCGTCACGAAGTTGTTCTTTGATGCCGAGACTTACCTGATCGTGCGGACGGTATCGACGATCAATTCGCCGCAGACCGGCGGCGACATCGAACAGACCAGCGATCTTTCGGAGTATCGCGCGGTGGATGGCGTCAAGGTCGCGTTTCAGGTCACCAACAGCAATGCGCTGCAGTCGGCCGTAATCAAATTGACCAAGGTCGAGCATAACGTGGCGCTGGACGACGCCCTGTTCAAGGCGAAGTCACCGGCGGCGCGGTAAGCGGCCGGCGGTTGCGGGGTTTCTTTCTCTTCATCGGCGTCGTGTTCGGTGGGCTCGCGTCCATCGGCGCCTACCTGATCTCGTATCACGAGTACCGGCAGCGGATGCTGCGTCTCGATCAGAATCCCAAGAAGATGGCCCTCGAGACGGCCGCCGTGACGTTCGTCTTTTTCGTCGTCGCGTCGGTCGTCTTGTATTTTGCGCTCAGGCCTGAGGGGCAATAAGAAAGTCAGAAGTCAGAAGTAAAAAGTCAGAAGTTCGAGGCACGGAGTCTGGATGTCACAAATCACGCCGTTTCTCTGGTTCGACACACAGGCGGAAGAAGCCGCGAAGTTGTACGTGTCGATCTTTCCGAATTCGAAAATGCTGGCGCTGACGCCCATGACCGCGGTGTTCGAAGTGAACGGCCAGCGCATCATCGCCTTGAACGGCGGTCCGCTGTACAAGTTCACCGAGGCCTTCTCGCTGTCCGTGTCGTGCGAGACGCAAGGTGAGATCGACGAGTACTGGGCCCGCCTCACCGAAAACGGCGGGGAAGAGGGGCGCTGCGGCTGGCTCAAGGACAAGTTCGGTCTGTCCTGGCAGATCACGCCGACGGCGTTGAGCTGGATGCTGGGCGATCCCGATCCGGTGAAAGCCCAGCGCGTGGTGGCCGCGATGCTGACGATGAAGAAGATCGACATCGCACAGCTGCAACAGGCGTTCGAGCCGCGCTAGCCAGAGTCCAGAGGTGAGAAGTTCGAGGTCAAGAGGTGTTCTTGACACGCGCGGGGCGTCTGTTGTATTTAACTATGTAGTTAATTAACGTATAGGTTTAATACGCCATGCATGCAGACCCGTTGAGCGCGACTTTTGCCGCCCTGGCCGATCCGACGCGGCGTGCGATTCTGGCGCGGCTGGCATCGGGAGAGCGGTCGGTGACGGAGCTGGCCGAGCCGTTCGACATGAGCCTGCCGGCCGTCTCGAAGCATCTGGGCGTGCTCGAGCGGGCCGGGCTGATTACCCGCAGCCGGGATGCCCAGTGGCGCCCGTGCCGTCTCGAGCCACAGCCGCTCAAGGACGTGGCGGACTGGACCGAGCGTTATCGCCGGATCTGGGAACAGCGCCTCGATCGGCTGGATTCGTATCTCAGTGCACTGCAAGCGCAGAAGGCTGCGCCGGCCACGAAGGCCGCTCAGACCGATCAAACAACAAAGAAGGGGCAGAGACATGGTCGTCAGTCGCGTCGCAAATAAGGACACGTTCGCGGTTTCCACGCCGTCCGACACCGAAATCCGCATGACCCGGCTGTTCGATGCGCCCCGGGCGCTCGTCTTCGAGGTCATGTCCACGCCGGAACACGTGCGGCAGTGGTGGGGCAATCTGGGGGAGGGGTATTCCGTGCCGGTGTGCGAAATCGACTTTCGCGTGGGCGGCGCCTGGCGTTTCGTGAACCGCCATCCCAAGGGCGACGCCGTCTTCTATGGCGAATACCGGGAGATTGTGCCCCCCAGCCGGGTGGTGTTTACCGAGATTTACGAGCCGTTTCCCGACGCCGTGTCGGTCGTGACCTCCGAATTAACTGAGGAAAATGGCAAGACCCGGATGACGGCCACCGTCCGCTATCCGTCGCTCGAGATCCGCAACATGGTGCTCTCGACCGGTATGGAAAAGGGCGCGGCGACGAGTTACGACATGCTGGAAGCGCTTCTCGGACGGCTGCAGGCCGCCAAATAGGCTGAAAAGGTTTACAGAATTGGATGTTGCACAAGGTTTACCTCGTGCTAGACTCCCCGCGTCGAATGGCCGAATCTGCCGCCGCCAACGAGTGGTTCAACAGTTACGAGGGATTGATCGCTGCCGGCGTCTTGCCGGAAACGGATTGGCTGACCATGGCGGCAGGAGTTTCCGCCATGCTGGCTGACGCGGCGCGGACCGGCCGGCCCCTTCCGCAAACCTGGGAGCCGCTGGTTTGGGAAATGGTCCGGCGTCTGCTCGTCCAGCCGACTCAGTTGGCCGGCGTGCGATTCGAATCGGGCGGCGTGAACGCCGGCCTCATCCGGGAATCCTGATCGGCCGTTTCGCCTTGCGGCGAACTCCCAAGTAACGCTGCCTGATCCCACCTCGCGGACTTACACCGCGGACAGATCCGCACATCCACGATCCGCGGCACCCAGCGATGCTGACAGCGGAGGCATGTCAAGAATCGAATCCTCACTGGAACAGTCCGCACAATCACTAGAACACCGCCTTGAGACGTTCGTTGCAGGAATGAGCCGCGCTGCGGATATGACGCATGGATGGCCCGAACGGTCTCGACCGCCCCCGATAGCCCGTTGTTGGGGTGACGCAGTCTTGGGTTGACTCGCAGCAAGATTGGGGCTTAAGTACCCGCTCCACTCGGGAGGTTCCAGTGCGACACAGTCTGACGAGATCCGTAGCGCTTGTGGCGGCGTTGGTGTCGGCCGCTTCAGTCGCGGCCGATACCGCCGTGACGTTCAGTTTTCAAACCCACAGCGGCTTCGTGGACGGGTCGGCGGTCCAGAACGCATTTGGCCTCAACTTCGGTCAGATGCAGAAGCGCGCCGCACAGGTGGTCTTCTCCATCGTGGAGACAACCACCCTGGCGGTGAATTGCAGCACTGGCCCTCAGCGAGAAGCAGTGTCGGAAATGAGCGCCAACGTCGATTTCACGACGGTGCCCGCGAAAGGTTCATTCGACGGCTTCGCCCTTGACGGGCTTCGCGACCTTCTGCTGTCAATTCCTCTACCAGCGGAAGTCATCTGCGGAGGGGCGGGAAGCTATGGCGGTCCGTTACGAGCGGTCCGGACTCTGTCGGCCAGCCTCGGTGGACAGCGCGCGGTGATATTGGAAGAACGGTGAGCGATCAGCGAGCCCAAGATACTTGGGCTCCATGACGACGTCTGTTCCAGACGCGACGGTGGCGCGATCGCGGCTCGCGCTATGCTGGCCCGCTGATGTTTTCAGCGGAGGAGTTCACATGGCGAAACGGGAGAACGATGGCGGCGCGACGGTCGCGGTGGCTGAGGCGATTGGGCGCGCGTTGGGCATGGTCGCCGGTACGGCCGATGCGCTGAAGGCGCAGCATCCGCATCCGGTTGATGAGGCAATGGCGGTGCTGGCAGCCGGCCAGGTCAGGTTGGCGGAAGCGACAGAGGCTGCGGGTGAACAGGCGGCCTCGGCGCTGACCACGGCGAAAACCGCAGTGGCCCGGACGCGGAAGGCCGCGGCGAACGCGCGATCGACGGCCGCCAAGACGCAGCGTCGTGGCGCGAAGGTCATGGCGCGCGCAAGGAAGTCGACCAAGAAAGCGGTGGCGCGCGCTCGGAAGACGACGAAGAAAATTGCGAAGCGGGCCAGCAAGACGGCGCGCACGGCGGTCAAGCGAGCTCAGAAAAGTACGCGCGCAGCCGTGAAAGGCGCAAGGAAAGCGATGCGCCGGACGAGCAAAGCGGCGGCCAAAGGCGCGGCCCGCGTGCGACGGTAGTCCCCGCCGTTCGCGCATGGTAAACTTTGGAGTCTTGCCCGGGTGATGTGACGGGCTTGCCAAGCCGGCGTAGCTCAGTTGGTAGAGCAGCTGATTCGTAATCAGCAGGTCACCAGTTCAAGTCTGGTCGCCGGCTCCAATATTTATCCGGGGACTTCGTCCCCGGACCCCTTACTCGCTCACTCGCGCGACTCGTCCGCTGGATCTTTCCGGACAAGTCACGCTCCGTTCGCGAGGCGGAACTTCGCTTCGCTCGTTCCGCTTGTGTCCGGGGACTTCGTCCCCGGACGGCTTTCGCGGTCCATTCCGGAGACATCGGTAGCACAAATATTCCGACGGTTGACACGCGCTTCGCGCAGGCGTAGCGTGATCTCATATCCAACGAACGCCGCGCGGCCGGGATTTGGATGGAAACGGAGGTCGAATGACAGACGCTGCGCCGCCGGGCTCAGATTCCTCGTCGTCAGTTGGCCGTCGCCCTTCGCGAGCGCGAGCCGCGCAGGAGACCGGAGCCACGAACCCTCGACCCTAAACATGTGCCGCTAGGCACTCGTCGCTACGGCGACTGAACTGAGGTGACCTCAGTAGGAGTTCGGGGGCCCTTCACGCTCCGCCCATCCCTGCCGCGAAGACCGGCGCGATCGGCACGGCCCTGACGCCGAGGAGCTCGACGACAACTGAAAAGAGCAAGACACGCGGGGTGGGCTGCTTGTTCGCAACAAGCGGTCTATCCCGCGTTTTATTTATCAGCGTTCGCCTTTCCAGCGTGCCTGTTCGTCGTTCGTCGTTCCCGCCGTTCCCGTCGTTCCCGTCGTTCCCGTCGTTACATAATGTCGAATGTGTCCGCTTCGGTCTTCTCCCTACGCGATGTCACCAAGGTCTATCGCATGGGCGAAATCGACGTTCACGCCTTGCGCGGAATCAATCTCGACGTCGCCGCGGGCGAATTTCTCGTGATTCTCGGCCCGTCCGGCAGCGGCAAATCAACACTGCTCAACATCATCGGCGGGCTCGACACGCCAACCGCCGGTCACGTCAACTATCTCGACCACAATCTCACTCAGGCTTCGGAAGCCGCCCTGACGGACTATCGACGGAACCACGTCGGATTTGTGTTCCAGTTTTACAATCTGATTCCGAGTCTGACGGCCCGTGAGAACGTCGCCCTCGTCACCGACATCGTCAAGAACCCGATGCGGCCGGAAGAGGCGCTTGACCTCGTGGGCCTCACGCCCAGGCTCGATCATTTTCCGTCGCAGCTTTCGGGCGGCGAGCAGCAACGCGTGGCCATCGCGCGCGCCATCGCCAAGCGGCCCGACGTGCTGCTGTGCGACGAGCCCACCGGCGCCCTCGATCTCGCCACCGGCGTCGTCGTGCTCGAGGCCATTGATCGCGTCAATCGTGAGTTGGGCACTACAACGGCGGTGATTACGCACAATGCGGCGGTCGCCGACATGGCCGATCGCGTGTTCGACATGGCGGACGGTCACGTGGTGAATGAGCGCCGAAACGCCACACGCAAACCGCCCAACCAGTTGCGTTGGTAGTCATGCGCGCCCTCAATCGCAAACTATTCCGGGACCTGCGGTTGATGCGCAGCCAGGCACTGGCGATCGCCCTCGTGCTCGCGGCCGGTATCGCGATGTACGTCGCGTACTTCAGCGTCTTCGATTCGCTGCAGAAGACGCGCGAGGCGTATTACGCCGAGAACCGTTTCGCCGACGTGTTCGCGGGCGTGAAGCGGGCGCCGCTTGCCCTCATTTCTCGCATTCGCGACCTCGAAGGCGTGTCGCAAGCGGACGTGCGCGTGGTCGTGGATGTCACCGTCGATCTGCCGGGCGTGACCGAACCGATGACCGGCCGCCTGATCTCGATGGATTTTCCGCGCCGGCGCCCGCTGAACGACGTGACGCTCCGCCTCGGACGAGAGCCGGAGCCGGGCCGGCCGGACGAGGTGCTCGTCAATGAGGGGTTTGCGGAGGAACGCAAAGTCGGCCCCGGCGATCGCATCGGCGCCATCATCAACGGCCGCCGGCGGGAGCTCCGGATTGTGGGCGTCGCATTGTCGCCGGAATACGTCTACGCCGTACGCACCGGCGACCTGCTGCCGGATCCCTCGCGGCTGGCGATCCTGTGGATGGAGCGGCAGGCGCTGGGGGCGGCGTTCAACATGGAGGGCGGATTCAACGACGTGGCCCTCCGGCTCGCGCCCGGCGCCTCCGAGCCCGCGATCATGGCCGCGTTGGACGACCTGCTGGCGCCCTACGGCGCGTTCGGATCGGTGCCACGCCGCCTGCAGACGTCGGCGTGGTTTCTCAGTAACGAGCTGACGCAGTTGCAGACCGCCGGCATCTTCGTCCCGTCGATCTTCCTCCTGGTCGCCGCGTTTCTGCTGAACGTCTCGCTCAACCGCATGGTGGCTGTGCAGCGCGAGCAAATCGCCGCGCTCAAGGCCGTGGGCTATACGAACGGCGAGCTGGCCCGGCACTACATGGGATGGAGCGTCATCATCTCGATCGCCGGCGCGGTCATCGGCACGGGGCTCGGCAAGTGGCTGGGTGTCGGGATGGTCGGCATGTACAACGCGTTCTTCAAGTTTCCCGCGCTGGTGCACCACGTGGCGCCGGAGTACGTGCTGCGAGCGCTGGCCATCGGCGCGGTCGCGGGCCTGGTCGGCGCGCTCACCGCGGTGCGACAGGTCGCCAACCTCGCGCCCGCCGAGGCGATGCGGCCGCCGGCCCCCGAGCGCTTCCGCCAGACCTTGATCGAACGCATCGGCCTCAAGCGCCACATGCCGCCGGCGATTCGAATGATCCTGCGTAACACCGCGAGTTCGCCCGTCCGGACCTCTCTCGCGATTCTCGGCGTGAGTCTGGCGGTGGCGATTCTGGTGGTCGGCCTGTTCTTTGTCGACGCCATTGACGAGTTGCTCCGCGTGCAGTTCGAGGTCATCCAGCGGCAGGACGTCACCGTCACCTTCACCGAGCCCACGTCATCGAGGGCCGTCTACGATTTGCAGCGGTTGCCCGGCGTGCAGCAGATCGAGGCCATGCGAGGCGTGCCGGTCGAGCTCCGGCATGGTCATTTATCGCGGCGACTCGCGATCACCGCGCTCGAGCAGGACCCCGTGCTCAATCGCGTGATCGATTCCGCGCTGCGGCCGGTGCCGCTGGCCGCCCAGGGCCTTGTCATGTCTGTGACGCTCGGACGCGTCCTCGACGTGCATACGGGAGATCTCGTTGAGTTGCACGTCCTCGAGGGCACACGGCCGGTCCGGCAGGTGACGGTTCAGCGTCTGGTCGACGATTACATGGGCGCGAACGCCTACATGACGCTGGACTCGCTGCATCAGCTGATGCGGGAATCCGGGTCGCTGTCCGGCGCCTACTTCCGGATTGACGGGGCAGCCGAAGCGCCGCTGCTCGAGCGCCTGAAGCGGACACCGGTCATCGCGGGTCTGCTGCTGAAACGGGCGATGGTGCAGAGCTTCAAAGACACGATTCAGCAGAACATGATGACGATGGTGCTGTTCAATGTGCTGTTTGCCGGTCTGATCGCCTACGGCGTGGTGTACAACTCATCGCGCATCGTCCTGTCCGAGCGGGGACGCGACCTCGCGAGCTTGCGTGTGTTGGGATTCACGCGGGGCGAAGTCTCGGCCATTCTGCTGGGTGAACTGGCGGTCATCGTCCTCGCCGCGATTCCTGTGGGCCTGGCGATTGGCCAGGCGCTGGGCGCGCTCCTCGTGTGGGCGACCAACAGCGAACTGTATCGATTTCCGTTCCTGGTGACGCCGCGCACGCGCGTGTTCGCGGTCGTGGTGGTACTGGTCTCCGCAGCAATTTCGGGGCTCATCGTCCGCCGGCGGGTGGACCATCTGGATCTCGTGGCCGTGCTGAAAGTCAGGGAGTAGGCGGGTAACGACGGGTAACGACGGGTAACGACAAGTAACGACGGCGGAAGACGGGAGTCAAGCGTGCGCAGGTATCTCACTTGGGGTGGTATTGCGGCGGTGGTCGGGCTGATCGCATGGACGGCCTTGCGGCCGCGGGTCATTGAAGTCGATGTCGTGACCGTCGCGCGTGGTCCGCTCAAGGTGACGGTGGACGATGAAGGCGAGACGCGGTTGCGACGGAGGTTTGTCGTATCCGCGCCGGTATCCGGGCGTGTGCTGCGGATCGAGAGCCGGCCCGGCGACAGCGTGGCCGCGGGGACGCCGGTGGCCGTGATTGAGCCGGCGTCGCCGGCGCCGCTCGACGCGCGGACGCGGGCGGCAGCCGAGGCGCGCGTGCGGACGGCGGAGTCTGCCGGCGAGCGCGTGCGCGCGGACAAGCAGCGGCTAATCGTGGAGAAGACGCAGGCCGAATCGGACGCGGCACGGGCCAAGTCTCTGTTTGACGCCGGCTACGGTTCGCGCGAGGTCCTCGAGCAGACGAATGCGCGCGTGCAGGGCCTCGCAGAAGCGATCCGATCGGCCGAAGCAGCCGGGCGCGCCTCCGAGTTCGAACTGATGGAGGCCCGGGCCGCGTTGATTTCCGGCGGGGACGTGAAAGGCGGGCGAGTCACGGTCGTCGCGCCGACCGCCGGTGTAATCCTCCGCCGCATGCAGGAGAGCGAGGCCGTGGTGCCGGTGGGCGCCCCACTCGTCGAAATCGGCAACCTCGATGATCTGGAGATCGTGACCGATTTGCTGTCCACCGACGCCGTGCGTGTGAAGGCCGGCGCGGCGGTGGCGATTGACCGTTGGGGCGGTGAGGGCACGCTCGCCGGCCGCGTCCAGCGTGTGGAACCGGCTGGATTCATGAAGATCTCCGCGCTCGGCGTCGAGGAGCAGCGCGTGAACGTCGTCATCGACTTCGTGGATCCACGCGAGCGCCGTGCGCAACTCGGCGACGGTTTCCGCGTCGAGGTCCGCATCGTGGTGTGGGAGAAGGCGGATGTCGTGACCGTGCCTACGAGCAGTCTGTTCCGTGCCGAGGGCGCGTGGTCGGTGTTTGTCGTCGAGGGCGGCGCCGTCCACCGGCGCACCGTCAAAGTCGGCGAACGCAACGAGCAGTCGGCCGAGCTGCTGGAAGGCTTGACGCCAGGCGCCATCGTCGTCGCCTATCCAGGGGAGACACTGCTGGATGGCGCGAAGGTCAGCTGCCGCACCGGGCCCTGTTAACCCTCCGGGTCCGTCCCCGTATTACCGGCCAGAGGACCCAACATGAACGCTGTTCGACGCTTTTTTCCTGCATTTCTGATGACCGGCCTGCTGCTGACCAGCGCGGCCGCCGTGACCCGGGCCCAAACCCCGGAGCGACTCGTCAGGGCCAACGAGCCGGACGAACCGGAGGCGCAGCGGATCCGCTCTGAGTTCATGGGCGTCTTAAAGCAGTACCCGCCGGCGGTCGGCGCGGTTCTCAAGCTCGATCCCTCGTTGATTACCTCGGACACGTATCTGACGCCCTATCCGGCGATCACCTCATTTCTGGCCAAGCATCCCGAGATCAAGCGCAGCCCGGCCTATTACCTGTCTCAGGTAACTACCGGGAGCGATTACAACGAATACAGCCAGTACTACGGCTCCAAGGCGCAGGCGTGGAACAACATGACGGAGATGATGGCCGTCGGATTCGTCATGCTCACCGTCGTCGGCACGCTAATCTGGCTGGTGCGCACGGCGGTGGACTACCGCCGCTGGGGCCGGCTGGCCAAAGTCCAGGCGGAAGCGCACACGAAACTGCTCGATCGCTTCACGGCCAATGAAGAACTGCTGGCCTACGTGCAGTCGCCCGCAGGCGCACGCTTTCTGAAGTCCGCGCCCATCTCGCTCGATGGCAGCCCACGCGCCATGAGCGCGCCTCTCTCGCGGATTCTGTGGTCCATGCAGGCTGGTGTCGTTCTGGCGTTTGCCGGTTTCGGTATGAATTACGTCAGCCGCACGATCGACTCAACGCGGGCGGAGCCCATGTTCTTCTTCAGCATCGTCATGCTGTCGCTCGGCGTCGGGTTCTTTGTCTCGGCCGGTTTGTCGTATATGTTGTCCAAGCGGCTGGGCCTCTTTCCGGCCGAAGCGGTTGCGGACCGGACCGACGAGTAGAGCGGATGAAAGCGAGTCTCAATGTCCACGCGTGACATGACGGTCTCCGATGTCGAGCGCCTCACCAGCGCGATCGACGAGACCGCCTTCACCATGACCGAAGAGGCGTTCCGTGCGTTCTACGATCGCACGGCGCGTTCGGTGTGGGCGTATCTCGTCCGGCTGACGGGCGACCCCGCGATGGCCGACGACTTGCTGCAGGACGCCTACTATCGATTTCTTCGCGCCGACGCCACGCACGAGAGCGAGGCCCATCGGCGCAACACGCTGTTCAAGATTGCGACGAACCTCGCACGCGACGCGCACCGGCGCCGCCGCGTCATGCCGTTTTTCGCGTCCGAACCCGTGGACGTGCCGTCGCGCGAAGATGCGGCGGGGCAGTTTGAACGATCCACGGACGTCACGCGGGCGCTCAACGCGCTCAAGCCACGCGAGCGCGCGATGCTCTGGCTGGCCTACGCCGAGGGATCCTCGCATCAGGAAATTGCCGGCGTCCTTGGCGTGAAGACGGGTAGCGTGAAGCTGCTCCTGTTCCGCGCGCGCCGCCGTATGGCGGCGTTGCTCGGCCGCCCGGCAAAACCCGCGAAGGGCGGCGCACAGTGACGCGCCTCGATTGTCCGCACGAAGCCGACGTCCTGATGATGGTGACGACGGGGCAGTGGCCCGATCGCGCACCGGCGGAATTGCGCGAACACGTGGCCGCGTGCTCGCTGTGCGCGGATGTGGCTTTGATCGCCCAGGTGATTGAAGAAGACGCGGGCTGGGTCCGCGGTTCAAACCAGGACGCGACAATGCCGGCCCCGCAACTGCCGAGCGCCGGCACCGTCTGGTGGCGCGCGCAACTCCGCGCCCGTCAGGACGCGGCCAAAGCCGTCGGCCGCCCCATCACCGTCGCGCAAGGCGCGCTGCTCGCCGTCGTGGGCGGCGTCGCGGGCGCCGTGTTTGGCGCCACCACCGGCTGGTTTCAGAGCGTGCTGCAGCGTGGCTGGGGTGGGATCAAAGTGGCAGCCTCGACGATTCATCTGCCGACGCTGCCCTCACTGGCTGTCGACACCACCGGCCTCGCCGACTACCGTGCCGGCTTCATCATCATCGGCATCGGCGCGGCTCTGGCCATGGCTGTCGTGATGTGGGCGCTGAGGGAAGACAGGACCTAGCACCCAGCACCCAGCACCCAGCACCAAGCACCAAGCACCAAGCACTCAGCACACTACAATGCCGCCGTGAAGGCCTTCGCGGCGATCGACTCCCGCCTCCTTGCCGTCTCCAATCCCGCGCGCGCGATCATCATTCTGGCCACGTTGATTTCGATGGCGGTCTCGGTGTTGCCGAGAGTGCCGTCGTACGGCACGGACACCATCGCGGACATGTATGAAGCCAAGGTCGTCTTGAACGACCTCGGCGACATGTACACCAAAGACAAAGTGCCGCAGACTCCGCTCGAGGCAGCGACCTGGAGCAAGGAGGCGTCGTCGCCCTATCCGCCGGCGACGTTGCTGGCGTTGGCGGGGCTGTATGCGAGTGGGGAAGCACTCGGCATCGGCTTGTACGGCATGGTCACGGGTCTTGCCGTGCTGTTTCTCGGATTGTCGCTGCTCTACTTTCTCCGGACGCGCTGGTATCTGTTCCCGCTGCTGTATCTGAACTTCGCCTGGCTGGGCGATCGGCTGTTCTACGTGCAGGACGGTTCGTATCTCGTGATGTTGACGATGGTGATGGCCGCGTTATTCGCGGCGCGGCGCGCGCCCGGGGTTTCGCACGTACTCATGGCGGTGGCGATCGTGATGAAACTGTCGCCGCTTTATTACGCGCGTCATTTCCGGTTAATGTCGCGACCCATTCGCGCCGTGTTTGCGAGCATTCTTGTCGCGGGACTCGTGGCGCCCTATCTGATATGGGACAACTATCTGTCGATTTTCCGCTACGCGAACGCCGCCAAGGGCAGCAGCAGCACGACTGCGGGCGCGCTGGCGATTGCCGCGGCGTTCACGGCGCTGCTGTGGTTTGCGGAACGCCGGCGCGATTTTGATTTGGAGGATCTGATCGGGTGGAGCCTCGTGCCGATGGCGTTGTTTCTCGCCTTCAAGATGAACGTCGCGCGACACCTGCTGCTGGTGCTGCTCGTACCCGACAAGCGGGGGCTTCGCAACGTGGCGGTGGCCGTGCCCCTGGCGCTGCACGCCCTGTTCCCGTCCGTCATTCTGCTCAATTCCACCCTGCCCATCGCAACCGCCATCCTGATCATCGGCCTGCTGCGCGATGCTGGTCTCCGGTCGCGGAACGCCGGATCCTGAACTCCGGTCCCAAGACTCTAACTCTCGTAGTAGGATGCGCAGCGGAGATTCCCATGACGCGCGAACAGATTGTCGGGGTGATGCAGGCGGTGCACAGGGCCTGGAACGCGCGCGATGCGACAGCGCTGGCCGCGCTGCATGCGGAAGACGGCGTCGTGCACAGCCCGATGTTCGGCGAACTCCGTGGCCGTGCCGCGATCGAGCGAACGTATGAGGAATTGTTCCGGGCGTTTCCGGACTGGGTGTACGAGCCCACGGACCTGATCATCGACGGCGATCGCGTGGCGCAACTCTTCGTCTCCGAGGCGACCCATTCGAGCGAGCTCATGGGCGTCGAAGCGACGTTTCGCAAATTCAGGGTTCAGGGCGTGTTGATCTTCGAATGGCGGGACGGGAAGATCGCGGTCGAACGACGGCTCTACGACTTTACAAGCCTGCTGTTACAGGTCGGCGTCCTCAAGGCGAAACCCGGAAAGTAACGACGGGAGCGACGAACGACGGGAACGACGGGAACGACGAACGACGAACGACGAATGTCAGAAACGCGAACGGCGAGAGCTGAGGGGGAGGTCCCCAGCTCTCGCCGTTTTCAGTCTCGACGGTTGTCGAGGTCGTTTACACCAGGACGCGAATCACGACGCGGCGATTCTGCGCGCGGCCCGCGGACGTCTTGTTGTCCGATGCCGGCTTCTCTTCGCCGTAGCTGATCACGTTCATCCGGTGAAGCGGAATCTTGTACTGCTCGTACAGGTACTTCTTCACCGTTTCCGCGCGCGCCATGCCGAGCTTCTGGTTGACCGTCGGGTCGCCGACGTTGTCCGTGTGGCCTTCGATTTCGAAGTACGCGCCCTTCGGATCCGCGAGGAGCTTGGCGACGAGTTCGTCAATCTTGGCCTTCGCTTCGTCGGGCAGCTTCGCGGTGCCGAAC